>Ga0315339_1001578_pt1 | contig 19649 bp, 17 predicted proteins | sample ASW17metaG_FD_204514 | JGI IMG/M metagenome (GOLD analysis project Ga0315339, IMG submission 204514) | Ammonia-oxidizing marine archaeal communities from Pacific Ocean, United States - ASW #17 | ecosystem: Environmental > Aquatic > Marine > Oceanic | place: USA: California | collected 2016-12-05
CCTTGTAGGCCAGCCGCGTGCGCCCGTCCTTCATCTTCGTGATCTCGGCCTCGTGGTCGTGCGGATTCACCCAGTCCTTGTTGGACACTTTCTTTTTACACTTGCGGTCCCGGCGTTGCAATGCCGCCCGGTCGCTCGCTTCCCCGTCAGCCGCTCATCCTCGAAAAGAGCCTTCGGCAGCCAAAGGGTCATCAGCCGTCCACGGGCTTTCGAGCGGTATTGGCCGCGGGAGTAGGTTTGTTCCCAACGGCTACCACTGCGCAGGTAGAAACGGTCGGAGTCATAGCGCGGTCCCAGCATCGCGCCGGTGGCGATCTCGATCGCCGACGCTACGGGCGTCAAACCACCCAAGCCGGACACAAGCAGCAAGGCGGCTAGCCCTTTGTTCAGGTAGGGCAAAACTCTCGTTGGAGCGTCTCTGAGCCGTGGTCTCAAACTCAAACAAATTATTTTCGCATTCAGGGGCGGCCGTTGCGCTGGCCTCGCACGAGCAACGATGGCGTCCCGGCCGGCTGCATCTGTCAACCCGGCGATATGATAAGGCTATGGCTCATCTGACGAAGCTTAGCGGTGCTGAGATCGAAGCGGCGCTCGCCGATCTGCCCGGCTGGAGTGTCAAAGACGGCAAGCTGCATCGCGAGTACGAGTTCGCCGATTTCATTCACGCCTTCGGGTTCATGGCGACCGCGGCGGTAGCGATCGAGGCGATGGGGCACCATCCGGAGTGGTTCAACGTCTATCACACGGTCAAGATTGACCTCACGACCCACGACGCCGGCGGCATTACGGCGAACGATGCGGATTTGGCGGCCAAGCTAGAATCCATTGCCAAGAAGCTGCAATCCTAAACGCGGTCACCCGGTTGTACCGGCCCTTTCATGCGAAAGACGAAGATTGTAGCGACTCTGGGACCCGCGTCTCAGGGAATTGAAACGGTCGGCGCGCTTGTCGATGCGGGCGTCAACGTCGTCCGCCTCAATTTCTCGCACGGCACGCACGACGACCACGCGGAAAACATCCGGCGTGTTCGCCAAGTCGCCGCAGGGCGCGGCCTGATGATCCCCATCATGGCCGACCTGCAAGGTCCGAAGATCCGCACCGGCCGGCTCGTAGGTGGGATCCCGGTGCAACTTGAAGCCGGCGGCGAGATCCGCCTCACGCCGCGAGAGATCGAGGGAAACCGTGAGACCATCTCGGTTGACTACAACCGCTTGGCCAACGAAGTGAACGTGGACGACCGCATCATGTTGGCCGATGGTGCTATCGAACTCACCGTCAAGCGTGTCGAGGAATCCGACATCGTATGCCAGGTGGTTTCCGGCGGCCGCCTCGGTGAGCGGAAGGGCGTGAACATGCCCGGCACCGATATCGACCTACCTTCGTTGACCGAGAAAGATGTGGCTGATCTCTCGTTCGCGCTGAGCCAAGGTGTGGACTACATTGCGTTGTCGTTCGTTCGCACGCCGGAAGACGTTCGACAGGCGAAGCAACGCATCGCCGATGCGGGCGCCGACGTGCACCTGATCGCGAAGCTTGAAAAGCCTCAAGCGCTCGAACATTTGGACGGAATCCTGGAAGCAGCGGACGGCGTGATGGTGGCGCGCGGCGACCTGGGCGTCGAGCTCTCACCGTGGGAAGTCCCCATCGAACAAAAGCGCATCATTCGACAAGCGACCCGCATGCGGAAACCGGTGATCACCGCGACGCAAATGTTGGAATCGATGATGAACAAACCGTCCCCAACACGGGCCGAAGCCAGTGATGTGGCGAACGCGGTGATCGACGGATCGGACGCCGTCATGCTCTCCGGTGAGACGGCGGTCGGCAAGTATCCGGTCGAGGCCGTCCGGATGATGAGCCGCATCATCGAATCCGCCGAGTCGGCGATCGACTTCTCTGAACTCGCACCACTCGCGGACGGCGACGAAGACCTACTGCTCTCAGACGCCGTTGCAGCCAGCGCGACCGAAGTAATCGAGCGTGTGAAAGCGAAGTGCTTGGTTGTCTATTCCGAAAGCGGATTCACGGCCCGGCTCCTGTCGAAGCACCGGCCCATCCGCCCCATTCTGGGATTGTCGGGCGACGAACGCATCTGCCGCCGCATGGCGCTTTACTGGGGCGTCCAGGCGCGCACGGTCGATCTCTACGACCACGTCGACGAACTGGTCGGCGCCGTCGATCCAATGCTCCTCAAGATGGGCTGGGTCAAACCGGGCGACCGGATTTGCTTCACCGCCGGCACACCCCTCCGCGTGAAGGGCAAGACGGACCTGATTAAGGTCCATCAAGTCGAAGACCGTGCCCACGGATGAAGCTAGATCCACCAACAAACAAACTCTGAGCCACAGCCGTAAGGCTGTGATGATCTACTGCGAAGACAGTCGGATTTGCCCAAACGCTGAGGATGCTCGCAGTGGACCTGTGTTCTATTGATCCCGAGAACTTGGCCAACGCAGCCTTACGGCTGCGGCTCAGAGTTTCCAATCAGATCCGTTTCTTTCCCCACGACGGCTCGTTAATCTACAGCCATTCCCGACGACAGACTGGCCCAGGCCCATGGTTCGAGCCCAGCCCTTCCCGATCGGTGGCGGTGTGAACATACCTGTCGACATCCCCTATCGAAGAACTCAACTTAGCCAATCGCATAGGGGCTGAGCCCGAGGTCGCGCACTGCGGGACCCGGCCCGGCACAGCCGTGCGACCCACCCGAATCACGCACAACGAGATCTCCAAACGTGAAGCCCCGCAACAAGACACAGCAACAACCCCAACCCACTAAGCCAACTACCAACCCACACCAAAGCAGGCCGGTAGACAAACCGCACATCATGTTCGCCCGCCGGAAGACTCACAGCCCGTAAAGCCCCCTCCGCTCGGTAAAGAGGCGTCGCCTCACCGTCAACCTCAGCCTCCCAACCGGGAAAGCAAGGATCGGCAAAGACCACATAGCCGGCGCAATCCGTCGCTACTTGTACATCGACGCTTTCGCGCCCCAACACGTACGAAAGCAATCGCGGCGGGCTGCCACAGGAACCAACAGCAGGCACAACCGCGTCTTCATCGCGCGGGTCATCTAACTCCGACATATCGCCAACCGCCCAGATACGCCCCGAAGCATCCGAGTTCCGAAAAACCTTCCAGCCGCTCGGATCGTGATAGACCTCACTCTGCCCATCACGCGTCTTCTCCTTCGCAACCGTGTAGACCATGTTCAGTCTCAGCCGTTGGGGATGCCAATCCCGAGCAACGAAATCGTAGACGCCCCGGCTCGCCGATGCCAGCAGCCCGTCCACCATCTCCAACCCTTCCCAGCTTCCAACGTTCGCTTTATGCCCGTCCGTTACGATCTCGAAGCGGAACGGCTGCGGCTGTTGCTTCAGAAAACCCGTAACCCCCTTCAACTCCGTCAACGTATCGAGATACCCCGGCCGGTCCGGCGCCGTTCGATGCATCAGCACACGTGAATGGGCGACGCTCATCTCAAACATCATGAGCAGCAGCAGTAGACTTCGCATGGCAACCGATGGCAACGCATTCCTGCGAAGCGCGGCAAGCAAGCCCGCCAGGCCCAACGCGCTCAGCGCCCCCAATACCGCTGATTCACTAGCATAGTTATTTAGGTCGCCACCAAGAAAGTGATTCAGAACCAAGGCCCCGGCAACCGCCGCGAAACCAAGCAAGACCTTGGTGATCCGCGAAGTCCACACACCATCTCGCTCATCCTTCGACGCGGCATCGAGTAGCCGGTCCAACCCGAACCCCGCCACTACTAACACCGCGAACTGAAACACAAAGATCGCGTGCGACGGCGAACGCGCTTTGTCGGCAAACGGGACCAGCGAATAGATCCAACCGTGCACGATCGAAAGCGGCCCAATGCTGTAGGCCAGTGCGCCCACCGCAAGAGCAAAGTAACCCTGGACGAGCCGCTGCTTCCAACAGGTCGCCACCGCGTAAACGAACAGGGAAAGGCAAACAAACCCGACGAACGTGCTCAACGCCAGATTCACGCGCGGCACAAAGACCCCGAGCAACGACACCGCCATGAGCCGCAGGTCCGTATGAACGTACAACGGTAACTCTTCGCCCATCGTGACGGGTTCGGGCGTATTCACCCAGCGGTACGCCTCCTGGCCGTACTCGTAACCCGGCAATAGTTGCAGCGCCGCCAGAAGAAAAGCAGCAACAGCGACAACGGCATAGAGGCCCATCAGCCGTCCGGTCTGCACTTTCGATTCCGACGCGCGCCTGATCACCACGACGAGCAAGAAAACCGTCAACGCCATCAGCGTGTACATCGGCGCTTGATGGTGGCCACTGAGGAGCGACAATCCGATCGCACCGCCGCACAGCACCGCTTGCGCAAGAGCGAGGCCCGTCGAGCGTGCCTTCACGACGCGATGAAAAAGCAGAAAGATCAGCGGAATCCAGATCGCCCCGTGGATCATCTGCGGCCAGCCCGTGCTGCCGACATAGCCCGAGCATCCAAACGCCACCCCCACAAGAAGCGCGGCATAGCGGCTTCGCCCGAGCTCACGCGCGAGCGCGTACATAAACAGCGCCGCCAACACGTGCATCGATACGAAGTGCAGGTGCACCCAATCGAGATCGATATAGCCGTCTTTAAGAGGCGCGAGAAACAGCAGCCAGTTCAAAGGGAACGCCGCGCCGGGCTGCATCTGCCCCAGCAGCGATTGACCGGCCCATTGATACGGGTCCCACAATGGGAACTCGCCGGCATTCCACGCAAGCGCCTGCACCTGGTACCACGGCAGCACCTGGAACGCGGTGTCAGGTGAATCGAGAAACGTGTACTGGCTGCTGAAGACCAGCTTCCAGAAAAACAGAAGGACCAGCGCGATCAGCAGAACCAGGGAACGTCGTTCAAAGAGATCCGGCTTCATGAGCAGAAAGCAGGCCCAACCGTAGGGCTAAGGATTCCGAAACACCCTCGGTAGCTTAGCCGTTGATGGGTGCTCTTGTTCCTCAGGCTCTTCAGGAATCTCCTTGGCCTGCTTCTCCAATGCAGCCAGCCGTCCACCGATGTCCTTGGCCTGCTTGCTGTCGGGCTCGAGCTTGATGTAGCGCTGGTAGGCGTCGAGCGCCTGTTGGTACTGCGACAGTTTCTCACGGACCTGGGCGAGCTTCCAGAACGCCTCGCTGTATCCGGGGTCCCACCGAGTGGCTTCGAGATATCGCCCCGCGGCCGCGCGGTGATTGCCTTTGCGGTCGTAGAAGTTACCGACCTTAAACTCCTTCTTTGCCTGAATCGGATTGAAGGCGTAGTTCGGGTCGTTGGCGACATCCTCGTCCTCATCCCGCATATTCGCAGGCAACTCAATAGAAGCGTCTTGACGTTCCTTGAGTTGGCCTTGAACGAGGGGCGGCCCGAAAACCGCGAGAATCATCACAATCGCGACAGTCCGAACCATCCTTCTACTATTATATTGGTGGAACCCAGTCGGAACGGCCCGACTGCGCGAGAAATATCCCCATGTCCACTGTCCGGTTCACCCAAAACATCCAGCGGCACGTCGCCTGCCCGACGCGCGAAGTCACCGGCGGCACCTTGCGCGAAGTCATCGAAGACTACTTCCAAACCAACGAACGCGCCCGCGGCTACGTCCTCGACGATCAGGGCAAGCTGCGGGATCACATGGCCGCCTTCATCGACGGCCGACAAATCAAAGACCGCGATCACCTCACTGACGAGGTCGCCCCCAACGGCGTCGTTGACGTCGTCCAATCACTCTCCGGAGGATAAAGAATGAGTAGCCGCTGTCACGTCGCCACTCGTAAAGGCTTGTTTACTTTCGACCGGGGCAACTCAGGATGGTCGATCAGCCGCGTCAGTTTTCTTGGCGACAACTGCACTCTCGTCATGCACGATCCACGGGATGGTGTTCTTCTCGCCGCACTCGACCATGGTCACTTCGGCGTAAAGATGCATCGCTCCAGCGACGAAGGAGCAACGTGGCAGGAAGTAGCGACGCCGACCTATCCGCGGAAACCCACGGACTAGGTTCCGAAGACTCCTCTCATGGGTGGCAAACTGGCAGACTGGTCGCTCAAGCTCGTCTGGGCGCTCGCCCCCGGTGGTGCCAACGAACCAGGCGTCATCTGGTGCGGCACTCTGCCGGGCGGCCTATTTCGTCCGAGAACGGCGGGGACTCCTGGGAACTGAACCGTCCGCTCTGGGATGAACCTTTGCGCGAAGAGTGGTCCGGCGGCGCGGCCGATGAGCCCGGTATTCACTCCATCTGCGTCGATCCGCGCGACCCGAGCCACATCAGCGTGGGCATCTCGATCGGCGGTGTGTGGGTCACTCGTGACGCCAGAAAGATCTGGCAGGCCAGCGGCAAAGGGATGCGCGCCGAATACATGCCCCAAGAGCGGCAGTTTGACCCGAACGTTCAGGACGCGCACCTACTCGTCCAATGCCAGGCCAACCCCGACGCCTTCTGGGTGCAGCATCACAACGGCATCTTCCGCTCGACCGACGCCACCGCCTCGTGGACTGAAATCACCAACGTGAATCCCTCCGCCTCCGGGTTCGCCGTCGCCGTCCATCCCGACGACCCCGACACAGCCTGGTTCATCCCGGCCATAAAGGACGACTTCCGCTACCCCAAAGACGGCAAGGTCGTCGTCAACCGAACCCGCGACGGCGGCAAGACGTTCGACACCCTCACCAACGGCCTGCCCCAAGACCACGCCTACGACCTGGTCTTCCGCCACACCCTCGACATCAATGAAGGCGCTGAGCGTCTGATGTTCGGTTCCACGACCGGATCGCTCTGGGTCAGCGAGGACTCCGGCGACTCCTGGCAGACCCTATCATCGAACCTGCCTCCCGTCTACGCCGTCCGCTTCGAGAAGCCGGCCTAACGCACGACCCGAATCATCTTGTGCTACATTCAGGCCCATGAAAAAGTGCATCCTTGCTCTTTTGCTCGTGGCCACCCCGATGTGGGCTCAACTCGACGGTTTCGGACGTCAGCAGCTCCTCAAGTACACCTCGATGAACCCCTACGGCCGTCTCCCTGACGGCCGCCCGAACATCCCGAACAAGTACATCGAGGGGCTCAAGACGGCATCTTCTGAGATGGTTTGGGGCCCGATGCGTAGCGCCGGCTTTACCAATCAGTGGTCGGGCGGTTGGCAAATCGTTCATCCCGAGATCAAGCTCATCGGACGTGCCGTCACTGCGCAGTTCATGCCGGTGCGGCCGGACGTGAACGAGATCATCGAGAACGACAACAACCCCGATAAGACGGTCAGCAACAACCAACGCGTCATCAACGCGCTTCGTCCGGGCGACGTGTTGGTCGTCGATCTGTTCGGCAAAATCGAGCAAGGCACTTTCGCGGGCGACAACCTGACTGCATCCATCTACGCCACCACCGGCAACGGCTTCGTGATCGACGGCGCGGTCCGTGACCTCGACGGCATCCATCCACAGAACGTCCCGGTCTACGTGCGCGGGTTCCACGTCTCGGCCATCGGCAACGTGATGCTCACCGGAATCAACGTACCGGTTCGCATCGGCGATACCACCGTGATGCCGGGCGACCTCGTCGTCGGCGACCGAGAAGGGCTGACGTTCATTCCGCCACACGTCGTCTCCGATGTCTACAGCAAGGCGAAGCTCACTGAGTTGCACGATATCTGGACGAAGGGCAAGTTCGCCACCGGCAAGTACAAGTCCAGCGAACTCTATCCGCGGCCGAAAGACCCGGCGCTGATCAAAGAGTACGAAGACTGGCTCGCCGGCCAGAAGAAGAAACTGGGCATCGAGTGATTCTTTTGGGTATGCTCCGCCGGATTCCGCTTGCAGGTCTGCTTGTCATCTGCTCTCTGCCTTTGTGCGCCCAGCTCGACGGGTTCGGCCGCGACAAGCTCCTCAAGTACACGGCGCAGAATCCCTACGAGCGTTCCGTTGACGGACGCCCGCAGGTCCCTGACTACTGGCTGGAGCGCCTCGAAGCCGTCTCGACCACGACCGCCGCTGACGTCCTGAGGGAAGAAGGCTATCCCAACCAATGGGAAGACGGTTGGGCGATTCTCCATCCCGAGAAGAAGCTCATCGGACGCGCCTTCACCGTACAGTTCATGCCGTCGCGCCCCGACCTGGAGAGCGTTCTCAATACCGACGCAACCGAGGCCGTTAATGAAGAGGAAGTCCCGACGCCCGTGACGCAACGCGTGATGGAGATGTTCGGGCCGGGTGATATCCCCGTGGTCGACGTAATGGGGCGCATCGAAGAAGGAACCTTCGGCGGCGACAACCTGATCTTCAGTATGTTCGTTGCGACCGGCAAGGGTTTCGTCGTCGATGGATCCTTCCGGGACCTCGACGGTGTCTACCCGATGCAGACCATGGTCTTCAGCCGCGGCTATCACCCGGGCGTGCGGGGGCGCACCATCTTGACCGGACTCAACACGCCCACACGCATTGGCAAGGTCACCGTCATGCCAGGTGATGTCGTCCTGGGCGACCGCATGGGCATCGTGTTTATCCCGCCGCACCTGGTACAGAAGGTGGTCGAGCACTCAGACGGCTCACCGCTATTCTGACGGTTGGCCAGGGTATCGTCTCCGAGGCTACATCACATAGCTGAATACTTGGGCAGGCCCGAAGGGAGGTCGGACAGTAGCCCGAGGTGGAGCCGCCAGGCGGAACCGTGGGTTTAGATCCCGAACGCCGGAAGAGCCCTGTAAGTGCGTAGGAGCAACTACCCTGTGAGTTCCAAGCCGTAATAGAAGTCACCAATGCCTTACGAAGTTCAGCCCATCACGTCCGACGATTGGCCCCGCATTGGCGGTCAGGTCACGGCCATTGAGGTAGCGTGCTTCGAGCCCGCCCGCCGCGACACGCCGGAGCAGCTAGCGGCCATGCTGGCACAGCCAGGCGCGATCGCGTCCATCGCCATCAACGACGGCAAGGCGCTTGGCTACTGCCTCGGCGTTCCGTTGGAATTCTTCCATGCACTTCCCTGGGTCGCCGAAGATCCCGAGTTCGGACGCCGCACCACCATGTACGCCGGCGGTCTCGCGGTCTCGCCCTCCCATCGAAGCCAAGGAATCGGGCTCGCGCTCAAAGCCGACCAAGGGGACCGCGCCCGCGCCGCCGGATACCGCTACATCACGGGCCGCTATCGCGTGGGGCTCGCCGAAGGAATACGCCGCATCAGCGCCCACTTCGGAGCGCAACAAGCCCGTTTCCTACGGAGCGTCTACACCGACGATCTCGACCCGAAAGACGGCGTCTACTATCGCATCGACCTATCGACCTAGGGATATCATAGGCAGGGGCAAATAGCGCCCCAAGCCTCGAACTTACAGATCGACCCAACCCGGAGAACCTCTATGCGCTTTGCCGGAATTGCCCTCTCAATCGGCCTCGCCGCCCTCCTGCTTCCCATCGGACCCGTCGGATGCGCCACCGCGCAACCGGCTCACCACGTCACAAAAGATATGGTCGACCAATGGATGGAAGAGCTATCCAATTGGGGACGCTGGGGCAACGATGACGAACTCGGCACAATGAACCTCATTACGCCGGAGACACGCAAAGCCGCCGCAAAGCTCGTTGAGACCGGGGTTTCGGTCTCGCTCGCGCACGATGTTCTCAAGACGAAGTCCGCCGACAACCAAAGCCCGTTCGAGCACAAGATGGTCATGACCGGCCTGAACAGTCCCGGCCAATTCTGCGTGGACACCTACTCCGTCCTCTACCACGGCTACGCCCACAGCCACCTCGACGCCATCTGTCACATGTTCTACAACGGCAAAATGTACAACGGCTATTCGCAGAAGGAAGTCACCGACGACGGCGCACAGAAGCTCTCCGTGCTCAACATGAAGACCGGCATCTTCACGCGCGGCATCCTGATGGACATCCCGAAACTTAAAGGCGTTGATTACCTGGAAGCCGGAACGCCGATCTATCCCGAAGACCTCACCGCCTGGGAAAAGAAGGCCGGCCTCAAAGTCGGCAGCGGCGACGTGGTCTTCATCCGCACCGGCCGCTGGGCACAGCGCGCCAAAGAGGGACCGCTCAGCCCTGACAAGCTCTCCGGACTGCACGCCTCCGGTGCCAAATGGCTTAAAGACCGCGACGTGGCCGCGCTTGGCAGCGACGCCGCCAGCGACGTTCGCCAGTCACTCGTCGAGGGGGTCGATCAACCCATCCACCAGCTCGTGCTTATCGCCATGGGCATGCCCATCTTTGACGTCATGGACCTGGAAGACCTCTCCAAGGAAATCCAGAAGCAGGGCCGCTGGGAGTTCTTGCTCACCGCCGCGCCCCTTGCCGTCGCCGGCGGTACGGGCTCGCCGCTCAACCCAATCGCGACGTTCTGATCCGATGCCCCTCACGCCCACCCGAGCCGTCGCGTTCGTCCTGCTGCTGAGCGGCCTGAGCTTCTCGTGCTTCACCGAAGCGCCAACCGAGCCGACACCGCTACTTCAGAAGGTAGACATCTTCGAGGCCGAAACCGGTGGCTACGCACACTATCGCGTGCCCGCCATCGCGGTTTCGCCGAAAGGGACGCTCCTCGCAATATTGCGCAGGTAGAAGGGAAGATCCAGGCCAACGCCGTCGCCGTCGCCGTCGCCCAAGACCTCGACACACCCGGCGAAGACACCTACAACAACATTGTCCCGATCGTCGACCACCAGACCGGCGCCGTGCACTTCCTGTTCTGCATTGAATATGCCCGTTGCTATTCGATGACCAGCACCGACGACGCCGCAACGTTCAGCAAGCCTGTCGACATCACCGGCACGTTCGAGCGGTGCCGCGACGAGTACGAGTGGAAGGTTATCGCCACCGGACCGGGCCACGGCACGCAACTCGACAACGGCCGGCTCATCGTTCCCGTGTGGTTGTCTGACGGCACTGGCGGACACGCCCATCGCCCGTCGATCGTCTCCGTCATCTATAGCGACGACCACGCCAAAACCTGGCAACGTGGCGACGTGGTCGTGCGCCATCCGGAGTTGAAGAACCCTAGCGAGACGCTCGCCGTACAACTCAGCGACGGCCGCGTGATGCTGAATATCCGCAACGAGTCATCGGAACACCGCCGTGCCGTCTCCTACAGCAACAATGGCGCGACAGGCTGGACCGCGCCGGTATTTCACAACGAACTCGTCGAGCCGGTCTGCATGGGCAGTATGACCCGCCTGACGAAGTAGCCCGAGCACGATAAGAACCGCATCCTGTTCATCAACCCAGACAGCAACGAGCCGCGTGACCCGGCTAACCCTGCCGGCAACTTCAAGCGTCAAAACATTACCGTGCGGCTGAGCTACGACGAGGGTAAGACTTGGCCCGTGTCGAAACCGATCGAACCCGGGATCAGTGGCTACAGCGATGTCGCTGTCGGATCGGACGGAACGATCTACCTCATCTACGAGCGAGGCACGCCCAGTGACAGCGGTACCCACGTCGGCTTCCTCACCGTCGCCCACTTCAACGTTGAATGGCTCACCGACGTCCAGGACATCTTCGAGTTTAGCCACTGACTAGCGGACGACCCGGCTCGTATTTAGGACATAATGAACAAGGCCCATCGAGAACCCCTGACCGATCGGGTTCTGACCTAGCATCATGCATTCTCGTTCGACCCGGAACCTAATCTCGTGGCAAGTAGCTCTTGCGTGTGCGCTCCTGTCCGTCATACCAGCGGCAGCGAGCGACGTCCCCGCAAACTTCCAGCAGGACATCAAGCCCATTCTCGAAACCTACTGCGTGCGCTGCCACGGGCCCGAGACGCGGACCGCAGGTATCGACTTCCATTCGATCGGAGCCGGAGGTGATGTAGCCGAGCGCCACGACGTATGGCTGCGGGTCATCCACGTCCTACGCGAGCGCGAAATGCCACCGGCGGCTCCTTTGCCGGATGAGAACGAGCGACTCACGGTCGCCCATTGGGCGGATGAAGCTCTTCGGAACATCGACTGGTCGAAACTCCGCCAGCCGGGGCACACCGTCATTCCCCGCCTCAACCGGACCGAGTACGACAACACGATCCGTGACCTGACCGGCCTCGATCTTCGCGCAGCTCGCCGTTTCCCAGCCGACGGCGCCGGCAACTCCGGCTTCGACAACGATCGCGCCGGCCTGTTCATCCCGCCGTTGCTGATGGAGAAGTACCTCGAAGCCGCCCATGAGGTGATCGACGCCCTCATTGCGGCTCACCGCCGAACTGACACATTGAACACTCACGTCGAAGTCGAGACCATGTACCGCACCGAAATGAACCACGCGGTTCTCGACCACGGCTTCGACCTCAACAACTTCCAGCAAACGCTCTACCGTTATCTCCAATTTCTACGCAGTGGTTGGTACACGTTTCGGGTGCGGGCGTGGGGCCGCTCGGGTACCGAGGGTCAGATGCCCGGCATCACTATTCGCGTCGCGAACGACATCGTGGACCGGGACGTAGTCCTCGCAACCGAGGGCGAGCCCAAAACCTACACGCTGCGCGGCTGGATCCCCGCCGGCAATCACCGCTTGTCGCTACACCGCTACATCGAGAAAACCTCCATCACCCATGACGTGCAGCAGGAGCTCATCGCTCTCGTCCAGCGCAAGAAAGAGGAGGCCAAAGCCAAGGACGAGGAGAAACCGAAGATCCCTGAAATACAGGTCGTTCTCTCTCGATTGGATCGAGACCGAAGAAGAAACGCCAGAGTTCTCTGACGCCTCCCGCGTCTTCATCGCAACACCCGACGAAACAATATCCGGGCAAGAAGCCGCCGCGCGCATCATCGAGGCATTCGCCACGCGCGCCTACCGAAGGCCTGTTCACGGGAACGAGTCGAAGTATCTTCTCAAGGTCTTCCACCAGTCCAGGAAGGAAGGATTGCCCTTCGATGAAGCCATCGGCCGGTCTCTCATGGCCGTCCTGGTGTCGCCGAACTTCCTGTTCCGCATCGAATCACGTCCCGCCGCCGACCAAGCTGTCAACGAGTATGCCCTCGCCTCGCGGCTCTCCTATTTCCTGTGGCTCTCGATGCCGGACGACACGCTGTTCAACCTGGCGAAGCAAGAGTGTCTCAGTAACCCTGATATCGTTCGCGGCCAGATCCGTCGGATGATCCATGACCCGAAGGCGCTCGCTTTGTCGAGCCAATTCATCAGTCAGTGGCTTGGCTCAGTGGAACTCGGCCGAAGCGCGAAACCGGATACCGGCATCTTCCCGGAGTACACGGACTCCCTTGAGAATTCAATGAAACGCGAAGTGGTGGAGTTCTTCCATCACTTGTTGCGGGAAGACCGCAGTCTGCTTGAACTGATCGATTCCGACTACCTCTTTTTGAACGAAGAGCTTGCGGCACACTACGGCATCAGCGGCGTCACCGGCCGGGAGTTTCGCAAAGTATCGATCGAAGATCGCAACCGTGGTGGTGTTCTCGGCATGGCGGGCTTGCTAACCACGGCGTCGTTACCCGTGCGCACGAGCCCTGCGCTAAGAGGCAAATGGGTACTCCAAGCGCTCCTCGGACAGGCATTACCACCGCCTCCTCCCAATGCGGGCGATCTGCCCGAGCCGACCCCGGAGATGGAAGGTCTCACCCTGCGCCAACGTTTCGAGCAACACCGGGCGTCCGCACAGTGCGCGGCCTGTCACGAACGCATCGACCCCATCGGATACGGCCTTGAGAACTACGATGCCGTCGGGCGATGGCGCACAGCGGACTCCAACGACCGGCCCCTCGACACAGTCGGTGAACTCCCCAGTGGCGAGCGGTTCAATGGTCCCGCCGAACTCAAGACCATTCTGCTACGCCGAAAGGAAACGTTCGCCCGCACAGTCACCGAACGCATGCTTGCTTTCGCCCTGGGCCGGCCCCTGGCGTACTACGACGAGGGTTCGATCCGTGCCATCACCAAGGCCGTGATCGAGTCAGATTATCGACCGTCCGTATTGATCGAACAGATTGCACTGAGTTATCCTTTTCAGTACCAGGGTGGATCAGCCGCCGAAGGGGCTTCTGAATGACGAAGAGTTGGCGCGTTTCCCGAAGAGCAATCCTACGCGGATTGGGTGCAGGCGTCGCCCTGCCGCTGCTCGACATCATGGAGCCCGCTGCCGCCTCCGGCGCCGCTCGAGTCAGCAGCGCTTCCGGCGCGCCCAAGCGTCTGGCCTGCATCTTCCAGCCCAACGGCGTGTATCCCCAAAACTGGGACCCGTCGGGCGAAGGAATCAACTACGCGTTATCGCCAATCCTTGAGCCGCTGGCGCAAGTGAAGAGTGACGTCAGCGTCATCTCGAACCTCGCCACGGGCGTCAAGGGACACGTCCAAGCCACTTCATCATTCCTGACCGGCACACCGCTCGCTCGCAAAGCAAGCGGCCCCACGGTTACACGCGCCAATATGGGCGTCTCGCTCGATCAGTTCACGGCCCGCCACGTGGGGTCGGAAACTAAGATCCGGTCGATCGAGCTCGGACTCGATCCGCCCCGCTCCGGCGGCGAGAACAATCTTCGGATCTCTTTCGCTAACACCGTTTCCTGGGCAGAGAACGATACCAAAATCGAGCCGGAGATCAACCCGCAGGCCGCTTTCGACCGTCTATTTGGCGAAACGAACAAGACGTCGGCCGAACTCGACTTCGAACGCAGCCTCCTCGATCGCGTCGCGGAAGATACACGACGGCTCCAGAAGAAGGCGAGCACGGCCGACCGTCACAAGCTTGACGAATACCTGACCGCGGTGCGCGACGTCGAGAAGCGGATTCAGGGAAGCATGAAGCCGCGTGAGTCCGCCTGGAAGCCGCTCACCCACCCGGAACTTATCCGCCCCGGGGACCGCCTACCGGACAGCCGCGACAAGCACCTGCGCATGATGATGGACCTGTTGGTGCTTTCGCTGTGGACCGACACCACACGCGTCGCGACGCTCATGATGGCTCATGGGTTCTCGCGCCAGAACTTCACGTTCATCGGTGTCAATAGTGATCACCACTCGATCTCGCATCACAAAGAGAGCCCCGACCTCGTCGCCGACTACACGAAAGTCAGCCGCTGGTATGTCGAGCAGTTCGTGTACCTTGTCGAGCGTATGAAAGCTATCGACGAGGGTGGTTCGTCACTGCTCGATAATTCCATCGTTCTTTATGGTTCCGGTCTAAAGAACGGCAACGGTCACACCACGACGAACCTTCCTGTTCTGCTCGCCGGCCGTGGCCAGGGCACGCTCAATCCCGGCCGCCATGTCGTGCTGCCCGAGGATACTCACATTGCCAACCTGCACCTGACGCTGGCAAACAAAATGGACGTGAAGGCCGACCGCTTCGCCGGCAGCACCAACGTCATTACGAACCTCTAGTCGTCCTGGCCACCCGTCCGGCGGGCGAGCAGATCGATACGAGGACCTGGAGGTCACCATGTTAAGGCGAACTGTGCTGTTGCTCGCTTTGGGCTCGTCCCTCGTTCTTGCGGAATCCCACCCGCCCATGCCGTTCGAACTTGATCCCGGGTGGCCCAAACTTCCTCCGAAGTGGAATCTTCAAGAAACGCCCGGCGTCGCCATCGGACCGCAACAGCAGGTGTACATCTTCCATCGCGGCGCTCACCCGATCATCGAGCTCAACCGCGACGGCAAGTTCGTCGGCACCATGGGCGAAGGTCTCTTCGGAGCCGCCCACGGCCTCAAGGTGGACCGGGATGGCAATCTCTGGGTCACCGACCGCGGCGATCATACCGTCTTGAAGCTGAGCGACACCGGACGCGTCCTCATGGTGATGGGCCGCAAGGGACAGGCCGGTGAAGGCGCGGACAACTTCAACGGCCCCACCGACATCGCCTTCGCTGAGAACGGCGACTTCTACGTCAGCGACGGCTATGGCAACTCCCGCGTCGCCAAGTTTGCCGCGGACGGCTCATTCATCACCGCCTGGGGCAAGCCCGGCAAAGGCCCTGGCGAGTTCAACCTGCCACACGCCGTTGCCGTCGATGCGGAAGGGAAAGTCTACGTCGGGGACCGCGAGAACTATCGCCTTCAGATCTTCGACGCAAACGGCAAGTTCCTCGATCAGTGGGACCACGTCGGTTCGCCCTGGGGTCTACACATTACCCCCGAGAAAGAAATCTATATGGCCGACGGCCACAACAACCGCGTCATCAAGTTGAACCGCGAAGGCAAGATCCTCGGTTCGCTCGGCAAGAAAGGGAAACTACCGGGACATTTCAACTTCGCCCACCATCTTGCCGTCGATCTGCTAGGCAACCTCTACGTCGCCGAGATCAAGAACTGGCGTGTCCAGAGGTTTCGCCCGCGGTAGATGTAACAGCTGGTGCGAGCTCAACCGGTCGATGCAACACTCGCGTTAAGTCCTTTGGCTGGAGTGTCCGACCGCTGAGAGGGACGAGTGGCTTACGCATCAGCCGAAACTCCAACCGCAACCGCCTAACTCCTTGTCCTTCAACAGGGTTTAGAGGGGAGCGCGGCATCCACACCGTTAGCCTCTTTGTTTCTTAGGCTTACACTTCGCCTTTCCTTCCAGGAAGGGTGTTGCGTCGACCCATTGAGACCACCCTCTCAAACGCCATCTGCGGAACAATCTTTGCGTCAACATATTCGGCGAACATACGGGACGTCAGAATGCCCCAGGCACGTTATTCGGAGCGCAGAAGCAGTTTGCGCTGGGAGCCCCTTCTCTTGCCTGGGCGGAAGATGCCGTGCTGCTGACTGCCTGTCCACTACGTACCGGCCCCGTCAGGTACCGGGTCGTCGTGGGCGAAGAGATACCGGTAGATCGATCGATAGGCAGGAAGGAATTTGCGAGAAAGGCTGTCATCGAGTTCGCACGCCGGCTCGAAGCGCGGATTAAGAGCGCCCCGGCGGATTGGCAAGGCTGGTCGTACTGGGCTCCGCCAGACGCCTAGTTCCGCGGCCGCGAACAGGACTAAATCCCATGAAAAGAACCACAAAGCGCCCCGTCCGCGGATAGCTGTTGAGATATCGCGTTCGCACTAGTAATCGAGCACTACCAAGGCTCCGGAAGATATCCCTAACCGAAAAGCCAAGTCTGAAAAGCTTCCTGCCTAGCTCCCCTCACCCTCCGGCTCAAACTCCTCCAGAATCTTCTCGCCCAACTCTTCCACCCAGCGATTGACCAGGCGACGGGAGTCTACTCTTGCTCGGCCCGCTAGTAGGCGTCTTGCGATGCGACGTAGACGCCCCTTCGGCGAACATTCGACACCGCACCGCTTGAACCTTCGAGGAATACGTTCGCCCGTTTCTGAAACGATGTACTAAGTTCAATTCTGGAGATGGTCAGCGCAAATCAACACACACAAGGCGCGATTCGTTGCGGGCATAAAGGCGGCCGTCGGCCAGTGCGGGGTAAGCGCGCACCGTGCCGTCGAGAATCATAGTCCGAGAGAGAACCTTGAATCCCGCGGGCGACGCCACGGCCATCGTCAGCTCACCGCTCTCGGCCAGGATCAGCAGCCGATCACCGGCAAGCGTGACCGTCCCCGCCCGAAAACCGCCCTGTTCCCACGCGACTTTCCCCGTCTCAAGGTGAATGGCACGGAAGACCTGGCCATACTCCTGCCGGCCGTGAAATCCGTACAGGTAGCCGTCTTTGTGAACGTTCGTCGCGTAGTGATTCGAGATCGCGTCATCAGAAGACCAAACCTGCTTTGGCTCACTGCCACTCAGATCCAGCAAAATCGCGCCCGTCCCATAGCTCGACGATAGGAAGACCCGATCCCCGATCACAAGCGGCACCGCCGCGTTGACCGACGCATTGCTGCGCGCGCGCCACCGCAGAGCATGACGAACCTCACCCGTCTTCGAATGGACGGCTTGCAATCCCTCTCGCGTGAAGAATACCGCAAGCCTTTCCCCACTAATGTCGGCGACCACGGGAGACGAGTAGCTCGCCTCGTCATCCGTTACCTTCCACAGGACGCGTCCGGTATCTTTGTCGAACGCCACGATTCCCGCGCCGTCCGGCCCTCCCACGTTCACCAGAAGGCGCGACCCGTCGACCACGGGCGTCGACGCGGCGCCGAAGAACCCTTTGTCCGCGCCGAACTCCTGATGCGTATTCACACGCCAAACCTTCTTGCCGTCACCAAAACGAATACAGTGCAGAACCCCCTGCGGGCTAAATGTATAGATTTGGCTGCCGGCCACGACGGGGCTCGCGCGCGGACCCGGGTCAAATCCGAAGCCATCGCGATACGTCGTCGCATAGCGAAACGTCCAGATCGGCTTGCCCGTATCCGACTCCAATGCTTCGACAAGTTCCTCGTCGCCAACGCGGTGGAACACGATCACCCGGTCATTGGCAACGACGGGATTGCTGAAACCATGGCCGACTTCTTTTTCCCAGGCGACGGGTGGGTTCGTCTCCGGCCAGCTCTCTGCTAGATCATCACCCTTGTACGTGCCGTCTCGGCGTGGCCCCAGCAACTGCAGCCAGTCCTCGGCAATCGCCGCGGAAGGGTTCCACAACGAAACAAGCAACAGCAGCACGAAGCCAATTTCCGAGCAGCGTCTCATCGCGTTGATTGTAGTGTTTCGCGGTGGCCAACGCCCTCCTACTTTCGAGCCGACGCCCTGTTAACGGCTCGTTACGCCTCGGTTACGAAGTCGAATCGGAAACTTCTGTTATGCTAAGTTTCTCTGTCACGGATGTCACCCGATCCCTGCTTGAGTCAGGACAAGTGCAGCACGGAAGATGCTGTCCGCCTTATGCGCCGGCCGTTGAGCATCGAGACAACTTCGCTCGGCTAGGCATGTTGAAATCCAGGGAATCCAGTTTTCCACACGTTCCTATAGACGACCCGAATAGATAGGTCACTTTTGGAGTATTGCCCCTTGCATTGGCAAGGGAGCGGCATTTCTGTATCCCGCGAGCGCGATGGCACAGATTTTTCACCCCAGCACCAACACCATCTCGAGATTCAGCATCTTCGGGGGGCTGTTTGCCATCGTGGGCCTGCTCTGGCTGGTGCTATTCATGAATCGCTCGTTCTATGCGACCGAGGTCAACGTACCCCGTGAGCAGCCCGTGCCGTTCAGCCACAAGCACCACGTCCCCGGCATTGGCATCGATTGCCGCCATTGCCACACCTCAGTCGAAGACGCTGCGTTCGCCGGCATTACTCCGACGAAAACGTGCATGAACTGCCACTTTCAGGTCTGGGCGAAAGCCCCGTTACTAGAGCCGGTGCGCGAGAGTTACCTCTCTGACGAGTCGCTCTAATGGACGCGTGTCCACGACCTGCCAGACTTCGTCTATTTCAACCACAGCATCCACGTCAGCAAGGGCGTCGGCTGCGAGACCTGCCATGGCCGCGTCGACCAAATGCCCTTGATGTGGAAGGAGAACACCCTGCTGATGGAGTGGTGCTGGAACTGCCATGAGCAGCCCGAATCTCACCTGCGTCCTCGCAATCAGGTATTTACGATGGGCTGGACGCCACCCGAGCCGCAAAGCGACTGACCTGCCCCCACAAGCTGTACCACTTTTTAAGTTAGGATCTAGGCCGTTTTCGGCGGACGCAGGGGCGGAGCCCCGTAGCTCGCTGAAAACGGCTCGAATGCCTCCGGTGTCGGTGGCCGATAGCCCAAGGAACTATGCGGCCGTCGCGTGTTGTACTCCATTCGCCAA
>Ga0315339_1001579_pt1 | contig 19648 bp, 20 predicted proteins | sample ASW17metaG_FD_204514 | JGI IMG/M metagenome (GOLD analysis project Ga0315339, IMG submission 204514) | Ammonia-oxidizing marine archaeal communities from Pacific Ocean, United States - ASW #17 | ecosystem: Environmental > Aquatic > Marine > Oceanic | place: USA: California | collected 2016-12-05
CGATGCGTTGACGCTGGCCCCCTGAGAATTCATGGGGAAACTTCGGCATATCCGCTTCCTTGAGTCCCACGGACTCCAGTACCTCACGGACCCGTCCCCGCCGGTCGTCCGGTTTCAGCCATTTCTCCGCGACCTCCAGCGGTTCCGATACGATTCGTGCGACCGTATGCCGCGGATCGAGGGAGCCGAAAGGATCCTGAAATACCATCTGGAAGTTGCGCCGGTGCCGCCGCAGCGTCCACGGGCGCATCTCATGAGGATCCTTCCCCAGAATGCGCAAAGTGCCTGCGGTGAGCGGCTCCAGCGCCATTACGCAACGCGCCAGGGTCGATTTACCGCAGCCTGACTCGCCCACGATCCCTAGGCTGCGACCCGCCTGCACGGTGAGCGAAACCTGGTTCAAGGCATACACACGCTGCGGCGGCGCCAGGAGACTCTCTCGCGGCAGCGTGTAGTGCCGTGTCAATCCATTGGCCTCGATCATCGGTGTGTCCAGAAACGTCATCGACGCAACCCAAATGTCGAGGTCGCCAAGGCGGCATCGAGCCGTAAACATGCCGCCGTATGACTTTGGCTAACGGTCCGCATGTCGGGCACTTGCTGGTAGCAGGTATCACGGGCGAGAGAACAGCGGCCCGCGAACGTGCAACCCTTCGGTAGATCGATGAGTTCCGGCACCGTCCCCGGAATTGTTCGAAGTCGACGACGACCTCCACCCAGCTGTGGCACGGCGGCAAAGAGCCCTTGCGAATAGGGATGGGCGAGCGTCGCAAAGACTTCCGGCGTCGGCCCCTGTTCAACAACCGTCCCACCATACATCACGACAACCCGGTCAACCGTCTGGGCGATGACGCCAAGATCATGCGAGATCAGAATGAGCGACATCTGGCGCTCGCTGACGACATCGTAAATCAGGTCGAGTATCTGACCCTGAACGGTGACATCAAGCGCCGTGGTCGGCTCGTCGGCAATCAGCACCTCCGGATGACAGGAGAGCGCCATGGCAATCATGGCGCGTTGCCGTTGACCCCCCGACAGCTGATGCGGATACGCGGCATAGAACCGCCGAGGATCGACCAGCCCGACGCGCTCCAACAACGAGAGCGATTCCACCTTCGCCTCGTCACGATCCAGCCCGAGATGCAACATCAGGGGTTCGATCACCTGTTTTCCAATGGTGTGCACTGGATTGAGGGATGTCATCGGCTCCTGGAACACCATCGCGATCGCGTTGCCACGAACGTGGCACATGGCGTCCTCATCAAGGGCCCGCAGATTGCGGCCGTTCAGAGCAATACTCCCGAAGAGCTCAGCGCCATCCGGCAATAGCCCCATGAGGGCGAGCGCCGTCATCGACTTGCCGCAACCCGACTCTCCCACGATTCCAAGTGTCTCGCCGCGTTCGAGCCGAAAGCTCACATCCCGTATTGCACGGGCCGAGCCATCCGGCAAGGGCAATGCGACGGTCAAGTGATCGACTTCAAGCACACTCATCGCACGTATCCCGACAACCTGGCCCGGGACAAACGCGGATCCAGCAGATCCCGCAATCCATCTCCCAACATGTTGAAACCGAGCACCGACATCACGATGACGAGCCCCGGGAACAGTGCAAGGTGGGGAGAGAGATAGAGGAACGTTTGGGCCTCGTTCAGCATCCGCCCCCAACTGGGCTGCGGTGGCTGAGTCCCCAAACCAAGATACGAGAGCGCCGCTTCGGCAAGGATGGCGATGGCAAAGAAGATCGTCGCTTGAACAATGATGACGCTGAGGATGTTGGGGAGCACGTGTTCCAGCGTGATCCGGACACGTCCCTTGCCTGCCGCACGAGCCGCGAGGATAAATTCACGCGACCATACGGCGTTGGCCGACCCTCTGGTTACTCGGGCAAATACAGGAATATTGAAAATTCCGATGGCCAGAATCGAATTCACAATGCCGGGACCCAGAATTGCCGTGATCATGATCGCAGACAGGATGGCTGGAAACGCGAACGTGAAATCCGACAGCCGCATGACCAGTTCTTCCACCCAGCCGCGCTGCGCGGATGCCCAAAGTCCCAGTACGACGCCAACAGTCAACCCGATACCCACGGCAACGAATCCGACGACCAGAGAGTTTTGCGCCCCAACCATGATCATCGACATGACATCTCGACCGAAATGATCAGTCCCCAACCAGTGCGTCAGCGATGGAGGTTTCAGCTTGTTGGCAATATCGAGTTCATAGGCCGAGTGAGGCGTCCACAGTAAGGACAGGATCGCGAGCAAAACGACGAGAACACTCAGAGCTCCGCCCAAAACGAAATTCCGGTGCCTGAGCGCGAGCAACAGAACGCTCGTCCTGCGAGGCGCACTCATGCGTCGTATGCCCGCAGCCGAGGATCGATAAACGCATAGGCCAGATCAACAATGAAATTGACGATGATGACCATCGCCGCCAGCAACAACACCACATCCTTGACGACGACGAGATCCCGGTTTGCGATGGCTTGAAAGACCAGCCGACCCAATCCGGGCAGAAAGAACACATTCTCGATGACGATCGTTCCGGCCAACAGATTGGCGAATTGGAGGCCCATGATCGTCACGACTGGGATCAGCGCGTTGCGAAGCACATGACGCCACAGCGTTGCCGCGCGCGTTAACCCCTTGGCCCGCGCGGTACGCACGTAGTCCTCACGGATTGTTTCCAGGACGCTCGATCGCGTCACCCGGGTCAAGATCGCCGCCTGAACCGTCGCCAGGGCAATGGCCGGCAAAAGCAGTGACTTCAGGGCCGGCCAGACGCCGGCACCCCAGCCTGGAAACCCACCTGAAGAGAACCATCCGAGATAGACCGAGAACAACAAGATCAGAAGAATTCCGAACCAGAAATTCGGCACGGCGATGCCGAGCTGGCTGAACACCATCACACCCCAGTCACCGACCTTATTGTGGTGTGCCGCCGCATAAAGTCCGAGGCTAATGGCCGTAACAATCGTCATAACCATCGCGAGCACGGCCAGCGGAACGGTCAGGGCAAGGCGTTCGACCACGAGTTCTGAGACCGGAACCGAGTACGTGTAGCTGATTCCGAAATCACCCTCCAGGAGTCCGAATATCCAACTCCAGTATCGATCGAAGGCCGGTTTGTCTAAGCCGAGATCCCGGCGCAGCGCTTCGTACGCGGATGGATCCGCATCCGCGCCGAGAATTGCGTAAGCCGGGTCCCCCGGGAGAATTTCCAGTGCCAGGAACACAACAACGGAAGCGCCAAAAAGCGTGGCGATGAACGTCACGAAGCGCTTGGCAATAAAGACACTCATGTCCGAACGGCTATTCCCCGTCAGACCAATTTTTGGGCCAGCGTCACGCCATCCCCGATAGGGACAAGGCTAAGGCTCACCCGCGTATCCGCCTGCCGCTTCCGATTGAATTCCCGGAGCGCAAGGGTTGAGTCGTCCCTGATTGTCTCGTCTGCGACCTTGCCGCCCCACAACACGTTGTCGATGGCAACCACGCCGCCCGGTCGCAGGAGCTGCAGAACCCGTTCGTAGTAGTCCTCATACTCCCCCTTGTCCGCATCGACAAACGCGAAGTCGAATGTGCCTGCCCGCCCACCCGCCAACAATCCATCGAGGGTTTCGAGCGCTGGCGCGATACGGAGATCGATTTTGTTCTCGACACCGGCCTCCTGCCAATAGCGGCGGGCAATGCCGGTCCATTCCTCACTAACATCGCAGGCTATGATTTCGCCGTCCTCGGGCAGTGCCAGCGCCACGGCCAACGAGCTGTATCCCGTAAAGACGCCGACCTCCAGCGTTGTCCGCGCGCCCATGAGGCGAACCAGAAATGCCAGGAATGCCCCCTGGTCAGCCGAGATCTGCATGATGCCCAGCGGCAGAGCTACCGTTTCCGCGCGAAGCTTCGCCAGCACATCAGGCTCGCGTGCGCCATAGGGCACGACGTAGTCCTGTAGGCTTTTCTCGAGACCGAGGGTTTGGCGGGACATGGTGCTCTCCCCATCGAGGGCGGCTAAGAGTGTAAGAAAGGCCGCACCCCGTCAAACATCGCTCAAGAAAGCAGCCACGTCGTGCCCATCTGAAGATCGCAAAACTGGCACTGCAGTAAATGCCCCATTTTTGCCCATATTCCGTCGATTTCCGGTCGCATTGCCTTCTTATGTTTTCAATCATTGGGCCTCTCTTGGGTCCGGTCGCCGATCAAATACGGGCTGTCCCTCTCCCCACGGCGACCGGACCCATTTTCTTACGCACATTTTGTCTACGCCTGAAGCAACCCGCTTTGCTACGCCTGAGGCGAACCGCGGGGGTCGAGAGCGCACGCGGGAATTGTTCGGCGGTCTGGCTCGCCGGAAATCCGGTTACGACGTGTAACTGCGGCATCGCTATACTGAACGAACACGATGGGAAGCTGAATTCAGTCTCGGAGGATTGCATGGCCATCAAGGTGTTTGAGCTCGATGGGATCGACGAGGTTCGGTTCAGCCCGTTCTGCTGGCGGACTCTCATGGCGCTTAAACATAAAGGTTTGGACGATTTCGAGCGCGTCCCGGTTTCCTTTCGCGACCGCACTCCGATTGCATTCAGTAACCAGGAAAGAATTCCCGTGCTGGTCGACGGCGACCGCTGGGTCAACGAATCGTGGGATATCGCCTGCTATCTCGAAGACGCGTATCCCGATCGTCCGACGTTATTCGGTGGCGACATGGGTCGGGCCGAAGCGCTATTCATCAATGCCTGGACCCAGCAGATCCAAAACCCTGGTTTGATCAGCATCATTCTGTGGGATGCCTTCCAGGCCGTGAATCCCGCGGACCGGGACTGGTGGCGGGAAGATCGCGAGAAGCGTTACGGCAAACTCGAAACGTATCAAGACGGTAGGGACGAGAAGCTCGGTCCGTGGCGCCAAGACCTGGAGCCCCTGCGGGTGACTCTCGGCGAACAACGGTACCTTGGGGGCGAGACACCAGCCTATGCCGATTACATCGTATTCGGCACGTTTCTGTTTGCCCGCAGTGTCGGCCAGTACGATGTCATTGAACCCAGCGATCCGGTCCATGACTGGTGCGAGAGACTGCTCGACAGGTTCGACGGCTTCGCTCGTCAGGCACCCATCGTCGCAACCTAGAAGGGAATGCCCGAAGGGATCGCCATGGCATTGGTACTGTACGAACTTGCGGGCCGAGATGAATTCCGGTTCAGCCCACCTTGTTGGCGGACTCTAATGGCGCTGGCCCACAAAGGACTGACGGTTGACGAACGGGTCCCAGTGAAGTTCAGCGACAAAATGCCAATCGCATTCAGCGGACAAGATTGTGTCCCTGTGCTGACGGACGGTGACACCTGGGTGGCGGATTCCTTCGAGATCGCCTGCTACCTCGAAGACGCCTATGCGGACCGACCGAGCCTGTTTGGAGGCGATCAGGGCCGCGCCATGGCCCGCTTCGTCAACGAGTGGACACAAGACCTGCTGGTCCCAGGGTTGGTGACCATGCTGGTGCGCGACGAGTGGGATCACGTGCGCGCCGACGACCGCGACTGTTTTCGCCAGGTGCGTGAGAAACGATTCGGCGATACCCTTGAAAATCTGCAGGCGGGACGGGACCATCGCGTGCATGCGTTTCGCGAGCAGCTTGCACCGCTGCGAGTAACCCTGAACGCTCAACCCTTCCTGAGCGGTACATCACCGGCTTATGCCGATTACATCGTCTTCGGCCTGTTCCAGTTTCCCCGCTGCGTTAGCGCATTTCCATTCATCGAGAAGCACGATCCGATTTACGCCTGGCGGGAGAGCATGCTGGATCTGTTCGATGGCTTGGCCCGGGAGGCACCGGGTTATCCGGTGTAGGGGCCGAAGCCTCAGGCGCAAGACTGGATATCTGGTAGCATGACGACATCCGAACCCCCGTCATCCCGCCCTGCCACACGCGCATCGTGGCAGCACCTTGCCGTCAGTGACGGTATTCCACGGCGCTCGCTTTACGTGGCGTTGGTCGTTGGGGTGATCCTGACACTCATCAATCAGTACGACGCTATTCCAGGATTCGGGGACAAGCCGTTCGACACCCTGAAGGCGCTTCTTTCGTTCTGCGTCCCCTACTGCGTCGCGACCTACGGGGCCGTGACAGCCCGTCGCGCCACGGGCGAGTGAGTCATCTACCCGGCGTTATTCACGATGCCTGAGCGTCAGTTGTCATGAACGGGCGGAGAAGGGCCGCAAGAAGACGTTCCCGCCACAAGTAGGCGACGAGTCGGCTACCCATCGCCGAATGGCCGTCCCAATCTACCGGCAACGTCGCGGTATCAACGGTTGATGCAGTGTGAGTGACTGACATGATCTATACCGTTGCCGTCAGGACGACAGCCAAGGAAACGAAAGCAACGAGGCTTCCAGCGATCGGCAATGCGAGCGAAATCAACTTCCTATTCATAACTTCCTCCTGTGGATGCGGTTCAGTAGACGTTTTGGAAATTCGTCGTGCTAAGCAGGATCGCCTGAGACGACAGGCACCGGCGCCCAGGCTTCGCCGCTGGCGATGACGCAGGACCGGCCGTTTACATCCGTGGTGATCAAGGTCCACGAGCCGCTTTCGCCGGTGAACAGTTCCATCATGAATTTGCCGTTGGTCGCCAGCCCGCGAGCCGAGATCTCCTCGCCATGCTGTTTCGTCAATTGAGAAACGGCGACGTCCCGCAGCAGGCAGAGTTGTTGCGCGTGCGCGGGCACGCTCGCCGTCGAGAGTGCGGCAACGACACCGACAGCCATGGCCGAACCGACAATCGCGCTGGCAAGTCCTGCGATGGGCTTGAAAATCCCGTGCAGCCTGCTCTGCCTATTGGTCGTTTCGTTGGTATGCATGACACTTCTCCTTTTGTTGTCCGCCGGATGACGCGATTGGCGGGTGCCCAGCGAGACGTAAGCCGTGATATCGCCGTGGGCGGGTCGTAAGAACGGTGACGCAGACCTGGTCATTGTTTCGGTTGATCTCGTTCCATCACGGTTGTTCATAAATTAGTTACGGACTAAACGGTCCAAAATTGGCAAAAAATTTAGTCGAGGACCGAGAGCGCGATCTCGGCGACCCCTTCGAGGGCTTTTCGATCCGGATTGGCCTTGGCCATAACCCGCAGGCCGTTGATGCTGGTAATCAGGAACCGGGCGAGGTCCAATGCCTCATGGTCAGTGCGAATTTCACCAGCATCCTGGCCACGCTCAATGCATGCCACCAGCGCCGCCTCCGTTTCAACGAGCGCTTGGCGACACCGGCCTTGGGTCTCGGGGTCGAACGGCGCTAATTCCACAGCGGCGTTCGACATGAGGCAGCCGCGCAAACTGCCGCGCCCCCCCATGCGATCAATGACAAATTCAAACCAGCTGGTAATGGCTTCGCGCGCCGACTCGCTGTCGTTCAAATTAGCGGTGACGCGACCGGACACCGTGGCGTTGTAGTGTTCAAGCGCCGAGAGATAGAGCTCATGCTTGCTGCCGAACGCCTCATAAAAGCTGGACTTGGAAATACCCATTGCCCGTGTGAGTGCATTCAATGAGGTGGATTGGTAGCCTTTGTCCCAGAACACCTGCATCGCCTGCTCGAGGGCATCATTTGCATCGAATTCCCGTGGTCTGGCCATAATCTTCGTGTCCAATTCAATACGCGTAACAGGCATATGGGAGTTCTGGACCGGTATGTCCAGAACCTCAACAACACGATGTGATCATCATCGCGTGAACGGACTGTGAGGTCCGCCTCAATTCATAAATCGGGGCAGAAATCCAAGTATTTGCCGATGGTGAGGCGTCCCGGACAGGCAACGACCCGTGGAAATTTCAGATAATAGAACGACCGTTCTTAGCCGCTTGGTCCGTAATCGGACGCGGCTGACGCGACCGTGACGTAACCGGTTTCGACGTCCGCCTCGATCGCCGCGGGGTCTCTTTCTGAGGGAGCTCCGAAGCCGCCGCCGCCTGATGTCTCAACGGTAATAACATCGCCGCGTCGCAGAGTGACGCCGCCCACCTTTGACCCAAGCGCCCGCGTCTCGCCATCCCGGCTGAGCGTCAGCCGACCGACAGCACCTGATCCACCGCCATCGAGACCGAAGGGCGGATAGCGGAAACGATCGAAATTGGCGGCGAATACACCCTCGTCCGACTCGAGCCGCCACTCGCGGATCATACCAAGCCCGCCTCGATATTTTCCCGCGCCTCCCGAATCCGGTCTCAGGGCATACCGCGTGAACATAATCGGGTGGCGATCTTCAATCATCTCGATCGGAATGGAGGCGATATTGTGGAGTCCGCACGAAAATGAACTGGCGCCATCGCGCGACGGTTCGGCACCCCACCCGCCAACGATGGAATCGAGGTAGACGCTACCTTTTTGATCACCGTCGTTCGCCTGCAACGCATAAAGGTAGGACACACCATAATAGGCTGCCGGAATGTGATCCGGACGCGCCTGTGACAAGGCCCCCAATATGACATTGACGACGCGATGCCCGACGGCGATGCGGTTTACGACCGGCGCCGGCGGCTGGGCGTTGACCACGGTGCCTTCCGGCGCAATGACTTCAATGGGGGAATAGCAACCGGAGTTGGCCTGGAACTCTCCGCCCAATCCCGCAATGACGGCGTAATACACAGAACATTTTGCAACATTGAGCGTGCAGTTTATGGGACCCGCCGCCTGGGACGAGGTCCCGGTAAAATCGACGATGACCCGATCACCCAATACCGAAAGGCGCACGGCTATGCGAATCGGATCAGGGCTGATCCCGTCGTCGTCGACGTAGTCCTCGAACGCGTACTCGCCGTCGGGCACGCTCTCTATCGTGCGACGGACGGCGGCTTCAGACTGTTCCAGTATCTGGGCCGAGGCCTGGGTTACGGTCGCGAGGCCATACTTGTCGCCGAGACGGAGGATATGCCCCGCGCCAATATCAAGTGCCGCGATTTGCGCCATGAAGTCGCCACGAAACGTGACGGGCTCACGAACATTCTGGAGGAGCATGGCCAGGACGCCAGCATTCACTTCGCCGCGTGCCTTAATCTTCAGCGGTGGGATGCGCAGCCCTTCCGCGTAAATCTCTGTGGCCGCGGTGTTGTAACTCCCGGGGGCAGGTCCGCCGATATCGGAGTGGTGGCACATCGTTCCCGTAAACCCCACCCGATGTCCGTCAACGTACACCGGCCTGAACGTCAAAATATCGGGAAGGTGCGATCCACCGCAGTAAGGGTCGTTGGTGACCACCACATCGCCGTCTTCCCATTCATCGGCTGGAATGAAATCACGGAGAATCGTCTCAAGACATGGCGCCATCGTGTTGAGGTGCATCGGGATACGCGCGGCCTGCGCAATATTGCGCCCTTCGGCATCAAATACCGCGGTCGAGAAATCCAACATCTCGCGGATGGCGTTTGACCGGCCCGCGCGATAAACGGCGACACTCATTTCTTCCGCGGCCGCGACCAGCGCGTTCCGAATGACTTCCAGCCGTATAGGGTCGACGGCGTTGCGCAGTCCTGCTTCCATCATGTCCGTTCCGCCACCAGATCGCCGGTAGGTCGCATTTCGACCTGCCAGCCTGATGATACCAGAATCGTCGTGAATTCCTCAGCAATCAGGAGGGGGCCATCGACGCTGTTACCTGACATCATTTCAGACCGGCTATGAACGGGTAAATCCAGCCATTCGCCATCGATGTAAACAGGGTGATCTGTCGTATCTCCCGTTGTCGAAGGCAGATCTGGCGCGACTGCGCGCGGTCGTTCGAGCCGGCCGCGCGCGGCCACCCGCAGCGTAACGATCTCGACCGGTTCCGACTCATCCGCATGGAGAAATCGGGCACGGTGGGCTTCGTGAAACGCCGCAATACACGCGGCCAGAGAATCGTTGTGAAGGTCTAAGCCTGACCAAGGGATCGTCAGTTCGTAGCCCTGGCCGACATACCGCATGTCCGCGGACAACGTGAGTTCCCAAAATTCCTCATCAATGCCATCGGCGCCAAGTGCCGCTCGTCCCTCCGCGAGCAGCAACTCCGCATTCTGACGTAACGCGTCCAGACTTTGCGGCAGGGCCGGCAGAATCCGACTCCGCGCCGTATGATGCACGATATCGGTCCAGAGCATGCCAAATGCGGACAGCGTCCCCGCACTGCGCGGAAAGACGATCCGCATCATGCCAAGTTCTTCGGCAAGCGCCACGGCATGCAGGCCGCCGGCACCGCCGAAGGCAACCAGGGTGAAATCGGCCGGGTCGAAGCCTTTTTCGAACAAGCTCAACCGCATGGCGTTCGCCATGGTCGCATTGGCAATTTCAATGATTCCTTCGGCGGCCGCTTCGGCTATGAGCCCCAGCGGATCGCCAACGCCTGCGGTGATTGCGGCTAAGGCCGCCTGACGATCCAGCGCCATGGCACCGCCGAGAAACGCGGATGGAAGCAGGCGGCCCAATATCAAGTTCGCGTCAGAAACCGTCGCCTGACTGCCGCCCGTGCCGTAGCAGGCGGGTCCGGGATCCGCACCGGCGCTCTCGGGGCCGACACGGAGCCGTCCGCTATCGTCAACGCGTGCGATGGAGCCGCCTCCTGCACCGATGGTGCGCATCTCCACCATCGGCAGGCGAACCGGGCACCCATCCACTTCGCCTTCCGTGACCAGTGCCGCTTGACCCGCGCAGACCAGAGAGACGTCAAAGCTGGTGCCTCCCATGTCGACCGCGACGAGATTTTCAATTCCGAGCGCGCGCGACAGATACTCCGCCGCAATGGCGCCGCCACAAGGTCCTGACAGCAAAAGGCGCGCCGGCTGGTGGGCCGCAACATCCGGTGTGAACATGCCCCCGTTCGATTGAATGAGCAGGACACGGGGCTTGGCACCGGAGTCGGCGAGCCGCGCCTCAAGGCGCTCGACATAAGCGCGCACTACCGGCATGAGCAACGCGTTCAAGACCGTCGTCGAAGACCGTTCATATTCGCGGATTTCCGGGCTGATATCCGTTGCAATCGAGATGTGCAAATTCGGTGCCTTATTCGCCAAGAGATCACGAAAGGCCAATTCGTGGGCTGGATTCATGAAGCCGTTAAGCAGACAGACGGCAACCGTCTCACAACCGCACTCGACGATCTCTTGAACAAGGCGGTCCGCCTGTGCCCGGTCTAACGGAACGTCCACGCGACCGTCAGACCCAACCCGTTCGCGCAATCCGAAACGCCGAGACCGAGGGACGAGAAGCACGCGTTCTTCGGCATACAGACCGTAGACGTCCTTGCGCATGTGGCGGCCAATTTCAAGCACGTCTTCGAAGCCCTCAGTTGTAACAAGTGCGCCCGAGGGAAATTTCCGTTCGAGAACGGCGTTCGTCGCGATTGTCGTTCCATGTAACAGGAGCGATACGTCAGCCAAATCAAAATCAAAGCGCTCTGCCGCCTGGGCCATTCCGGTCACCAGGCCCTCCGCGGGATCGGCGGGCGTGGTTGGCGTCTTCAATTCATGCAACTGACCGCGCGCTTCGTCGAATACCTGGATATCGGTGAAAGTCCCACCGATATCCACGGCGATGCGAACACGCGCTATCCCGCTTTCCGACACCATTGAAGTCCCTGCCACTGACTGTGCAGAGATCATAGGGACAAGACATTCGACGTGCCATGACCGACACGTTGACCACATGGCGATAGGGTTCCATTCTCTCGCCGTAGCCGTTCGGCTTCATCGCCTCGACATCCAGAAGCCGGATGCCGGGTATGTATTTCATGAACTGCAGTTAGCGGAGACCAAATGGCAGACGTGGTCATAAGTGAATTTCTCGACGAGGATGCGGTTGTTCACCTTTCCGCTGACTTCGACGTTTTCTACGATCCAGACTTGGTGAATCGGACCGAGGAACTCTACGAACGGCTCCAAGACTGCCGCGGCCTCATCGTTCGAAACCGCACTCAGGTTCGTCCCCCACTGCTCGACTCAGCGCCGAAGCTGATCATCGTCGGCCGTCTCGGCGTGGGGCTCGACAACATAGATATGGAGGCCTGCGAAAGCCGCAGCGTGAAGGTGCAACCGGCGCGCGGGACGCTTGAAGAGTCGGTTTCCGAATATGTGATGGGTGCAATGCTCGTGATGCTGCGCCAAGCAATGTATGCCGGCACGGAAGAGGTGCGCGCCGGCAAGTGGCCGCGCACGCAGATGACAGGCCGCGAAGCGAAAAGCCAGGTGCTCGGCCTGGTCGGATTCGGCATCATTGGCCGGGAAGTCGCCAAGCGAGCCAGCGCTTTCGGCATGCAGATCCTCGCCTACGATCCGTTCGTGAAGGATGACGATCCCCTGTGGGCCGAATGTGGCGTAACGCCCGCCACCCTCGATGGCGTACTCACAGATTCAGACGTCGTCAGCCTCAGTGTGCCCAGAACCGATGGGACACATCATCTGATCGACGCCGAAGCACTGGCCAAGATGAAGCCAGATTCCATGCTCATCAACACAGCGCGCGGCGGCGTTGTCGACGACGCGGCACTGGCGGCGGCCCTGAAAGAAGGTCAAATCGGTGTAGCGTTCGTTGACGTGTTCGAGGACGAACCCCTGCCGGCCGGCAACGTCTTCGATGGCGTGCCCAACGTAGTATTGACGCCTCATTGCGCGGGTCTCACTCGCGAGGCCTTGCTGCGATCCAGTTTGATGATTGCCGACGCAGTTCGTGACGCGCTTGAACAGGGAGAATGAAACCATGTCGGCTGCCGTAGAAGACACCGCAACTGGCCAACAATGTGTTGAGCGGGAAGCCCTGACCGCATGGCTTGCCCGTGTGTTCGCTACCTGCGGAATGCCGAATGACGATTCCCAGCTGGCCGCCGAGATCATGGCGCGCTGCAACGCCCGAGGATACGAGACCCACGGCGTGACGCGGGTCATGACATACGTCGAGAAATTCCAGTCCGGCGAAATCAATCCGACCCCCAAGATCACGTTCGAGATGCGGGACAGCGTTCTGATCGTCGATGGCAATGACGGATTGGGTCAGGTGGTCGGCCCCAAGGCCATGGACCGGGCAATCGAGCTAGCCCGGGACACGGCATTCGTACCGTGCTTCATCCGCGATGGTGGGCATCTTGGCGCGATCGGCGTATTTCCGTTGCGTGCAGCAGAGGCCGGCATGGTCTCCGTGCTCATGCAGGCAACCTCACCGGTCATGGCCCTGCCCGGTTCCAAAGGGCGAGCGATCGGCAACAATCCAATCTCGTTTGCGACCCCCATTCCAGACCGCGACCCGCTGATCTTCGACATGGCGACATGTGTCACCTCGCGGGGCCGCGTCCTGATGGCGAACCGGGCCGGGCGGGATATTCCTGAGGGATGGGCCATCGGTCCCGACGGGGAACCAACGACAAATGCGGAACAGGCCTTGCTGGGCGCCATGCTTCCCGTCGGGGGACCCAAAGGAATCGGTCTCGCCATGATGGTCGAATGTCTTGCCGGCAGCCTTTCGGGAACGTTTGCACCGGCCATGCGCGGCGTCAAACCTGGAATCGGCAGTGCCTCAATGCACGTCGGTGCATTTTTGTTCGTGGCCAATCCGGACCGAATTGTCGGGCGTGAGATGTTTGACCGTCATATCGAGGGTTGGGTGACCCAATACCTTGGGGCGACGACCGAAGAAGGTCGACTTCCGGGGCAGCGTGCGGCCGCGACGGAGCGGGACCGGACGGCACACGGCATACCTATTCCCCCTGAAATCATCGCCGAACTGCGTGAGGCGGGAGAAAAAATTGGCGTGCCGTTCGACGTACCGTTGACGTAATTGAGCATCAATTATAGTCGACAAGGAGAAAACAATGAGCCACTGGATGCGGATCAACGAGACGGGCGGCCCCGACGTCCTCTCATGGGAGGCGCGGGATCTCGATGCCCCGGAACCTGGGGAAGCCCGCATTCGCCACACCGCGGTGGGAGTCAACTTCACCGACGTGCACCGGCGGCGCGGAGATCATCACTTTCCAACACCTGTCCCTTGCTGTCTCGGCCTCGAAGCCGCGGGAATCGTCGAGGAGGTCGGGGAAGGTGTTACCGGATTCAAAATTGGTGAGCGCGTCGCCTATGCCGCAATGCCGCTCGAAGCCTATTCTGACGAACGCATCCTGACGGCGGAACGGCTCGTGCCGCTCCCCGACTCAATCGATGACAAGGTCGCCGCGGCAGCGATGGTCAAGGGCATCACCGTTCAATTCCTGATTCGCCAGACGTTTCGGGTGGAACCAGGTCAGGTCGTGGTATTGCACGCGGCGGCCGGCGGCGTCGGCCTGATTGCCTGTCAGTGGCTCAAGCACCTTGGCGCGATAACCATTGGGACGGTCGGCAGTGAGGCCAAAGCCGAGATCGTGCGAGCCCATGGCGCGGATCACGTCCTCATTCATGGCAAAGATGACGTCGCCGGCTTGGCGCGTGAATTGACGGGTGGTCGCGGCGTCCGCGTGGTCTACGATTCAATCGGCAAAGCCACGTTTGACGAATCCATCCGTTGCCTGGCGCCGCGAGGCTTGCTGGTGAGCTTTGGCAATGTCTCCGGGCACATCGACCCCGTACGTCTCAGCCAGGTCTTCGGTGATGAGTCGTTGTTCTTTACCTGGGCGAAGATGCATCACTACATCGAGACTCGTGAGGAACTGCTCAGCGCCACCGACGATTTGTTCGAGGTCATCGGAAACGGCGCCGTCAAAATCGAGATAAACCAGACTTATCCCTTGCAAGAGGCGGCGCGCGCCCACGCCGATCTTGAGGCGCGCAAGACTACCGGCTCGAGCGTGATGATCCCCTGATAGACACGACGATTGGATGACCGACCTACTTGCAGGTGATCGGGGTGAGTGACCGGCAGCCTTCCGAAATCTTAGGCTAGAGAAACAGCGACAAAACGCCGGTGTAGCCGTACAGGCGTTGATGGCTGATCTCGCCGTTGCAGAACATGCCGACAATCGGCACATCGCCGAGTGTCTCTTGAATGGTCTTGAGCTCCTCGGAATTGGGACCGAACAAATTGGGACCGCGCGCCAGACACGAGTGGTAAATACCGCCGCGCGGTTTCGCGTCACCCACACGCCGAACCAAATCTTCGAGCATTCGCGTGAGATCAAGGTGTGCGGCTTGTCCATCACGGCGGCAGAACATGATGGTGTCACCCTCTTGCACTTCCGCACCGACAGCGAAGACGTCCGCTGAAGGGTCGATCGCAACGAGATTGCGAACGAGGTAGTCGGGTCTGTCCGCACCACTCACGGGAAAAGCGACGTAAATATAGCCTCCGATCCTTTTGAGATCGCGGGCCAAAATCTCCCCGATGTCATCCCTGAGCACCTCAAGGGCCGGCCGCTCATCGAGCGCAATAACGATATTGTCCTGGCACTCCGTGACTTCATGAACGGGCCCGATCGGCGAACACCCCTGGCTCAAACCGGTGGCAACGGCGACGTCAGGCTCGAACATCACACCCGAGACGCCGCCCGCCGTCATGACACCAGCAACTTGCGGATGGGCGCCACGGGAAGAGGTCAAACCGCCAACCAGGAACGCTCCGGTCGCCTCGACAACGGCAGAAATCAAATCACTCAGGTCGGCGTTATGGGGATCGGCGTGAACGATGCCAAAACGCCCCTCCGTCGTCCCGAAGGCTCCGGCGAGCTTTGCGGACGCTTCGTCGGGCGTGTCGGCGCCCGTATCGAGCAGCTTGAGAGAACCGCTCGGGATTGATGCCGCCAGCAGTGCCAAGGCGGGTTCGTCGAAATACTCGACACCCGTGGCGCAAATGCCGATCCCAATCGTTCCAACCCAGTTCTCAATTCCGGTCCGCACCTGCAGCTCGGTGCGGATTTCAGGGAGAGAATCTGCGAAGTGATCCGTTACGTAGAGAAATCCAATATTTGCCGCATCTGGCTGGATATCCGCCATCCCCAGCGCGGTGTGAAGAGCACCCTGCCAGTCGGATGACGCTGCGTGTCCCATGCTAAATGATTCCATAGAACGTATGGTGACCGAGGGCAAGAGCACGCACAAGCACGAAGCTTGCGGTTAAAGAAAGTAAGATCGCCGCACCCATTTCTCAATTCTACGTGCCCAAGGGCGTTAACCCGCACTCTCTGGTATGCCGGTACGATATCGTCCCGATTTTGGCTCGAGGATACACCGTTGAAGGGCGGTCTTGGGTGAGTGGGGAGGTCTAGGTCTCATGCCCATTTCTAAAAATCAAGCCACAGCGATACTGTGCCGTTTTGCATTCATCTTCGCCTGTTTCACGACGCTGAACACGTTCCCATCTCAGTCAGAATCACTCGGCGCGGTGAGCGGCCGTATTATTCTGACCGTGACCGGGAAGATTTCGGTGACCAACGCGAAAGACGAAGCACAATTCGATATCGCACTGCTCGAGTCACTGAGTGACGCCACTCTGGTGACGTCGACGCCCTGGACAGACGGTCCCATCAGGTTCGAGGGCGTTTCGCCGAGCGGCGTCCTGTCCACTTTCCGGCGCATTTGCTCCTTGCTGCCGCGCTTGGACAGTCCGGTCGGACTGATGAGGGAGAGGCTGTTCTGGCAGCGTTATTTCAATCCCAGGGCGACGCCACGCGATCTGCGTTCGCAAACGTGCGTGATGTGCCTTATCGGAATCCTGCTGACATGGAGAGATATTTCGCCGGACTGAAGAAAGTTGGCTGGCATCAATGAAGTACGGCACCAAAACAAATTCACGTGCCTAAATCGAACCACAAAGTGACTCTATCTAAACCCGATTTTCTTTAGCACCGAAATTCAAGCGAACTCACTCAGGCGGCGTCCTCGAATGCCACAAACATTCGGTAGAGCGTCCGCATGGCACCTTGGGGATAATCCGGCGTTGCACTGTGCATCGTCGTGCGGTTATCGAAGAACACGATCTGGCGGTCCCGCCATTTGTGACGGTACTGAAACTCAGGCCTGAGAGCGTAACCGAATAATTCTTCCAGCAACGCGTCACTGTCCTGCTCGGAATATCCGTTGATCTGGACCGTATAAGCTGGGCTGACGTAAAGGCTCTTGCGTCCCGTTTCTGGTATATGGCGCACGACAGGATGCTCAACGTCCGGATGGGCCGCCTTCTGCTCTTCCGATAGCCCGACGATCGACGCAGTGGGCGCACGCCCTCCATAGCGGTGGATCGCGGTGAGCCCGTCAATCTTCTCCTTAAGCATTGGGGGAAGGGCCTCGTAAGCCCCGATCATATCGGCGAAGCGCGTATCGCCACCCTCGTCCGGCACTTCGACGGAATAGAGGAATGAAACATCGCACGGCTTTCGCTCATACGTCAGGTCAGTATGCCAAAACGAGCCCGCCGGGCGGCTCGTTGTCCGGGCAAGGCCGGTCTCTGGGTTGTTCGAAATGACGGCAACCTCGTGCGCTTCGGGGTGATGGTACTGGCTCAGAATATGAGGTCGGAAAATGCCGAAGTGGCGCCCGAAGTCGACCAGGACCTTCACATCCGTCGGCACTTCAGAAATTATCGCAACCTGCTTTTCGATGAGTACTTGTTTGATCTCCGCAAGCGTCGCCTGGTCCAAAGGCGCAGTCAGATCGACGTTCCCGATCTCGGCCCCGAGTGACTCACCCAACGGCGTGATGGAAATTGCCATCAGAATGCTCCTCGGTTCAGGTGCTCAATCCGGCGTGGTGCTTCGTTTGGCGACAACCACGTATAGCGGGTCGGAATTACCAGGATCGGGGCTGAGGTTGATAATTTCAGGGTCATCGAAACATTCCGAAGTCTCGAAATAGTGGGCAACAAGACGACCGTGATCCACATCGTCAAGCATCTGCCAAATCATAACCGCTTTGGTCGGGAACAGGCGATTCGAATAAGAGATGATCATGGGTGCGCCAGGCTTCAGAACCCGGGCAACGTCCCTAAACACCTCTCCAGGCGTGACCAGATATTGAATGGAAACGGCGAGCAGACAGGCATCGAACGATCCATCGCCGAATGGGAGTCGGGATTCGCGATTGAGATTCTGGACAACGTAGCGAGAAAGCTGAGGGTTTTCCCGCAACTCCATATGATTCATCCCGAGTCCGACGACCTCACCATAGGCCGCGTCGGTGGGTAGATGGGAAACGCAGCTCGACATGAGATCGAGCACTTTGGCACCAGGTTCCAATGTGTTCCCGTAGAATTCGGAGAGCGCCCCACAAGCCCCTTCGTCAATATGGGTTACGAGCCGGGGGATGGCGTAAAACATCTCATCGTTAGACTCATCGTTGCGCCGATAGAGATGGGGCGCGAGCATCGTCGAGGTGCCATCAGACAGCATAAAAAACGGCTTATCCGGCATCGTCGCCTATACAAGCTGAACACTTCATCATGGGCATGCTAACACGGCACTCGGCACCGCAGGCCGATTTGCCGAACTCGACGGGAGGCCCATAATGGCGCCGAACCCCGTAAACCATTTGCGGGAAATCTGACCACAGATCCAACGGGAGGAACAGAATATGGACAAAGCACGCTACGAGCGGGGCCTCAAGATGCGCAAAGAGGTGATGGGTGACGATTACGTCGACCGTGCCATGGAGAACGCCGGCGATTTTGGCCGGGAGTTTCAAGAGTACGTTACTGAAATGGCCTGGGGCGGAGCCTGGGGGCGCGAGAACGGGCTCTCGAAGCGCGAACGCAGCATCCTCAACCTCGGCATGTTGGCGGCCACGGGGAAAAGCCCGGAATTCGCGAGCCACTTCCGAGGCGCGATGCGCAACGGTCTCTCCTTGGAAGATCTCAACGAAGTTCTGCTGCAAATCTCTTTGTACTGTGGCTTCCCAACGGGCGTAGAGAGCTTTCGGCTCGCCAAGCAGGTTCTTGATGACCAAAAATCGTCATAGGAGCTCCGGCATGGCCAAGGAAAACATCGGCTTCATCGGTATCGGAAATATGGGCGGGGCGATTTCGGCAAACCTCTCGAATGCCGGATATCACATCGTCGGTTACGACATCGCCGGCACCGCGGAACGCGTTCCAGAGGGTGCGACCGTGGGACTCTCCGCCGCCAACGTCGCAACCCACTCCGACATCATCATGATGAGCCTTCCGGACGGACATATTGTTCAGGAGGTGACAGAGGAAATCATCGCGACGAATGACCGGCGATCCACGACGATCATCGATGTTTCAACCAGCGGCGTCGCGGCGGCCCGCGCGGCGAGCGCCCGCTGCCGGGATTCGGAAATCGCGTTTTACGACGCGCCGGTCTCCGGGGGTGTTCCTGGAGCCAAGGCTGGCACCATCTCGATCATGTTCGCCGGACCAGAGGAGGCGTTCGAGCGGCTCAAACCGATCATGGAAGCGTTCGGCAAACCCTTCCTTGTGGGCTCTGATCCGGGACAGGGCCAGGCCATGAAGATCCTCAATAACTTCCTGTCCGCGACATCGATGATTGCGACGAGCGAGGCGATTGCTTTTGGCGAGTCCGTTGGGCTCGACCTCGAACTGATCGTTGACGTGCTCAACGCATCTTCAGGTCGCAACGATGCGACGGCGACCAAGTTCCCCAAGAGCATCATTCCAGGGACTTATGACCGCGGATTCACGGCCAAGCTGTTGCAAAAGGACATCGATCTCTATCGCGACGCACAGAACGATG
>Ga0315339_1001582_pt1 | contig 19637 bp, 23 predicted proteins | sample ASW17metaG_FD_204514 | JGI IMG/M metagenome (GOLD analysis project Ga0315339, IMG submission 204514) | Ammonia-oxidizing marine archaeal communities from Pacific Ocean, United States - ASW #17 | ecosystem: Environmental > Aquatic > Marine > Oceanic | place: USA: California | collected 2016-12-05
GGTGATTGATCTGGAACCTGCCGCCAGGCAATCCTCACTGTCGTTCAATCACAGCTACCGCTTATCACGTAAATCACAGCTTATAAGTGACATCCACTATACCCATAACCCAGACCACCGGCAGGGTAGAAACGACTACCGCACCCATCTCAGGGTGGAGTACCGGTTTTAGCGGTCGACGGGTTAGATCACATCTGCTCGTAGAGCGGGATAAGCTGAAGTCATTCTGATCAACGCGCTCACTCAGGACACATATTAGATAACCTATAGACTTGTCGACTGCGAATTTACCCGGTAATGTTTAGAGGGCGAAGTAATATCGGTACAGCAGTCCGTACCATAAAGATCTATAACGTATAACTTTTCAATATTCAGGCGCTTCGGTAACGATTTCAAACCAGTGACAAAGCCAGATCCTCAGAATTACGTTCACGGCTACTCTGAACGAGAGACCGAACGGCTTTATGACCAGGCTGGTTCAGTGCGGCATCTGATTCATCACGAACTGCGCTATCCACCAGGTTCGAAGGTGCTTGAAGCGGGCTGCGGAGTGGGCGCACAAACCGTGACGCTTGCACAAAACAGCCCCGAGGCTCAATTTTATGCGGTTGACTGGGCCGGTAAATCACTCGAATTAGCGCGCGATACTGTTGCCAGTCAGGGAATCACCAATGTGGAATTCTCTGAAGCTGATCTGTTTGATCTGCCGTTTGAGGCGGCCTACTTCGATCATCTTTTTATCTGTCACCTGCTGGAACATCAGGTCGAACCGGTATCCGGACTGACAGCGATTCGCAAACATCTTAAGCCCGGCGGAACAGTGACCGTGTTTGAAGGGGACCATGGTTCTTGTTATTTTAATCCGCCAAGTGAGGATGCCCTGATGACCTGGAACTGCCTCATTGAGGTACAGCGCCGGCTGGGTGCCAACTCACTGATTGGTCGTGAGTTATTCCCACTGATAACAGATGCAGGCTTCGCCCGAGTGCGGGTCGAGCCCAAGATGGTATATATCGATCAATCTCGTCCGGAGCTTATGGAGAGTTTTGTTCACAAGACGATTATTCCTATGGTCGAAGGCGTCAGGGACCACGCCCTAGAGATGGACTTGATTGATGAACCCACGTGGCACAATGGAATCAGCGATCTGCATAGGATCCGGCATTCAGAAATGGGAATATTCTGCTATACCTTTTTCAAAGGTAGAGCAATCAGGTGATGGGAGTTTGTAAAGTAATGCAAGCGAATTACTCTACGCAACCTGAAAGACAACTCCGGAGACAGTGATGGTAAAAGCCGATCAAGTCGTAGAAGAATTCCTGCGCCAGACGCTCGTTGGCGTGATCAGTACCATTGATAAAAAAGGTCGCCCACGAACGGCGCCCATATGGTTTCACTGGGAAAACGGATCGGCCTATATGTTTACAGACCGCGGCTCGTTGAAGTGGCGAAATATTCAGCGTAACCCGTACGCGTCACTGTGTGTGGACTGGCGGGAGCCACCTTACAAGTCAGTTATCCTTGATGGCGTGATTGAGGAAGTAGACAGGTCTTTGTATGAATTAGTGCTGATGATGGCATTACGCTACTACGGAGATGAGGTGGGCAATGAATTTGCTCAGGGATACAGAAATCAGAGGACTAATGTCGCTGTCTTCCGACTGGTGCCTCATCGGATTGCAAACTTTGACGACACACAGTCATGATCCATTATCTGACTCAGAATCACTGCAAACCACAAGGCTAGATCATCGGTCAGACTGGAGACTGATGCGTAAGTTCCTCATATGGGGTTTCTGTTCGTCAATTAGAACGATACAATTCGGCGGAACGGAATCAATGCATAGAACAATTCATCATGATTGAACGATTTATTGAGAGAATAGTATTCTATTCTCGCTGGCTTCTTGCACCTATGTTCGTTGGGTTGGCGCTTGCGTTAGTGTTTTTGCTGGTTAGCTTTCTTAGTGAGCTCGTACACTTTGTCTCAACTGATGGAATGTTCCATTCCAAGCAAACAGTCCTTTTAATCCTTGAATTGATCGATCTAACACTGATCGCAAGTTTAGTTGCAATGGTGACCATCGCCGGTTATGAAAATTTTGTTTCAAAAATTGACTTCAAGAGCGACTTGGAGCGACCTGATTGGATGGGCAAGGTTGACTTTGCTGGACTAAAGCTGAAACTTATTTCGGCATTAGTGGCTATATCAAGCATTGAATTGCTTAAGGTATTTCTCAATTCGTCTAGTTATAACAAAGACGAAATACTGTGGCGTGTCATCATTCACTCTGTGTTTGTAGCCAGCGGATTTATTTTTGCTCTAACCGAAAAATTTATGCCGCATCATGAAGACAAAGACGCTGGGACATCACAACTGGTCTGAATTTGTACTTAGCTGCTTCTAGGGTTATTGTGTGTCTGACGAGCATTCAAATCTTCCCGTTAAAAATTTAATTACGGAAATCACTCACGCACTGTCTGTACGCCGGGGCCCTCTTATTGTGGAGCAGACCCTGAGTTGTTTGGCTGACATGAATCTGACAGCTGAATCGATTCAGCGGCTTGATCCATGTATGCCGACCGAGTTTATCGACAATTTCGATGTTGCAATCAACAATATACCCTCGCAACTGAGTGCACTGGCGAATGCCATTGATGCGTCAAAAGATTCCATTCAATGGAATAGAGATCTGGGTCAGTTTTACGTAAAGGATGCGGATATAGGAGACAGTTATCGAAATAACAATATGAATTGTATTTTGGTAGGAAAGGAAAACGGTTTTTTTCATAGCGATCGACTGTTTATGGGGCTGTTTTTTTTGCAGCCCCACACATTTTATCGCGACCATAATCACGAACCATCTGAAATGTACTTCAATTTAACGGGTCCGCATGGTTTTCGTTTCAATGTGGACGGTTGGTCGGACTACACGGCGGACTCCATAATCTGGAATTTACCCTGGCTGCCCCACGCAACGCGTGTTTATGACATACCTTTCTTAAGCGTTTTTGTATGGACTGGTAATCTCGATGCGCTAATTCAGGTCGTTAACGCGGATGATTGGGCGGAACTTCAAAACGAATTACTTACTGGCTCCGCTGGTTAGTTCGGTTGAGTCGTGGGTGTAGGTCTGGTGCTTTAAAGGATGTGCTGTTGATTCTGTTCTAGGTCGAGCAGAGCGCGCTTATACTGTAATCCGCCCGCGTATCCGGTCAGTTTCCCACTGGCACCAATTACCCTGTGGCAGGGAATGACAATTGCGATCGGGTTGCGGGCGTTCGAGCCGCCGACCGCACGAACCGCTTTGGGGTTTTTGATTGTTCGTGCGATGTCTTGGTAACTCCTGGTTTCTCCGTACGGGATTTGAAGCAGTGCATCCCAGACCTGTCGCTGGAAGGCTGTGCCTTGTGGTGAAAGATTCAACGAGAAAGTCTTAAGATTGCCCTCGAAATATTCATCCAATTGTTTGATGCAATCTGAAAATCCCGTTTTGGTGAGATGCCAGTCAGTCAGGGGCCATTCATTCGTCCGCTGCGTAGGCAGTGTCAATGAGTGTAGGTACCCGCCTATACCAGCAAGAAGAATCGACCCCAGAGGTGAATCATGATAGCGGTAGTCCATCACGTCAGATTTTATCACTTTGACAATGCCTCGGAAATTATGGATGCTGGATAGAGAGGAGATACTAATGGTGAAAATAAAAGATATCCCAAGACAACCAACTATATTTCTTACTCAGGACCAAAGGGAGCTGTACTACGAGCAGGGTTATCTGGCTTTTCCGGCACTGATTGCGCACAATGAACTGACTGAATTGCGAGGTTTAGTGGATAGCATCGTTGACAGTACGCGTAGCGTCGCTGAATCTGGTAACGAAATTGACCTTGAAAAAGGGCATACGGCGGAAAACCCAAGGCTTCGCCGGGTTACCTATGTTGATGACAAGGATCCTTACTTCTGGCGTCTATGTTCTGATTCTGTGATACCCGATATAGCCGCGGACTTATTGGGACCAGATGTCCGTTTTCGCGACATGATGTTGAATTTCAAGTGGGCTGACGGTGGTGCCGAGGTGAAATGGCATCAGGATATCTGCTTTTACCCTCACACCCACTTGGGTTCCTTGCAATTCCTGGTGTTTTTGGAAGAGGTATGTTCAGAACAAGGGCCTCTGCAGGTTATACCAGCCAGCCATAAAGGGCCAATCTTTGAGCACTATGACGAAAGCAATGAGTGGACAGGGGCAATCGGCCCGGCTGACCTGGCTACGGCGGGTGTAGATGCCGCAACCGAACTCACGGGTCCAGCGGGTACTGTGTCAGTGCATCATTGCTGCACCATACACGGTTCCAGTTGTAACAACAGCGCCAGCGGCCGCCCGGCATTCGTAATGACCTATACCGCAGCAGATGCCATGCCTTACACAGCTCCGCCCTATCCAAGTTCACACTACCGCGTGTTGGTTCGAGGCAATGAACCTCTCTATTCGCGTCATGAAGAGGTTCGTATCCCCTTGCCACCGGACTGGTCGGATGGTTATACATCGATCTTTGAGCATCAAGAAGACAATAGCTGAAAAGACACACCATTAGGATTAATAACATGAGAGACAACCCAATAAAAGCGACAGTCGATTTCAATCTTGATGGAACCCAGCACGGGTTCCTCAAAGTGCCATATTCAGGAGATGATTCTGCGTGGGGCGCCGTCATGGTGCCTGTAACAGTGATTAAGAATGGCGAAGGTCCAACAGCTCTTTTCACAGGGGGAAATCACGGCGATGAATATGAGGGCCCAATAGCACTCTGGTGTCTGGCTGCTGAACTGTCTGCTGACAGTATCAGTGGTCGAGCAATTATTGTACCGGCGATGAATTATCCAGCGTTTAAGGCAGGTAAGCGTACATCATCGATTGATGGAGGAAACATGAACCGGGTATTCCCCGGGAACCCTAATGGCACCATCACGGAAATTATTGCTGACTACTTTTCACGTACCCTGTTGCCATTGGCAGATTATGTTGTCGACATTCATTCTGGTGGGAAAACACTCGAATTTGTACCTTTTGCGGCTGCTCATGTGCTGGACGACAAAGAACAGCAAGCGCGATGTGTCGCTGCCATGGAGGCTTTTAATGCGCCCTACTCAATGATGCTGTTAGAACTCGATGCCGCCCATATGTACGACACGGCTGCAGAGAATCAAGGCAAGGTATTTGTCGCTACAGAAATTGGGGGTGGAGGCTCAGCTGATGCAACGAGCACCAAGATTGCAAAACGCGGTATCTTGAATGTGCTCATGCACGCCGGAATACTGCCTGGAGAACCCGAACGACACTCTTCAATCAATGTGGATTCGCACGATGCGGGTTGCTTTATTACCTGCGAGCATTCGGGATTACTGGAACTTCGAAATGATCTAGGGGATGAGGTAGAAAAGGGCGATCTAATCGCTGTTATACATGATACGGAGCGAACCGGTACAGCGCCGGTGGAATATCACGCGAAGGTCGACGGTATTCTGGTTGGACGGCACTACCCTTGTCTGATAAAACCCGGTGACAATCTGGCTGTTATCGCCTTGAGGGGCGATTAGCAAGGAAGTTCATAACAAACCGGCAAATCTCCAAGATAAAAAGTATGGCAGACGACAACCCTATTTACACGCCGCCATTTAGCAAGGCGGAATACGACCGTCGGCTGGCAGAAACCAAGAAAAGGATGGCGGATGCGGGTTTCGATCTGATTGTCTGTCAGGATCCAGCGAATATGGGCTGGCTGACTGGTTTTGATGGCTGGTCGTTCTATACCCCGCAGGTAGTACTGGTTCATCTGGATGAAGAGCCAATCTGGTTCGGTCGGGCCCAGGATGCGAAGGCGGCGCATATCACAACCGATATTCCAGCGAACAACATCATTGGTTATTCGGAGAAGCTGATCCATCATGCAACCGGGCATCCCTATGATGAGCTAGCAGATCTTATAAAAGAGCGTGGATGGGCATCGGCCCGAATCGGTGTTGAATTAGATGCGCATTACTACACCGCAAGAGCGCATGCGCATCTCGTGAAAGGCATTCCCGATGCTAATGTGTCTGATTCAGAGCAGTTGGTGAACTGGGCGCGGTTAGTCAAGTCAGAGGCGGAATTGGTGTATATGCGTGAAGCTGGTGCGATCTGCACTGCAGCTATGAATCGCGCAATTGAAAAGGTCGCACCGGGTGTGGCGCAGTACGAAGTGATCGCTGAGGTATACAGTGCTCAGATACTGGGTGTTAACGGAGCCTACGGTGACTACACCGGCTTATGTCCACTGATTCAGGTTGGCGAAGGGACCAGCACCCCACACCTGACTTGGTCAGACAAGCCCATCCCCCGGGAGACTCTGGTGATGCTGGAGATGGCAGGTGCCCGACATCATTATCATGCACCGTTAACTCGGACACTCTATTTGGGGTCCCCGCCTTCAGAGGTGACCGCTTTGACCCATACAATAATCGAAGGCGTCGACGCCGCGCTTGATATGGCTCGTCCTGGAGTCACCTGTGAAGCGGTCGAGGCCGTGTGGCAAAAAGTGCTTAACCAGGCGGGCTACCATAAGGACAGTCGGGTCGGGTATTCTGTGGGCTTGAATTACCCACCGGACTGGGGCGAGCGGACGGCAAGCCTGCGCCCGGGTGACCAAACAGTGCTTCAGAGGGGCATGTGTTTTCACTTTCAGTCAGGAGTCTGGCTGGAGACGTTAGGCGCGGCGGTATCGGAGTCCTTTGTCGTTACCGAGAGAGGTGGCGAACGTCTTTGTGACGTACGCCCCGAGCTGATCGTTATCGATTAGTATTGGTCGAACGACTAAAACACCCCAAGTAAGAATTTTACGTGTTGTCGTAAATTTTGTCTCACAGTGAAAATTGAAAAAATTGCGGTATGGGGTATCCAGATGCCGTTTCGTGAAGGGCCCTATGCGATGTCGCATGTGACTCAGGAAGTGGTGTACGGTCGGGTCCTTCAGGTGCATACGGTCGATGGCCAGACGGGATTGGGAGAGGTTGTCTTTCCACCAACGCTATCCGTAGATGAACGACAGCAACTGATCGCGGACGAACCGCTCTATCTGTCTTCATTAGCCGGAAAAGAGGTTGATGCTCTTATTCAACTTGCGCAAGAACTGTGTGGTCGTGGACGGTCCTGGCCCGGCATTGCCTTTGGGTTGGAGACAGCCGGTTACGATCTTTTGGGAAAGGCAGCAGGCTTGCCGGTCTCGGATCTGCTTGGTGGTAGGCTTGGAGAAGGCGTAGATGACTATTTTTCTATTTCCGAGCCCACTATAGAGAAAATTCGGAAGCGACTCGCGATTGCAGGATCAGAGCGTAAGGTTATTCAACTTAAACTGGGTATCGGTTCTCCAGGCGATGATGCCGAGCAAGTTAGTGCAGCGCTGAGTAACATGGCGGACTGGCAAATTCTGTTGGCAGATGCCAACGGTGGATGGTCGGTCGATACAGCCTGCGAGATTATTTCTTCTTTCAACGACCCGCGTATTGTCTGGGAAGAAGCCTGTTCGACATACGACGAAAATACCGAAGTTGCACGCCGTACTGGCCAACCGGTGATGGTCGATCAGTGTGTTAAAGAAGCCAGTCTGGCAAGAAAGGCTGTAGATGACCAGTTGGTGTCGTCACTTTGTATTAAGCCTGCATTTCTTGGTGGGCTCACGGTAGCGCGTAATATCCGGGACTATTGTGTCAGCAACGACATGAAAATGCGCATCGATGGTCCATGGTGCGGTGATATTGCGACAGCAGCAATCTTGCACCTTGCTTTAGGTGCTCCGCCGGACTTGTTGATTGCTGGTTGTGATCTGCGTGAGCCATTGGTACAGGAACAAGACCTTAAGGGTGTAATTAGATTTGACGGTTGCCGTATCGGTCCGCCATCTGGCCCCGGGCTAGGAATTACTCTGCCAGACAATGTAATGGGTGATCCCGACGCCATATTTTCGCTATGATAAGTAACGGGTAGTTACGATGGTAATGGGAGTACGTCAATGAAGACATACCAATACTATGCTGAGGGCAACTGGCATGATCCCGCCTCGGGGCAATGGATCGACAGTGAAAATCCTGCGCTCGGTGAGGCTTGGGCGAGGGTGCCAGACTGCAACGCAGACGACGTCAACCGTGCCGTACAGGCAGCGCGAATCTGCTATGACCAGGGCCCGTGGGGGCGCATGCAGCCGGCCGAGCGTGGCCGTGTGCTAACCCGAATCGGCGATGTGATCACAAAAAATGCCGAGCGTCTGGGCGAAGTGGAAACCCGGGATAACGGCAAGTTGCCCAAAAATATTACACCGTCTCTGAAATCCTGGCAGACCGATAGTTTCTATTACTATGCCGGCATGTGCGATAAATTCGAAGGCTCGCTGCTGCCGACAGAAGTTCCGGACATGCTGAATTACCTGCGCTGGGAACCATTTGGCGTTTGTGCGTTAATCACCGCCTGGAATTCGCCTCTCGGGGTATTGATTTGTAAGTTAGCGCCGGCACTGGCCGCTGGTAATGCGGTGGTAATCAAGCCCTCGGAACATGCGTCAGTTTCGACCCTTGAGCTGATGTCGGTTCTACAGGAAGCGGATCTCCCGGAGGGACTGGTCAATGTGGTTACCGGCTATGGCAAGAGCACTGGCGAACCGCTCGTTGATCATCCCGATGTGCGAATGGTCAGTTTTACCGGGGGAATACCGGGTGGTCGGGCTGCAGCAGAAGTCGCTGCCCGGCAGGTTAAACCCGTCGTGATGGAGCTTGGCGGTAAATCACCCCAGATAATTTTGCAGGATGCCGACATGGATCTTGCCGTGAACGGCGTGATCAGCGGGATTTTTCCAGCGACAGGCCAGAGTTGCATTTCGGGTTCGAGAATTCTGGTGCATCAAAGCCAGATCCAAGACTTCACAGAACGCCTGGTTGATGTGGCTTCACGGGCGAGGGTGGGTGATCCCCTGGACCCGTCCACGCAGGTGGGACCGATCGCCAACCGTCCGCATTACGACAAGGTTCATCGGGATATTGAAAACGCCCTTACGGCAGGCGCCGAACTGGTGCTTGATGGTCGGGGCAAGGGCCCGGACCAGGGTTATTACATCGGTCCTACAATTTTCAGTGGTGTGACTAACGATGCGCACCTGGCCCAGGAGGAAGTGTTTGGTCCTGTGGCCGTTATGATTTCGTACGAAGATGAAGACGACGCGGTGCGAATGGCTAACGACACAGTCTATGGTCTGGCAGCGGGAATCTGGACCCAGGATGTGAATAAGGCAATCCGCATGGCTGATCGAATTCACGCGGGTACGGTGTACATCAACAACTATTTCAATGCCGCCACCCAATCGCCGGTCGGCGGTTTTAAGCAATCGGGTTACGGGCGCGAAGCCGGTTTTGAAGGCATGCGCTGTTTTATGCAAACCAAATCGGTGTGGCTCGCGACGAACCCGAATCAACCCGATCCATTCCCGGCCTAAGTCCGCTAGGCTCTGCACGAACAACCTGAATACCACTACAAACATGCCACCACACGTAACAAGCCTGGATTCTGACGCAACGCCCCAAAATGTCGGTGACGAACTGCTGAACAATGGCTGCGTAATTATTAAACACAGAGCAAGCCAAACGCAGATGGATGATTTGCGTGCTGAACTGCAACCCTATCTCGAAGATGCTCCGCTTGGGGGCACTGAATTTGCGGGCCACACCTCAAGACGACGCAATAACTTGCCGGCTAAGTCTTCGACCTGTCGAACCTTGGCTATAGATCCCCTGGTAATGGGTGTGTGCGATCTGGTTTTAGGGCCCTATTGTGTTAATTACCGACTTCACGTGACGGCTCTGATTGAGTTGCTTCCTGGTGAAGTTCAGCAATCGGTGCATCGAGATGGTGGAATTTATCCGGTCAGGCATCCGGCCCCGCCGCTGACGCTGGCAGCCTTTTGGGCCTACACGGATTTCACTGAGGAGAACGGCGCCACTCAAGTTGCGCCAGGTTCCCACCTCTGGGCGCATGAACGGGAGCCGTTGGCACATGAACTGGTCCAGGCTGTGATGCCGCGTGGCTCTGTATTGTTGTACACCAGCAGTGTCTGGCATGGAAGTGCCTCTAATCACTCCGATTCTCCACGCACCGGTATGGCACTCCACTACAACTTAGGTTGGCTCAGACAGGAAGAGGCACTTTTGCTCAGTACACCACCTGAATTGGCCAAAGACTATCCCGAACAACTGCAGCGGCTGATTGGTTATGATCTTGGCGGACCGTATCTCGGCTTTATCGAACAAGGTAATCCTCATCGACTATTAGAGGATCCGCCCAAGATGGACTATGCGCGAACTGATCCTGATCTTGAGGCCAGACGCAAAGCCATTGAGCCCATACCAATCGGCCGAATAGGCAAGGGCAGCTAAAGTAAACCAGTCGTTGCTGTAATGACCACAACTCGGGCGACAAGGAATACGTTTTTACGTCCGAGACCAGACGTTTAATCTGCTCCAGATTAGCAGTGGGTAACTTGCAGATGGTGTCTTCGCACACGTAAACGGTAGTTGTGCCCTCGATCATCGCCTTTCGGGCAATCTGAAGATGATTCAGCAGCTGCTGATATAAGGCAGGCCAGTGCGGCCGTTGTTCCAAACGCAGCATAACGACATCGTGAAGTCCTCACGATAACAGTAGCTGAGGTAACATTGGTAGCGGGGGAATTATCAGTGTAGTTGACAACGTTAGCACTTCTGTCGATTAACCTGAAACGTGACGTAATGAGAACAGTATTCTTTTTATTGATTAGTGGCATATTTCTGTATGCGTTGTTGACCTTGGTTCTCTTTTTTATGCAGAGATCTTTACTGTATTTTCCCTCAAACGAAAGGCTTGATTTATCCCAGTATGCAGCAATCGGGCTGCAAGAAGTAAAACTCAAGACTGAAGACGGGCTCGAGCTGACAGCCTGGTTTATGCGACCGGACCCCGCCCGTGATGGTCGCACGTTTCTTTTGTTTCACGGGAATGCCGGGCATATCGGGCACAGGGTCGAGAAATTTCGCAGAATCTTAGAGGCGGGTTACGGGTTCTTGTTTCTCGAATACAGGGGATACGGCGGAAATCCGGGTAAACCTACCGAGATGGGTTTACATACCGACGCGAGGGCCGCACTCGATTTCCTGGCCAACAGGGAAATACCTCACGAAAAGGTGATTCTGTACGGCGAATCCCTGGGTTGCGGAATCGCTGTGAGGGCAGCGACGGAACACCATTTTTCTGCAGTCATTCTAGAGGCGCCGTACACATCGATTGCCGATGTTGCGCAAAGGCAGTACTGGTTTCTTCCTGTCAGATGGTTGGTCCGGGACCGTTACGACACGCTTGCCATCATAAACAGGATTACCTCTCCCGTTGTGGTGATCCACGGAGAACAGGATGACATCATTCACGTATCGTTTGGAAAAAGAGTCTTTGATGCAGCACCAGATCCCAAGACCGCCTGGTTTTTTGAAGGTGCAGGGCACAATAATCTTAAGGAGTTTGGGTTTGATACTCGGCTATTGGATTACCTGCAGAAAAACCGTTCCAGGTAGCGCTGAAGCGATCTACACAAGTTCAGTTCAGGGACTGATCGCTGTCGTCAGGGGACTCATTCTCCCAGTCGTAACGTTTTCGCAACGGAACATCCAGTCGGCGAAAAAGTACGGCAAGTGCCAGGCCAATGAGGGCCGCTATCAGGTGTGTTTCCCAAGAAATATTCGAATGGCCTGGCAATAAGCCCCAGAGTAATGTCCCGTAGAGGAAAAAAACGAGCATGGTGGCGCTTACAGCCCGCGTGTCCCGTCGGATGATTCCTGATATGAGAATGTAAATCGCAAGTCCATAGATCAATCCGCTGGCGCCGATGTGCAGGGATGGTCGCCCGAACAGCCAGACGGCGAAGCCAGGCCCCAGATAGACTGCTGGAATCACCTTAAGGGATGATTGCGGGTACAGGTAGAGCATCCCGGTTCCCAGGACCAGAAGTGGCAGTGAGTTCGAGATCAGGTGGGGAAAGTCTCCATGCAGGAATGGTGCGACCAATACACCAGGCAAGCCCGAAAACGAGCGGGGACGCACGCCGAATCGGGTGAGCTCCAATCCTAATCCCCAGTCCAGCAGTGTAACAATCCAAAGCAGGAGGACAAAACACAGTGACAGCTTGAGTGCCAAACGGAAATTTCCCTGGGCACGGTCCGACTCGCTATAGCCGGGTTCGGGGAGATGCAGCTGCATTACACGCTCGATGACATTCTGGTTCGCTGTCGACAAATTGATAGGCGATCAAAGAGCATCTTAAAAAAGTTGAAACTCAACAATTCTTCACGGTTTTTGATTCCTCTGACTATCAAGGCAATCAAAAGCTGTGAAACGACGCAGTGCCCCACCCTTGGTTCATACCGAGCTTGTTCATCGAGACGCTTGACTCCGGGTGTTTATCCCACTGGGATTGGCGTTATTCTACCGATCGTTTTGTTGTGCCGTTGCCTATCGAACCCACCAGATAGACCGATTGTTCGACGGCATCGACCGGTCGCCGCCCAGAGTAAATCCGTTGGACTCGGCCAGCGACTCGACAGCTGCATAATCCCTGATCCCGCTCACGGGATTGTGCTCTTTTAGCCAACGGTCGAACGCGACGTTGCTGGGTTCAAGCGTGCGGTCGGGATAACGGTATGGCCCATAAAAGTACAATATACCCTTAGGATTGAGGACGTTGGCGGCGATGTTGAACAGACGTTCAACAGCTGCCCAAGCCACGATGTGGATAACGTTGATGCACACGATAGCATCGACTCTGCTCAAGTCCTCGTTGTCGCCCAACAGATCGATCACTATGGGAGGACCCAGATTCGGTGCACAGGATTCCTCGCGCCAGGCTTCAATACTGGGTAGGGCTTCGGCGAGATCACTCGGTTGCCAGACAAGGTGGGAAAAAGAACGACTAAAGTATGCGGCGTGTTGGCCTGTCCCACTGCCGATTTCGAGAACCTTGCCCGTGTCCGGCAGAATTTCTTTGAGCACCTCTAGGATCGGAGTCTGGTTACGGTCACAAGCTTCTGCAAAGCGTTTCATTTGAACGGTATCCTGGCCATAGTTGTTGTCTGATCAGTTGATGAGGTTTTTAGCGGGCGTTGACCCGGGGGACTCGTCCCCAATGATAGCCTGTTGATAGTCGACTCAATCTGTAGTTTGATCATGAGTTAACCATTTCGAATACTCGGTGTCTCCTCGCGGAGACAGCGCGTAGACGCCCTTGCCTAGGCGATCGAACCAGCCGTAGACGTTGTCATATAGAATTGTTCTGGTCTTTGGCTCGGCCAGCGATTGCGCGATAACAGCGGCTTTAGTGTCGCCGTGTTTTTGCAAGTATGCGGCGATAGCTAGGGCCTTCTGGCGATAGGCTGTCATGATGCCGCGTCGCATAGTACTACCACCAGCGTTGGGATCGCCAACCCGATGCATGAATTCACCCAGTAGTCGATGCCTTCTTTGTTTCGCCTGACGCGGTTTGTATTCACCGGGATCACACAAAACATCAACACTACCTAGCGCTGCGGCTGGGTCTATAACCATCAGGCCGAGACCGAGCATACGCAAGAGCTTGATGATCTGTTTGCGTTGTTTCTTCAGTACGGCGATGCCCTTGGGCACGCCGATATATACGGTATCGGAGATTTGCAGTCGGTCGACGGCCTGTAACACAACGGTCATATTGATTGATAATTTCAGTTCAACAACCACAACAGGCTCGTCTCCCCGAACGGCGATCACATCGCAATGTTGCACTTCACCTTTTACCTCGTAGCCTTGTTGGGTGAGGAAGCGTTTTAGAGGCGGGTATAGGTCAACTTCTTGCATGTCAATGACATTCTAATGACGCAGAGGGTATTTGGAGCGCAGTAAACTATGATCAAATCTTAATCGCACGAACGGTAGACATCCCTAATCAAACAGAACGATTCGACGATTGGTATGAGAAGAGACCCAAAAGACAGACCACTTTAGATTGCCGAGCTCTGGGTAATATAGAAGCAGTCCAAGTCGGAGTCCAAGAAAAGGCGTGGAGGGTGATCAAAATAGAGGGGCCGCGTTCTTTGGGTTTGGTTTTCAGCATAGTTGAGAATTTGTCCTGCACTTTCCCAAAAAAGCCCCGCCAGAAGCGGGGCTTTTTAAGTTGCATTAACTTAAGAGAATTACGGTAGTAGCCATTCACCCGTCCATGTGCTTTTCGAGCTGTTACCATCTTTAGTGAGATTTCCAGCCGGCGCACATTGCCCACCGCCTGTCACACCAGCATATTTACCGGTTCCACCATGCGCGGTCCAAGCGCAGTCACTAAAATCAGGTTTCGTCGCACCAATTGTTGCTACTAAAAGATCCCCGTCCATGTCAGCGGCTGTACAAACTGATCTATAAGCTATAGGCGCCCCTTCTGCCGACAACAACATAGTCACATTGCAATCAGCTACTTTGTCAGAAGGAAACCCGGCTTCGGTTGTAGTCTCAATCCAAAACCCGTGACTCGTCTGGTGTATCAACGTGGAGCCATCCGCTAGCGGGGTCGCTTCTGAAGAAGTGGTGGTATTAAGGCCATACCCAGCAGCTGGAACTGCTGTTCCAGCTGATGCAAAGTTGCTCATCGCAAACATGGTGGCGAGGCCGAAGATTAATGTTTTTAAAATTGTCATTACGATTCCATTTTGTTTTAGTAAGTTGCTCGACACTAAGTCAGGACAACTGAGTTGTCAATCTCACCGCTAACAAACCTGAGCTGACAAGCGTAATATTGAGCACATTTGAAACATGTAACAATGCATAAAAGGAGAAAACTATGTCTCGCCCTATAACTATCGACTATCTTGAAGAGCTTTGTCAGGGATTTAACCAACAAGATGTTGACGGTATTCTTTCCAATTTTGCCACAGACTGTGAATGGTTGATGGCACGTGGCCCCAATGCCCCCGAAGGTCGGCGTTGTATTGGCAAAGAAGAGATTGGTGCTGTGCTGCGAGCGCGCTATGTCGAGATTCCAGATATGAGATGGGAAGAGATACGCCACTGGGTATGTGACGAAACCAAGGCTCTTTCGGAATGGGTCGTCCGGGGTACACCAAGAGATGGAGCGGCATTTGAGTATCTTGGTTGTGATCTCTGGGAGTTCGAGGATGGCTTGGTAACTAAAAAGGACACCTACTGGAAGTTTGTTTCGTAAGACGCGAATGAATTTGTGGACAACTGAAGGGGTTCATAAAAGGCAGTGGGATCGTCCTGGATTTTCGGCACACGACAAATTCGGAGCCGGAGGGGGCTAGCGAATTTGACCTAAAAGCAGTGGAAAATGTTGGGCACGGCTGGATCTGAATTAGGGACTCCTGCAGTGTCAGGGCTATAACCAAGTTGTAGATTTAATTAATCGACCGTTTACGAGCCTACAATTGGCAAAAGTGACTCTAAATGCCATGTTTTGCGACAGCCCAACAAGGTTCCACTACATTTTTGCTACAACCTAAAACTGATTTTGTCCGATGGATAATATAGTCAGTAATTCCCCAACGGAGTACTAACGTGGGATGTGATCAGAATGATTTGCTGCGAGTTGATCCCGACCGTTTATGGCAACGCCATATGGATATGGCAAAGCTCGGGGCTACCGAAAGAGGAGGTGTAAATAGAGCGGCACTGACCATCCCGGATGTTGAGCTCCATTGGCTACTGGCATCATGGGCTCGCAAGCGTAACTTTGCTGTAGAAATCGACGACTACGGAAATCAATTTATGCGGCGGGCCGGATCAGATCCTCATTGCCCAGCCTTAGTAAGTGGTTCGCACAGTGATACCCAGCCAACAGGAGGGCGATTCGATGGTATTTCTGGTGTTTTAGCAGCAGTCGAAGCGATGGAAGTTATCGATGATGCTGAAGTCTGTACTCGTCACCCTATTGAGGTTGTTATTTGGAACAATGAAGAAGGGACACGATTTCGACCGTCTGACATGGGTTCTGCTGTTTATGTGGGTGATACGCCAATCGAACGTATGCTTGCAGCCACAGATAGCGAAGGAGTGTCTATAGAAACGGCAGTCGATTCACTTAGAGCAAGAATCGATTGGGCGAAAGTGCGTCAGCTAGGAACGCCCATCGCGGCATATTTAGAATTACACATCGAGCAGGGCCCCATTCTTGAAAGTGAAAATATCGATATCGGAATAGTTACTGGAATTCAGGGAACAAGAAAGTTTGAGATACACGTTATCGGAGAGGAGGCCCATGCTGGTACGACCCCCGAGAGGAATCGTCAGGATGCGTTTATGGATGCGGTCGCAATTGTTAACGCGCTGCGAGAGATTTTCTATGACCCAGAGGATATAGTACGATTTACAGTCGGTCGTTTTGAGGTATCGCCAGGTTCGCTAGCAGTTGTACCCGGTCGAGTGCTATTTACGATCGATTTTCGCCATCCCGATAATGACGTTGTGCAAGCACTAGGCGACCAAGTCGCAGAAGTTTGCAAAAAGGCGGCGATTCGGTGCACCACTGAGGTAATGGAGACTCGGAGTGCACTATCAACATCGTTTGAGTGCAAGGTGCAACAAGTTATTGAGAAATGTGCAAAGCAGAGAGCTTATTCTTTCAAATATCTTCCATCCGGCGCTGGCCATGACGCTCGTTATATGAATTCTTTTTGCCCCAGTGGCATGATCTTCGTACCCTGCTATAAAGGGATTAGCCACAACGAGAAAGAGTACGCAAGCCCAGAGTCTCTGGCAAAAGGTGCGCAAGTAGTTGCAGATTCGTTATTGATGCTAGACGAAATGATTTAGTTGTATGTGTTGCTAAGGCCGAATCTTTTGTAGCTCGTCGGCTTGCGGGTTTTTGTTCTGAATTTTGACGATAAGTCGTTATCCTTCAATCTCAAATTCGATGCCAGACATATTTGTGTTACTCAGAATCTCTGGTTTCTGATCCACGTCAAGGTCTTTCGATAAGTAACCAGTACCGGTTTGATAGTTAACCACCTGGGTAGGGTTGGGGTTCGAATTCAAAATTAGAAATGTCGCCCCGTCCTGATTCAGAATATGGCGGTTCAGAGAATGCCAGGTTCCGCGCTTGAAAGAGTATCCTATGCTGGGATCTATCAGGAAAGCACGCACATCGGCAGGTCGCGGAATATCATAAAGGTTGTCTGAGTCAGTCGGGGCTGCGGCACATACAACAGCTGAACCTCCAGACAATTGAACAAAACTCTGTGTAACCCCAAAATGTCGTTCGAGCTGGTCGAATTTTAGTCCGTCTTGAGGTTGCCAAATCACGTGAACGGTCGTTTGGCCATCGTGGCTATATGAGGTCGGGAACAAAATGCGTCGGTCAGAAGGTTTTTGAGGTGCAGACCATACTTCACCAAAGGGTTTAAAGCTGTCCTCGGTCATAGGTTCGACTGTGAGCATATGAATTTGGGTCATAGTAATCTTTAATAGGGCAGAGCTGTTCTTGGAGTCGTTACGGTCAGTAGAGTCGGTTATTGTTCCAACAAGGATATTGGTTGTGGATTCTTATTTTCTGTTTAAACCCCTTCGAGAATAATCTGTGTCTTAATTGTGGTAAGTGACTCCCTGAGTTCTTTCCATGGTTTGTAGTCAGGGTCAGACCCCAACGCATCAAGTGCTTCTCGTGATGGAAACTTCAACATGACGATCCGATCTGGATCCCAATCACCTACTAGGACATCGACCTCTCCACCTCGACAACAGTATTCTCCGCCATGGCGTGCCACATACTGTGGTGCCTGTTCTTTATATTGTTCGTAGGCTTCAACATCGTGTACCACAGCCTCAGTCATTAGGTAAACCGACATTTTATTGTTCTCCTATAGATTAAGTCCGAATGCAATTACATGATTACAGTAACTAAACACTTACTACGTAGTTAGATCATACCCCAGATACCTGGAGTCATCGTGATTGGCAGCTTTAATTGTGGCGAATGGTGAATATGTATGAGATTAGGTTAGTACACGGGCGAAAAGGGTATTCATCTTCTTTCTATATGCTGGCAAAACCTGTATATCTGGTTCACTCCTATGGTCCTGCCAGGACGAGAACAATGCCGAAAAAAACGCTGTGCCCAACTCATCTTAACTTCCAGCCAAGACCCACCTATCCCTATGCCCCGGGCACAGCGGGGGGTGGATTCGTATTTACCGCCGGACAGGTGGCGTGGGACGAAACCGGTGAAGTCACTGGCATCGGTGATGTTGTCGCACAAACCGAGCAGACCCTGCACAATGTGTTATCTGTCCTTGCGGAAGGGGGCGCTTCACCTGAGGATGTTCTTAAATGTACGGTTTACCTGAAAAATATCGAAGACTTCCAGAAGATGAACGACGTCTTTTCACGAATATTTGGAGAGATGCCGCCGGCGCGCACCACAGTACAGGCACACCTTGCGGATCCGACCATGCTGGTTGAAATTGAAGCCATCGCATTTGTCGGTGAAAGCTAACGGGCAAATGGGTCCCCGCATAGCGGTCAATAGTTGTTAGCTACTATTGTTTGTACTGAGCGCCGTTCCTCTCAAGCAAACGGATCATGGCGCTCCATTCCAGTTTGCCAAAATCATCGTTGGCACGATAGGTTCCATAGCGCTGATTTACCTCTTCCAGTACTTTCGAATCTATGGGCATTAGTTCGGTATTGAGAGACGCAGCCGCAACCTGTTCAGAGCAGGCGTGTTCAAGAAAATACATGCGTAGAAAGGCGGCTGGGATACTCGCGCCCAGCGTCAAGAGGCCATGGTTTCTCAATATGACACAGTTGAACTCTTTGCAACTGTGTCCGAGAGCGTCACACTCTGCCTGACTCGCTGGGGTGCCGTAATCGTGATAGCCGACCTCATTTATGACTACCGCGGCATCCTGGCTAATGGGCAGCAAGCCCTGCTTAGTGATGGATATGGCGACACCTGCGTTGGTGTGCGTGTGGGCCACGCACGTAACATCTGGTCGTGCTTTGTAGACACCACTGTGGATGGTAAATCCGGCTTCATTGTAACTATTCTGATCGCCAATGACGTTACCTTCAAAATCCATTTTGACTAACGATGATGCTGTCACCTCGTCGAACATATCCCCATAATTATTGATCAAAAACGTGTCCTTCTCTCCCGGGATACGAGCTGTCATGTGGGTATAAATCAGATCCGTCATTCGCAGGTGGTGAAATATTCGATAGAGCGCGGCCAAGTCACATCGTGTTTCCCATTCGGCGTCTGACATCATTGGTTGGGTCGGTAGACTGGTAATTGCCATGCAGGAGTCCTCGTAGCGAAGGTATCTAGGATAATAGAAATTATAAACCCTGCATAAAACTGAGATTCGGACGAGGTTCGCAACTCGATGTAGTGGCTCACATAAGATATTCAGCACACGACACATTCAGAGTACGAATGGATTAGAAAAATCAGCCTAAAATCAGCGAAAAATGGTGGGTGCGGTCAGATTTGAACCAGCGAGCTCCGCTGAGTGAAGTGAGGGGCCAGTACTATAGGCGGAGTGTTCCCCCTATATTTATAGG
>Ga0315339_1001584_pt1 | contig 19623 bp, 15 predicted proteins | sample ASW17metaG_FD_204514 | JGI IMG/M metagenome (GOLD analysis project Ga0315339, IMG submission 204514) | Ammonia-oxidizing marine archaeal communities from Pacific Ocean, United States - ASW #17 | ecosystem: Environmental > Aquatic > Marine > Oceanic | place: USA: California | collected 2016-12-05
GCGAATGGAGTACAACACGCGACGGCCGCATAGTTCCTTGGGCTATCGGCCACCGACACCGGAGGCATTCGAGCCGTTTTCAGCGAGCTACGGGGCTCCGCCCCTGCGCCCGCCGAAAACGGCCCACATCCTAACTTAAAAAGTGATACAACTTGTGGGGGCAGGTCAGCAGGTCAGCCCTGGAAGCGAAAAAATGTCATCATTCATGACATCGGTTATTCGCGACGGCTAAGTTTTCGAGGTAGAATCGGACCGACGTGATCGGCCAAACGACCTCCCACTGAGGTGTTGCCATGGACCACACTTACCGTACCGCAGCCGTCTGGCTGCTATCTGCTGTCACTACTATCGGGGCCGCTCAAACACAGATCCCAGAGCCCCTTGATATCCGTACGGGTGTCTATCGGGGGCGGTCCGTAACCTATGAGGTCATCAATGGCTTGGCCGTCGTTGAGGGGGACATTATTCTCGGAACCCCCGAGGAATTAGCGCCTCCCAAGAGACTGCAGATCATCAAGGGGCAAGATGCGCGGAAGATTGGAACTATTGACCCGGAGACACGGTGGCCCGACAGCATTGTCCCCTATGTCACCGACTCGGACCTGCCCGAGCCACAGCGGGTTCTCGACGCCGTCCAGCACTGGAACGACAACACCTTGATCCAGTTAGTGGAGAGAACGAATGAGCCCAACTGGATCTACTTCGCAAAAGGGTCGGGTTGCCGTTCTAGGCTCGGCATGGTTGGCGGTGAGCAGAATATCTTTCTTAGCGACCACTGTAGCGTCGGTAACGTAATTCACGAGATCGGACACGCGGTCGGGTTTTTGCACGAGCAGTCGCGCGAAGATCGAGATAACCACGTGAAGGTGCTCTTCGACAACATCGACAAGCGGAGAAGCCGCCAGTTCGCCCAACCTATCATGACCACCGATGACATTGGGCAGTACGACTACGGCTCAATCATGCACTACTCAGCGTTTGCTTTTTCTCGGAACTACCAGCCAACGATTGAAACGATCCCGCCTGGCATGCTGCTCGGGCAACGGGAGGGTCTTTCCACCGGTGACATCGACGGAGTGAGTCGCCTCTACGGCAAGACCCCGACGAAGACGATCATTTCAACGACCCCCCCGGGACTTCAGATCGAGGTAGATGGCATCATGCTCACTGGGCCGCAGAGTTTCGACTGGTCGCCGGGGACCAGCCACACCATTAGGGCTCCGTCTCCCCAGGGGGATGATAGCGAACGCTTTCTGTTCGGGAAGTGGAGTGACGGCGGCGAGCAGACCCACACCGTGATGGCGTCTTCTTCTATCACGGTGTTCACGGCTCATTTCATTCAGCACTTCAAGATTGAGACGGGCGTCTCGCAGCCTGGTAGCGGAACGGTGACCATCAGCCCATCTTCCTCTGATGGCTTCTACACCGCCCGTACCCCAGTTGAGGCCACTGCAAATCCCGCGGGAGGGTTCTCGTTCCAAGGATGGACAGGGCAGTTTTATTGGTGGCTCCACGGGTTTTCAGGAAACCCGGCACGGTTTTGGGTCAGAGTGCCGAGGCTGAACTACACGGCCGTCATGGCTAACACAGGAGTGCAGGACGTTGTGCAGACAACCGTTGCAACAAACTTCCCCGGGCGTCGGGCTGTGGTGGATAGCGTGACGCAGCAGTTACCGACAAACTTTGGTTGGTTCATCGGCAGCACACATACGATCGGGGTGGAAGATGCCGTTCAGGTCGGGCCTTCCGGGGTGAGCCGTTGGGTTTTCAAGGAGTGGAGCGACGGCGGCGCAGCGACACACAACGTGACCGCTTCTGAAGAAGCCTCGACCTTGACTGCCGACTTTACCAAACAGTACTTGTTGACGACGCTGGCCGGACCTGGAGGGAGTATCGAGGTAGGTCCCAGTTCAGGTGACGGCTTCTATGACGAAGGAACGCTAGTGCAACTCACGGCGTTGCCTGATACCGGTTTCGAGCTGTCGTCTTGGTTCGGTGATGTACTCGGCACAGACAACACACAGTTCTTGGTGATGGACGACCAAGGGTGGGTGAGTGCGTCTTTTGCAGTTGTGGACCCCACCCCTTCGGGGCCTTCACCGGGGGGTATTGTCAATGCTGCCAGCTTTAATGCTTTTGCCGCACCTGCATCGATCATGTCTCTATTCGGAGTCGGATTTGCCGATCGAACCGAAGTGGCGACAACCACGCCGCTTCCGACTACGCTTGCCGGCACAACCGTTACTGTCACCGACAGCGCCGGTGTGTCGCGTCCGGCTGAGTTGTTCTTCGTATCAGAGAGACAAATCAACTTCATGATCCCGGAGGGCACGGCGTTGGGACCGATCACCGTTACTGTAACGCGGGAAGATGGCAGTTCAGGGACGATCACGATGCAGGTTGAGGCCGTGGGGCCGGCACTCTTCTCAGCGAATGCCGACGGTCAAGGCGCGCCGGCGGCGCTCTATTTTCGCTTCCGTGGCGCGGAGCAAACTGCGCAAGACTTCACTTTTGACCCTGGTACGCCGCTTGGGGCGCGCGAGCCGGTGTTGATCGACTTCGGTGCGGAAGATGAACTCGTTTTCGTAGCGATCTTCGGGACAGGAATGCGCGGAGGTGCTGTCGTGACCGCGACCATCGATGGAGAAGACGTTTCCGTCTCTCCGGTTGTCGCACTGGAACAATTCGTTGGCCTCGACCAAGCGAATGTGGGGCCGGTTTCACGGGACTTCATTGGTCGCGGTGTGGTCGAGCTACGAATTTGGGTTGACGGTATCCCGACCAACGTTGTCTTGCTCTTGCTCTAGCCAGTAAGCCACACAAACCAAACGATATAGAACTTGTCTGTCGATAGGTGGCGGGATATCAGAGTGTTGTACCGCAGGCGACCCGAGCAGAGAGGGCCGCGAGACGGCAAAGCCAGTCGCTTGCGTTTACAACGATATGAAGGAAACGGCCTATTTGGAAGGGTAATTGCTTGTATGGGGTTTGTATCCCAACTTGTTCGGCGCGATGCGGTGTCGTGGCTCCGCGAAGGTGGAGAGGGGTACGGTAGCCGCTCGGTGCTTCCGTCATTCACTGTTGCTGTCTCGCCCTTATCTCCTTCTAACAAAAGCACTTAGGGCCAATTGCCGCAATGGCGAAAGTTGCCAACGCGAAAATCAGCTCTAAGTGCTTACATGATGGGCACTTAAGCTCTTCTCGCCAACACTAGGTGACGGAAGCACCCCCCGATTCGGCCCTAGCGACATACCCCCCCCGAGGTCTCAGGATCAAGCGGGCCTTCCGTCGGTCCCCCAGCGGCCTGGTTCCCAGGTGGCTGTCCGCATTTCATAGTGAAAGTCTTCCGACAACTGCGTGTAGTACGCGGTGACCATTCGACCCCTGGGGAGCTGAACGCTGCTTGGGTAGCCACAGTCGAACATCGGGCAATCCGCAATTCGGGTCGGAGGGCTCCAGGTTGCTCCGCAGTCATCGCTCAGCCGAATGTCAACGCCGAAATTGTTCCAGCAACGATTGCCATGGCTCAGCAGCACCCGCCCATCGGCCAACAGCGCTAGATTACCGGTCACCTGCATCGGGAGGGTAAGCGGCATCCGGCGCTTCCAGGTACGCGCGTCATCATCGGACGAGAATAGCTCGAGGTGCACATCGCGCTTTCGCCGGAACTCACGTGACGCCGCAAGCCATCGGCCGCCGCCGAGGTGCAGGATGTCGGTCTCGTTGCCGCCGGGGTTGAGGGGAACTCGCTCGCCCCAGGTGTGTCCGTCGTCGCGGCTACGCAACAGGTGGGACTCGCGCACGTTTCCTCTGACCAGGTGCACCGCTGTGCAGAGAGAGCCGTCATCCGCCATGCGGATATTGCCAAAAGGCATGAACTGGTTGTCTCTTCCGATGCCGGCGTCGGGCGGCGAGGGAAACTCTCTGCTAACCGACCAGGTGCGGCCTCCGTCAGAGGAGCGGCAAACCCAGGACCGCAGCACTCGGCGATGCGGCCCGCTGAGTTGGCCTTTGGGACTTCGGTCGGCCCAACCGCTGCAAAGAACGAGCACGTCCCCGTTGTGGGCGATGCCCGCGGAGCAGTTCATGCGATTGGTGGTGGGTTCGTGTTCGGCGACGCGGCCCCGAAAGTGCCAGGTCTTGCCTTCGTCTTCGCTGCCCCAGCAGTCGAGGTCTCCCTCCCACAGACCGTGGCAGGGTTGGTTGAAGATCATTGTGACCAGAGAGCCGTCGCTTAAGCGCTGGAGGTTGGGCCAAGCACAGACGCCCTGGATGGCCGTTCTGGAGGCAACGCCAAACAGAGAGGATCGTTGCGCCGCTGCCAGCGGGACGGACTTCAACCACTCGCGCCGCCGCATATCACTACGTCGTGGAAGGGGCATCCATGCAATTCTCGATGAACATGCTAGCGGAACGAAGGTCCGATCGGCGCGACACCTCGCGCAGGCACTCTGCCGGCAGTTCGGGGCAGTTCGCGGGGGCAGTTAACGCTAACCGCCAAATACTGGCTGCACCCAAGCAAACTCCCCATCCGACCGCACCACCGTCGCCCGCACATACGCCTCGCCCGGTCGAAGTTCGTACTCGGCTTCCGGCCCCTGGACCGTCGCGAGCACCTTACCGCCCTTGCCGATGAAGCGCGTCGTGTATTTGAAGGTGGATTCCTGCTCGATCTTGATCGCAAGCCCCTTCGAGGAGCGCTCCATCTTTTCGAGACTCACTCCCGTCGAAGCGTAGAACTGACCGCGTACGAGCGCCTGGATGACGGCGTCTTCGGTGAGCTCGGCGGCCTGCACGGAAACCCAGCCGCGGCCGGGGTTCGCCAAGGACGGACCAAACTCTTTGAAGATGTGCGCGTCGTCCACTGCGATGCCGTAGATTTCCCGGCCCGCGCTCAGTACCACGTCCCACATTTCCTCCAGGCTGGGGGAACCGCCCCCGCCGAAGTTGTGAACCGTCGGACTCCCGTTCCACACCTCGAACAACTTTATGTCGTTGACCTGCCGCAGCTCATCCGGCGTGACCGACCATTTGTAGTTCGGGTGGTTGAGGGAGGGCAGGCCGCCCGCCTTTCTGATGGCGTCGACGTTGCCTTGAATGGTTTCGAGAACGCTGTGGCCGAAAACGGGCGGGATCGTTTTCCGAATCTGGAAGGCGTTGACGTGGACCGACTTACCGTCATAGTAGGACGAGACTTCCTCGCCGGCGAGGAGCAGGAAGCGCTCGTCGGCCGCGAGGAAGGAGTTGAGCGGTTCCGGTTCGGTCAGGTAGTTGTGGTCGGTGAGCACGAGGAACTGATAGCGGTGCTCCTTATACCAGCGGGCTACGGCGTCGGGTGTGCTGTCGCCGTCGCTGTTGATCGTATGGGTGTGTAGGTTGCCTTTGTACCACTTGAGTTCGGGGGTCTGAGCAATCTGCTGTCCGGGCGAGAACACCCAAGTCCAGACTATGGCCAGGAGGAAAGTGGCACGGATCAGCCAACCGGAATAGGGTTTCATAGTAGCCGAAGATAGCACATGCGGATGACACGATGGTGTCTAGTTTCAGATAGGAGGCGCCGGTGGCTCCCAAGATCCGAGTCGTCTACAACTGGTACGAAGAGTTCCGCGAACGCGAGCAGTAAAGCTACTGGGAACAAACAACATAGGGCGTGTTGGCGGATAAGTGTTGCGATATCGGGTTCCCACTCCGAATTTGACGATGATGGATTCGCGGAAGTGCAGTCTACACAGAGCTGCTGGATGCGAAACAACCTCAAGCCGCGGTGCTCTCCTGTTTCGGTTGCAACTCGTTGAGATAGTCGCCGGCGCGTTGCGCGTGGGCGGCGGCCGAGAAAGAGCACTGCTCCGAGCCGGTTGATACGTAGCAACTTGTCGACGAAAGCTACCTTGCGGAGCATGGAGTAGAGTTCAGCAAGGGTGCCTAGATTTGAGGCCGGCCGTTCGCGGTCCCTTGCGAACTCAAGACATGCCTGCAAAGAGCTCACGGTGGCCTTCGATGATCCGCTCCGTTTCCTGCGGGTCGGGTTCGAGGGACCAGTCGCCACTCTGGGAGGTGCCTCCCAGCAGGACGCCGTCGCGGCGCGGGAACATGTAGAGGCCAGGCGCGATTGCCATGTAGTTCACCTCGGGTTGCGGTATGAGGAAGCTGAGCTGTCCCTTGACCGGCGTCAGTTCCTCGTCTCCGAACAGAGCCTTCGCCCCCACCCCCGTGCAGTTGACGATCGTCGGCTCGGGTAAAGCCTTGACCTCCTTCACTTCACGGAGCTCGCGCACCACCACCTTGCCGCCTGCTAGACGGAAGTCGCGCATCACCTCGTTGAGAAAGATGGGGGGCTCGATCAGCATGGTCGTGAAGTGCTGCGCGTAGAGCTGCCCGAAGGGATGTTGGCCAGGTTCGAGCACACGATACTCCTTGTAAAGGTCGTGGATCGGGTTGCGCTCGGCGAACTCTTCGTAGCTGGGCTGGGGCCGCGTCGCCAGGTAGTAGTTGTCCAGCCAGCGGATGCCATACCGTTCGCGGTTCAACTCTTGGAAGTAACGATGTGCAAAGCGGGCCGCCCGCTCGTACTGGTTGCGATACTCCGCGGACTGACCTCGCCGGTAACGGAACCCCGGGTTCCATTGTCCGGCGGCAACGTTAGAGGTGGTGTGGGGCGGCAGGTCTTTGGAATAAATGGTGACGCGGTGCCCGCGGTCTTGCAGTAGTCGCGCCGAGCAAAGCCCCATACATCCAGAGCCGAGAACCGCGCAATCACGTTGTCCGGCCGCCGTCGCTAGCTCTGCCGCCAGGTGCGCGCTGCCCCAACTGAGCGAGATGCCCGCGCCGCCATGCCCGAAGTTGTGCACCAGGGTCTTGTCGTCGAGTTTCTCCGCCCGCACGACGAATCCGGATCTGCGGAAGGGCCGCAGGCCCGCGATCGTTCGAATCATGCGATTTCGAGACACGTTCACCCGCGCAAAGCGACGGGGTGCGGGCTCCACGACCATCGAGGGTGGCCGGCGTGTGGCGCAGGTTCCGAGAAACGCAGTGGATAGGACGCCACCCGCGGCCAGAAACTCACGGCGGGTGCGGGTTGATGGTCGATCCTGGGTGAATGGTTTATCAGTCATTACTCGTCATCATAGACCGACGACGCGCTGAGGGGGATGGTACCTACCAAACCCAAATGGTGTACCCTCAGGGGGCTAGCGGATCTGGGCCGAAAGCGAGTGACATCGGTTGTTATCGACAGGTATCAGACGCATGTCGTTTGCGATAAGCTGACCGGAACGCAGTGGTGCTGATTCATCCGCGCTGATGTGCCCTGCGAAGCTGGCGATCGGGATGGCACAGCCTACCGTGGTCATGGAGGTCTTATGACGAAACGCGAATTCCTCGCTGCGGGTATCGGCGCCGGCTTGGCGCTCAACTACGAGAGCAAGGCCTTTGCGCAGGGGAGGAACAAGCCGCCGGTGCGGAAGGCGAAAACGACGAAGCTATTCAAAGCGCCTCAGGGGTTCCCCAATGCGATTTCCGTTACGCCCGAAGGCCTGTGGATTGGGGAACAGAAGCTATCAGGGAGGCAAGCGAAGGCGTACAAGCTCCCCGAGCCGGAATCGTTGGACGAAAACGCCTGGCTGGTCGATTGGAACGGCAAGCTGCTGAAGACTGTGAGAACACCGTCTCGCAACACCAGCGGTATGGCGGTGGGCGGCGGCTATGTCTGGATGATTGCCAACGCTCCTCCACAAGGCGTGTTCCAGGTTGATATGAATTCGAAGCTGATCAGCCACCGGCAGATCCCGCTGGGCGCTCCGGGCGGAGATGGCGGCGGCTCACACGGCGGCTTGTGGCATGAAGGGAAGCTTTGGCTTTCGTCGTTGCGGCTGCGCGGAAATCTGTGTGTCGATCCCAAAACTTGGCAGCCCGAATACATGATCCCCTTCTACCAGTCGCACCCCGATTGGGTCCGCTACCATGGCATTGCCATTCAGGACGGAACCATGTGGCAGGTGATCGGCAACCACAGCACGGGGCAAAGTAACTTCAAGCCGGGCCTTGTCCGGCACGATCTCGAGATAGGACGAGTTCTTGAGATTGTCGAGTTCCTGCCGGGATCGAGCGATCCGCACGGGCTCGCTGTACACAACGGAAAGCTCATCGGCTGCGATGCGGGCATCCACCCGGGCTGGCCGAACGGTGAGAGTCCCACGGCGGGCTGGATCTTTCAGATCGATTTCGTCTGAGCGGATCTGGCGCGACACCCATCCGCCTTTGCCTGACAGGGGGCGACTTGGGCGGCCCCGGAGTGTCGCCGATGGTGAGGGCGATTTCCAAGGACGTTTATCGCAAACCTCATCTAAATGAAGACCCAACGGGAACCTCATCGCTGCTGCGCAACGACGTCAAGGGCGGCCATCATTGGCTAAAGGTCAAACTGATCGGCCAGAAGTCGAACCGAAGCGCCATCGGTGCAACCGTCATCGCCCGCTACGGCGAGCGGACGCAGGCTCAGACAGTGACGAGCCAAGCGAGCTTCTATTCTGCGAACGACAGCCGCCTCCGTTTCGGCCTGGGCCAGGAAAAGACGGCCGACTTAGAAATTCGATGGCCGATTGGTGAGATCGAGGAGATTTCCCAAGTGGCCTCAGACCAGCTCGTCATCATCAAGGAGGGCTCCGGCGTTTTCCAGAAGCAGAGCTTCGGGAGAGTGACTTCCGATAGTGGGCGTGGCTAGGGAGGCTCTGCAGCACGACCGCCATTGCTTGGCTCATCCACCAGACTCCTCCGGATGAGCTCGCACATCCCGTCGATGTCTGACTCCTCCGCGATAAGAGTGTCCGAGCCAGCAAATCATGTGGGGTCGATGCGCATGATGAGATGGTTCTCCAGCGGCGCACGCCTCGACTTGCGGCCCTTTCACGCCCTTCGCTTCCCCACGCGGCGACAAACGAAATTGTCGTGGTCCTCGTTTAACCGATGATTTCAGTAATAGGCTTGCCGAAGTCGATTTCCAGGCGCTTGCGGCCGGGCACTTCGAGCCGACGAGGATCGAGGCCCAGTTGTTGCAGGACAGTGGCGTGGATGTCGGTGACGTAGTGGCGATTCTCGACCGCATGAAAGCCAATCTCGTCGGTGCTGCCATGGGCGATGCCGCCTTTGATGCCTCCACCCGCCATCCAGACGGAAAAGCCAAATGGGTGATGGTCGCGGCCGGTTCCGCCTTGAGCGGCCGGCGTACGCCCGAACTCGGTGACCCAGACAACCATCGTTTCCTCTAGCATCCCGCGCTGCTTGAGGTCCTTGAGCAAGGCCGCGATCGGCTGGTCCACTTTGGGACACAACTCGCCATGATTCTTCTTGACGTCCTTGTGAGCGTCCCAGGCGTTACCGCCCTTCCCGCCGTGATACACCTGCACGAAGCGCACGCCGCTTTCGACGAGCCGGCGGGCCGCTAGGCATTTCTCTGCGAAAGGCCGAGTGACCTCGCTGTCAAAGCCGTACAGCCTTCGGATCGATTCCTTTTCTTGCTTAAAGCGGAAGATGTCAGGCACGGCGGTTTGCATGCGGAAGGCGAGCTCGTAGGATTTGATACGGGCACGAGTGGCTGCGTCATTGGGGTATTCGACCTCGACGAGACCGTTGAGGTCCCGCAGCAGCTCGAACTCGCCCTGCTGTTCTTCGCGGTAGACTTCCGGCCCCGGAGAAGCGAAGGGCAAAGGATTCTTGGGATCCACCTGCAGCCGGACACCTGCGTGCTCGGGCCCGAGGTAGTCGGCGCCGTGGGCGGCTTCCACGTTGTTCCCCAGAGTGTTGCCGAAGACCACGAACTGAGGCAGGTTTTCGTTGAGCGTGCCCAGGCCGTAGTGAACCCAGGAGCCGATCGATGGGAAGTCGCCTTCGAGCATGTGGCGGCCGGTGTGAAACTGGATCTGGGCCCCGTGGTTGTTGTCGGTGGTCCACATCGAGCGAACGACGGCCAGGTCGTCGGCCATACCGCCGACATGCGGCCACCAGTCACTGATGTCAATGCCGCTTTGACCCCGTTTGCCGTGGCCGATCTGCATCGGCAGCAGAGTGCTGTGGATCTTGTGCAGGCCGGCAATGGTTTCGCGGACGTTCTCTTTGACGAACGGAGAGTCGAGCGAATCTTTGTAGGGCGTCTCGATGATCTTCTTGCCGCCGTACTTGTTGACGTCCGGCTTGGGATCGAAGGACTCGATATGACTGACGCCGCCAAGCATGAATAGCCAGATGACGTTTTTGGCTTTCGGCGCGAAGTGAGGCTCGCCGTCGGGTGGCGTCCAGAGATCGGTCGAACCGGTAGCGCCCATGCCCTCACGCCGGAGCATCGTCCCAAGAACGAGACCGGTGAAGCCCATGCCACAGTCGGCAAGGAAAGTCCGGCGGTGGATGTTGCCGCAGCCGCAAGCGCTGACCTGTGTCTTGCTGTTCATGGTGGATCCTGCCTACCGAATCGTAACAAACTCGTTGTGATTGAACAGCACGTGGACCAGGTTTTCCCGCGCCCGAAGCCAGGGCTCAGTAGCCGGCGGCACCTCGCTGGCCGCTCCGCCCTCGAACGCGGTCAGACTCGCAGGATCACTGAGCCGCTCGGATTGCGATCGTAGGAAACGCTTCGACCGCGCGAGTTCCTTCTTGGTAGCCGGGCGGCCGAGGACGCGCTCAAACGCGCCTTTGGCGAAGGCCGCGTGCCGCTCTCGGTCTCCGAGCTGCTCGGTCAGATCGCGTGCCAGCAAACGCGCCTGCGTGAGGCCGAGCTTGCTATTGGCCAACGCCAGCGCCTGTTGGGGTACGACGGTTTCGAGCCGCTCGTAGCATTCCAAAGGATTGGCTAAGTCGAAGGGGCTGAGAAACTGCATCTTCAGATCGGGTGTGTGCTGGAAGTAGACGCTGCGCCGCGGGACGGCCGCACCTTCGGTGTGATCGACTTCCGTTCCGCCCATCGTTAGATCGAGGCGTCCGCTGACATGGAGGACGCTGTCGCGGACCGCTTCCGCCTCCATGCGCCTGGGATTCATTCGCCACAGATAGATATTGTCAGGGTCTTTGGCGCCGTTAGAGCCGGCTACGCGCCGGTCCGATGACTGCATGCGGTAGGTACTACTGGTAACCATCAAGCGGTGCATCGCCCTCATGGTCCAGTCCTGGTCCATGAACTCGACGGCTAGCCAGTCCAGCAGCTCGGGGTGTGTGGGCGGCTTTCCGGACGAACCGAAGTTGGCGACGGTGGGCACCAAGGCGCTTCCGAAGTGGCGCCGCCACATATGGTTGACAGCCACTCGGGCGGTCAAAGGGTTGCTCTTGCCGGCGATCCACTTGGCCAGGGCCAAGCGCCGCCCGGTGCTGGTGTCGGGATAGATCTCGCCAACTGGTGTGTACTCGTCGCGAGGCTCCAGCGTCTCTTGGGCCGCCTTAAGCTGCGCGCGGGCTTTGGTGAGTTTCTTCTCGATGTCCTTGTCGAGCGGGTCATCGGAGCCTTCTGTTTCCTTGAGGAGCTGTTGGACCCGCAGCACTCTCTCGTCGGCCAGACGCAGGTCAGCGACGCGCTCCGCCTTCTTCGCAGCTAGTGCCAGAGCTTCCCAGTGGGGCTCCCGCGGCTCGCTGTGTTTGGCCTTGTCGGCTGCAATGCGAGCTTCCAGCGCAGGTAGTTTCGATCGAGCCGTCGCGAGGACTTTTTCCGCCAGCGCGTGCGCGGCTTTGGCATTTCTCAGCTTCGTTTCCGGGTCCGCTTCCTCCTCGCTTGCCTCATCTCCAGGCTCAGCCGGTTTAGAAGAAGAAACGGAGGGCTCCGATTCCCCTTCGGCGCCTCCCTGCGCAAGCCGGCTTCGTGCAGCCACAATCTCTTCGGCCGCCTGGGCCACATCTTTTTCGGCCTTCTCAATCTCCTGCTTGGCTTGGGTGACCAGATCTTCGTGGACGAAAGGACGGAAATCGGGGTACCGGGCTTCGAGATCCAGAGCAAGGGGTTGAATGTTCAGCTTGGAGCCCCCGATGGCGCGCGGCACGCCAGGCTCAAGGGGTCTTTCTTCAACGGGCTTGGCTTCGTCACCGCCAAGAAAGAGAAGTGTCTTTGCGCTCAGGTCGGCGTCATAAGCGCGTGGGATGCCGGCTTTGGAGAGATCAGGCTCGCCAGGCACCCTGTCAGTCCGCACGTCGTGCGGCTCGAAGAACGCACGGAAGCGGTAGTACTCCTCCTGTTGAATGGGATCGTATTTGTGATCGTGGCAGCGGGCGCACTTTAGGGTGACGCCAAGGAAGCCCGCGGCGGTGTGCTCGACCGTGTCCTGGAGCCAAACGTTGCGATTGAACTTGTACCAGTTGCGGGCCAGATAGCCGGTGGCGCGCAAGACGTGAGGGTCGTTCGGAGCGATCTCGTCGCCGGCGAGCATCTCGACGATCATTCGGTCGTAGCCTTTGTCTTCGTTGACGGCATCGATGATCCAGTCGCGCCAGCGCCAGAGGTGGTGCTGCCCGTTGCGTAGCTCGTCGGTTTGGCGGAATCCGTACCAGTCGCTGTAGCGCCAGATATCCATCCAGTGCCGTCCCCAACGCTCGCCATAGCGGGGACTGTCAAGCAGTTGGTCCACAACCGTTTCGTAGGCGTCGTCCGAGGTGTCTGCGAGGAAGGCCACGGTTTGCTCGGGCGTCGGCGGCAGTCCGATCAGATCCAGATAGACTCGCCGAAGTAGAACACGTTTTTTGGCGGGCGGCGCCGGTGTCAGGCCCCGCTTCTCGTGCTCGGTGGCGACAAAGGCGTCGATGGCATTGTGTGCCCAGCGGGCGTTGTCGACCTCAGGAACGTCAGGGCGCGTCGGGGTCTGAAACGCCCAATGATCGGTCGACTCCGCCCCGGCATCTTCCTTGTCGCCAGAGACAATCGCAGCGTCATAGGGCACCCCGGTGTTGACCCATTCCACGATGTGCGCCAACACCTCGTCGGGAAGCTTGCCGGCCATGAAAGGCATGTTGGGTTTCTGATGGTGCCGCACGAGTTGCACGAGCAAGCTTTGTTCCGCATCACCGGCAACGATCGCAGGACCGCGGCTACCGCCCCGCATTAAGCCCGCGCGTGTGGATAGGTCGAGGCCGGACTGCTTCAACTCGCTGTTGTGACACGACAGGCAGCGCGTTTCGAGGAGAGGTCGAATGTGTTGGCCAAACAGGGACGCCGCTGGATTCGCAGGTTGTCGCGCACCAGCCGACGTGTCGGCATCTTGCCCGTTCGCTAGCGCAGGAGCCCAGCCGAGCACAAGAGCGATCGTTAATGACAGTACGAACAGACCGTCGCCGCCCATGATCCTTGCCCGATCGCCAAGCACCGCTCTGAGCATGTTGCCTCCATCTTACATCCCTTCTTGATTCCAGTGAAGCGCGAACTCGGTGCAGAAGCGGCGTTGGTGCATGAATCGGCTTTGGCTCCACGGACCCCCGGCTCGGAATCCTGATTTTGTCATGGAGATCCGTATCGTTGCGCCCGTCCATGAATTGAGCTATCCTTCGGTCGCGATGCGAGGCCCTTGGGAAGGTGCAAAGAGAAAGGCTCCCGAGCGATTCGTACCGACGTTCCGATGAAGCTAGAGATTCTTACTGACAAGTGCCTGGCCAAGGATGCGGGCAAGCGCTATCAGTCCATCAGTAACGTGGTCGTTAATCTAGGACATCTGCAAGAGAAACTAAAGTCAGGTGAATCTACGATTCTCCACACCGCCGCCCAACCGCAGCCAGCGGCCGTGGAGGAGCGAACCCCGGCAGGCTGGCTGCGGCTCTACCAAGCTCTGTTCGTCGCTACCGCAATTGCTCCGCTGGCTCTCGCGGCCGTGCGTTTTCAAGAGACCACTGCAGAAACGCCGCTGCGACGGTTCTCCTTCGAGCTGCCGGCACCCCAGACCCCTCCCCTCGGCAACTACATTTACGTGGCTATTCCGCCGGTGGCGCTCGATCGCGTCTACCGTCGACGGCGTCGCCTCGTGCCGAGCGACCGGGGACGTGGGTGATTCCAATGACCCGTCTGATTCGGGACTACTGCCTGAGCGCAGTCGCCGCTCTCTGGCGGCGGCTGATGAGGCGCGCTTCGTTTATCGCAGTCACGGGAAGCTACGGCAAGACGACGGCCACGCAGTGCCTCGGGACCATTCTCGCGGAATCCGGTCCAACGAACTTCGAGCCGATGGCTAGCAACTCGCGTGCCGGCCTGGCGAAGGTGATTCTGAGGACGCGCCCCCGCCATCGCTTCACGCCGATCGAGGTCGGGACGAACAAGCCAGGGGCGCTTTGGCGCGCCGCTTGGATGATTCATCCCGACATCGTCGTCGTGCTGGCAGTGGGCCACGTGCACTCGAATAACTTCCCCGATCTCGATGCGATTGCAGCCGAGAAAGCGTCGTTACTCTGTCGCCAAGGCCGCAACGGCATTGCGGTGCTCAACGCCGACGATCCCCATGTGGCTGCCATGCAACCACTCTGCCGGGGGCGAGTTCTGACCTTCGGGCGCTCGCCGGAGTGTGATCTGAGGGCTAGTGAAGTCGAAGCTACCTGGCCGTCACGCCTGAGCTTTACGGTCTCGGCGGGCAATGAATCTTGCCACATCGAGACGAACTTAGTCGGCGAGCACTGGCTGAGCTCGGTTCTCGGCGCGATCGGGGCTGCGGTCGCGGTTGGCGTTAGCCTTCGTCAGGCAGCCTCCAGTGTGAAGAAGGTCCAGCCAACGCTGGGATGCATGCAACCCGTCGAGATCCGGGAAGGCGCCTGGCTCCTGCGAGACGAGCGCAATACGTCGATCTCGACTCTCGATGCCGCACTCAACGTTCTCCGGGACGCCCGCGGCGTTAGGCGGATTGCCGTGCTCGGAGATGTGTACGATTCCCCCCAGGGCAGGCGCGAGCGAGGCGTGGATCTCGGTCGCCGAGCCGCACGCTCGGCGGATATGGCAGTCTTTATCGGTAAGGCGATTCGGCCCGCCAAGGGAGCCGCCGTGGAGGCGGGCATGGCTCGCGCCGACGTCCGCGGGTTTCGGCGCAAAGTGGAAGCTGCCGACTTCCTGCGCGGTGAGCTACGGAGCGGAGACTTGGTGCTGTTGCGGGGGTCCGGCACTCGGCACTTCGAGCGAATCTACTTCCGCCTGATCGGGACGATCGGCTGCGCGATATCGAACTGCCCGATCATCCCGCTGTGCGACTATTGCTCCGAGCTCCAGTTTCGTCCCGACTCCGGCCCGCAGGCCGTCGCCGGGTCAAACCGGTAACAATCGATTCAAGAGATGTGTGGAATTGCCGGAATCGCCTAGTCCGCCGCCGCCGCCGAGCCTTTAGCCGTGAAGCTCGACGCGGTCGACGGCTAGGACCACAACGATGTCGGGATGAATCATCCAAGCGGCGCGCCAAAGCGCCCCTGGCTTGTTCGTCCCGACCTCGATCGGCGTGAAGCGACGGATCGGACGCGTTTTGAGAATCACTTCCGCCAGACCAAGGCGTGCGTTGCTAGCCAGTGGGGTGAAGTTGGTTGAGCAGGTCTCAGAGAGAACGTGGCCCAGGCACTGCGTGGCCGTCGTTTTGCCGTAGATGGTAATGAACGCCGTGCGGCGTATCAACCGTCTCTCAATTACCGCTGCCGCCCTGTAGCCGTAATTACGAACAAGCCTCGACGCCGACTTCACCCGACGTTTCCGACACGTCTTGGCGCGGGATGGAACCATCGGTAAAGGCGATATAGGCGCAGCGGCAGAAACAAGCGATGATCGACGAGTACAACGCGGGCAGCGTGAACGTCGAGGAGCACTTCCGGCGCTTGATGGAATTCATCGAGCGCATGAAGCAAGAGAACGCCCGTGCTCTGGGCGAGCAGCTCACCGAAGAGGAACTGGCTGTCTTTGACCTGCGTACTCGGCCTGAGCTGAAACTAACGAAGAAGGAAGCGCAGGCGGTGAAGAAGGTGGCCCGCGAACTCCTGGCGACACTAAAGAAAGAGAAGTTGGTCCTCGACTGGCGCAAGCGTCAACAGTCCCGTGCCGCCGTTCGAGTTTGCATCGAGGAGGTTCTTGACCTGCTCCCGCGAACCTATTCTCCCGAGACCTACCGGCAGAAGTGCGACGGTGTGTGACCTGCCCCCTGAAAACGAATCCGAATCTTGAGAGAGAATCGAAGGATTCGGGCGTGTGTAAGGAGGCAGGTCATTCAGCGATCTGGGCGGGAGTCGTTCTTTCTGCGCGTGCCACTCTCGTCTTGGCAAAACTCTCAAGGGCTTCGCCTTGCGAACGAGCCTCGGATTGGAGTAACCTAACCGTGCCGGAATGGCCAAAACGAAAATCCCAGTTGAGGGGAACCTTGAAAAGTAATATCGGTCGACCAATGAAGTGCCACCTCAACCTGCTGCCGAGCGGGCTGCTTACTGCCGTTTCCACAAGCCTCCTTCTCTGGGGAGTGAGTTGTTCGCCGACGGGAGCCCCCCCCCGTCGATCGCGGGGTGCTTCCGTCATCTAGTGTTGGCGAGACGAGCTTAAGTGCCCATCATGTAAGCATTTAGAGCCGATTTTCGCGTTGGCAACTTCCGCCATTGCGACAATTGGCCCTAAGTGTTTTTGTTAGAGTGTTAGAGGGAGATAAGGGCGAGACAGCAACAGTGAATGACGGAAGCACCGACTAAGCACCCCGCCCACCTTCCCGCGGACGCGAACCTGGACCGATTCCGGGATTTCGTCGAGAGTTGCTTCCCCTAACCCATCCTCTTCTGATAGGTTCGCATCGGGCAGGCCTCTCTCGGCCCCCAAAAGCCGTTGCCGGCCCCTAAGGCGGACTCGTGTTTGACGCACAGTACTTCGAAGACTGGGTCATCCTGCTAGCGGAATGGGCGACGATTCCCGCGCTCGCCGTTGCCTTTGCCGCCGTGCGTTGGGCCCGTCGAGACCACTGGGTCACCGCACCCGTAAGGTGGTTGCTAGCGAACGAACGGCGACCGCTTGTCACGGTCTTCTTGCTTGCCTTGGTGACCGGGGTCGTTTCGAGCGCGATCCGGCCGGCTTGGCCGTTCATACACGATGAGTACAGCTACCTTCTGGCGGGCGATACGTTCGCCCACGGCCGCATTACGAATCCGCCGCATCCGTTTTGGAAGCACTTCGAGACCTTCCATGTGCTTCAGCAACCCTCGTACCAGTCGAAGTACCCGCCCGCGCAAGGCCTTGTCCTAGCCCTCGGACAAGTAGTATTCGGACATCCGATTGTCGGCGTCTGGCTGTCGCTGGCCTTCGCTTGCGTGGCTCTCTATTGGTGCCTCCGCGCGTGGGCGGCGCGAGGATGGTCGCTTTTTGGCGCGACGCTGCCGTGCATCCGATTCGGCTCGGGCCCCCTTTGGGACTCGGATCTGTGGGCCTATTGGGCAGCGAGCTACTGGGGCGGTGCCGTCGCCTTCCTCGGCGCGTGCTTAGCCTTCGGGGCAATGCCCCGGCTGCTCCGAAAACCAGGATGGAAACCCTCTTTGTTACTTGGTCTTGGTTTCGGGATCCTCGCTGCCAGCCGCCCTTTCGAGGGTCTGCTCGTGGCCTTGCTCATCAGCGCTTTTCTCTGCGTGGGTTTCCTACGGAAGACGAAGCCGTCCCATGTCCTGAGTGCGGTAGCGCCGGGTGCATTCGTCGTGACTCTCTGTCTGGCTACGCTGAGCTACTACAACTGGCGTGTAACCGGTTCACCGTTCACCACCCCGTACACCGTCTACCTGGATATGTACGACGTCGTCCCCTTGTTTACATTCCAGGAGCTCAGCCCCGAACCCAACTATCGCCATGAAATCTTGCGCCGCTTCCAGCTTGAGTTCATGGTCCCGACCTTCCGCCAACAGCAGGGAGAGCCGCTCATGGACATTCATAGCGGTCGGATTCTCTCAGGCTTCTTCCTCGGAACGCCTCTCGCCCTCGTGACCTTCCTCGGGCTGTATTGGAGGAGCCGCTGGCTCCTTCTTGTGATGCTGACACTAGGGACAGCGGCGCTATCGCACGCCGTGACGCTGCCAGGGAGCGGGGGTCTGTTCCGTCCGCACTACTTCGCTCCGTTCGCGCCCGCATTGCTGTTGCTGACGATCAGAGGATTGCGTTTATTGCGCACTTTCAGGTTCGGCCGTCATGCTTTGGGGACGCCGATCACGCGGGTCGTAGTGGTGTCCTGCGTGGTGGTTTTCGTGGCAGCGGCGGCGCTGCGGCTTCACCAGCAATGGCCTGCCATTGGACGATGGAACCGTCCGGAATTCATTCGGAGGCGTTTCGCCGAGCGACTTCCCGAGACGGGCCCGAAACATCTCGTATTCGTCCGCTATGGACTGCAGCATAACATCCACCGTGAGTGGGTCTACAACCCAAGCGAGATCGATGCGGCCCCCATCGTTTGGGCTCGCGAGATGGCCCCTGCTGACAACCGGGCTCTACGAGACTACTACCGCGACCGCAAAGCTTGGGTTCTAGAACCCGATCAGCGGCCGCCGCGCCTCTTGCCCTACGAATGAGGTTCAGCCTATCCCTTCGCCGCCGCTACTGCGCGTCTTGCGGCGCATGGCTGCCAGCGAGCGCGGGTCTGTTGCAGAAGTTTTGCGACCCTACTTGCCGAGGCTACTGGAACTCCTTGCGGTACCATATTGATGATCAGCGGCGCGCGAAAGGCAAGCAACAAACTGCTCGTTGGGTCCTTGAAAACCCTGAAGGACAGCCGGCACAGACTATCCGATATGCTCGACGCATTCTTGAAGGAACAGCCGGTGAGAATGAGAGCAGCCGGTGGCTCATCGAAGGGTCGGCGGCATGGAATGTAGCAACGAAGGCAGTTTTGAACAACTGGCCCATCGCAAGGCTTCTGCCCAGAGGCATCCAAGTTCAGATCGAGGTATCCCTGGGCCATCTCGCCCCGGCTTCTGACGGGAGAACGGGTCGCTCGGACGAACCGCTCACTGCGGAATTCCTCCGGCGACAGTACGTCGAAGCTAACCGCTCGCCAAGAGATATCGCTTCAGAAACTGGGCTGTCCTCAGGAATCGTTCTTGCCGCTTTGAACTCGCACGGGATTCAAGTGCGGGACAGCTGTGTCGTAGCTCACAAGTGGCGAAGTTCCAGGTTGACCAAGGATTATCTAGAGAGGATGACCTGCCCCCACAAGTTGTACCACTTTCTAAGTTAGGATCTGGGCCGTTTTCGGCGGGCGCAGGGGCGGAGCCCCGTAGCTGAAGTGACCCGTAACTTATTGAAAACATTGGTTCTTCCAGATCATTCTTCTCAATGCCACTGACGAGATCAAGAATGATATCGCCGGAGACAACCTCCACTACGTCGTGTGGGAGGACATGGGCTCCTACCATCCAAAGATACTCGGCCTCCCGGACCTCGATGCCATCATCGCCTCCCAGCAAATCTTTGCACGGAAGTTCGACACCGCGGTCGACGGGAAAATCCTGGACCGCATCGACGCCCGTGTCGACGCGATTCCTCCCGAGTCGCCCGCCGACTAGTTTTTCCGTCTTCGCCGCGACATCCGCCGGCGCGATCGACGCGGCTCTGCCGATCACGGTCGCCAGACCCTCTCTCATCACCTCAACGTTCGAGCTAACTTGCCTCGGCCTTCTCCGGTATTGGGTCAGTACGTCCGG
>Ga0315339_1001585_pt1 | contig 19619 bp, 25 predicted proteins | sample ASW17metaG_FD_204514 | JGI IMG/M metagenome (GOLD analysis project Ga0315339, IMG submission 204514) | Ammonia-oxidizing marine archaeal communities from Pacific Ocean, United States - ASW #17 | ecosystem: Environmental > Aquatic > Marine > Oceanic | place: USA: California | collected 2016-12-05
ATAATATAATTTTTAATCCACATAAAAATAATATAAAAACAAGGAATGCCTGGGTGGTGTAACGGTTAGCACGAAAGTTTGTGGAACTTTAAGTTTGAGTTCGATTCTCAGCCCGGGTACCAAAAAAACATGAATAAAGAAAATAAATTAGTTCCTGGATTACCTTCAGGTTTTGAAGATCGTTGGGATAAAAAACTTCTTCTTAAAAAAAAGCTATTAAAAGCTATTGAAGATAATTTTATCAAGTTTGGAGCAGAAGCTCTTGAAACCCCTTCGTTTGAAATTAGTGAAAATATAGGATCTTTTCTTACAGAAGACGAAGCTAATCCTATGTCTGATGTATTCTCATTTCAAGATGGTGAAAAAAATATCACTCTTCGATATGATCTATCCAGTCCACTCGCAAGATTTGTTGCTCAAAACAATCAAGAGTTACCTTCTATTTATAAACGTTATGCTATTCAAAATGTATTTCGTAACGAAAAAGCTGGAAATGGCCGTTACAGGGAATTTATGCAAGCTGACTTTGATATTGTTGGAAATGTTAATCCAGCTCAGGCAAATGCTGAACTTTGTAATTTAATATCAAGTACATTATCAGATTCAGATTGTGGCTTAAACAAAGATCAATTCACAATCAATGTAAGTAATAGAAAAATAGTTCAAGGTTTAATTAATGAATTAAAAATTTCTGAAGAAAAACAGATTAAAGTTATTAGAGCCATAGATAAATTAGATAAACCTGGATTTGGATTAAAAGGAGTTGAAGATCTATTAAAAAAAGAGAGAAAAGATCAAAGCGGAGCTATCACAAAAGGGGCGGAGTTATTGGATGATCAAGCTGCACAAATATTAAATTTTCTAAAAATAAAAGATTTAAAAGAATTAAAGGAAACATTAAAAAATCCATTATCTCAAGAAGGAATAAAAGAATTAGAAAATGTATTTGAAGTACTTGGATATGGATCAAATTTAAATCAAGTTAAAACAAATTTTACAATTGTAAGAGGCTTAGCTTATTATTCAGATTTTATTGTAGAGACTAACTTAAATTTTAAAGTCACCAACAACAAAGGTAAAGAAGTAGATATTGGAAGTATATGTTCAGGTGGGGCTTATGCAAAACTGATATCAAGATTTAGGGGAGTTGATATTCCGGGAACAGGAATAAGTTTTGGTGTTGATAGATTACTATTTGCTTTAATGCAATTAGATCAAATTAAAGTTGATGATCAAAAACCAGTTTTAGTTTGTGTCATGGATCAAAAATATTTGAAAAATTATTATGAGTTAGTTGATCAATTAAGAGACAATAATATTAATGCTGAAATCTTTTTAGATAGTAAAAAAAATTTAGGTAAACAATTAACCTTTGCAAATAAACGTGAATTACCAGTTGCGATCATTTGTGGGGAAAACGAGTTTAATGATAACACTGTAACCATTAAGAACCTTAAAGGTGTTAAGGGTGAAAATAATCAAACAATTCCAAAAGCTGATTTAATTAATGAAATCAAAAAACTTATCTGAAAATATCCTTAGATCAGTAAAATCTAAAGGATTTAAGTATATTGATTTACCCTCAGTAATTGAGGCCAATCATATTGTTCAAAGATCAGGTGAAAACTTTAGAAAATTTATTTTCTCTTTTATTGATCAAAATGGTAGTGAACTTTGCCTACGACCTGACTTAACTATTGCATCATGTCTTAGGTATTTAGAGAACAATTTAAAAGGAAAAGAGAAGATTTTTTATAGTGGCCAGGCTTATAGAAAATCACAAAACAAAAAAGATTCTATAATAAGAGATCAAGTTGGATTTGAGATTATAGGATCTAAAAATGAAAAGAATGACGATAAAGAAATTATAACCACATCTTTAAAATCACTTCAAAATTTAAAATACTCATCAGGTACATTAACCATTGGTAATGTTGAGATATTTAAATTGCTAATTTCAAAATTAGAAATACCAGCAAGATGGAAATTAAGACTATCAAGACATTTCTGGCGAGATGAATATTTCAATGATTTATTAAAAAGATTAGAAACAAATGCGGATATTGACCCCACAGAAGTAGCCGTGGATAAAAAAAAATATTTAGATTTATTAAAACAAGACCCAACAACCATGATTGCTGGAAGATCTATTGGAGAAATTTTAAAAAGATTTGATACCAAAATAAAAGATCCAAGAACAGCAAGTAAAGGCAAAAAAGTTTCAAAAATAATTAGATCTTTTTTAAAAATTAAATGTCCAATCAATAATGCAGCCAAAGAATTAAATAGATTTTTTAAAAATAATAAAATTAATTTAGTAGTTGATCAAAAATATTTTCCAATTTCTTCCAATAAAGTATCAAAGTTAAATGTAATGTTTTCAACTTCGTTTGGTAGACAACTTGAATACTATACAGGTATGGTTTTTAAAATTGATATTAAATCAAATTCTAAAATGATTAACTGTTGTTCAGGAGGTCGCTATGACGGATTGATTTCTGATTTAGGATCTCAAAAAATAATACCAGCAGTAGGAGCTGCTTTTAGTTTATAATTTTATGAAAGATTTAATTAAAATAGGAATTCCTAGCAAAGGTAGACTTAGAAAAGATGTTTTAAATATTTTTAAGAAAAATAAATTAAAACTAATCTCAAAAAGAGGAGATCGTGATTTATTTGGTTCAGTTAAAGGAAAGAAAAATATTCAAATTATATATTTACATGCTCGTGAAATAATCGAGAGATTAGCAGATAAGTCACTTGATATGGGTTTTTCAGGATTAGATTTGTTAAAAGAAAGTGAAATAAATATCCAAAAAAATATCAAAGTATTTAAAAGTTATCCATTTGGCAAAGCAACACTAGTAGTTGCTATTCCTGAAGATTTTATAGATATATTCTCAATGGCTGACCTTGAAGAAGTAGCATTTGAATTTAAAGATAAGAAAAAAAGAAGATTAAGAGTTGCAACTAAGTATCCAAATTTAACTCGTGAATTTTTTTATAGTAAGGGTGTAACACAGTTCTCTATCGTCAAATCAATTGGCTCAACTGAAATATCACCATTTACTGGGAGTTCGGAGTTGATAACAGATATTACAAGCACAGGATCAACACTTGCTGCAAACAATCTTAGAATAATAAATGATGGTTATATTTTAAAGTCTGAACTTTGTATGATGGTTGGAAAATCGTCTCTTAAAAATAAAGAACTTCAAAAGTTAGCTAAATTACTTTCGACCAAGTATTAAGTCTTTCCAGTACGTCAAGATAATTTTGATAATATCTAAATTTCTAGCAATTGCATAAAGGGCTATAATAACACCAACAAAGAATATTATTTTTAAAATTATATTTATTTCCATAAAGTATTATTAAATATTTATATTCATATGTGGATAAATATATACTCCAAAGTTGTTATAAATAACTATTAAGTATAATAGATATTTATAGATAATTTATTATCATATAAAATTATTTACGATTCGAAATATGAAAAAAAAGCCTCTTAAAATTATATCCTTATTTGCCGGTGCTGGTGGCATGGACTTAGGTTTTAAAAATGCAGGTTTTGATATTATGTGGGCAAACGATTTTGACCCAGATTCTGTAAAAACATATAGGAGAAATTTTGGTGACCATATTGTCCTTGGGGATATTGAGAAAATAAAAACTAACAATATGCCTGACAATCCTGATGTGGTGATTGGTGGTTTTCCTTGCCAAGGATTTTCCATAGCAAACCTTGGACGAAGTGTGGATGACAGTAGAAACAAACTTTATAAACAAATGTTAAGAGTAATTAGAGTTAAGAAACCTAAATACTTTGTTGCAGAAAATGTGGCAGGAATTTTAACACTTGGTAAAGGTGCAGTTATGCAAAAGATTATTAAAGATTTTAAAAGTATTGGATATAAAGTTGATTATAAACTTTTAAATGCAGCTGATTATGGAGTGCCCCAAGCTAGAAGAAGAGTTTTTATTATAGGAAATCGACTAGGTTTAGATAATCAATTTCCAAAGCAAACCCATGAAGCTCCATTAACCGAAAAACATATGTTGGCTGAAGTACTTGAAAAACATATTACCACAAAAGAAGCAATTAGTTTTTTATCCAAGGCTCCCTTAACCAATAAAGTATTTTATTCAAACAATAGAGTTATTCATAATCATGTGGGAGACACTAATGTTCATGATGAGTTTTGGGGTAGAAAATATCCTGTAGATCAATTTGATATTTGTGATTATTTAAAAAAGTGGAGAAAAAAAGCTGTAATTTCTACTAAGAAAGTAGATGAACATTTTGGTTACGCCCATACAGCTGGTCACTGGTTTAGAAAAGATAATAATTCAGGAAGTATTCCAAATCCAGATGACTGGAGAGGTTTAAAAAAACTTTTAGGTTTTGATAGTAAGTATGACAAGCAAGTAACAACATTAGTTAAAAAGAAAATTCAGTTTGAGCAATCTTTAAGAATAAGTAATTGGAATACCCCAAGTGATACATTAACTGCTACAAGTCCAGAAATTCATGTTAATTTAAAAAGAAGATTGTCAGTAAGAGAATGTGCGATCTTACAGACTTTTCCAGATGATTTTGTATTTGAAGGGGCAACATTTAGAAGTATGCATAAACAAATTGGAAATGCTGTACCTGTTTTATTAGCTGAAAAAGTTGCTAAAGAAATTAAGAAAATGATTGTATCTAAAATTTTAAAAAGTGCTGCTTAAGTTGAATAGTTATCCTTATAAAATTGTAATTTAGGTAAATATTTATCAGCTTTATTATTATCAAAAAACAACACATCATATCTTTTTTTTCCAGAATTAAATAATTCAAAAGAAGAACAATCCGTATAATCAAATCGTCCATCTAAATTATCAAACTCTAATAATTTTCCTGTTTCATTTTTAGTGGCATTATAAATGTCTAAATTAGAACAGTTCCATTTTTTTTTTAAATTAGCAACATGATCCGGATGGCTACTTGCTAATCCTCTTGAAGTATTTTCTAATCTAGTTTCATGAAATTTATTACCTGGCCCATATATTTCTTGTCCAGGCGATAGTGATAACTTACCACTTTTACCAGGGTTAAAAACTCTAGTTTTATAATTTGGTTCTAATTTTCCATTAGGGATACAAAATGAGCTCATCATTAAAACATTCATACGCTGTGGATCTTGAACATTGGGTTCTAGCTCATATAAAACAACTATTAAATAAGTTAAAACAATTGCCTCATTATTATCGATAGTATAACTAGGTTGTAGTCTAGGAGTATAATTTCTAATTTGACCATCATTATATTCAATTTGGGTTTTGTAAGAGTTTTGATTTACACCAACAGGAATATCTCCACAAACGTCTCCAATTGCAGAACCTTCATTTGCCCTCACAGTTTTTAAATCTAAACTAATTATTACAGGCAAGTCATAAGTAGTACCATCCTCAAAGATTGTAGTATTTTTTTCAAAAAAAAGATCAGCGCCTATTGGTGCAGAATTAGGTGCTCCCAACTGGTTTTGTTTGTTTAAACGATTATAAATTACTCTTTCAGCACCAATATCAAAAAAAGACTTATATTCTGAAATTATTGCTCCTCTATCACTTGGGTTTAAAAACTGATCCATAATCTTGTTTTGAGATTCAAGTTCATTTTTTACTTCAGAAATTATTCCAAGGGAATTTCGAATTTGACTTAAATAAAAACTCTCAAGTCTTTCAATTAGTTTTAGATTTTCTAAATCTATATTAGAGGACATATTTGTTTTTATATTAATATGACAGCTTAATATGATTTGATCAACTTTTTATCTGGTGATGACTATTAATTTCTTGAGAAAATTTTACAATTAATATTAATATTAATATTATGCAAAATCTTGATTATGATAAGATTTACAGAACTTCATTAGAAGGTATAGAGAATATTTAATTTCTTTTTTTCAACAAACTTTAGACTTAGTGAAAACAAATTGAAATGTCATTTTAGATAATGCATTGGATTTCCAATCTTTTTTCATCCTGTTTACGTCTTTTTTCATTATCTTCCTTGTTATCACGTAGGCATACTCCTCGAAAAAGGATTGGAACCAGTATTACTAACTACAAGTTACTTACTTTCAAAAATACAACCAATAAGGAGCGCTAATTAATGGAAATAAACGATATTCACAAATATTGTCATGTATCAACTTTCATCTCATACGGTAATTCTACCCCAGTTTATAAACAAACTTTTAAATTCAAAGTAAGCCCCAATACTCATCACAGTTTATTATTAGATAAAATAACATCACTGTTGAAAAATGATGGTTTCAAGGTGGAGCTTAAATCTTGAAGCGCTTTGCAATTTTTATCTCATTACACTTATTTTTATTTTTATTAGTTATTGCTTATCAAGCTCAAGCTGATGATGAGGAGTGGACAATAGACTCACTTGAAACTCTAGCCTACGCTCGTGTAAGTGGTGAGGTTACTCATGGTGATAATCTTAACTTTTGGATAAGAACACAGGACAATTGCGAAAAAGTTTATAATACATTTACTGTTTATACTTACGAGAAACCAGGGGATATTAAGCAATTATTGGATAAAAATATTCCAATTAAAATAAATGGTGAAGAGATCACAGCTAAAGTTCAAGATATAGCACCGTTTTTAATGGGTTACCGTGTTCATCTTAGTCTAGGCTCTTACCCTATTAAGGAATATATTTATTTTCTTAAAGAATTTTATGATGAGTTTAAAAAATATGAAATTGAGATTGTTGATGGACTAAATTTTAAAGCAGCTAAGTATTTTGACATTCGATCTAATAATTGGAAATTAGATAAACTTGTCCCTTCAGTACTAGAGGCTAATAAGCTTTGCAGAGAATTTTCACATAAAAAATTATGATAAATGATTTTTTTAATTGGTGTGTGTTAGCTCTTGAAATTATGGCTGAACATACTGGAATGTCATATGAGTTAATCAACATCCTTATTTTTGTTATTTTACAACCTTTATTGATTCTAATCTTTTTTTATTTGTGGCGAAGAGAAAGACATAAATTTAGAGAAATCAGTGATTTTTATGATTTTCGTAAATGAGAAAAATAATTATTTTAATATTACTTATTTGGCCAAATTTTTCAGTAGCTGATCAAGGTGTTGAAATAACTTGTATTAATATGAAATCGGCACTGTTTGGCAGAAAGTATAAACCTCTCAATTTCAAGCTAGAAACTACCGCATTTCATTATTTTGATGATCAAAAAGATCAATTTCAAACCATCAAGAGTAGTGAATTAGATACAGGCGAAGATTACTTTACTGCTAGATTTAAAGATTATGAATTAGGATTTCAGTTAATTTTATTTGAAGGTGAAGAAAAACCTCGAATGACTATGTCTAAATATGATTTTAAGAATAATAAGTTTTTAGAACATTATGCTTGTACAGCTGTACATGCTTATATTGATTAGGTTAATCATTATCATTCCATGTATGTTGGATAATTTTCAAACAGATCTCTTAATTAGAGATCATGTAATGAATAAAATAAATAGCTTCAAATAATATTATAGTTTCAAGAATTGACATGTATGCACTCATATTAGTTAAGTAACATGGCAATATTTTGTTATATTTTTTTATTGGTGAGGGCTTGAGAAGGGAGTCTGAAATATGATATGATTAGTTATCTTTTAAAAAGATCGTCTTGGGCGTTTCCCATGCACTCTTAATTAAAGCCATTTATTGGTGAGTTAGTGATTACAGGTTCACATCTGTATTGTTAATAATATAGGAGGCCGCATGGCATCAAAAAAACAAATTATTGCTAATCAAAATAACTCAAAAAAATCAACAGGACCGGTTAGCAAATTAGGCAAATTAAAATCAAGTCAAAACTCAATCAAGCATGGATTGACATCAAAACAATTAATTATTGGAGAAGATATTAGTCAATTTGAAAATTATCGTGACAGAATGACTAATGAACTGAAACCCATTGGTATATTGCAAGAAGAAGTCGTTTTTAAAATTATAGATACAGGTTACCGTTTAAGAAGAATTGGTGAAGTTGAAGCTGGAATTTATAATCAAGAAATTCTTCATTATGAAGCAGATGATTATAAAGAAGTAATTGCATCTAAAATAGATTTTAAAGATGAAGATAGTAATATTTTAAAATCATCTAACCACAGTGTAAATCTTAAGGGTCTTGCTTTTGCCAGAGATGCTAATCATGGAAGCGCTATTTTAAAACTAAATACGATCGAGGATCGTTTGTTGAACAAGTATTATAAGTTACTTGATAAACTTGAGCTGATGAAAGGTAATATCTAATGACTTGGAGAAAAAATAAAAATCATCATACTAATTATTGTGCAAAATGGAGAAATAGTTCACTTGGGAAAACGAACCCAAATCATCAGTACTTTTCAAGATTGCTTAAAAAAGAAACTAACGATTATTTAACTTTAAACAAAGAGTACTTGTTAGCTAATGAACCTGAAATTTATTACTCAATGAAAGGTCAAAAATTACCTAAAAAGTATCAGCAAAAACAAGGTATTTGTGTCTCACCAGTTAATGCCTACGTGCCACCTCAATCAAAATTAAATTCAAATGAGCTCAGGCAAGAAAATAAAAGAAAAGAAATGATTAAACAAAGAAATCAAAATGCTTATGCGAGAGAACAAAGTTATATTCGTTGGGTTAATCCATTTACACCAATCAATCATAATAAATTAGGTTCTTCACAATCTTGGAAAACTGAAAAAAAGTATAAGTATTATGATTGAAAATGATTATGTTATAAATTAATCAATCATTATGAAGTTAAATACTAAGTTTCAATATCCCCCCTCAATGAGATCTATCTATAATGGATCTAGACATTATGAAGTAGGTGGGGAAAAACTCCCAAGTGTAACCACTATACTTTCATTGACTAAAAGCCAAAAAGATAAAGACGCATTGAATCGGTGGAAAAAGGACGTAGGTTTTGCAAATGCTACTGCTATTGCTAAGTCATCTAGTGACCGTGGCACAAGTATGCACTCCTATGTCGAGGCAATACTACTAGGTCGAATGAATGGTGAGTTGATTGAAGAGGTTAATTTACCAAAAAAAATGGCTGAAACTATAGTAACAAACGGCATTAATGATCATGTTGATGAGATTTATGGCTGTGAGGTAGTGCTTCATTATCCTAACCTATACGCCGGAACTGCTGATGCCATCTCTAATTTTGACTCAAAAATGGCGGTATTAGATTTCAAACAAAGTAATAAGCCAAAGCAACGTGAATGGTCTTCTGTAAACGAGTACTTCCTCCAACTTTGTCTATATTCAATGGCGCACGACAAAGTATATGGAACTAACATTAAGACAGGTGTCATTTTGATGTGTACTCCAAATTTACTTTTTCAAAAATTTGAAATAGAAGGCCAGGAATTCGAGAATTTAAAAGGTGAAGCTATGAGAAGAGTAGATGCCTATTATGAATTAAAAAATAATAGCTAATTTTTTTTAACAACTACAATATGACCGTTATCTTCAGAAAACTTAAATATAGGTTCAATATCTGTAGTTAAAATTTTAAGTTTATTTTTATTATCATTTTCAGATTTAACTAGTACCATATATTTACAGCCTGCATCAGCCATTACTTGTTTTTGAATTTCAATTTCTACTTTTTCTGATTTAATAATAGTCATATTATTTTAAATATTTCTCATGTTCAGATGCAGTCATCTCTAAATGCTTGTTTATATTTTCTACAATTTTTAATTTTTCAGGATCATCTTTTTTTTCAACTCTAAGCTTATCGATACGTGCCATTCCATCTGGAATTGTTGGAAAAGCTTCTTTGTTAGTTGAAAGTAGTCTTCTACTTATACCTTTTCTGATTCTTGAGTATTCAGTTTTTGTAAAAGGTTCATCACCAAATCTATCAAGTAGTATCATTTCAGATAAATGTTTAATAGGACCTTTAAAATTTTCATGAATTTTTTTCTGTTCATTCATAGAGTTTGCCATGACAAAATGATTCATTAACAATTTATCTGCTGGTGATGGATTTAATGTAAACATCATTTGTTCAGGAAGCAATTCTGTTTGATCCATATCTTGACTTTCAAATTGGTCACTTATAATTAAGCCAACTCTATTAGCAAGCTCATCTCTATTTTCGATTATAAAGTTTGCTCTCTGTTCTAATATTTCATGTCCAAGTGTTGCATAGTCATCCCCATAAATTGTGGCATATGATTTATCTTGAATGAAGGGATTTTTATTAGCTTTTATAGTTCGATATTTTTTTGGAGCTCCATTAAGAACTTTCTTTAAAACTTCATTAGATTTTTCTGAAAACATTGCTTCAGGATCATGTTTTAAATCAAAAACTAAATGGTAGCCTTTGTATACTGGATGTTCACAAAGATAACTTGAAGTAAATTGTCTAGTACGACCAAAAAATGTTTCAGGGTGACAAAAGTAATCAACTTCTTTGATGCTTGATAAAACATTTTTTTTATCATTTAGACTTATGCTTTTTTTAAACAATTCTGGATTTTTTTTACTTATTAACTGCATAAGTTTACTCATTCCCAATGTATCTGCCTCTGCTGTATGGGCTTTATCTCCCAAGTCAAAACCGTTCATTCGGCATAAGCTTCCCAATTTAAAAGTCTTATTTGATTTTTCATTCAACTCGACTGCAATTGTGTTTGGAGCATAGAAATCAAAGTTTTGAAGGATTGGTAAAGAGTCTATTTGCTTTGCATTCCCAGTTGAAAAGATCCAAGGCCAAGTAAATAGGTTGGTAAAAAGGTGCGTAGATGTTAGCATATAGTCGAATTGGTATCCGTTATGTGCGCAAAATAATACAGGTCCTTTATTTATCCAGGAGATAAATTTATCGTTAGTTTTTTTTGTTAAATCAAAATTAGAGAAGGGGTGTTTATCAACTTCAAATGGATCCATTCCATTTACTAGGAAGCTATCTATCTCATAAATCCTAGATTTCCTAAGACGTGCAGCACAATTAAATTCTTCAATTAATTTAAAATTTTTATCAACAAATAATGCTGAAATAGTTAAAATATCAGCGTGTGATCGTCCTGAATTTGATTCACAGTCAAAAAATATATAATTATAATCCATGTTATGCAGTTTCCTTTTCTAAAAGTTTGTTAGTTATTGTTTTATCTTCTGAAAATAAATCGGGGGTGTTATCAATATATTTTTCAAATTTTATATCTTTAAAACTATTACATTTCCAAACAACCTCACCAAATATGCTTAGATCTTCAAGAGCAACATTTTGGTCACTATAATTTTTATTATCTGAAATAATTGTAACCAAAGTCCTCTTAGGTAGTTTTAAAAATTGTAATCTTCTTATAGAAATTTTTTCATTAATATTTAATGCATAAATACCATCTTCATGTTTTTGTGGTAGCATGTTATTTTTAAATTTTACAATCAATGCAATATCATTTTTATTAAATGTTCCTTGCATATTATCTTCATCTATATTCATTAAAACTAAATCATCATATTTTTTAATATTTAAATTTCTTTTTATAAAATCTTTTGAAAATAAAATTTTTTCATTTGAATTTAAAACAGGTAATTTAAAAGTTTCATGTGGTGCAACAAAATTTTCCATATAATTTTTTCTTAAAATTTCAGCATGATGGAAAAAATTTTTTATAGTTTCTAATAATTTTTGATTTTGAAGATGTTTATAAGCACTAGCACTTGATACTTTTTCAGTTCCATTTTTATAATCTTCATGCTCTTCAATAGATTCTTTTACTCCGGGTAATGCTTGATTAATGTATTCTTCTTCAAAGAAGTCTGAGTCATGAATAAATTGTGAATTTGATAATCTAATTAACAACATGCAATGATGTTCTAGACAGGGTATGATTAATTTTTTTATTATTTCTAAATCTTCACAGTTGGTTAGAAGCTTGTAAAATTCTTGATTATTTACATGATCTAATTTTTTAAAATATTCAAATTTCCCGATTTTTTGAGATTTATCCCAGAGAGTAGTTTGAGAAGATGAAACTGAACTAAGAAAAAAATATGCAAAACTTGGTGGAAAACTAATATCTGAGTATTTATAGATATATGTATCTAGCGATTTCTGATGTTTTCCCAATAAGTAGCTGCATTGAGCTTTAGTTAAATTTGATAACTTCAGTACCTTCAGCAGTAATTCTCGGTTTTTTTCGTTAATTATTGTATTCATTGGTCTAATTGATTCTTTATATATAATACTTTATATAGAAGTAAAATTTATTTGTAAATAGATATTTTTACTGTTGACAACAGTAATATTAGTGTATATATTAGCATTAATGATTAAAAATATTGAAAGCTTTAGTTCTCTTCACTCCTTTCTTTCTCCTTTCTGTTGGAAGAGCTTAGGCTCAAATATTTCATTATCATATATTGAAAACTCAGGTTCTCGTTTTTTACTCTTGAATCATTCCTTTGGTGAGGATCTGGGCTTCAATATCTTTAATAGGTATTATGAAAGATAAATATTACTACGTTTTAAAAGACTGCCTATCTCATCGAGAGAATTGGGCAAATGATCAAAAAAATTACCTAAAATTTAGAGGTTTGATTGCTGAAGCAAAAAAAAGAAGGTTTAAAGAGAATAAACTTATATTTACAATCTATAGTTTAATTTATCTACCCATCATCACACTTAATTTTTTTCAAAAGATTAGAGAACACTCTCAATATCACAAGGCTCTCTGTGAAATTGAGGTTTTAAAAGAAGAGATAAATAAATATGAGGTGCCACAAATCAAATATAGGAGGAAAAATGCCGAAAATTAAAAAAAATAGTAAAAAAAAATCATCTAACGTTATTCCTATTAATAAAAATATAGTAGAGGCAGAAAATGCTACACAGTTGTTATCAATAGAAGACCAGGAGTGTGAAAAAACTAATAAATTTGCTAGAAAAATATGTGATGAAATCGACGAGTTTGTTAAAGAATGTAGAATGAATACTGATTTTACCTATTATCATTTTCTTTATCATATTAAGCAAAGAGCAATATTAAATGTCTCTTACAATTTATTTAAACATGTAAATGAAGCATCTACCGATGAAGTTACAAAAAATATGTCTGAATATCTTAATGAAAGTGCACCAGAGTTGAAATTAGATGCAGCAAACAATACAATACAATAAAGGAATCAATTAATGAATTTAATTACAATACTAATAACAGCAATAATAACATCTATTCTTTGGGCAGCTTACATTAAGTTTTTTCAAAAAAAAGATAATTCAGAAGAAATTGAAAACTTAAGATTAAAAGAAGAAGAGCTAAAAGACAAGAAACACCAAATGGAATTATTAGAAGCTGAGAAAAATTCAGAAGCTGATTTGTTAAAAGAAAAAATTAATAGCCTTGAGGAAATAAAAAAAAATGTTGAAGGCAGTTTAAAAACTGAGAGAGAAACAAGTGCAGAGCAGCTTAAAAGTTTAGGAAAAGTGGATGAATTTAAAACTGTTGTAACTACTAATATGTCAGAACAGTCTAAAATGATTAAAGATCAGCAAACATTTATTGATAGACTTACTGGGAATGCAAAATATCAAGGAGATTTTGGTGAAAAATTTCTAGAACAATCATTGCAGTTTCATGGTTTTAAACTTGGTATCGATTATACCAAGCAAAAAAAAGAAGAAGTTTTAAATATTGAAGATGATACCACTCAAACTGTTAAGCCAGATATAGTAATAAATTTAGCTGACGGTAATCATATAATATGTGACTCAAAAGTTTCTTTAGATAATTGGAAAAAATTTGTTAATGCAGCAGATGATCAAGAAAAAGATGAGCAATTTAAAAAGCACGCTCTAGCTGTTAGAAAACACATTGATGATCTTTCAAGAAAAGATTATATGAAAAATTTAAAGAAAGATGTCTTTGAAAAAGTAATTATGTATATGTGCCACGAAGCAGCTTATTTAGCAGCTTTAGAGCATTTTCCAGATCTTTACGAATATGCGTATAAAAAGAATATATTATTAGTAGGGCCTAAAAACTTATTAGCAATAATCTCTATTGTTCAAACAATTAAAGGAAAAGAAAAACAAATAAACGGTGTAAAAGAAATTACAGATACTGCCACTCACTTAATGGACAAATATTCAGTTTTAAAAAAGTATCTTATTCAAACAATGACTAGCTTTAATAGTCATGGAGAAAGCTTAAGAAAAGTCATTAGTGGTGCGTGGGCAGGAAAAGGTAGCTTGGAACAAAGAATTGAAAAATTACAAGATCAGGGAATCAATCCTTCTACCCCAATACCAAAAACAACTCCTATCCAAGATAAACTAGTAGAGTTTGAGGAAAATTTAACTAAGGATAAAGATAATCTAAATTAAGATAGACATCATTAACTCTTGAATAAAAAAACAAATAACTTATATATTTTTTATGTTAGTAGAATTCGAAGATAAAAATTGGGACTCAATTAAAGAAGAAGTTGTTACTGTCGGACAGATGAGTGCTCATTGGTGTTCACCATGTCAGGTATTAAAAAAAGTAATGGAAAAACTTTCAGAGGAGTACAAGGACAAAGCAACTTTTTATTATGGAGATGTTGAAGAGGGAGCAATAAATACTGCATCAAGTTTAGGAGTTCGAGGAGTTCCTACAACTGTTATTTGGAAAAAGGGAATAGAAATTGATAGGCTAGTGGGCTCACCTGGAGAAGCAAAAGTTCGAGAATTCTTAGATAAAAATATCTAATTCAAATTTAATACTTCAGCAGCTCCATACAAAGATCCTGTAATTAATAATAGATCATCTTCTTTTAAATCAATTGATTTAATAGCTTGTTCTATACTTGGTTGGTATTGAACATTGGGTATACTTTTAAATTTCTCTTTTAAATCTTTTCCACTAATAGAATTTGGTTGATTAGGAATATCTATAGTTGTTAGTGATGCAATATCTTTAAAGTAACTAATATATTTTTCATGCAACTTATTTGCCATCATTCCAATGATAATATGCTTATTGCAATCTAAGCTTTGAAGATACTCATTTAATGCTCTAGCACCATCTTCGTTATGGCTTCCATCAACTATTAATTTATTGTTTTTAACTAACTCTTTTAATTTACCAGACTTAATTTCCTGAAGTCTTGCTAGGCTAGATATTTTTGTAATTCCTCTTTGAATATGCTCGTCCTTGATACCAATATCTAAGGTTCTTAGAGTTGCAATTGCAGTCGATATATTTTCTAATTGATATTGACCAAGAACATTAGGCATTGGAAGTTTTAATCCTCCAAATTTATCCTCATAATAGAAGAAATCATTCTCGTTAACTGAGTAACTAAAGTCATCATTAAAAAATACTTTATTAGATGGGTTTTGAGAGATGGTTTTTTTAATACAATCCATTGTCTCTTTAGCGCTTTGTTTAGCTACAATAATATTTGAATTTAAAAGTGTAGATGTTTTTTCAAAAACAATCTTTTCAATTGTTCCTTCATCTTTTGGGAGCCAATCTGTGTGGTCAATTGAACATGAACATACGACACTAGCTAAGTTTTCTTTTAGTATATTAGTTGCATCAAATCGGTGAAGTAAGCCAGCTTCTACAAGGTTAATATTGTCTGGGTATTGAGCAGCTTTGTAAAAAAAACAAGCTGACAACATTTCAAACACAGTGATTTTATTATTATCATTAATTTTTTCTACTTCTTCAAATAATTCAGCTAACTCATCATCACTTAATTCTTCATTATTGAAGACAAATCTTTCATTTATTTTTAGGATATGAGGGCTTGTGTAAACATTACATTTGAAATTAGCTTCTTTTAAAATAGAAAAGATTGCATTAATTGTACTGTTCTTACCATTAGTGCCAACTACGGATATAGCTTTGATTTTGTCTTGGGGATTATCTAATTTTTTACAGAGTTCTTTAACTCGATCTAAACTAAGATCTATTTCTTTAGGATGCAGCTCTTGAAAGCGATTGAGAATCTTCTGAAGTTTCATTTTGTTCAGAACTTATAACAGAATTTTGCTTTAGCAATATTGATAAAAGGGTTCCTAGAGTTGGGTGTATATCTTTTCTATCAAGCACCATATCTATCTGTCCACCTTTTTTCTGAGCCCACTCTACAGTTTGAAAATTTTCCGGTAATTGACTTTTTTCTGTATTTTCTACAATTCTTCGACCTGCAAAAGCCCAAGTTGCACCCGTCTCACCTATACAGACATCAGACAAAGAAGCTATCGAAGCTGTTAAGCCACCAGTTGTTGGACTTGTAGCAACCACAATATAAGGAAGATTATGTTTACGAAGTTCATTAATTCCGACCGTCATTCGGGTCATTTGCATAAGGCTTAGCATATTAGTCATCATACGCATTCCTCCAGAAGCACTTATAAAAATATAAGGACATTTTTTATTTATGGCTACCTGTATTGAAGCAAGGACATTTTCTCCCTCTGCCATTGAAATTGATCCGCCAATAAATTTAAAATTTACAGCACTAACTACTACTTCAATGTCATTAATTTTAGTCTCACATGATAATATTGCATTATCTTGACCAGTAATTTTTTTTGCATCTTTTAAACGATCGGTATATTTTTTTGTATCTTGCCAATTGTAAGGATCTGGTGGAGGTTGAGGACTTTCAATTTTTTGCCAATTATTTTTTCCAAACATAATATCGAATCTTTGTGTTGGAGATATATAATGGTGCTTGTTACAACTAGCACATACAAAAAGATTATTTTCTAAATCTTTTTTTAAAATTGGTCCTTTACAACAACTTGTCCAATCACTTTTTGCAATATCCTCTTTTGTTGCTCTTTCATGAAAAGCAGTTTTAATTTTTTCCGAAGCCTTAATTATTTTTTGTAACCAATTAACCATATTATTTTAATTCTTCTGTAAAATTTTTCACTAAATTGCCTAAACTTTGTGGTAAATCTTTGTTCTCAATATTATCTTGAATATATTTTACAAATGCCGATCCAACAATAACGCCATTACAACCGCTATTAGCCATTTTTTTAGCATCTTTAGGACTCTTAATTCCAAATCCAGAACAAATTGGAATATCAGTTAAATTTCTGATTCTTTTTACAAAATTTGTAACATCAGCTTCATTTGCTGATTTAACTCCGGTTACACCTGAAACATTGACTTGGTACAAAAATCCAGAAGCTATATTAACGATATCTTTAAGTCTGTTGTCATCAGTAGTAGGGGCAACTAATTTAATAAGTGATAATCCATTTTTATTTAGAGCTTCTCTTAGTTGATTTTCTTCTTTTAGTTCATGAGGAGCATCGACAACTAAAACAGCATCAGCGCCTGCTACTTTAATATCGTCTACAAAATTTAAAATAGGATATTTGTATAAATTAGCAATATAGCCCATCAATACAATTCCTACATCCTGATTGTATTCTCTAATATCCTTAACTAGCTTAATAATGTCATTAAGATTATGACCATTACTTAATACATGATCGTGAGCAGCTTTAATAATAGGTCCTTCCGCAGATGCTTCAGATGTGCAGTATCCAATTTCCAATATAGATACTCCATTATCAATGGCCTCCTTGATTAACTCTAAACTTATTTCTGGAGTGGGGTAACAGCCTACAAAATAAGAAATTAATTTTGTTTTAGGAAGCTTTTCAGCAAAAATTTTTTTTAACCTGTCACTCAAAGTCTTTACCAATATGTTCTTGAATTGTATTAAGGTCCTTCTCGCCGGTCCCACATAGGTTCAAACAAATAAGATAATCTTTAGGTTTATTCTTTGCTTGTTTTATTAATTCAGCTGCACCAGCCATTGGCTCAAGCGCACTACAAATTCCTTCAGTTGAAGCTATAAGCTTATAAGCCTCTAAAATTTCTTTATCAGTTGCACTTGTATATTTAACAACACCTTGATCTTTTAAAAATGCATGTTGAGGGCCAACGCTAAAGTATTGAATACCCGCTCCTAGAGACGAGCCACCTAAAGATTTAGATCCATCATCTGTTTGAAGCATATACGTTTTCATCCCTTGCATAATTCCTGGTGTACCATTTGATAGTGCAGCAGTTTCAGCAGCCTCTACACCTATCTTAATAATTTCTGGTTCATCTAAAAATTCATGAATCATACCAATTAAGTTACTTCCACCGCCACAACATGCGATTAACATATTAGGCAATCTTCCTTCTTGTTCCATTGACTGTTCTCTAATTTCTCTTCCAATTACACTTTGAGCAAATTGAACAATTCTTGGATAGGGTGCGCTAGAAACAGCAGAACCACATATGTATGCATAGTCTGGATTACTTGAAAAAGTTTTGATAGCTTCTGTAATAGCTTCTTTTAATGTCCCAGGTACACTTTTTAATTCTGCTCCATAGTGTTTAGCTTTGATTATATTTTGGTTTACCCTAGCTATATCTATATCACCCATCACGCCGGTTAGAGGCATGCCAAATTTAGCAGCAACTGCAGCTGTAGCTGAAAAATGTTGTCCAGCTCCTGACTCACAGATTAATGCTTTTTTACCCATTCTTTTTGCTAATAATATTTGAAACAATGAGTTGGTCACCTTATGGCTTAAAGTGTGATTAAGATGTTCTCTTTTAAATAAAATTTTTGCACCACCTAATTTCTTTGTAAGATTTTCTGCATAGTATAGCGGGGAAGGTCTACCAATATAATGCTTACAGTGATAATTAAATTCATCTAAAAAACTTTGATCTTTGATTGCATCTTCAAAGCCTTGGTTTAACTCATGCAAAACGGGCATAAGTGTTTCGCCAACTGCCATTCCACCCATAGCAGAGTTACCCTCGCCAAAATAACCTAACTCATTAGGGCCTGTTTTATATGAATTTTTTGTCATAGATAATTTTTAAGAACTTATATTATGGACTGTATTTAAAAACTTATCAATTTTATTTATATCTTTAACACCTTTTTTAGACTCTAAATTACCACTGACATCTATTAAAAAAGGCTTATCCTTAAAATTATTTAAATCATCAGTTTTGATATCGCCAGCTACCATAATTGGCTTTGAACTATTTACATTATCTAAAAAATTATGATTAAAAGACTCTGTTTTTTCATAACCTTTAGAGTCAAAAAGAAATATGTCTGCAATATCTTCAAAAGCTTTATACTTATTGACGTCATCTTGATTAGATACTGTAAGAGCTGAAATAATCTTTTTATTATATCTTTTTTTAATTATCTCAATTTCTTTAGGTGAGCAGTCATAAATTTGATAATAATCAAACGGAAGAAGTTTAATTTTTTCTAAAATATCTTCATCAGGCTTCACTAATACTGCTACAAAATTAGATTTCTTTTTATCTAACACTAATAGTTTGTTTAACTTTTCAAACTCAACATATCTTGAACTTTTTTTATAATTACAAATGAAACCAATAAATTGAGGGGGGTACGGATGATTAATTATAAAATTAAGAGTATCGAGATCTGAGATCCCACAGATTTTAGACCCTTTGATCATTTATTTAAATGGTCAATTAATCTTTGAATATTATTTTTAATATTCCCCTTAAT
>Ga0315339_1001587_pt1 | contig 19592 bp, 17 predicted proteins | sample ASW17metaG_FD_204514 | JGI IMG/M metagenome (GOLD analysis project Ga0315339, IMG submission 204514) | Ammonia-oxidizing marine archaeal communities from Pacific Ocean, United States - ASW #17 | ecosystem: Environmental > Aquatic > Marine > Oceanic | place: USA: California | collected 2016-12-05
GAAGGATTCATTGTCAAAAACTTGCAGAAGTTCTGACGCCATCGGACTGTGTGCGTAAGTGTTCATCACACCCGTGCGCACCGGCGATGAGATAATCCATGCAGCCGAGGCCGTGACGACCCACAGGATTAGAATGATTCGCCAGCAGGCGATCGTTGTGCCCACGGCGCCGCACAGGGCGGCGAATACTGTCTTCATCGAGAAGTGTCCTTGGCGTCCGGCAGAGAGAGCGAGAAGTCTTGGAGCGAGGGGATCAGATCGATGAGTCGCTGCCCATGGCGGGGGTCTTCCAGTAGGTTGAGCAGCAATTCCACGCGAGCTTCGCTGCTGAATGCCTGCATCATGGCGATGCGTTGTGATGCCGCGAGGCGAAGCGAACTTGCGATGCGGTCTGCCAGCGTGCCGACATCAAAACGCGCCGTGACATCAAAAACGATTGGCTGATCCATATGACTTGCCAGGCCATTCAGCAGTTGGCGGCGAAGCCGAAAAGTGACGGCAGGGTGATCATCCGTCGTGATCGGTTGACGGTCGAAACGCACGGTGCGAAACGGAGCACTCGGAAGTTCTTGGGTGATACGGCCGCGTCCGATGCCATGCAGCACAATGTCTGATGTCCCGTCGTCATTCTGCTCATCTCGAAGGAGTTGGCCGAGGCCGACGATGTCGGAGATGAGCGGACGTCCTTCGACGTCGTGGGTGTTGCCTGGGTGGAGAGTTCCGATGGCGATCAGTTGGTCGCCATCGCGCACGGCCTGCATCATGGCTCTGTAGCGGGGCTCAAAGATGTGAAGCGGCAGCAATTCGCCCGGAAGGATCGCGCCCTTTGGGAGAGGGAAGAGCGGAGCTTTCTCGATTTCTTGTGCCACGCCTCCACGATAGCAGGCAAAGCCAGTTCGCCGCAGCAAGCAGAGCCGCTCCTTCGTTGAGAGGCTGTCCGATGACCCGGCTTCTGCGGTGTGCGTAGGGCAGCCGGCAGTCAGGCGTGAATGCCGCGCTTCGGGCAGTCTGCAGCGAGGTAGCATTCCTCGCAGCGAGGGCTGCGGGCCGGGCAGAGTGTTCGGCCGAGGCGAATGAGGCGGTGGCTGAAAGCGATCCAGTGTTCGTGTGGGACGAGTTCCATGAGATCGCGCTCAACCTTGACAGGGTCAGTCTCTCGGGTGAATCCGAGGCGAGCGGAGATTCGCTTCACGTGTGTATCCACCACCACTCCGTCGGCGAGTCCGAAGCACTCTCCTCGGACGACATTGGCCGTTTTTCGAGCGACGCCCGGCAAGAGGAGTAAATGCTCCATATCCCGGGGCACCTCGCTGTTGTGTTCGGACACCAGGCGGGCAGCCATGCCGATGATGTTCTTTGCTTTGTTGCGGAAAAAACCAGTGCTGTGAATGACTTCTTCCACGTCGGCTTGGTCGGCTGAAGCGAGGTCAGCCGGTGCGGGCCATCGCGTGAAGAGTTGCGGTGTCACCATGTTGACGCGCACGTCAGTGCACTGAGCCGACAAGATTGTCGCGACCAAGAGCTCGAATTCATTGGCGTGGTCGAGAGCGCACTTGGGGTGAGGGTCGTGGTGTGCGAGCGATTCGACAACCCGTTGAAGGCGCTCTCGTTCTGCTGGAGGTGGCTTACGCCGTCGCTTTCTGGCGCGCGTCGCTTTCTTGCGCGCAGGCGTCATTCGAGAAGGCTGTCAAGGACAGCCGCCAGCACGCGCGTGTCACTCGACATCTCTGGGTGGAAAGTCGCGGCCCACACGGGCCCTTGGCGGACCAGAATCGGGTGGCCCTCGTGTCCCACCAGAACATCGACTTCAGGGCCTGTGTTGCGAATGAGTGGTGCGCGGATGAACACGGCTTCCATCTCGGGGCCGCCGAGTGTGCCAGGCATTACACTCGTGACGAACGAATCGCGTTGTCGCCCATAGCCGTTGCGTTCGATTTCCATGTCCAGCACATTCAGCGACTCTTGGGCGGGGCCTGTGACAGCCCTCGCGAGCAAGATGGCACCAGCACAAGTCCCCAACACCGGGCGACCCGAAGTGCATGCCTCGCGCAGGGGTTCGAACAGGCCTTCATCGAGCAGCAGCTTGAGCATGGTGCTCGATTCACCGCCGGGGAGCACCAAAGCATCCGCAGTCGACAGATCGTTTGCGGTCTTGATGGGTCTGGGTGTGTGGCCCAGCGCGAGGACGGCCTTCGAATGCGCTTCGAAGTCGCCCTGGATGGCGAGGATTCCTACAGAGGCCACTACCAACCGCGCGTCTGCAACATCTCGCTCGGGTCGAGCTTGTCCATGTCCAATCCCGCCATGGGTGCTGCTGCAATGGAGCGTGTCGCATCAAGCACAAGCGCTGGATCGTTCCAGTGCGTTGTTGCTTTGACGATGGCAGCTGCAAAAACTGGTGGGTCTTCACTCTTGAAGATGCCAGAGCCGACAAAAACTGCCTGGGCCCCGAGGGACATCATGAGTGCAGCGTCTGCGGGAGTTGCAATACCACCAGCAGCGAAGTTTGGTACGGGCAATTCGCCATTCTGAGCAACCATTCGAACCAACTCGTAAGGCGCGCCAAGGTCTCTTGCGGCCGTCATGAGTTCTTCAGCGCCCATCAGGGTGATCTCGCGCATGTCGGTGATGACCTGGCGCATGTGGCGAACGGCCTCAATGATGTTGCCGGATCCGGCTTCACCCTTGGTGCGAATCATCGCAGCGCCTTCACCGACGCGACGAAGCGCCTCGCCGAGGTTCCGGCAGCCACACACAAAGGGCACATCGAAAGCATGCTTGTCGATGTGAAATTTGTCGTCCGCTGGCGTGAGCACTTCGGATTCGTCGATGTAGTCGACTCCGAGTTCCTGAAGAATTTTGGCTTCCGCGAAATGCCCGATTCGAGCTTTGGCCATGACGGGAATGGACACGGTGCTCATGATCGACTCGATAATGTCGATACGCGCCATACGTGCGACGCCACCGTCTTTGCGGATATCACTTGGAACCCGCTCGAGGGCCATGACTGCGCAAGCACCGGCCTGCTCTGCGATGGTGGCCTGCTCGACCGTTGTGACGTCCATGATGACGCCGCCCTTGAGCATCTCAGCGAGGCCGGTCTTCAGACGGAGGGGGGTGTGCTCTTCAGTCACTTTGTTCTCCTGCTGGCCACTCCGTTGTTCCACGGGGGCACCTGTGCGAATTCCGAGTCATGGTAGCGCACGCGCTTGCCGTGTCGAGGGCCGTGGCGGTTCGCTGGTTGGATCGAGGGGGTGGTGACCTCTATGGCCCCATGGGGTGGCCGCAGTCCCGGGTCTCTTGGCCGGGAGGCCTGTACGAATTCCGGAAGGGGCCTTAAAGCGTGACTCTGACCCTCGAGCGGCGTCTTTCTCTCAGTTGAGCGTCGCCACTGCCCGAGAGATTTGACCGAAAAGGGCCTGCTGAAAGGAGTGTCGCCATGAGTCCGTGTGCCCCGCAGAGCCCGCAGATTGCCCTCTCTTTGCAGCGATTGTGCGATTCGGTTCCAGGTGCCATGTGCCGCCTGGCAGCGGGTGCCCCTCTGGGCATCGCTGCGCCTGTCGTGGCTCGGCATCTCCGGGACTGCATGCTGTGCCGGGAATTTGTGGAGGAACTCGGTCGTGTTCGACGATGGCTCGAAGCCGTGGAAACCCCTTATGAGGCTGCTCAGGATCTGAGCGGAGTGGAAATGCTGGGGCGGGAAGCGCTTGTGAGGGAGTTGCTTGCTCGGCTTGCACGAGATTTGCTGGCCAGGGGGCAGGGAAAGAGCCCTCGAGCACTTGAAGAGCGCCTGCGGGATGGCCGGCGGCTTTCAGTCCTGGCGGAGGGGCTGTCCAGAGGACCTGGCATGTCCGCGAAAGAACTCGCAGCTGTTGAGCTTGCGCTGCACGAGGGAGCGGTCGAACCGGAGTTCGCACTTGAAGGTGCGGCATGCCTGGATCCACTCGGGCTCGATATTGCTCTGGCCTGGCTTGGATTTCTCGAACGTGCGGGGCGTGGCACGCTTGCGCACAGCCTTACAGATGGGCTCTTGGCGCGATTTGGCTGAGGGGGGCAGAGCGATGTGCCCGCTGTCGTGATTCCCAAAGGCCAGGGCGTAAGGCGCGACCCCGTCGAGAGCTCGGTAAGCCTCGCGGGCAATGGCGGCTAGGGGCATGAGCTTTAGCAAGATGCTCGCGCTTGGTTGTTCTCGAAGTCGGCAGGAAGAGCAAAAGATACGATGCGGAGCCATGGCCCGTGCTTTGCGAGTGGGCGACTTTCTGCCGGACTCGTGAAGCCGCATCGTGCAGGTAAGTGCTGGAGCAGCAGTCGCCGGTGAGCAGCGAGATCGATCAATTCAATTACGAGCATCCGCTCGAGTCCATTGCGCAAGAGCCACTCACAGCGAGGGATGGGGCGCGGTTACTGCACCTTTTGCCGGGCGATGCTCCATCTACAGAGAATAGGCGGTTTACAGATCTCCCCGAATTGTTGCGCGAGGGCGATCTGCTCGTCCTCAATGAGGCGCGTGTAAGGCCTGCTCGCCTTTCGGGATTTCGCTCCTCCGGGGGGCGTGTGTCGGTGCTGGTCATCGAAGCAGAAGGGCGCCTTGCGACGGTTCTTCTCGGAGCACGTGGAACCTGCCTCGTTGGCGAGCAGTTGCAGGTCGGGGGTGAGCCCTGGGACATTGTTGCTTCTCTTGGAGAGGGGCGGTTTGAGATTGAAGCTCAAGGCGAACGCGACATCGCGAGCCTGATGGCTGATGTCGGGCGTATGCCGTTGCCGCCTTACATTCGGCGTGACCCGCTGTCGGACCCACGTGATGAACCAGACCGGGAGCGATACCAAACAGTTCTCGCCCAGGGGAAAGCGGCGACGGCAGTCGCTGCGCCGACGGCGGGCTTGCATTTCACGAAAGCCATGTTGGCAACATTGCACGAACGGGGCGTGCGTACGGCGCGTCTCCGGCTCGATGTAGGTGAAGGGACTTTCCGGCCAGTGCGAGCAGAAAAGCTTGCAGATCATGAAATGCATGTTGAGCACTTCGAGATACCCGAGTCGACCGCAGAAGCTTTTGCAGAAACTCGAGCGGCGGGCGGACGCGTGGTGGCTGTTGGCACGACAGTCGTCCGATCGCTCGAGTCCGTCGTGACCGAGGACGGACAGCACCTCGCTCAAGGTCCAGGCTCGACCCAACTTTTCATCCGACCCGGCCACTGCTTTCGATCTGTTGATGTGCTTTTCACGAACTTTCATCAGCCGCGCTCCACCCTTCTGGTGCTGGCCACAGCATTTGGGGGCTATGAACGGGTCATGAGCGCCTATCGATATGCCGTGGACTCCGGATACCGCCTGTTTTCCTACGGCGATGCGATGTTGATTGAGCCTTCGGTTCAAGGGCAGACCGAAAGCGTCTCGGGCGGCTAGAGTGTCAGCGATGACCACCCGTTCGAAGAACTCTGCTGATGACCCCGGGGAGGCGAGGTCTCGCCACGCGGAACTCGTGAGCGAGATCGCTCGTCACGACGAGCTGTACTACAGCAAGCAGTCGCCGGTTATTGCCGATGTCGAGTACGACGAGCTTCTACGAGAGCTCTTGGAACTGGAGGAGGCTTTCCCAGTTCTGGTTTCACCTGATTCGCCCACACAACGTGTGAGTGGACGCCCAGTTCGTTCGCTGGAATCGGTTGCCCACCGCAGGCCGATGCTGTCGCTCTCGAACACCTATGGGCGTGAAGATGTCATGGATTGGTTCGCAAGTGTGACTGACTTTCTTGGCGACAGTGCAGCGGAGGCGTTGTTCAACATTGAGCCGAAGCTGGATGGCGTGGCGCTGGAACTCGTCTATGAAAATGGCGTGCTGGTGCGGGCAATCACTCGCGGCGATGGAAAAGTAGGCGATGACGTCACGCACACCGTGAGGACCATCCAAGATATTCCTGATCGATTGAGCGGTGATGCCGCGCCCTCTTTGCTGGAGGTGCGTGGTGAAGTCGTGATGACACACGAAAATTTTCAGCGTGTGAATGCAATGCGCGACAAGGCTGGCGAGGAGCGATTCGTCAATCCACGCAATCTCACTTCCGGTACGTTGAAAATGCTGGATCCGCGCATTGCAGCAACCCGCCCCCTTGACTTCATGGCTTATGGGCTTGGGGAAACGGACGGTTTTGAAACGACTGGGCATTCAGACGCACTTCGCGCGCTGGAGCGCCTGGGGCTGAGGACAGCGGGAGATCTGGCCTGCCGCGGAACACTGGATGAGGTGCTTGCGCATCACGACGCATTGCTTGAACGCCGCGGCGAGTTGCCGTTTGACGTCGACGGATCCGTCATCAAGGTGGATGACTATGCCTTGCAGCAACGCCTGGGTGAGCGAAGCCGTTCACCTCGCTGGGCCATCGCCTTTAAGTTCCCTGCCCAGACAGCAACATCGGTGGTGCGGGAAATTCAGGTGCAGGTGGGGCGAACTGGAGCACTCACTCCCAAGGCTGTCATCGAGCCCACCTATGTGGGCGGCGTGACCATTGAGCATGTCACCTTGCACAACAAGGATGAGATTGAACGGCTGGGTATCAAGGTCGGCGACAGAGTCCTGTTAGAGCGAGCGGGCGATGTCATCCCCAAGATTCTGTCGGTGACAGAATCTGGAGAAGGTGCGCCGTTCTTCATGCCTACTCGATGTCCGTCATGCGACACAATCGTCATTGATGACCCGGGGGAGGTTGTGGTTCGCTGCCCGAATCGCTCTTGCCCTGCAGTGCTTGCCCGACGCGTCGAGCATTTCGTTTCGCGTGCTGCTTTGGATGTGGATGGGATGGGAAGCAAGCTCGTGGCACAGTTGGTGGAGGAAAAAGTCCTCACAAGCCTTGGGGATCTCTATGCGCTTACCGGTGAGCAACTCATGAAGTTGCCTCGGATGGGCGAGGTGTCCGCGAGAAATGTTCTTGCAGGGCTTGAGGTGAGCAAGACGCGTCCCTTCGCGCGCGTGCTTTTTGGTCTGGGCATCCGGCATGTGGGCCAACATGTGGCAGAAGTTGTTGCGAATCACTGGCGCGATTTTGGAGCACTGCGTGAGGTGAAGTTCGAGCAACTCGAGGATGTGAACGAGATCGGACCCACTGTCGCGGGAAGCCTCATGAGTTGGTTGTCCGATGAAGTCGAGCAGGAGCAAATTGATCGCATGCTAGATGCGGGCCTCGCGCCCGCTATGAGTTCTCCTCCTGCGACAGGGGAGGGAATCCTTGCTGGACGCAGTTTTCTGTTCACAGGAGCGCTTGAACAGATGAGCCGCCGGGAGGCCAACGAAATGGTCAAAGCGGCCGGAGGCAGGCTCGTGTCCGGCGTGAGCAAAAATCTCGATGTGCTGGTGGTTGGTAAGAAGCCCGGGAGCAAGCTCAAGAAGGCAGAGGCGCTTGGTGTCGAGGTGATGGAGGAGAACGCCTTTTTGCGGCTGTTGAGGCCTTTTGAGACCTCGTGAGGATTTAGCCTGACTGGCGCGTCTCCTGAAATCGGCCTAAACTTTGAGACTCCGTTTATCAGATAGGAGTTCCATATGAAGATCGAGCTGACTTACTGCGCTGTTTGAAACTACGAGCCTCGAGCCGCCGGTCTGGCGGAGGAGTTGCTCAAGAAGCACAAGAGTGGAATCGATGCACTGGAACTCATTCCGAGTGACGGCGGACGTTTTGAAGTGAAGAAAAACGGAGAGCTCATTTTCTCCAAACTGCAGTGTGGACGGTTTCCCGAGGACGGCGAGGTTGAATCAATCCTTTCCGGTCAGCAGGAACCGGTTGTTTCCTGACGGCACCCCGAAGACTCTTCCGGACCAGTCATCGCGTGAAGAAACCCAAGGTTGTTCTGTTCTTGCCATCCCGGGTAGACCCCGAGTTCGGGGACCTTCCGTCAGCTGATCTTCTGCCGCTCGAATTGCTGCACATCGCACCGATCGCAGAACAGCAAGGTTGGGAGGTGTTGGTCATCGATGCGATGACCGAGCCGAACTACATGGAGCAGGTTCTCGAAGCGTGTGCGGATGCGCAGGTGTTTGGGAGTTCGGCCATCCTTGGTTTCCAGGTCTGGGATGGTGCGGCTGTGGCGGGAGCCGTTCGGGAACGCTATCCCGAACTGCCGATTGTCTGGGGTGGTTGGTTTCCTTCCGCCATTCCCGAACTTTACCTGGGTAGCAACATTTGCGATGCGGTCGTGCACGGTCAGGGTGAGGCAACGTTTGGTGAGTTGCTCGACGCCTGGAAAGACGGCGGGCTGGGCGCGGATCTTTCCGAGATTCCCGGTCTGGTCATCAATCGAGACGGCGCAGTGCACTGGACGCCGAAGCGGTCAGTGATTCATCTGAATGATCTGCCAGAGCCCTCGTTTCACCTGATTGAACTGCAGAAGTACTACGACTTGCAGAAGAGGGTTGCTCAGTTTGGCAACCGAGTACGCAATCGATTGCCTCCTCCACATCACCTTGAGAATCGACCTCACCGCGGCTTCAGCTACTTTTCTAGCTTCGGTTGCCCCGAGCCGTGTGCATTTTGCTGCTCGCCTGAGATCGCTGGAAGGCGCTGGGTGGCTTTGGATGCCGATGTGCTGGTGGACCGCCTCGAAGTGATCCACCGCAAAGACCCCTTTGACGTCTTGCGCTTTCAGGATGCCAATTTCGGGGTGGCCAAGAAGCGGATGGCAGAGTTTTGCGAAGGGCTGCTCGATCGCGGATTGAACATCAACTGGAACGGCACGATCGAGATCAAGCAGATCTGCCAGTACGACTGGGACACCCTCAAGTTGATGAAGCGGTCTGGCAACCACCTGATGTGGTTCGGCGCCGAAGCCTCGACCTGGGAGACGCAGCAACTCATCCGGAAGGCCATCCGAGAAGGTCAGACCGACGAGGCCATGCGGCGCATGCATCAGCTCGACATCAAGTCGGGCCTCACCTACATCATTGGCTACCCGGGAGAGTCAGTTTCGTCGATGTACGAAACTATCCACGAGGCTGCCACGATGAAGACGCGCTACCCCTCGTGCTCCGTTGAAGTGTTCCCTTACCGGCCGATTCCAGGCAGTCAGTTCTGGCAGCCTTCTATCGAAGAGAATGGTTATCCCGTTCCGACGTCTTTCGAGGAGTGGGGGCGATTCTTCGATTACAAGTTCAACTCGTGGTGGGGGCCGATCCCGGGCGACGTCCAAAAGGTTTGGGCACGCTTTACTCAGATGGCGCCATGGTTTGACGGGATTGCCGGAGGCAAGGGGCCCATCTCGCATCTGCTCAGAAAGTCGGCGGGTGTGCGTTTGCGCAATCGGTTGTGGAAGGCGCCGGTCGAGTTCCAGATGTTTGACCTGGTTCGGCGCTCGCTGGGGCCTGTCTCTTCCTACATCTAAACCGTGTGGGGTGCCTCGTTGAGCGGGCACCTTTTGTTTCAGCCACCACGTGACCACGTGATGGCGGCCTGCGCTGCAGCCTCTGGGTCGCCGGCGTCGAGCAGTGCGCTGCCCATGGCGGCGCGTCGAGTCAAGACGTTGGAAATCAGGTGCAGGTTGTCTGTGTTCAGACCCCCAATGGGAAAGATGGGGAGGGCTGGAAACGCTTGGGTACAGCGAACGAATTCTGCGAGGTCGGCGCGGATCGCCCCGGCCTTCGTCGGTGAACGGGCGATCGCACCGAAACCGACGTGATCGACACCGCCTTCGACGGCTGTTCGGACTTCTTCTACGGTGCGCGTGGAAGATCCGAGCAGAGCTTCAGAGCCAAGCTCTTGCCGGACGTTCTGGAGCCCCCGAAGAAGGTCGCCCTCACCGAGGGCGCGGGCATCCTTGCGGCCGATATGCACTCCGTCTGCGAGCGGTTGCCCGCTTTTGTCTCGAAGGGCGTCCAGGTCGTCGTTCACGATCAGGAGGCCTTCGGGTGAAAGGAGCGGCCGGAGCGCGTTCAGCCAAGCCCTCCTGCTTTCTGTATTGCCGTCTTTCTGCCGTAATTGGATCAGGAGAACTCCAGACCGAATGACCTTTTCGATCTGCCCCAGCCAGGCAACCCCATCGGGGGTTGTCGGTGTTCGGGCAGCCTCGGTCGGGGTGGCGATGAGGTAAATCCGCTGCTGGGCAAGTCGATCTCGGACAGTGGCTGTCATTTCGGCACCGGGTCGCGGGTCTGTGAGGCGTCGCAATTCCGCCATTCTGGCAGCGAGTTGCTGAATGAGCTGAGGTCCTGAGGGCAAAAATGGGCCGGTAGGGGCAAAATCGAGGCTCCTGGCCCTCTGATCGGGCGTTGGGGGTCGTTGGCACCCCATTTGCTGTTTAGTCGGTCCCAATCCGGGCGGATTCCATGTACTCCACAAGCAAATCCCGTGCGCTTTCTGTGCTCGTCGGCGACGACGATGGTGCTGTGCGTGAGTGCGTGACGGAAGTCTTGGTCGCCCTGGAATTTGAGGTCTTCGCCGCCAACTCCGGTGGAAGTGCCTTGCAGATCCTCGTGAATGAGGCCATCGACTTCTCGATTCTGGACGTCGAGATGCCGGATATGACGGGCCTTCAAGTGATCGAGCGCTACGCGAGTGGCCCTTGGATTGCGGCCGCCGACAGCCCCCCTGAGCGCGTCGCGCCGCGGCATATGCCCACCATTTTCATGTCCGGGAATCCAGCGCTTGAGGTTCGCAGCGCCTGCGAATCGTTGGGCAACTCTTTTCTCGACAAACCGTTTGCTGCGCAAGACATGCGCGCAGCAGTCGATCGTATTCTCGAAGAGCTCGCGCTCTGAACCGTTCATCTCAGTATTCATCCACCCATCATCCCGTCCGGGTGCTCCGCCTCCTCAAGACCGCACTGCCGGCCAGGACTAGGAACCGGATCAGGAACTAGGAGAGACCATTCCATGGCGACCAAGACTGCCAAGAAAACCCGTTCGACGTCCAAAAAGGGAAGTATCACCCCGCTGGGCGATAACATTCTCGTGAAGCGGCTTGAGGCCGAGTCGGTGACCGCAGGTGGCATCGTGCTTCCCGAGAGCGCCAAGGAGAAGCCCCGCGAGGGCATGGTGATCTCCGTCGGCGAAGGCCGGGTGACAGAAGATGGGACCCGCACCGCTCCGCAGGTCAGCAAGAACGACCGCGTTATTTTTTCGTCCTACGCCGGCACCGAGGTGTCCTTCGGTGGCGAGGACTTCCTGATTGTTCGCGAAGACGAGATTCTCGCCGTCGTCGCCTGACCACTTCCCGCATTCCACGACTCCAAGAAGACAGAAAGCACCGAATCTATGGCTGCAAAGAAAATCGCATACGACGTCGAGGCCCGTGAACTTATCCGGTCTGGCGTCAACAAGCTCGCACGCGCCGTCAAGGTCACACTTGGCCCGCGCGGACGTAACGTCGTTCTTCAACGATCCTTCGGATCTCCAACGGTCACCAAGGATGGTGTCACCGTGGCCAAGGAGGTTGAACTCGAAGACCCGTACGAAAACATGGGCGCCCAGATGGTGAAGGAGGTCGCTTCGAAGACGTCAGATGTCGCGGGTGACGGAACCACGACAGCGACCGTTCTCGCCGAAGCCATCTTCGAGCAGGGTTTGAAGGTTGTGACGGCTGGTGCCAGCCCACTGCAACTGAAGCGTGGTGCCGAGATGGCGGTTAAGTCGATCACCGAAAAGCTGAGCAAGATGTCCAAGCCGGTGAAAACGCGTAAGGACATCGAGCAGGTCGCAACAATCGCAGCCAACAACGACCCCGAGATCGGTCAGCGCATCGCAGATGCGATGGAGCGTGTCGGCAAGGATGGCGTGATCACGGTCGAAGAGGGCAAGAGCCTGGCGACCGAGATCGAATGGGTCGAAGGCATGCAGTTCGACAAGGGTTACCTGTCACCGCACTTTGTCTCGAACCTCGAGAAGATGGAATGCGAGCTCGAAAACCCGTTCATTCTCTGCCATGAAAAGAAGATTTCGAGCATCAAGGACATCCTTCCTTTGCTCGAAAAGGTGGCGAAGGCTGGACGCCCGATGTTGCTCCTTGCTGAAGACATTGACGGCGAGGCTCTTGCCACGCTGGTCGTCAACAAGTTGCGGGGCGTGTTCACGGCCTGTGCCGTGAAAGCTCCCGGCTTCGGTGACCGCCGCAAGGCCATGCTCGAAGATATCGCCGTTCTGACAGGCGGGACTGCGGTCATGGAAGATCTCGGCATCAACCTGGAAACCGCGGACTCAGGCATTCTTGGTCAGGCCAAGAGAGTGATCATCACCAAGGACGCGACCACGATCATTGAAGGCGCAGGCAAGAAGTCTGATATCCAAGGGCGTGTCGCGCAGATTCGCAATGAGCTCGAGCGTACTTCTTCTGATTACGACAAAGAGAAGCTGCAAGAGCGTCTCGCGAAGTTGTCCGGCGGCGTTGCGCAGATCAACGTCGGCGCGGCGACCGAAGTCGAGATGAAGGAAAAGAAAGCTCGTGTTGAAGACGCTTTGCATGCCACGCGTGCCGCAGTCGAAGAGGGCATCCTTCCGGGAGGAGGGACGGCTTTGATCAAGGCTCTTGGCGCACTCGACAGCCTGAAGGTGAAGGGTGATGAGAGGCTCGGTGTCGACATCATTCGCAAGGCTGTGCACTTGCCTTGTCGCCACATTGCCGAGAATGCGGGCTTCGACGCTTCCATCATTGTGAGCCAGGTCGCGGAGGCCAAGGGCAGCATGGGGTTCGATGCAGCCCACGGTGAAATGGTCGACATGGTTCAGGCCGGTATCATCGACCCGGCAAAGGTCACGCGTTCTGCACTTCAGAATGCGGCGTCCGTCGCCACTCTGCTGCTCACCACAGATGCTCTTGTCGCAGAGATCCCGGAGAAGAAGCCCGTGGTGGCCCCGGCCGGCATGGACGACATGTACTAATTCGGTCTCATTCTCGGCCGAATCAAGTCATGTGACTCGATCCGCGAGACTCGAAGCTCCTTGGAATCAGTCTCCCCATGGGGCTTCGAGTTCTTCCGAAAACCCGCTCGAATTGCCTATGCTCGGGCGCTATCTGTGTCTCGGCTTGCAACAAACTGGGCATCAGACAGCCGGACGGCTCGCGTCATGGAGCGCAGGCTGGTTCGGACGCTTTGCCCCAACCGAAAAAGGAGGCTTAAATGCTTCGCAACACCACACTGGTTTTTTCCTTCGTGACGGCGCTTGCTTGCGGCGACAGCTTGGCTGCTGAAGGACTGTTCTCGTCTTCGGAGTCCAATGTCCCGGTTGTGGCTGTTGCGGCTGCCGTTGTTGCTAACGCATCTGAGACTGCTCCCACGGCGGGTGCCGTGACGGGCGAGATCAAGCTCAAAGGCGAGATCCCTGCCGCGCCTCCCGTCGATATTTCGAGCGACCCCATTTGCGCGGGGCTGCACGCCGATGGAATGGAGATGCCGACAGTTCGTGGCGCCGATGGCGGGTTGGCCGATGTTTTCATTCAGCTGACGGGAGTGCCAGACGAGCGTTACAAGGCTCCTGATGAAGCTGTCGTTCTGGACCAGGTGGGCTGCAGCTACGAGCCACACGTTTTCGGAATCGTGAAGAAGCAGGACATCCTGATTCGGAATAGTGATGACACGTTGCACAACATTCACCCGACCCCCAAGGTGAACCGTGAGTTCAATGTCGGAATGCCGACCAAGGGCATGGAGATCACCAAGACTTTCAAGAAGCCCGAAGAGGCAATCGTCTTCAAGTGCGATGTTCACATCTGGATGAAGGCTTTCTGCTTTGTCATGGAGCACCCATATTTTGCCGTGACTGATGGGTCCGGTGACTTCTCGATTTCCACGGCGGATCTCCCAGACGGCGAATACGGAGTGACGACCTGGCACGAGACTCTCGGGTCAAAGGAAGGCAAAGTGACGGTGAAGGACGGGAAGGGCACCTTTGACCTGACCTACGAACTCTGAGCCCACCTGCTTTTGCAGGCCTCAAGGAACCGTGACACCTCCTCGTGATCGAGCACCCGCCCCGGCATTGCCCGGGGTGGTTGCGTCTCCAGCGCGAAGGAAATTTGGCTTCGTTCTGTTCGGGGCCACGTTGTTTCTCATCTTTGTCGGCGCAGAGGTGAAAAGCCGCCACGCGGGTTTGTCCGTCCCCGACTGGCCACTCAGCTATGGGCAGGTGTGGCCCAAGATGGTGGGCGATGTGTTTTACGAACACGGTCATCGAACCGTGGCGTCTGCTGTCGGCCTGCTGACACTCATTCTTGCGATCTGGACGGCACGTACAGACAGTCGCATGTGGGTGCGCAACTTAGGGTGGGTCGCGCTTTTGGCTGTCATCCTTCAAGGGGTCCTCGGTGGCTTGACGGTGCTGAATCTCTTGCCAACCCCCGTAAGTGCGACACATGCGACGCTCGCACAGGTTTTTTTGTGCCTTGTCGGTTGGCTCGCGTATGCGGGGACAAAGGAATGGAATTCCCCGGCGTCCGCCGATCCTGTTTCAGCGCGAGTGGCTTTTCGTGCTTGTGCGTTCGCGCTGATCGCCGTCTTCATTCAACTCTTGCTCGGTGCTTGGATGCGTCACAGTGAGGCTGGCCTTGCGGTGCCCTTCTTTCCGACGTCCGAGTCAGGGTCGTTGCTGCCTCAGACTGTGGACGAGTTAGTTGTCATTCACATGCTGCACCGAGGTTTTGCGGTGATCGTCCTCGTGCTCGTTTTAAGAGCTGTTGCATCTGTGGCTCGACGGCTTCCAGAATTCGGTTTGCATGCGACATTGATTGCGAGCCTCGTGCTGATCCAGGTGATGCTCGGCGCGCTGGTCATCTGGGAAGAAAAATCGCCGATCATCACTTCAATCCACGTCATGAATGGCGCGGCTGTGCTCGCTTTTACATGGCTTCTGACCTTGCGAACTTGGCGGTGTCTTGCACCTTCATCCACATCACGCGTAATCGGTGTCGATGCGAATCGCCATGCGATGGAGCAGGCCTGAAATGGTGGCTCGTTTCGACAGAGCCAGCTTGGCTGCCTTGATCCGACCACGGATCGCCTTGTTGGTGCTGGTGGTGACCGCTGTCGGCTACTTGCTCGAGCGTCCCGCGTCGTATGCCGCGCTTCCGTGGGTTGTTCTCGGAACATTGTTTGTGGCAGCCGCAGGTTGCGCGTTGAATCACTTTCTCGAGCGAGATGCAGATGCGCTCATGAAACGGACGCGCACTCGCCCTCTGGTGACGGGCGCTCTCACGGAACGCCAGGTTGTCATCGGGAGCCTTCTCTCATTGGCTGCAGGCCTTCTGATGATCGGATTGGGGGCGGGGATCGGTGCGCTCGCTTATCAGGCAGCAGCCATCACGATCTATCTCGCTATTTACACTCCACTCAAGCAGCACACGGTGAGCAATACGTGGATTGGCGCCATTCCTGGAGCGCTTCCGCTCCTGGTGGGTGCTGCAGCTGCCGGCGGGCCGACGCCTGTCGCCTGGGCCGCCTTCGGCCTTGTTTTTTTGTGGCAGTTGCCACATTTCTTTGCCATCGCATCGATGTATCGGGAAGAGTACGCCTCGGGTGGGATGCGCATGCTGTCTGGAGACGATCCCGATGACTCTCTTCTTCGCTGGCAAATGCCTCTTTTGGTGATGTGTGTGATGCTTGTTTCGCTCTTGCCTGTCATTCTGGGTTCAGCTCGCCCTCTTTACGGATTAGCAGCTCTCGGACTTGGGGCACTGTTCCTGCTCGCGGCCTTTGCGTTTTACGCACGCCCCGATCGCGTGCGTGCGCGCCAGGTGGTGGTCGCTTCCGTGATTTATCTGCCGCTCGTTTTGCTTGCGCTCACGCTGGATGTGGCTTGCGCAACTCATGTCGAGCCCGAGGCGTGTGAAGATTGCGTCTCTATTGGAGATGACCACCTCGAAGGAGCGAGCCATGGCGCCATGGCGGTGAACGCTCCTCAAGTGGCGGAGTTGATTGATGGCACGGGGCTCCCAGATCACGGCCAGGTCCCCGAGTTTTCACTTGTGGGTGATGATGGACAAGCCTTCACGCGTAGCGATCTCGGGGGCGATGTTTGGGTTGTCGATTTTATTTTTACGCGTTGTGCCGTCACTTGCGGGCAAATGAGCGATGCCTATGCCTTGCTCATGCAGGAAGGGCTTGAGACACGCTTTCTGTCTGTCACGGTTGACCCGCGCAATGACGGTCCTCAAGAGCTCACGGCTTATCGCAGCAAATGGAACGGAGATGCTGAGGAGTGGCGCTTACTCACGGGGACGAGCCGCGACATTCAGCATCTCGCCGAGGTGGGATTCAGCCTCCCCGTGAATGCAGGAACAGAGCCGGTCGCTGGTATGCCGCCGCTCTTTCACAGCGGTAAGTTTGCGCTGGTGGGGAAAAATGCTCATGTCCGCGGTTATTACGACTACCGCGATGAACTCGACCTCAAGCGTCTTCGAGAGGACATTGCGAAGCTGGCCGCGGTGCCCTCCCCAGACCCTCAGGGATGACCCGGTTGAGCTTCCTGGAAAACTTGTGAGTCGCCCGGCAATACACGCCCTGCTCAACGGCACAGCCGCCTTGATGCTCACGCTTGGATGGCTCGCAATCCGGGGGAAGGGCCCCTTCGCAAGGCGCGGCCGTGACGAAGGGCTGCACAAGCGGTTCATGGTTGCGGCGTTGTTTTTCTCGACATGCTTCCTCGCTTCCTATCTGGAGTATCACGCGTCGGTCGGGTCGGTTCCGTTCTGGGGTACGGGATGGATCAGAACGATTTACCTGGCGGTTCTTATTCCACACATCGTGCTTGCAACCGTGATGGTGCCGCCCATCGTCATTCTGGTTGTTCATGCGGCACGTGGACGTCTCGATCGGCACAAACGGCTCGCTCGTTGGACACTCCCCGTCTGGCTCTATGTCTCGGTGACAGGAGTCCTTGTGTACCTGATGCTCTATCGACTCGGACCCGCGTGAGGGCTGTTGCGCAGATGGCATCATGACGACCCCACCCAATTCGGCAGATCGACCGTTTGTCCCGATCGATGCGTACTGAGCTCGACATCTCTTTGCGTTGAACAGGCATGATGGGGCTCTGCTTGTTACCCACTGGAGGTTTCATCGTGTCGACGTGTTTGTCTTTGCTGGCGAGCAGCCTGTTCTTCGTGATGACCGCTGTGCTGGGAGCCGCAGCGCCTCTCGAGGACCCAGTTCGGGATGTTCTTGTCCCCAAGGGGTGGTGGACAATGGCTGCTGTCGACTCTCGCGGCCGGCGCCCTTTTCGACCGGACGCTGTGTTCGCGCGGTACCTTCTTGACCCAGACTCACCTCCACCTTCAACGGGACAGCAGTTGATGGGGGAGCGGGGAAAGCCGGCGAGTTGGTCGTTTCGGGAAGCGAACGAAGACGGCAGGGTGGAAGCAGGCGCTGCCTGGGCCTACGCATCCCTCGAAGTTCCTGAGGCGCGAGTGATGCTGGCGCGCCTTCAAAGTGCATCGACATTGTTTGTCAATGGAGATGGCTTTGTCGGAGACGTCTACCGATACGGTTGGCAGGGTGTTCCGGTCGTATTAAAACCTGGTCGCAATGACATCTACGTGACGGGTATCCGAGGGGCCTTTCAGTTTGAGCTGATCGAACCAGAGGCAGAACTGATCATGGATGCCTACGACCGGACCAGTCCGCACCTGGTTGCCGGATCAGATCAGGCGGGGCCACTTGGACTGTTGCTGATGAATGCAACGGACCGACCGTTGAAGCCGCTGATCAAGCTTGCGGGCGATGGCTTGTTCTTGGATGTCGACGTGCCCCTCGGCGTACTTCAGCCGCTGGAAGTGACGAAGGTTTCGCTTCCGCAGCCTCTTGTCGAGGGCGCTCGGGTCAGCGCTGACGTTGACGAGGTTGTACGAGTGGTGGAGACCGTCGCCGCCGGAGCAGAAGAGGCGAGAGCGCACGTTCCTCTCGGTGTTGTTGAGGATGGGCCAGGGCGACGTGAGACTTTTGTTTCTCGCATCGATGGCTCTGTGCAATTCTTCGGCCTTCTCCCTCCTGCGGACCTGGAAGGAGAGGTGCTCAAGGGCGAACCCTCCTTGGTGCTCTCGTTGCACGGAGCGGGGGTCGATGCTCTGGGTCAGGTCAAGAGCTACTCCAGGCGACCTGGCGTCTGGATTGCCGCACCAACGAATCGCCGCCCGTTCGGTTTCGATTGGCAGGACTGGGGGCGCCAGGACGCCTATGAAGTTCGGGATCACGTTCTGGCTGATCGCGGCGTGGACAGTCGCCGCGTGCAGGTCACGGGCCATTCGATGGGAGGTCACGGAGCCTGGCATCTGGCTGCCAATGACACCGACGGCTTTTCAGCGGTGGCACCAAGTGCAGGTTGGTGCAGTTTTGACACCTACGGTGGGCGCCCAGCAGGCGCTCTGTCGAGTCTCTGGCAAGCTGCGGATGCTCCGAGTCGCACACTGGATTTTGTAGACGGTCTTGTTCAGGTGCCGGCTTTCGTGCTGCATGGCACAAAAGATGACAACGTCCCTCCCTCGGAGGCCGAAGCGATGATTGCCGCGCTGACATCGGCCGGGAATGCCCCACGCATGCACATGCAGCAGGGTGCGGGGCACTGGTGGGATGGAGACGCTGCACCAGGTGCAGATTGCGTCGATTGGCCCGGCATCTTCGAGTTGTTTCGTGATCACCCTCAAGTCGAAATGTCTCCCGAGCTGAACTGGGTCGCTGCGGGGCCGGGCGTAGACAGCCGGCACCATGAACTCGAGGTTCAGCAGGTTCTCACGCCAGAGGAACCCTTCCGAATGCAAGCGCGTTTGGAGTCGCCGATGTTTCGTGTCAAGACGGACAACGTGCAACTCATGGCGGTGCATGCCTCCGACCGCTTGGCCGGATTCACTTTGGAAGTGGATGGGCAACGGCTTGCCGAGATTCCCTCCAGGGAAGGTGCCCCTCTTTGGTTCGTGCGTGACGCGCAGGGGGGATGGAAAGCGAGTGACCCTCCGGTAAGCGGAGAGAAACACGCGCACCGGATGGGACCGTTCAAAAAAGCATTCGACCGCGGTTTTATTTTCGTGATCGGAACGGCTGGCTCTGAGAAAGAAAACGCACAACTTCTCGCACGTGCTCGGTACGACGGACAGGTGTGGTGGTACAGGGGAAACGGCCGCGCTCCGTTGATAACAGACGAGGAGTATCTCGCGGGCGAACGCGCTCCGGGGAACGTCATCCTCTACGGAAATGCAGAGACAAATGCTGCATGGTCCTCCTTGCTTGAAGAGGACTTCCCTCTCCAAGTTGTTCGGGGTCAGGTCAAGCTGGGTGACCACGTGTGGGAGGGCGATGAACTCGCTGCCGTTTTTGTATCGCCACGCCGGGATGACCCGGAGGGATTGGTGGGCGTGTTTGCGGATACCGGAGCGGGCGGGACGCGCCTGGGTTATATGCTCGCACCGTTTGTTTCGGGAGTTGGTTACCCGGACTACGCAGTCTTTGGTCCGGACGTCCTAACTCAAGGCGATGAAGGCGTTTTTGCCGCCGGATGGTGGAACAACCATTGGGGGCTTTCTTCGCCCCCCAGACATCTCAAAGCGGGTCGCTAATTGGCCACTCGAGCAGGCCCGAGAGGTCATCGCGATCGATGCTGCTGAGTGTGGCGTACTGAGCGACAAACTGGCCGGGTT
>Ga0315339_1001588_pt1 | contig 19584 bp, 19 predicted proteins | sample ASW17metaG_FD_204514 | JGI IMG/M metagenome (GOLD analysis project Ga0315339, IMG submission 204514) | Ammonia-oxidizing marine archaeal communities from Pacific Ocean, United States - ASW #17 | ecosystem: Environmental > Aquatic > Marine > Oceanic | place: USA: California | collected 2016-12-05
CAAACGCAAGCACACCAACAACGGCATGCTGTCGCCCGTTGACTTCGAAGAAAGACAGCGCAAACTGAAGAAGGCAGGTGTCTAGAAAACTAGGGGCACCTCAGCCTAATCTCACCTTACTAGCGCGCCAAAACTCCCGTACAACAGCCGCTCGCCCGCGATAGGAACATGGTCACTTTGTCCTGCGATGTGTAAATTCGCGGCTTCAGATCTGCTGCAGACTGTATGAATGACCGGAATCACCTCCGCGCAGCAGCACCGAAGTTTGCGCACCCGCAGCATTCTTCGCGCTGCGAGCGCACGCAGCGCGAATTTGGCACTTCCGGTGTGGGCTCTTGGACGAAGCCGCTCGCGCGGCAATGGCGCTTGTGGCAGCTGTTGATTTCCACCTGATAGACCTGCGGGTTTTGCAATTTGGCTGACCTGTTTGACGATTGAGGTTTCTCAATCGACAGACAGGAGGATTTCATGGTCAACGAGAGAACAACACCGCTTCGGGAGCGGATGATAGAGGATATGCGCATTCGGGGTCTGGGGCACCAATCCCAGCGATCGCATATCCGGGCGGTGAAGGATTTTGCTTTGTTTCTGGGGCATTCACCGGATACGGCCACGCATGAGGAACTGCGCGCGTATCAGCTTCATATGACGGATACCGAGGTCACGCCCTCGGTTTACAACGCGCGGATCACTGCCTTGCGTTTCTTTTTCTCGATGACCTGCGGACGTGATGAGATGAAGAAGTACATGCAATTCCGCACCGAGCCGCGCAAGCTGCCCGCAGTGCTCAGCGTCGAAGAGGTCTCCGAGCTTCTGGCCGTAGCACCTGGTCCCGGGCTTAAGTACAGCGCGGCGCTCAGTATTTCCTATGGCGCGGGCTTGCGCGCCTCAGAGGTTTGTAACCTCACCACCGGCGATATCGACAGTGATCGCATGCTGATCCATGTCGTGCAGGGCAAGGGGCGTAAAGACCGCAAGGTGATGCTGTCGCCGGGATTGCTCGACCTGTTGCGGGATTATTGGTGCGAAGCACGGCCTGAGGGGTGGATGTTCCCTGGCAAACCGAAGATTAATCCGATCTCACCGCGTCAACTCAACCGGGCCTTCACATCGGCCAAACGCATGGCCGGGATCAACAAGCCCGCGACTTTGCATACACTGCGGCACAGCTTTGCCACCCATCTGCTGGAAGCAGGTACCGATGTGCGGGTCATTCAAGTGCTGCTTGGCCATGCCAAGCTGACGACCACAGCCCAGTACACCAAAGTCGCCACCAAGATGATCCGGGATACCACCAGTCCGTTTGAAGCCCTCAAACAGTTGAACCTCCAGACCCGTAAAAAGCGACCGGAGTGACGGACAGGGATTGCCGCGCGCAAGGCTGGAGGTCGCTGACATATTCCGCAAGCATGGTCCCGCGTGGCGGCAGGCCAATGCAGGGCATGTCAGCCTGAACCAGCTTAAGGTGATGTCAGCGATAGAGGCCTGCCGGACCGAGGCGCTCGGTGGGCATGTGGCAGCCTGCACCAAGTGCGATCACCAGCATATCGCCTACAATAGCTGCAAGAACCGGCATTGCCCGAAGTGTCAGGGACCTGCTGCGCGCGACTGGATGGCGGCACGGGCCGAAGACTTGCTGCCCGTTGAGTATTTCCATGTGGTCTTCACCCTGCCAGCTGAGGTTGCCCGCATCGCCCTCTGGAACAAGCGGGCGGTCTACGGCCTGCTGTTCCGGGCGTCCGCCGAGACCGTGATGACCATCGCCGCTGATCCCAAGCGCATGGGTGCTCGTGTCGGCATGACCAGCGTGCTGCATACTTGGGGATCTGCGCTGACGCATCATCCCCACATTCACATGATCGTCCCGGGCGGCGGCCTGTCACCAGGTGGCACTCGGTGGATCGCCAGCAAACCGGGCTTCTTCCTGCATGTGCGGGTGTTGTCGCGGTTGTTCCGACGCCTGTTCATCGAAGGGTTGATGGCGCTGCATCGCTCGGGTGATCTGGCGTTTTATAGTGACCTAAAAGAGCTGGCTGAGACCGGTGCATTTGCAAACTGGTTGGCCCCGCTCCGCAAAATCGAATGGGTCATCTATGCCAAACCACCGTTCGGCGGACCCGAGGCAGTTCTGGCCTACCTCAGTCGTTACACGCACCGTGTCGCGATCTCGAACCAGCGCCTCGTCAGCGCCGATGCCAACACCGTGGCGTTTCGATGGAAAGACTATCGGATCAAGTGCGGCGATCGTATGAAGGTCATGCGGCTGGCGACACATGAGTTCATCCGCCGCTTCCTCATGCATGTCCTGCCCGGCGGATTCCACCGCATCCGCCACTATGGCCTGCTGGCTTCCGCACAACGCAAGGCCAATATCGCAAAGGTCCGTGCCCTGATCGGGGCAAGCGCGCCAGAGCAGGAACCATCATCCGAGGATGATCCTGCACCACTTACCTTGCAGGAACCATGCCCCTGTTGCGGCGGCACAATGCTGATCATCGAGACATTCAAACGCGGCCAAGTTCCCCGATCCCGCGCTCCACCAAGGAAACAGGCCGCATGACAAAACACCTGATCATACTGCATATTCCTGACCGGTTGGCTCAGCCACACCGGCCAAAATCCCTTGTACGCAGCGATCCGGGAGGGCGTGCAAAAGGTGCAAACCGACAGCGAACCCGGCCAATTCTGGGGCAACCGCGCTTGCCAAACGCCGAAACAGCCACCTTCTATCTAAAGAACAACGCATCCGCAGCAGCTTCAAAACCCAGCCCACAGCGCTCTTTCCCCATAGACACCGCCCAGACCCCGCGGCTTCCTCCCTGAGAGATTTTCCTACGCGGGCCACAACTCACACCAAGTCGAAGCCTCGCACCCTGGCCCGCATCAGAAAATCTTCATCATTGCAGACCTTGACACCTAACCCGCAAAAGTCGGCTTTTCGGTATTGGGCCATTTATTGACGCACAGGTCAAAGTCATCTGACCGTCAAAACTTTGCAACAAGGCAAACAGCGCTGTCACGCCTTTCACCAAACCCATCCGTACACACCACCGGTGTACGCCCTGTGTACAGGTTGTGTACGCATTGTGTACGCTCTGTGCAGACAAAAATTGCGCCCTCCCCCCCTCTGGACGTCGCCAAAGGTAATCCCTATATCTTTACTAAGGAATTCCGGAGACTCCCATGACCGAACACACGCCAAATCAGCTCGAAGGCACCCCGCTGATCAAGCCTTCCAGCACCGATCATCCGCTCTACGAGCAAGTAGTAGCCGCCTGCCAATCGATCTATGACCCTGAAATTCCAGTCAATATCTACGATCTCGGCCTGATCTACACGATTGAGATAAATGACGAAAACGCCGTCGACGTCATCATGTCCCTGACCGCCCCCGGCTGTCCCGTCGCCGGCGAAATGCCCGGCTGGGTCGCCGACGCGATCGAACCCCTCGCCGGCGTCAAACAAGTCGACGTCGAATTGGTGTTCGAACCACCCTGGGGCATGGAAATGATGTCCGACGAAGCCCGCCTAGAACTTGGCTTTATGTAAGTGAAAACAACGACCTAAGGATAGCTCTCATGTTCGGCATCCCCGGAAAACAAGCCGTCACCCTGACCCCAGCCGCCGCGACGCAGGTTGCCAAACTGATGGCCCGCGAAGGCCACAGCGGCCTGCGCATCGGCGTCAAAAAGGGCGGCTGCGCTGGGATGGAATACACGATGGACTACGTCGCCGACATCGATCCGCTCGACGAAAAGGTCGAACAAGATGATGCGGTCGTCATGATCGCCCCCATGGCGCAAATGTTCCTGTTCGGTACTGAAATCGACTATGAGGTCAGCTTGCTTGAATCCGGATTCAAATTCCGCAACCCCAATGTCGCTGACGCCTGCGGCTGCGGAGAGTCTATCAAATTCAAAGACATAGACGAACTAACCGCAGAACAGGCCGACAGCTAGAACTTGCACCAACCGCCGCATCATAGCCAACGGCTTTGATGCGGCACATAAAGCGGCGCGTCAGCGCCTCAATCAGATCAGCTGTCGCAACAGGCTACTGCCCCGCCGCCTCGCGCGCGATACTGTCCAGCAAATCCTGAACCACCTGCATCGCCCCCTCGGGCATCACGCCATAACCAATCGTCACATCCCCGCCCTGATCGGCCACAAAAACCCGGTACGGGCAGTGAATGATGTTCATCGGATCCACCTCCATCACCTGCCGCGACACCGCCGCCGAACAAAACAGATAGATATCCGCCGCCTCAAAAATATCCTTGGTGCCGCCGACATCCTCTTTGGTTCGCGCCAGCATCTCACCGACGTGACTGACGTAATCAATCACCAGACCACGGCCAATAATCGTGCTTTCCAGCGCAAAACTGGCGTCGTCAAAAGCGTCTTCTGTCGGATAACTCACAAATTCCTGCGCACTGGCGGGCAAAGCCAGCGCCAGTAATGCTGCTGTCAAAAGGGTCCGCATCGGTTTCCTCCCATGATGTGTTCCAAAGCCAATTTGAATCAAATCAGCCCCGGCACACCATGACAAGGATCAAGCACCGCCCATAAAAAAGGCCGCCCCGGCAAGAAACCAGGGCGGCCAAGGACAGGATTTAGCCCATCATGTCGGCGGTGATGCCGGAATACCAGCCAACCGATTCCTCAAACGTCGCTTTGCGCAGCGCCGCATCTTCGCCAGTGGCAGAGATAAAGCCGTCAACCTTGGCGATCTTCTCGTCCGTGGCCTCATAGGTGGCACCGACCTTGATGCCATTATCCGTGTCGATCAGCGACCAGCAAGTGTTGCTGAACTTGGCCGGGAACACGCGGCTGCCCGTCAGCGCACCGCGCACCGCATTGGCGCACACTTTGGCCTGACTGTTGGCAGAAAAGCCCGATTTTGGCATATCGCCTTGCGAGGACGCGTCGCCCAGCACATGGATATCCGCATCGGCCTTGCTGGACATGTCGGCGGCGTTCACCGGGGCCCAGTTGCCATCGGTCACACCGGCCATTTCGCAAATCCGGCCTGCCTTCATCGCCGGGATGACGTTGCAAACATCGACCTTTTCGACCTCGCCATCGACGACGACTTCCATCGAATCCGGGCGCACCTCGACCGAGGCCCCGCCAAAGTCCGGGCCGATGCGTTCGATCATGCCGTCATAATGGTTGGCCCAACCTTCCTCAAACAGACCCTGCTTGCTGAATTTCTCTTTCGGATCAAGGATCAGGATCTTTGCCGTCGGGTTATTCTCTTTCAACGTATGCGCCACCATCGAAATCCGCTCATACGGGCCGGGTGGGCAGCGGAACGGGTTGGGCGGGGCCACCATCGCGAAGGTACCGCCCTCTGGCATCGCCATGATCTGTGCTTTCAGCAGCTCGGTCTGGCTACCGGCCTTATAGGCGTGTGGCATGGCGTTCTGCGCAGCAATGCTCCAGCCCGGCACGGCACCTTCGACGAAATCGATGCCGGGCGACAGGATCAGCTTGTCGTATGGAACGCTGCCTCCACCGGCCAGCGCAACGGTCTTGGCGTCGCGGTCAATGCCCACGGCCCAGTCATGCACCACATTGACGCCACCGGCAGCCATGCCACCATAGCCGTGCCCCAAGCTTTCCATCTCGCGGAACCCACCCAGATAGAGGTTTGAGAAGAAGCAGGTATAATAGCGCCGGGTCGGCTCAATCAGCGTGACATTGATTTCGCCCTTGCTGTCCTTGGCGATGTAGCGCGCCGCCGTGGCCCCGCCTGCGCCGCCGCCAATCACAACGACATTCGGCTTGCCATGGCTTGCCGCCATCACCATCGGGGCCGCAAGCGAAGCGGTCGCTGCCGCCGCCGTGCCCAAAAACAGGCGTCTGTTCAGTTTCATAGGTCGTCCTCCCTTGACCGGTCAATTGACCGGAGTCCTGTGCACCCTAACCCCAGGTGCCTTTGGTGTGCCCCTCTACTCCTCTAGCTGGGCAAAATACGCAGCCAGGGCTGCGATCTCTTCGTTGCTTAGGCGTCCTGCCATCATCTGCATCACCGGATGCGGGCGCAGTTGCCGTTTGTAGGCATGCATGGCGACAACGAAATCTTCCTCGGGCCAAAGCGTGATTGACGGAATGCCCTCTGCGGCCCCATCCGCGCGGTGGCAGGTCAGGCATTCGTTGGACAGGTATTCGCCATACTCCGGGTCGCCCACGATGGCCAAAATCGCCGGATCAAGGTCATGGCTTAGTGCGCGCGCCGTTGGCGCGGCCTCTGGGATGTTCTGCGGGTTGTCGGAGAAGTCGCGCAGATAGGCCAGCAGATCATTGCGATCGGTGACGCTTTTCATACCGCGATAATTCATCCGCGTGCCCGAGGCAAAAGCCTTGGGGTTTTCGATATAGGCCGAAAGCCTTTCAAAGTCCCACACCAGACCATCCGTCCCGGCACGCTTTAGGCTTTTGGAATATTTGAACTTTTCAACGCTGGCTGCGGCGCGGCCAAAAATACCGTTCAGCACCGGGCCGACACGGTTCTTGGCACCGGGGCCGAGCTGATGGCAGCTTTTGCAATCCTTGAACAAAGTCGCGCCGCGGTCCGCATCGCCAAATTCATCGGCCGCCATCACCGGGCTGGCAACCACCACAACAAACAAAATAGAGCTTACAAACTTCAGCATCGCGTCCCTCCCAAAACGTGGCCATCTGTCTTCTCAAATGCGAAACACCGGTACCAAATCACCCAACCTATCTGCCAGCCTAGCGCATGTGGGGCAAAATCCAAAATAATATTCTAATGTTTATATTTGAATCACCAATAACATCTTCCGGCCCTGAATTTTCAGGGCGTACGCTGTATCATTCGTTTATCCGGTATCCGTCAGGCCAACTCGCTAGCGCTATCAATCCCACAGGTCGACTTCGACGCCCTGCTCTCGCATGTGGTCGGTCTTGGCCTGTAGCCAACGCTGAAAATTGGGCTGGTCGCGATAGCCGTCCGTCGCCACATATTCCATCGCCGAATAGTGGTGAAACGGCTTGAAATACCCCGGCAGCGCAAAGGCCCGCGCCTCTGCCCAGTTTTCTGGCGCGGTACCATCTTCGGCTGCGGCAAAAAACAGCGTCGTCGGCGTAAACATCGCGCCCCACTTCTGCGCCACGCCCCGTTCATCAAGCACCTGGCCGTCAAAATCCGTGACCGCGCGCGCGCCCCACATATCAAGCTGCACGACGACAAAATGCTGCTGCGCATAGTCGGAAATCTCGGCTCGGGCGAAATTCACCTCGTGCATTTCACGACAATAGGGACAACCGTTCTGCTCAATCAGAATCATCAGATCCTTACCCTGCGCGGCGGCCTCGGCCAGATCATCCTGAAGCTCGAGGAACGTATCGGCAAACCATGGTTGTTTGTGCAGGCCGTCATCACCGACTTCGGCGGTAAAAACCGGCGTGGCAAACATGGCCAGTGCCGCGATCAATCCAAGGTTTCTCATGTCGCATCCTCCCTAAGCTGTGACAACCTTAGCGCAGGTCGCCACGGGATGAAAATCACGCTTGCAAGATCAGGTGCCGACGACCTGCACCGATGCGTTCGGCGCGACCACCACGGTGCCTTTCTTGCGGATATGATCCTCGACCACGTCCCAGATCTGCGGACCTTCGGTTCCTTCGTTGACGCTGGCCCAACCGGCGACCACATAGGGTTTGGACGGGTCAATAATCTCTCCGGTTTTCAGCAGGGTCATATCGGTGATCCGCGAGCCCTGCGGCTTGCTCACGTCGATCTTAAAGCCAAGCCCACCGACTCGCACCATATCGCCGCCCTGTTGGTAATACGGATCGGGATTCAACAGGTTATCGCCCACATCCTCTAGCACCACATGCAGGAATTCGCCGGTCATTTCCGTGCGATACGCCTGACCATAGGTCATGCTGGTGACGTTCCAGATGTCTTCACGGGTGATTTCCTGACCCGGCAGTACAGACGGCCCCCAACGTACACCGGGCGACAGGGCGATGTCGGCCTCGCGTTCTTCGATCAGCGCATCACAGATCAGATCATCCCATGTGCCGTTGAAATTCCCGCGCCGGTACAAAAGCGTATCGGTCGTGCCGATCACCTCTTCCATCTGGTCCTTATAGGGCGCGCGTTCGGCGTCGATCACGGCGGAAACCGCGGCGTCCGGCTCGATCACATCGCTGAAAATCGGGATCAGCTTGTGCCGGAACCCCATCATCCGCCGGTCGCGCACGTCCAGATCGACGCGGCTGACAAATTTTCCGTTAGACCCCGATGCAATCAAAATGGTCTCGCCCACCAACACCGGTTCGGGCAGCGCATCATGGGTGTGGCCCGTCAGGATAACGTCGATACCCTTGACGATACCTGCCATCTTTTTGTCGACGTCAAACCCGTTGTGCGACAGGCAAACCACCAGTTCAGCCCCCGCCGCGCGCACCTCGTCGACCATTTCCTGCATCCGCTCGTCGCGGATACCAAAACTGTATTCCGGGAACATCCAGCCCGGATTGGCAATCGGCATATAAGGAAACGCCTGCCCGATGACGCCGATCTTGACGCCGCCGCGTTCAAACATCTGATAGCTTTCAAAATCCTCTGCCGGCTCGTCCCATTCGGCGTCAAAGATATTCTGCCCTAGCGCCGGAAAGCCCAGCCCGGACACCAGTTCGCGCACGCGATCCGACCCCAGCGTGAACTCCCAATGAAAGGTCATCGCGTCGGGTTTCAGCATGTTCATCACATTGACCATGTCCTGCCCCTGGCTGTGATAACAGCCATAGCTGCCGTGCCAGGTGTCGCCGCCGTCCAACAACAGCGCATCGGGGCGGTCGGCGCGGATCGCGTTAATCACGGTCGACACACGATCCAGCCCACCGACCTTGCCGTAAGCCTGCGCCAAAGACGAGAAATCATCATGGGTCAGCGCATAGGCCGAGGCACTGCCATCGTCGATTCCGTACATTTTGCGGAAATCCGCACCAGTGACGTGCGGGGCCTGCCCGCGCGCATCGCCAAGGCCCAAATTGATCGACGGCTCGCGGAAATAGATCGGTTTCATCTGCGCATGAATATCCGTCACATGGATAAGGCTGACGTTGCCGAAAGTGTCAAAGTTCAACAACTGATCCTGCGTCAGCGCCTGCTGCGCGGCCAGCCGCGACCAATTACCAAATGAGGACGCACCGGTAATGGCCGTCGCGGCCATGCTGGTTTGCAGAAAATCACGGCGAGAAATCATCGGGCACCTCTTGCGAAGACGCACATGACATGGACGCACCTGACATGCACGAAAGTGAATATTTCAGAAAAAAGAAAAACCCGCGCCAGTTTCCCGGCGCGGGTCAAAAACGCTTAGTTACGAACCGACGGACCTTCGACTGACAGGCCGTTACCGCGCGAGGCGACGTAAAGCTCCAGCGCTACAAACTCTGAACTGCCGGGGTTAAAAGTCTCGGCGCGGGTGTCGCGCACGCAGCCCTTGAACCGCGCATGCACGCCGTTCAGCTTGGTGTTTTTCAAGCGATAGGTCGGAAAGCCGTTGATCTGGCCCTGGCTCAGGTGATCCGCACGGATCATCATACCATAGCTGTCTTCGTGGCAATTGGCGCAAGAAAGCTCCAACTGGCCGGTCCGGGTGTAATACAGCTCTTTTCCCTGCTCCCAGGTCGACTGCACCGGGCCATCGATGGCCACATTGACCGGCATGCCGCGCGACACCGAAGAGATCAGCGCTACCATGTTGGTCATATCCCCGCCGGAGTACTTCCACTTTTCAGCACCCATACGCGTGTGGCGACAGTCGTTGACCTGCATTTCCAGCGTGCGAACCTCGCCCGCGGCTTCGTTCCACTTGGGATAAACGGCGCGAACGCCTTTCATGCTTTCCTCGACAACACCGTGGCAGCTTTGGCAGCTTTCACCGCGTGTGCCATCAACAGTCTCCCAGTCAGCCGCAGCCTTTTCGACCCAGATCATGCCCGGATTGTCGAAATCGTCTTCTTCCATGACCTGCGTGCCTGCCATGCGGAAACGCCAACCCGAATAGATCGTATCGACGTTTTCCATATGCGCGGGCGCTGCCGTTTCAGTGACGATCTCGATCTCACCGTTGATTGTCAGGCTGTTGTCATCCGGGTCGGCAAGCGCCGGCGCAGAAGCCAGTGCTGTCAACGCCAGAACCGATACCATTTTTGTTATTTTTGTCATGTAGTTCCTCCCTCTTCGCCCAACTTAATTGACGGCGATCGACTTGCTGTCGGTGTAGACATCACCATCGTCGTCATACCAGGTGAAGGTGAACTCTCCGGCTGCGGGCACTGTGGCCTCGAACTGGAAATACGGGTTGGTCGAGATCGCAGGCTCCATCGTGACATCGACGACATTCTCGCCGTTGAAATCACAGGTGAAGCGGTTGATGATCGAGCGTGGGATGACGTTGCCGTCACCATCCTTGCGCTGACCGGATTCCATCTTGTGGCTGATCAACGTCTTGATTGTGATCGTTTCGCCAGCCGTGGCCGACTTGGGGACTTTCACGCGGGGTTTGACACCAGATGCCATGTTTCATTCTCCTCCAGGTGCACTGCGGGGGGACCCGCCTGCACGTTATCTCTGATCAGCCGCCGCAGCCGCCAATGGTCACTTTCACGGTTGCCGAGGCCTGAATAAAGCTGCCGTCGGGCATCCGGGCAATCGCCAGCACGTCCTGCGTGCCTGCCAGACGAATGCGCGTCGAGACCGAGTGGCTGCCCGCAAGCGGACCAAAGTTGAACGTGCCAACCGCCGGATTCGGGTTGCCGGTGGCCAGCAGCATGATCGCCGCCGCGCCGGGGGCGTTTACCGCGACAGGCACAGTATTGCCATTTTCGGCAATCTCGGGCGCGGTCAGCGTGATGTCACCGGTTCCGATATCTGCACCGCCGGTAAAGGCCGCAATCTGATCATCAGCGGCAGCCGAGGCGCGGATCGGCAGCAGTGCCAGTGCGGTTGCACCCAGCCCCAGCGCCAATGTTTCGCGTCTTGTTAGGTTCATGGTTTCCTCCTCAGGGTCTTTGAATTCGATGCCCTTCCGGGCCAGTCTTGGGCCCCAAACCGGGGGCTGGGCCGGTCAGCTGTCTTTCAGCGTCAACAGGTAGGACAGCACGTCCTCTATCTGCTGCCCGGTCAACAGTGGCGCAACGTCTCCCTCGTGCGCCTTGCCGGTATAGGCATTGCCCAACCGAACAAATCCATCGACCTTATAGAATGAGGGCATCATCGTGTCCTCGAACCAAAGCTTGGCGTTGCTGACGATACCACGAAGCTCTGCTTCGGAATAACGATCTGCGACCCCGTCAAGCGAGGGGCCGATTTCGCCGTGGAACAGCAATTCGGACATCTCGGTGACCTGATGGCAAGCGATGCAGTTACCCGCGCCTTTGTTCATCAGTTTGCGGCCATTGGCCATGTCGCCCGGCGCGCCCGACAGCGACATCGCAACAGCGTTGTCGGCGTCATAAACCACGTCGGTTGGTGCAACCTCTCCGGCCATTGCAAGCCCGGCGCTGACGGTCAATGCCGCCATTGTCATCACGGTATGCTTCATGGGTCCTCCCTGATCCCTATTTGCAAGAAACTTACGTGGGTGCCCGCCTTTGCGCAACATTAAATTCACGAAACTGAATTATACGATTTAATCGAACCATAAACGGCCACGTAAGCCTATCTAATCGCAGTAAAATAAAGCCACATTTTGCATGCGGCTTTACTTCGTTTTTGGGCTGTTCAATCGTTACTTCCGTTCGAACGCTCGGTTATCCGGCGGGCGTGATAGCGTTGAAAGTCTTCTTCTTCCTGATTCAGATACCGCTCTTCCAGCACCCAGGTCAGCATGTCCATGGTGGTGCCTTTACCAAAGGCCCCGGGCATGGTGACCACCGCAGCCTGCGGTGCGGGAACGCCGTCAACTTCTTGCGGAAAGAACATCATCGTCGGCGTGAACAGCAACCCCCATTTGCGCGCCATCGCCCGTTCCTCCAGCGTGTCACCGTCAAAATCGGTCACCTCCGTCGAGCCATGCAGGTTCAGCTGCACGACAAAGTAGTTTTCCGAAATGAATTCCGCGACTTCGGGTCGGCTGAATACCTCTTCGTGCATCTTGGTGCAATAGATGCAGCCACGTTGTTCAACCATCACCAGCAGGCGCTTGCCCTCGCCGTTCGCTTCTTCCAGATCCTCTGCCAGATCCTTGAAGGTATCGCGAAAGAACGCCGCCTTGTGCAGCCCGTCATCGCCAAGTTCAGCCGCCCAAAGCGGTGCCGCCAATACCAACGCCAACAGCGTTGCCAGAAACCTTTTCATGATATCCTCCCAAAAATTAGCCGAATTGCGGCCAGAAACTTACCATCCAGTTGGCGATATAGTTGATCGTGTCAGTCGCAATCAGAATGGCGAACACGATCAGCATGCCCCCCAACACCTTTTCGATATAGCCCATCAGCCCGCGATTGCGTTGCATCCACGCCAGAAACGGCCGGGCGAAAAACGCCGCCAGCACGAAAGGCGCGGTCATGCCGATGCCAAAGCAGGCCAGCAACAACGCCCCTTTGCTGATCTCGCCCATGCCGCTGGCAATCATCAGAATCGACGCCAGCACCGGGCCGACGCAGGCCGTCCAGCCAAAGCCGAACGCAAGGCCCATCACATAGGCCCCAAATATGGTCGACGGGTCCGATTTGCTTTCCAGCCGCGCCTCTCGGTACAGAAAACCGATGCGGATGATGCCCAGAAAATGCAGGCCGAATAAGAAGATAACCGCCGCGGCGACGTATTTCAGCGTATCACGCCATTGCGCAAACGCCTGCCCCAGCGCCGTCGCGCCCATGCCCAGCAGCATGAAAATCGTCGTGACCCCCAGCGCGAACATGACCGCCGAAACCACCAGCCGCCGCTGCGCCCCCGGCGCGATATCGCCATCGCCGCGCAGTTCAGTCATTGATATCCCGGCCATGTAGCACAGGTAAAACGGCACCATCGGCAAGATACAGGGCGTCAGAAAGGCCGCCAACCCGGCAAAAAAAGCACCCGCAAAGGAAATATCAAACATCATCAGCGGCCAATCCTTGAATAATTCACATATTCAAATTAAGTTGTGGACGAAGCTTTCGTCAACCAGGCTTGTGATGCTAGGACGTTTTGCCCTTTCTGTGACCGGCGCGGTCGCCCTTGTGGTCACTGCGATGAACACCGCGTTTGCCGGTGAACAGCTGATTATGGTCGAAGAGCGTGGGTGTTTCTGGTGCGCACGCTGGAACAGCGAGATATCTGAAATCTATCCCAAGACCCCAGAGGGCCAGCGCGCCCCGCTGCGCCGAATCGACCTGCGCGCGCCCCTGCCCGAAGATTTGCACCTGGCCCGCAAACCAGTTTTCACGCCGACTTTCATTCTTGTTAGCGACGGCGTTGAACTTAGCCGGATAGAAGGCTATCCCGGTGAAGATTTCTTTTGGGGCCTCATTGGTAAGATGCTTCAGGACAACACAGATTTTGCAGGCGCGTCATGAGCGCGCCTGACGACAAAAACAACGATGCAACGGAGGCATAACAATGGCCCTACCGGTAATAAGTGAAGACATGAGCGAAGCAGAAATGGACCTGATGGTCGACAATGCCTGCCGCGCCTCCAATTTTCTAAAGGCCATCAGCCACGAAGGTCGGCTAATGATCCTGTGCCATCTGGTCACCGGCGAAAAGTCCGTGACAGAGCTTGAGGATTTGCTAAGCGCGCGTCAGGCGGCTGTGTCCCAGCAACTGGCGCGCCTGCGTCTCGAAGGGTTGGTGACCCCGCGGCGTGTTGGCAAGACGATCTATTATTCGCTGACCGATGAGCGGCCAAAGCGGATGCTGGAAACAATCTACGATCTGTTCTGCAACGAGCCAGACTAAGCTCGCCAACGCCGGGGGGAAATGATGATCACCGGCGTTTCCGACGAACTTCTTGTTGCCCTGATTGGGCTGGGCGGCGGTATCCTTTTGGGGTTGGCCGCCCGCGTGGGGCGTTTCTGCACGCTCGGCGCGATCGAGGATATCATCTATCAAAACAACGACTTGCGCATGCGCATGTGGATTCTTGCCATCGCCGTGGCAATGATCGGCAGCTTTGCGATGATCGGGTTTGGCCTGCTGCCCGCTGCAGATTCTGCCTATCTAGGCCAGGTCTGGCATCCGCTGGCAAGCATTCTGGGCGGATTGGTTTTTGGCTATGGCATGGCGCTGTCGGGCACATGCGGATATGGCGCGCTGGCGCGGCTGGGCGGCGGCGATCTGCGCGCCTTTGTCATCGTCACGGTGATGGGAATCTCTGCTTACAGCGCCATATCCGGCCCCTTGTCGCCGCTGCGCATCTGGGCGTTTCCAATGGTTGAGACCGCGCAAACCGCTGGTTTGGCGCATTATTTAGGCCGAATAACGGGCCTGTCGCCGGTGATATTCGGCCTTGTTGTAGGCGTGACCTTGTTGGTCATCGCGCTGGCCTCGCGCAGCATTCTTGACAAACCCAAGGCGATCTTTTGGGGTGTTATGGTCGGCCTTGCCGTCGTCACCGGATGGGGCGGCACCGCTATGGTTGCTTATTCCAGCTTTGGCGCGGTGCCGGTGGTCTCGCACACATTCTCTGGCCCAACGGGCGAAACTATCCTGTATGCAATGACGTCCTCCGGCAGCTCGCTTAGCTTTGGCATCGGCTCTGTCGCGGGGGTCTGGTGCGGTGCCTTCATCGGCTCGTTGATCAAACGGCAGTTCCGCTGGGAGGCCTGCGAAGACCCGCGCGAGCTGCGCCGCCAGATATTCGGCGCAGCCCTGATGGGGATCGGCGCAGCAACCGCCGTGGGCTGCACCATCGGCCAAGGGGTGTCAGCGTTTTCGCTGCTGGCCTATGGCGCGCCGGTCACCTTTCTGGCGATTGTTTCGGGGGCCGCCCTGGGCTTGCGCCAGTTGATAGAGGGTTTCTCCCCCGCCTGACGAACCGCAAGCCAAAGAAGTTCAAGACCGCATCCTTGACCCATTCGCGTCAAACAACGGCTGCGGTTGCAGCGTGGCTGTCAACCTGTCACCCAGCAATTCGATCTGCCAACCGCTGTCCTTATCCGCCAGCTCCTTTGGCACATAACCCAGTGCGACCGATTGACCGGCGTTATGGGCGTAGCCGCCAGAGGTCACCCAGCCAACAACCGCACCGTCAAACCAAATCGCCTCATCCCCGATGACGTCGGCATCCTTTGCCGCCAGCGTAAACGCCCGCAATCGTAGCTTGCCGCCGTCCTGCTTATGCGCCTGTGCCGCCTTTTTCCCAATAAAATCAGCATCTTTTGACAGCGCTACAAAGCGCCCCAGCCCAGCCTCATATGGCGTATAAATCGGGCGATATTCCCGCGCCCAGCCGCCAAAGTTCTTTTCCAGCCGCAGCGCATTCAGCGCCCGTAGGCCAAAATCGCGTATGCCAACCGCGGCACCGGCCTGCTTTAGCGCGGTGTAAATGATGCGCTGATATTCGGGTTTCATCCAAATCTCATAGCCCAGATCGCCGGTAAAACTGACCCGCCCCACCAACGCCGGAGCCATGCCAATATTAAGGCGTCGGATGTCCATGAATTTGAACGCCTCCGCCGACAGGTCGGCGGCTGTCAACGATTGCAGTACGGCGCGCGCCTGTGGCCCGGCCACGGAAAGTCCAACCATTCCAGCACTATGCGCTGTGATCGTCACACCGTCCTTCGGCATATGTTCGTCAAACCACCGCATATGGTAATCCTCGGCAACACCCGATCCGGCGACAAAGAAATCGCCCTCGCCCAGCTTTGCCAGGGTAAAATCACCGATCAGCCGCCCATCCTGTTTCAGCATCGGGGCCAGCGTCATGCGGCCCGTGTTCGGGATGCGGCAGGCCAGCATCCGATCCAGCCATGCCTCTGCTCCCCGCCCGGAAACCGAGTATTTGGCAAAGCCCGAAATATCAATAATTCCAACGCCTTCGCGCACCGCCTTGACCTCGGCCGCGACGGTGTCAAAATCTGTCGACCGCCGCCAGGAAAACGCGTCCCGCACGCCCTCGGGCGCGAACCACAACGGCACCTCCAACCCATGCGCCGCACCAAATTGCGCGCCTTCGGCCTTTAGCATGTCATAGATTGGCGTGGTCTTAAGTGGTCGTCCTGCCGGCAGTTCCTCGTTCGGGTAACGTATTGAAAAGCGGCGCGAATAGTTTTCACGCACTTTGGCATTGGTATAATTCGGCGTGGCGAAATCACCAAATCGCGCGACGTCCATGGCAAAAATATCCGCGCCGGGGTCACCCTCTATCATCCAGTTTGCAAGGCTAAGGCCGACGCCACCGCCCTGGCTAAAGCCCGCCATCACAGCGCATGCACACCAATACCCCGGCAGCCCCTTTACCGGCCCAACCAAGGGGTTACCGTCTGGCGCAAAGGTGAACGGCCCGTTGATGATCTGCTTGATGCCAGCGTTTTGAAAGGCCGGGAAGTGTTCAAAACCGACCTCTAGGCTGGGCGCGATACGGTCGATATCGGGTTGCAGCAACTCATGCCCGAAATCCCAGGGCGTCGTCTTTTCCGACCAGGGCACACCGGCTTTTTCATAGGTGCCCATCAACATACCGCCACGTTCCTGGCGCAGGTAAAGCTCGCCGTCAAAGTCGACGGCATGTATCACCTCGCCGCCTGTTTTTGCATTGGCTTCAGCGACTTCCGGCATATCCTCGGTGATCAGATACATATGTTCCATCGCCAGAACCGGCAGTTCCAGCCCAACCATGCGCCCCACTTCGCGCGCCCAAAGCCCGCCCGCGTTGACCACATGTTCGGCAATCACATCGCCCTTGTTTGTGCGAATCAGCCAGCCGTCCGGGTGCTTTTCCAGCCCCTCAACTTTGCAGTGGGTTTCTATCGTGGCCCCCAGCTTGCGCGCCGATTTGGCATAGGCATGGGTCACGCCGGACGGGTCCAAATGCCCATCGACCACCGTTCTCACCGCGCCGACAAAGCATGACGGGTCGAGCAACGGCATGATATCATGGGCTTCTTCCGGGCTGATCAATTCGGCCTCAATCCCCAAATACCGCCCTTTGGCGACCAAACTCTTCATCCAATCCAGCCGTTCTTGCGTCGCGGCCAGCATCACGCCGCCCGTCAAATGAACACCCGTGGCCTGCCCGCTCAGTTCCTCAATTTCCTTATACAAATCGATAGTGTACTGCTGCAGCTTGGCCACATTCGGATCGCCGTTGATCGTGTGCATCCCCCCCGCCGCATGCCAGGTTGACCCGCTGGTCAATTCAGAGCGCTCCAGCAACATGACGTCCGTCCAGCCGTGCTTTGCCAGATGATACAATACCGAACATCCAACGACGCCCCCGCCGATCACAACCGATTTCGTATGCGTTTTCATCAACTTAGCCTCTCATTCTGGATGCATCGGCGTCAAACAACGGTGCCTGCCGGACCACGGCTTTGCGCCGTACCCCAAGGATTTCGATTTCAAATTCCGCACCGTCTGTAATGCGATCCACCGGCAAAAACCCAATGGCGACAGATTTCTGGCTGTAATGCGCATAACCGCCAGAGGTACAAAACCCCACGACGTCTTGGCCGTCAAAGATCGGCTCATAGCCCGTGACATCGGCGTCATCAGCATCAACGATGAGAGTTGTCAGATGCCTTGTGGGCGGCGTATCGCGTTCTTTTATTGCCGCTTCGCGCCCGATAAAGTCGTTCTTTTTGAACGAGATAAACCTGTCCAGCCCGGTCTCAGCGGGCGTGTAATCTGGCCGGTATTCGGCCATCCAGGACCCAAAGCTTTTTTCCAGCCGCAGCGACATCATCGCACGCATGCCGAACGGTTTCATGCCATAATCCGCCCCCGTTGCGGCCAAGGCCTGATACAGTGCAATCTGGTGGGTACGGTCGCAATAAATCTCATACCCAAGGTCACCAGTATAGCTAACCCGGGCCACGGTAACGGGGATATGACCAACTGACATGGCCCGCACAGACAGGAACGAAATATCACTATTCAAACATTTCGAATTTGTCACCGCGCCTAGAACTGCCCGCGAATTAGGCCCGGCGATCTGAAAGCCAATTTTGTTGTGTGATATATTTTCTATATTTACGCCAATTTCTTGATGTCTCAAGAACCATCGCATATGAAATGCTTGCGCGCTGTAACTTGCGGTTAATTGCACTTTATCAACACCCAACCGCATCATCGTGAAATCACCGATAATCTTCCCCTTGGGGGATAGCATCGCCGTCAGGGCCATACGCCCGAGTTTTGGCACGCGGTTTGCCATGATCCGGTCAAGCCACTCAACGGCATTCGGGCCGCTGATCAGGTATTTGCCAAAATTGTGAATCTCATTGATCCCCACAGCCTCGCGCACCGCGCGGCATTCAGCCCCCACCGCCGCAAACGCGTTGGAACGCCTAAATGACGGCTCCTCAAACCGCGCCTCGCCTTCGGGCGCAAAGTAATTCACATGCTCCATGCCATACCCAGAGCCAAAGACCGCGCGTTGTGCGTCCCAGATACCGTAGGCGGGCGTGGTTTGCAGTGGCCGCGCAACTGGAAGCTCTTCATTCGGATAGGAAATCGAGAACCGGCGTTGGTAATTTTCTGTCACCTTCAGGCGCGTCCAATCCGGCCCGGTCCAGTCGCCAAACCGCGCCACATCCATGGCGAAGATGTCATTCTCCGGCTCGCCCTCTACCATCCATTCGGCCAGTGCCTTGCCAACTCCGCCGCCCTGGCTAAACCCGGCCATCACCGCACAAGCCGACCAATAGCCCGGCATCCCCGGCACGGGACCGACCAGCGGGTTGCCATCCGGCGCAAAGGTGAATGGGCCGTGGATCACCGATTTCACACCGGCACGTTCCAACACTGGAAAGCGTTTATAGGCGAAGGCAACGCTGTCTTCGATCTTGTCGAGATCATCCGGCAACAGCTCATGTCCAAAATCCCAAGAGGTGCCGTCAACCGCCCACGGGCGACAAGTTTGTTCGTAAAATCCGATACATAGCCCCCGGCCCTCTTGCCGCAAGTAACTCTCGCCAGCCGGGTCCATCACATGCGGATGCTCTGTATCACGCTCATAAATCTCGGCGATATCATCGGTGACGATATACTGATGCTCCATCGGGTGCAGCGGCAGGTACAACCCGGCCATCGCCGCCACCTCACGTGCCCAAAGCCCGCCCGCGTTGACGATATGCTCTGCATGCACGGTGCCCTTGTCAGTCACCACATCCCAAGTGCCATCGCCGCGCGGATTGGTTTCGCGCACCATACAATGCGTGACAATCTCGGCACCCGCCATGCGCGCCGCCTTGGCGTAGGCGTGGGTCGTACCGCTGGGGTCAAGATGCCCGTCAAGCGGATCATACAGCCCGCCAAGGATGCCATCGACATTGGTCACCGGGGCAATCTTTGCGATTTCGTCGGGCGACAGAATTTCGGTTTCCAGCCCCATATAGCGATGCTTGGCGCGCTCTGCCTTTAGCATATCGAACCGGTCTTGATCGGCGGCCA
>Ga0315339_1001589_pt1 | contig 19580 bp, 16 predicted proteins | sample ASW17metaG_FD_204514 | JGI IMG/M metagenome (GOLD analysis project Ga0315339, IMG submission 204514) | Ammonia-oxidizing marine archaeal communities from Pacific Ocean, United States - ASW #17 | ecosystem: Environmental > Aquatic > Marine > Oceanic | place: USA: California | collected 2016-12-05
TCCACATCAGGATGGACTTCGCGTTGCTTGCGATGAACCAGATCATCAACATGGCAGCCAAGAGTCATTACATGTTCGGCGGAAGCGTAACGATTCCCATGGTCATCCGGGTGTTTGTGGGTCGTAGCTGGGGTTCAGGACCCCAACACTCGCAGGCTTTGCACTCTCTCTTTATGCACATACCCGGGCTGAAAGTGGTGGCGCCGGCAAACCCTTACGATGCAAAGGGAATCCTAGTCGGCAGCATCCGTGACAATAACCCGGTTGTCGTCATGGAGCACCGGCTTCTTGCTGGTCATGAGAGTGAGGTGCCTGAAGAGCTATATACCGTGCCGTTCGGTAAGGCTCGTACGATGCGGCAGGGGAAAGATCTCACCATCGTTGGTGTCTCCTACATGGCCCTTGAATCGTTCCGTGCTGCTGAATACCTGGAAGAAGTCGGGATTGACGCCGAAGTGATAGATCCGGTGTCACTCAGCCCACTGGATATCGACACGATCACGGAATCGGCAAAACGGACGGGAAGACTACTCGTAGTAGACAACGGATGGCTTAACTGCGGAACTAGCGCTGAGATCATCACCCGGGTAGTGGAAGCCGTCGGTGGCTCGGTCTCGATCGCTTTCAAGAGAATGGGGTTTGCAGAGGCAACATGTCCTACTACACCAGCGCTGGCCGACCTCTTTTATCCCAATGCGCGATCCATCGCTATTTCGGCGAATGAAATGGTCAGCGGCAAGGTATCGGACTGGGTCCCGCAGAACAAAGGTGCTATCGAAGCGGCTGAATTCCGGGGACCATTTTGATTGTGGAGAGGTCGCCTGAATCTGACATCGACGTCGGCGGTCCGCTCTGCAGTTAAAAGATGGCCTGAATGCCAACAATTTGATCACAAACCTCATCTCCTGGGTTCAAGATGGAGCGAAAAATAATTGATAATCACGCGGACCCCGTACCGCATTTCCTTCTTTGGTGGAGGGACTGATTATCCGGTCTGGTGGCAAGAGAATGGTGGAGCTGTCCTCGCAACCACGATTAACCGGTACTGCTACATCACGTGTACTCCGCGTCTGCCGTTTTACGATTTCAAGTACCTCGTGTCCTGGTCGAAGAACGAATCTGTTAACCAGATTGATGAAATTGAGCATCCCTCGGTGAGGGAGTGCCTTCGATATCTGGAGGTCAATCACGGGATAGATGTTCGGACGATGGGTGAGCTTCCAGCACGAGCCGGACTCGGCGCTAGCAGCTCATTCACCGTTGGGTTACTTAACGCTATTCACAGGCTCCATGGCCTCTCCGCGAGTCCGATGCAACTGACATCGGAATCGACCCACGTTGAGCAGGATCTGATTGGCGAAAACGTTGGGTGCCAGGACCAGGTGATGGCGGCGTTCGGGGGACTGAACAAAGTTAAGTTCAATCAGGATGGGACGTTGGGAATTGACCCGGTTCGCCTGACTACGGATCGTTACGCTGAGCTTCAAAGTAATTTGATGCTGGTGTTCACTGGAATCATGAGGAGCGCATCGGAGATCGCTGGCTCACAGATTGATGCGACCGGCAAGGGTGATCTGTCCGACCGGCTGACAACGATGAAGGACATGGTCGACGAAGGCGCTCGCGTACTTACATCGGGGTCAAACCTGGATGATTTTGGAAGACTTCTACACGAAAGCTGGCAATTGAAACGATCGCTCACATCCGTCATCAGTAATAGCGAGATCGACGACCTGTATCAGGGCGCGAGGGATTGTGGCGCCATCGGGGGCAAGATAACCGGCGCTGGCGGAGGCGGGTTCATGTTGTTGTACGCGTCGCCAGAGGCGCAGGCCCGAATCCGCGATCGTTACCCGGACCTGATCCACGTAGATGTCGCATTTGAATCGCAGGGCTCGCAGGTTGTCTTCGCGGACGTTGAGGCCTCGAGCTCGGCACTGCGGGGCTTCAAGGATAGGGAGTCGACGAACGCGGAGAATCTCGGTGTATAGCGGCGCACAAGTACTTGTTACCGGTGGGACCGGGATGATTGGACGACCACTGGTAGACATGCTCATCGCAGCGGGCGCGGATGTTCGTATCGCCGCGCTTGATGACCCGGCGCGGGCGAATCCGGAAGCCGAGTTCATGAACGGGGATCTGACCGACTGGGACTTCTGTGCTAAGGCGGTAAATGGGGTGGATATGGTCTTCCACCTGGCCGGAATCAAGGGCGCTGCGGGTTTGTCTGAGCAAAGGCCGGCCAGTTTCATGGTCCCGCTGCTGTTGTTCAATACCATGGTTATGGAAAGCGCACGTCGGGCAGGAGTTGAGCGGTTGCTCTATACCAGTAGTATCGCCGTGTACGAGCCCGCTGCGAGATTTGTTGAGGATGAGGCGTGGAACGGCCCGCCCCACCACGGCGATCGTTTTCCGGCGTGGGCCAAGCGGATGGGTGAACTACAGGCGGAGGCGTACAAGATCGAATACGGGTGGGACAAGATTGCTATCGTGCGCCCGGCGAACGTGTACGGTCCGGGGGACGACTTCAGCCCAACCGGCATGGTCATTCCTTCGTTGATCCGACGGGTCGCCGATGGAGAAAATCCGCTGGTAGTGTGGGGAGACGGCTCTACAGTCCGTGACTTCATCCATGCCCGGGACGTCGCTTACGGCATGATGCTGGCGCTGGAAAAAGGCGCTGACTGCACACCGATCAATCTCGGTAGTGGTTCCGGCGTAGCCATCAAGGACCTTGTGGAGGTGCTCGTGGACATTGTTGATGATCTGAACGAGGTTCGCTGGGATACCGATAAGCCCACCGGTGAACCGGTTCGACTGATGGACCTCACGAGGGCGCGAGAGAAAATCGGCTTTGCACCACAGATCAGCCTTCGCGAAGGGGTTGAAGAGACCTACAACTGGTATCTGGAGAATCGAACCAACGTGGACAACCGGTTCAACGCATTTTCCAAAGACGGGAGAACCAATTGACCTTCTATGACGGCAAAACGGTGCTCGTAGCTGGCGCTAGTGGATTGTCAGGCGCCAACCTCATCGAGGCCCTTCTGGATACCGGTGCGAAGGTCCGTGCGACGCTGCATGAAGAACCCGCAGTCATAGTCGACGACCGCATCGATTACGTCACGGTTGATCTGAAGACAGCGGAAGGTTGCACCACAGCATTGAAGGGCGCGGATTATGCCTTTCTTTGTGCTGCAGATACATCGGGTGCTACTGTGATGGTCAACAATCCGATGGCGCAGATCACCGGTAATGTCCTGATTAATACCTACTTCTTTGAGGCCGCGGTTCTGGAGAAGCTTGATCGTCTGCTTTTCATCAGCAGCTCCACCGTGTACCCGGATGCTGACTATCCGGTAAAAGAGCACGAGGGGTTTGACGGGGATCCCTTCGAGACTTACTTCGGCGTGGCATGGATGAAGCGTTACGCGGAGAAGTTGATTACCTTTTACCACCGTAGGTACGGCCTGAAATCGGCCATCGTGCGTCCATCCAACGTGTACGGACCGCACGATAAATTTGACCCCGAGCGATCCCACGTCATCCCGGCGCTGATTCGGCGAGCTACATCTGGAGAGAACCCGCTGAAGGTATGGGGCGCCGGTGATGAGGTCCGTGACTTCATTTACGCCACAGACTTTGTGCGAGGCCTGTTACTTGCACTGGAGAAGTGTGCGGACGCTGAGCCAGTAAATATCGCCTCAGGTCGTCTTACAACTATCGGAGAATGCGCCGAGATTATTCTTCGCGAGGGTGGCCTTCACGATACAAAGTTGCAGTTTGATCCTTCCAAGCCGACCACGATTCCGTATCGTGCGGTGTACACCGAGGACGGTAACCGCCGCCTGGGATTTAAGGCGGAAGTGTCGCTGGAAGACGGGCTTCGGAAGACCATCGACTGGTATCGCTCCCAACCGGCCGTTGAATAAACTCAGATAATTATTTAAGGGCTGGGAATCAGCGCGCCCACGTCCGTTGAGAAGACACAATAATGCCAGACGAGCCGAACCTTCCCGTAGGGCCCAGCGGCGGGGACCAACCGCAGCTCGCTCCGTGGAAGATCCTGAACAATAAGAAACTATTCTCGGCCCTCCCCTGGCTGGAGGTCTCCGTGGATCAGGTTCAGCTCTCGGACGGCCGAGTCGTCGAGGACTTTTACCAGGTGTTCATGCCGGATTCGGTTCTCATCTACGCAACCACCGAAGATGGGAGAGTAGTAGTCGAGAAAGCCTACCGACACGGTATTGGCGCCGTATCACTTGTCTTCCCAACCGGGGGCATCAACCCCGAAGAAGCGGCCATTGATGCAGCCCGAAGGGAACTATTGGAGGAAACCGGGTACTCCGCAGAAAACTGGAAGGCCGTCGGATCCTACGTTGCGAATGGTAATCAGGGTTGCGGAAAAATCCACCTGTTCCGGGCCGAAGCTGCGCGTAAGGTTGCAGTTCCTGATGCCGATGATCTGGAGGAGATCCGGGTTGTGCTGATGGGGAAACAGGAGCTTGCCTCCGCGTTGAAAAACGGCGATATCACGGCGCTGAGTGCCGTGATGGTGGTTGGTCAAGCGCTCGCGGGGTTGCTTGACGTCGATAGCGAACGGTCTAGCAGCTGACGGCCCAGAGTGCCGGGGACTGCCCCACGTGTGGGGTCGTCTACAGGCCCCGTCTGCGATATCTTAGTTCGTATCGCAATCGATAAGGGAGTGAGTGCCAGAGAGCCTTCGCCACTGTGCGGGACAACGGCGTGCGGGCAGCTTTGCGTTCCGCTTCGAGAAAGAAGTGATTGTCCTTCTTGTAATCCTCTTTGTGGTCCTGCACCCATCTGTAGTGATTAATTGCGTCGTCAAATTCCGGTCGCTTTTGCAGATCTCGAAACTCGTCCGGGTAATCACTCTCGAGGGTAGCGATGATCTTGTTGCTGAATGAATACCGCTCGAAGGCGTACGCAATGCCCAGTAACTTGGCTAGCTTAGGGAATACCTCTTCGCTTGATGCGGTGCCAGGGAAACCTGTTTCAGGGAGGCGGAAGAATATAGCCTCCCCAACGGTAAGAAATCCTTTACCGGACGCTTCACCGGTCCACCACCACTGCTGATTGAGAACGTCAACAAGACGGAATCCGTTCTCAGTCAGGAGCTTGATCTGGTCGGCGAACATGCCCTGGCCAGCGTAGATCTCAAAGTATTCGATCTCGGACACCGTGCACAGCACGCTGTCCGAGATCGCCTTTGTACCCCCCAGGAATGCTGCGTACTCCGCACCCTGGATATCCATGCTGATGATGTCCGGTGGAGGCGCAATTCCGGACTCCACCACGTCATCAATCGTCACGACATCAACTTCAACCCGCGATGCGAGTTCCGTGTTCTGGCCCCATGTGGTGATTGGCTCGTGTGGAGGAACGTGTGCCAGGAACAGGACGTGATCATCCACGACGCCTGGTGACGGGGGATACATGCTGCTGCTAAGCGGGAACTTGTTGATGTGGAAAGGGGATGTTCCGGCTTCGCTGCCGATACCAATGTTCACAAACAACTTCCGCACACCGGAGCCGGAATCTGCTACTTCTGCACTGCTTACGGTCACCTCATCGGTGTCATCTCGAATGTCAAAGATCACAAGCAGGCAGTTTTTTTCGAATCTGTCGATCACATCCCGAACCGGTCCGTATCCGCCGTCCCCACCTATGTGATAAATCACGATGTCGTACGGATCACGATCTTTGGCGGCTGGCTGATCGCCTTCGACAGCTTCTGACAACAGCTCATGAAGCTGCCTGGTTCCGTCTTCGGTTGTCATTCTGCTCCCTTTGGAAACCTCATTTAGATCCATTCAACGTCCGCCGCACAGCATATCTTATGGGCCTCTCAGGTAAGGTCCCGATCGTTAAGCGTTCGGCATTGTTACCGGTCAATTGAGGGGCGTCGTATGTCTGAAATTCCAGTTCGGATCATGCGATGATGTTGGAGTGCAGCCGGGTACCGTATAAAACCCGGCCTTGAAACTTGTCGGAACCAAGTCGGGGGACATACACACTGCTACGGCATCCCGGGGCGGAAAGAATCTCATTTGGGAGGTATCCATGGAGTTGACGCTCGAAGATTTCGCTGACCTGTTTGGCGTGGACCCGGAGGACATGCCCGGAGAGTGCCGAGATCTCATCGAGCTTTACGATTTCCGATACAAGGTCGTGGATGCGGAAGAACGTGAGAAGTTGTTCCTCTCCGTAATGAACCGGATTGATTCGGCTGAGTTCAGCCTTGCGGGCCCTGAGGGAAAGGCGCGGTGGGAAAAGGGTTGGGGTGAGAACCTGCACGCATACGTGTCCAGTGGTCACGATCCCTCTTCACTCGTGCCGAAATATATACGGGCCGGCCAGCCGCTCCGTCTCCGCCAGCAGTATGTCATCCCAGAGGACCCAGATTTCGAGAGAAACTGGTACGACGTCTTCCGGCTCTGGCTATTCAAGCGTTATTTAAGCGGCTTCGACGCGATATACGAGTTTGGATGCGGATCCGGGCACAACATCGCTGTTCTGGCGAGGCTATTCCCGGGCGCGGAGGTGCATGGCCTCGATTGGACAATGCCGGCAAAATGCATCGTGGACGAGATGCGCGTGGCTAACGGATGGAACACGCATGGTCACATGTTTGATTTTTTCTCACCAGATCGATCGTTAAAGTTGGGCAGGAACAGCGCTCTTATTACCGTGGGCGCCCTAGAACAGACAGGCACTAACTTTGAGCCATTCCTTCAGTACGAGTTGGATTGCTCGCCCGCATTAGTAATCCATGCAGAGCCTATCGTCGAATGGTACGACCCGAATGACCTGATTGATTACGCGGCAATTAAATATCATCTGGCGCGTAACTACTGGAAAGGCTATGTCGGTCGTCTTCAAGAGCTGGAAAAGGAAGGGCTTGTCGAAATTCTCAAAATGAAACGGTCTTTTTTTGGAGCGCTTCATATTGAAGGGTACTCCCAGCTGATATGGAAACCAACAATCTCCTGATCAAGTACAAGGACGACTGATTACGTGAAACTAAGTCTTGAAGGTAAACGTGCTTTGGTTACCGGTGGCAGCCGCGGTATTGGGCTAGCCGTAGCACGAATGCTCGCGGATGAAGGATGCCGGGTAGCCGTTTGCGCCCGGAATAAGAATTCCATAGCAGAGGCCGTTAAAGACCTGGAAAGCCGCGGCGTCGAGGCCATAGGTGTGCAGGCCGACGCACAGGTTTCATCAGATATCGAACGCGTGGTTGCAACTGTGATCGACTCTTGGGGTGCGGTAGATATCCTCGTGAACAACGTCGGTGGCGGTGGAAGATGGGGCAGTTGGAATGTGGAAGAGACATCGGAGGAAGTCTGGACCGAGGTCTACGATAAGAACGCTATGGCCGCTGTACGGTTCACTCGACTCGTAATACCCCACATGCGTGAGAACAAATGGGGACGAGTTGTAACCATCGCTTCACGTTTCGGCAAAGAAGGTGGTGGACGTCCCTGGTTCAACATGGCGAAGAGCGCCGAAATCAGCATGATGAAGACGCTCGCAATGACACCGTATCTCGTTCGGGATGGAATCACTTTCAATACCGTGGCACCCGGGGCGATCATGATTCCGGGTACGGGTTGGGAACAAGAAGCGCTGGATGATCCTAAGGCGTTTCAGCAGAAGCTCGATGGCGAGTTCCCTATGGGGCGTCTCGGGACGCCCGAGGAAGTGGCGAGTGTCGTTGTATTCGTATGCTCAGAGAAGGCTAGCCTCCTGAGTGGCGCATGTCTGTTGGTGGACGGTGGTGAGAGCAGCAGTTTCTGAACCGATGGCGACACCTACAATTTTCGGCGTGACCACGTAGCCGCGTACCATGCACGTTGACCACCCAACTAGCTGCTACTACGTTATGTGGGTAGGGTGATGCAAAGAGACCGTTATGAGACGGAAGTACATATACCGGCTGGTAACAAGATGAAAGCAGCATAAATGACGATCCCCACGATATCGGTCATATGTTCAGCATCCAGACCTGAAAACTGGATGGGTTTGTACGAAAGCATCGGCGAAAATGACGTTTCAATAGAATTAGTATTTGTCGGACCTAACCGGCCGACTTACGATCTACCGGATAATTTTCGATTCATTCAATCTAATGTGAAACCGGCTCAGTGTTGGGAAATCGCTAGCAGATCTGCAATTGGCGAATATATTGTATACGTTACCGATGATTTAATTTATCTTACTGATAGACCTATGGATAAATTATATGAAATACATAAAACGAGCGGGAATCCAAATCTGGTCGTGTCGTCTATGTATAATTTTCCGGAAGGATGGAATCGATTTTTTTCAGGTGATATGGACTCACCTTTAGTCGCGCTGTGCTGGATGGTACCCGCAAAATTATGGCGCGATCTCGGGGGTATTGATAGAAGATTTGTGGCCGTATGTTGGGACATAGACATGACGATGCGAGTGGTGGCTTCCGGGGGTGAGATACTAACGTCCGACGTTTACATAGATGAAAAGATCGACATGCCAAACAAACCCAGGAGCCGCGGTAGTACCTTATATAGCGATCACTTATCGTCGGATCGAGCTTTACTGGATTCGCTGTGGTCAACAAACGGGAAGGCCCATTATGATCGAACACTCCCGTTTGAACCGCTGTGTGACAAGAACCTTATTTCACGGTCTCAAGAGCCCCAGGGCCGATGGCGCTACAACAACAGATTTTACAATCGGATTATTACCGGAAGACTGTTCTACTGGCTAAAGACGCAGCGGAAGATCAACAGGGGGCGGGTACGTCGATTCCGTATTAGGAAAATCCCAACGTATGTTGGGAGAATCTTTAGCCGCTGATTAGGCTGGACCGACTAACAAAGTTGGCGCCTAAAACTCCATAAAACCCCACCGTTCACTCTGACAGTTATATATCAAATCGGCAAACCGGTAATAGGCACCTGAAATTGTGATAAGTCCCATAAATTGCACACCGGCTCCGAGTAACCAATAACGGTTATCGGCACACCATAATGCGACTGGAAATATGAACAGGTGGTGAAAAGCGTGAATGGCAAAGCCCACTGTATCGATACTTGCTTCAGCATCCAGACCTGAAAACTGGATGGTATTGTACGATAGTATCGGTGAAAATGATGTTGCATTTGAGCTGATATTTGTCGGACCCAACCCGCCAAAATATGATCTACCGGAAAATTTTAAATATATTCGATCTAACGTAAAACCAGCTCAATGTTTTGAAATAGCAAGCAGGAACGCTTCCGGCGAGTTATTGATGATTGTGCCCGACGACCTGAGATTCATATCGCAACACCCAATTGATAAGTTATATGCGGCACATACAACAAGCAATAATACCAGTCCAATTGTTTCGACTGAGTACAATTTTGCTGATGGGTGGAACAGATTTTATGCTGGAGACTCGACCACCCCGATAATTCCAATGTATTGGATGATATCGGCGAAATTATGGCGCGATCTGGGGGGCGTGGACAGAAGATTCATAGCCGTTTGTTGGGACATGGATATGGCCATGCGTGTGATTGCCATCGGAGGAGAGGTTGTGATGGCCGATGTTTTCGTCTCGGGAGAGATCGAAATGCCGGATAAACCGAGAAGCCGTGGAAGTGCCTTGTATCGGGACTATAAGGCTACGGACCGGGTATTGCTGGATCAGCTCTGGTCGACTGACGGGAAGGTCCATTTCAATAGAAGCCTCCCTGTGGAACCTCTGTCTGATCAGAATATTATTAAACGCTCCCAGGAACCGTATGGCCGGTGGAGGTACAACAGCGGCGTTTACAATCGAGTCATCACTGGCAGAGTGTTCTACTGGTTGTTAACTCAGCGGTCAATCGTATCGGGACGGAAACACCGGTTCCGGATCAGGAGGATACCTACTTACGTCGCAAGACTATTCAGAGGATGAGCACGAGCCACGGGCAACTCAGGGATTCGAGAGCTTGTTCAGGGATCCATCTCCGAAGCGGATCACATGGGCCAACCAAATGTGTTGCATTAACATCCGGTCTGCCTGGTCACCGATGAAAAGATGATTGATCGCCTCCCACACCTGCAACATCGAGAGAAGGACGATTAAATGAACTCTCCAACGGTCTCACTTATCTGTTCCACTGGCCGGCCAGAGAACTGGCAGGGTTTATACGAAAGCATCGGACAGAACGAGGTGTCCTGGGAACTCGTTATGGTAGGCCCTACGGCTCCTGATTGGGATCTTCCGGATAATATCAAATATATACAATCAAACGTAAAACCTGCCCAATGCTACGAGATAGCGGCCCGGAACGCGTCGGGCGAACTGTTGCTGAACGCTCAGGACGACAATTTTTTTACGACAGAACGACCTCTCGACAAGGCCGTCGATTTACTGCGTGCACATTCTAACGAGAGGGTCATCGTGTCGATGAACATGGAGGCGCCACCTGGTTGGAATAAGTTTTACCCGGATGTCGATGATGCTCCTATCATGCCTTTGTGCGGCCTGTTTCCGGCCAAGTTGTGGCGCGAGATCGGTGGAATAGATCGCCGATTTATTGCAGTGTGTTGGGTGGAGGATTTTACGATGAGCACGTTAGCTTTAGGTGGCGAGATCATTTTGAGCGACGTGTACGTGGACGTAGACGTAACGATACCGGACGTGCCAAACAGTTCCGGCACGATACTTTACGATGGACAACGCGACCACGACCGGGCGCTGTTAGATCGATTGTGGTCGATCGACAAGCAGATATTATCCGAACGTACGATGGTCCTAGAGCCGTTTAAGGACGAAGCGATACTCACCCGGTCTCAACATCCCCAGGGACGGTGGCGACATAACAACGCATTGTTGAATCGAGTGACGACAGCAGTCACGGCTTACAAGCTCCGGCAGTGGCGGAGTAAGACGTTTGGACGGGCATACCGCTTTGCATTACGCAACAGCCCCTCTCCTATACGAACGGTGTTAGGACGGATGTGGGCTGATCGGAAACGATGATTTGTGTCGAGTGAATACGGTCTCGTCGCGTTGCGCGGACCAGAAACTTGTGAGCACCGCTGGTGACGGAAGCCACAAATCGATCTTGAAAGCGCCTAAATGAAAGACACAGCCAGAAACTTCGGCGTATTTCAGTTCCTTCGTTCTCTCCGGTTCAGATATCACATCGGATTCCTGATTACGGCTTTTGGCGCAATCGTAACGACTGTATTGGACACGATAGGGCTTGCGTTAGTGGCGCCGGTAATTGCGCTTCTTGCCGGTTCCACTGAGGAACTCGCAAACAGCCAGGTCGTGGACTGGTCCAGGACTGCGTTGGAATCGGTGAATCTGGAGTTCCGACTCCGGTGGCTCTTGTCTATCGTCCTTGTTCTCACCTTTTTACGGGCGGGAATGCTATTAGTTCAATCCTGGATATCGGCGTATTTCACAACACGTTATGAAGCCGAACTACGTGTCACTGGTTACAGCGCTATCATGAATTCCAGTTGGCCTTTTTATCTCCGTCAACGTTCAGGCAATCTCATGAACGTGCTGATCGACGAAAGTAGCCGTTCGGGGGGGGCTTATGGAGTCCTAAACAACGGGGTCATATCCCTACTTAATCTGTTTACCTATCTTGCGTTCGCATTTTTGATTTCATGGGAACTTACGCTCGCGACAGCCGCCGCGACGACCGGGCTCATCGTAATCTACGGGGTGTTGTCCCGTATCGCCCGTATCTTGGGGCAGCGGCTCAGTGTGATAAGCAGTGAAATGGTGTCCGAGATCAACGAAGGTCTATCCGGCGCAAAAATACTCAAAAGTGAAGCGCTTGAACGGGTGACTATTAGCAGGTTTCGGGACGTCGTGAATCGTCGTGCGAAAGTACAGAAGCTGGCGGTGCTCAACACGGGTCTGTTTGCTGCATCCGCTGAGCTCATCTTCATCGGTCTTCTTATCGGGGGACTTGTATTGGGGACGCGTGTATTTGATCTGCCATCTAGCACTGTACTTGTCTTCTCATTGCTTTTCTTCCGGATTTATCAACGGTCACGCGCGCTTCAGGCGACAATTATCGGTGTGTCAGGAGCGATGCCTGCCGTTTCCGGGGTAAGGAGGGTAACGAGTGAAGCTCTTGGTAGTGTGGAACCGCAAGGTGGCATCGCGTTTGACGGGTTGAATTCCGGGATCGAATTTCGCGACGTAACCTTTGATTACGGAACGGGCACGCCAGTGCTTAACGGTCTGTCGATGACGATCCGGGCGGGCACAACCGTGGCTCTTGTGGGTCCATCTGGGATGGGTAAGACGACGATAATAGATTTGACCATCGGATTACTGAGGCCTACGGCTGGCGAAGTGCTGGTGGATCAAATACCTCTCGAGACCTATGCGAGGGATTCTTGGCGCACAAAATTGGCGTATGTGTCCCAAGAGACGATCCTGTTCAATGATTCCGTATTTCGCAACATCGGGTGGGGCCGGGGTGAGGTGACAGAGGAGGAGGTATACGAGGCGGCAAGAATGGCCGACGCGGACGGATTCATTCGGCGACTGGTGAATGGGTACGAAACGGTCATCGGCGATCGAGGGATGAGACTATCAGGGGGGCAACGACAACGAATAGCGCTGGCGCGCGCACTTTTGCGAAAACCGCACTTGCTCATACTGGACGAGGCGACGAGTGAGTTAGATACCGGGGCCGAGGCTCGGATTCAGGGAACGTTTGAGTCAATCCGCGGAGAAATGACAATTCTCGTGGCCGCGCACCGCCTGTCCACGGTCCTGAGCGCTGACCAGATCTGCGTGATTGGAGACGGGGTAATAGTTGAGGCAGGCACTGCAGACGAACTGCTGGCCAGTGGAGGAGCGTTTTCTACGTTGTACGAAGGGCTCGTCGCAACCGAAAAAGACCGGCCAGAGTAGGTCAACTCCTCGTGATCCTAGATCAGAACTAGTTCACGATGGGTCGCGGGATTAATCTTTCGTAGGCGAACCGACGTTCGGCCTTTCCGCTGCACCAAGAGATGTGGCGGTAGGCCGGGACCGAACGTCCAGGGGATACCGGCGACGGCACGGCAAAAACGCTGTTAACAGGCGCAATCCTGACGAACCCGAAACCGAATATGCGGTTAAGAACTGTCGCCACGGTGTGTTTGGATTCAAACCCGTTCCATCGGAATCGGCTCGCCGGGAGTATTTGACGAGTTTAAAAATTTGAATACGCCGGTGAACCGCTCCGTAGATACGATCCCAGGTGATCATCACGCGGTGAACCGGTCCCGTCGTACGGATGTACCTGGCCCGAGCCACGTTGGCTTCACGGGCTACTTCTTCACCGACACCCTCTCTGTAATTAATCGCACCGGGCCGCTTACGGAAGATAGCGAGAAACTCGTGGATATTGGCGACCTTGCGATGCCGGGTCAATCGCAATACCCAATCGTAATCGTTGGCATGTTTTAAAGAAGTATCAAGCTCTTCGTTACCAGAGATGACGTATCGGCGGAAGTACGTGGCTTGCGGGGTGATTATCTGGGTGCGTGCGAGGTATCCATAACTGAAAGGCTTGTAGAGCCTGAGGCTCCAGTCGTCAGTTGAAACGTCCCATGAAATCGAGTCACCGTGGACTACGTCCACATCCGAGTGATCCTGAAGATAGTTGACCGCTGTTTCCACGCTCCATGGGAATATGAGATCGTCCGACGGGACTAGAACCACGATGTCGCCGGTTGCCATCCGGAGGCCCTTCGTGGTGGCATCTGCAGCGCCGCCATCTGGCTCTGAAACCCAGTTGACGCGGCGACGTTCGGCATACTGTCGAATGAGATCGACCGTCCCGTCGTCGGAGACGCCGTCGACCATCACGTGCTCAATGTTGTCGTACGTCTGAGCTTCAACCGCTGCGATCAGATCTCCCAGGTACGCAGCGGAGTTGAAACTGGTCGTTACGATCGAGACCAAGGGCCTCTCAATGGTCAAATCTCACTCCGTGAACCATCCGTGTCGCTTCCTGCGCTTGGGTTACTAGGGTCGCTTGAATTGTATGCGGTACGTGCGGGTCGAATATCAACAACAAGGGGTATGACAGGCTAACGGCAGGACGTTGCTGGAGCCTGACCATATCGCCGGAATCGCCGGTAACAGTCTGCATTTAGTCGTCAACTGCGGATTCCGGTTACCTTGGTGGTTCGAAACCGGTACTCGTTAGTATTGGGGGGCAGAGCGCTCTGGCGTACCGGGAAACCCCGGGCGACGGGGCCATCTTGATCGGAGTTAGCGAAGCATTGGCCCGGTTGTCGTTATATGTCCTCTGGGGATTCGCCCTGAGATCAAATTTATACTCCTCCAAAATTCGTCTGGACGCCAGCGCACGTGCCCTCGTCCCGCGGATTTCTGGACGTGTTTTGGATGTCGGCGCCGGTAGTCAACCATATCGTCGGTACCTGGGTGAAGGAACCGAGTACGTCTCAATGGATATCTCGGAAGGGAGTGGTGCAGATATTATCGGTACCGTCCTTGATATCCCGATAGGCGATGGTGAATTTGACGGAATCATATGCACCGAAGTCATAGAGCATGTTGAAGACCCTCAATCTACTGTCCGAGAACTGCTCAGGGTGACGAGGTCAGGTGGGCTCATGTATCTCACAGCGCCCATGAGCTGGGGGCTCCACTACGAACCGCACGATTACTTCAGATTTACCATGTACGGGTTGTCATCGATGCTTGAACGGGAAGGGTTCAGAGTATTGGAGATCAGGCAGATAGGTGGGGTGTTTGTGATGAGTTGGGCTAGAACATCCGATGTTCTGATCACGCTTCTTTACCGGATAGGATTCCCGCTTAAATATTTGGTCGGCAATAAGATGCGGATATCAATCCTCTCATTGCTAGCTTTTCCATTCGTAGCGCTGGGAGATGCTTTCGCTACGATGGCGGATGCAGTGATCCCGGGATCTCGAAAGGATGCTCTCGGCTGGGTAATTCTTGCCCAAAAAAACGGGAAGTCGGCCGAGAAATGAACATCGCCCTCCTCGCCTTGAATTTCTTGCCTGCGCGTGGCGGGATGGAATTTGTCGTTCACGATCTGGCGGAGAATCTGCATGATCGTGGGCACGGTGTCACTGTCTTTGCACCGAACTGGAAAAATCTTCCGCCGGAGGCTGCGCATCATTACAGGCTCGTCAGGTTTGGTTGGAACTTCCGGGGGGCGTTCCGGTTAGAGTTCAATAAATGGCCGCTTAAACGAGCCTTTGCCCGCTTGCATCGCGACAAACCATTTGATGTGATCAACAGTCACTCCGCTCATTTGAGTACCAGTTATGCGCTTGCCCTCAGGCGAAAATTTGGAGTACCGGTTGTGGTCACTTGTCACGGGCACGATATTCAGCGCGACCCGGCCACGGGTTACGGACTCAGACTAAACCCGAAAGACGATCGCCTGATACGGCGTAATCTTGAGTCAGTTGATCTCGCGGTAAGCATCAGCGGGTCTGTTTACGAAGACCTCGTAGACGTCATCCCGGCCGGCAAAATTGTGTCGATTCCGAATGGTATTGAAGTTGGAGGCGGTGACCTATCTCAGGCGCCGTGGTTGAGAAAATCTGTCGGCGGTGATGAGGACATCATCGTTATCTCCGTTGGCCGGAACGTCCCCAAAAAATCGTTTGATGTTGGCCTACGCGCTTTCGGCGCATCGCTCACCCAGGTTCCGAACATGCGATACGTGCATATCGGAAGGGACAGTGAACCGCTAGAGTCGCTGGCTGTTGAGCTCGGTGTATCAGACCGATTTCACGCCCTTGGTGAACAGCCAAGGGACAGGGTCTTACAGGCGTACACCGAGGGCGACATCTTTTTTTCACCCGCGGCCGTTGAGGCGTTTCCGATCGTAACACTGGAGGCGATGGCGGCGGGGCTTCCCTCCGTCGTAAGCGATGGTCCCGGTAACCGGGATGCGGTGGTAGACGGTCAAACAGCGATCGTTGCTCCCGTTGGTGATTTCAACCTCTTGGCGCAGGGGTTAATCGACATGGCGAGTGATGAGGATCGTCGGCGTGATTATGGGCAGCATGCGCTACGGGCAATACGCCGTTACGCGTGGCCTCGTGTAGCTGATGAATACATTCAGGCATTTGCGAGGGTGACGGACAGCGGGACAGATGTCGCGTGAAATCCGGCTCGATGTTTTTTCCGGACCCCATGCCGCGTCCTGCGGCGTGTTCAGGGCAAGATCGGGATACGTACAATAGGTGCGCTGTCGACTGTCCTTGAGGATCGCTTTCGGCATACACACCAATTCGCGTGACTAGAAGGAATCTGCATGCAAACGGTCATTTTGGCAGGTGGGCTCGGAACCCGTCTGAGGGAAGAGACCGAATTTCGCCCGAAGCCCATGGTCGAGATTGGCGGTCGACCTATCCTGTGGCACATCATGAAGATGTACGCCCATTATGGGTTCACCGACTTCATCGCCTGCCTCGGTTACCGGGGCGACATGATCAAAGAGTATTTCCTGAACTACGAGGCGATGAACAACGATTTCACGACCACGCTGGGTCGGGAAAGCGGTATTGAGGTTCACGGGTCGCACGATGAGCAGGAATATCGGGTAACTCTTGCCGACACCGGGCAAGAGACGATGACGGGTGGCCGAATTCGCAGAATCAAAAGTTACGTCGAAGGGGACACCTTTTTGCTGACATACGGGGACGGCGTGTCGGACATAGATATCGGGGCTCTGGTCAAGTTTCACAGTTCTCACGGGCGGCTGGCGACTGTCACCGCCGTCCGACCAACCTCCCGGTACGGGGTCATGGATTTGGAGCCGAATGGCAATGTTATGCGGTTTGAGGAGAAACCCGAGTTAAACGCTTGGATCAGCGCTGGATATTTTGTACTCGATCGCCGTGTGTTCGATTATCTCGATGATGACGACTGCATTTTTGAACGCGAGCCACTGCAGAGGCTCGCAGACGAAGGCCAGCTCGCCGCTTTCCGGCATTCGGGGTCATTTCACATGATGGATACTTATAGAGAGTATCAAGAGCTAAATCATCTCTGGAACTCTGGTCAGGCGCCGTGGCGAACATGGTGAGCGATACCGAATTTTGGTTAGACCGGCCGACCTATGTAACGGGTGCGACTGGATTCTTGGGCGGCTGGCTTGTGCGCGATTTGGTTGCCCGCGGCGCTGATGTCGTCTGTCTTATACGTGACTGGCCCACGCAGAGTGAATTCGTGCGTAGCGGCCTCAGTGACCGCGTAACGATTGTTCGGGGAGACGTTTCCGATCAGGGGTTGAACGAACGAGTACTAGGCGAGTACGAAATTGCAACCGTATTCCACCTGGCGGCCCAGACCATCGTCGGAGTCGGTAACAGGAATCCTGTCTCCACCTTCGAGACGAATATTGGAGGCACATGGTCGGTTCTTGAAGCGGCGCGGCGTAGCCCGTCAGTGGAACAGGTACTTCTGGCATCGTCTGATAAGGCATATGGTGCGCATGATGAATTGCCTTATTCCGAGGATGCACCCCTCCGCGGGAGCCACCCGTACGATGTCACCAAGTCCGCTGCTGATCTAATTGCTCAGTCATATGCGACAACCTATGACCTTCCGGTCGCTATCAGCAGGTGCGGAAACCTATACGGCGGCGGCGACCTGAACTGGAACCGCATAGTTCCCGGAACGGTCCGATCCATCTTCAGGGGCAACGCGCCTGTGATCCGTTCGGACGGACTTTTCGTTCGGGACTACCTCTATGTTGAAGATGCGTCGACCGCTTACATCTTGTTGGCGGAGGCGCTCGCCGCTGACAAATCGCTTTACGGCCAAGCCTTCAACTTCTCGAACGAGTCACCGATCACAGTTGTTGATCTAGTCAACCAGATATTAAAGCTGATGAATTCGTCGGTCGAGTTGGATATCCGGAACGAGGCCAGCAATGAGATCCGGGAGCAATATTTGAGCGCTGAGAAGGCGCGAAAGACGCTCGATTGGGAACCTCGTTTTGATCTTAAGGCAGGCCTGAAATCTACGATCGGATGGTACCGTGATTTTCTTGGCTGATCGGACGTACTCGATGGCGTTGACGTTTTGCCGTGAACCGCGTCGATGGCGTAACTGGGTTCTCCGGTGAAGGCCCTAGTCATAGGTGGAAGCGGGATGCTGGGCAAGGCGCTGATGCCGGCCCTGCGACAGGCCGCCATAGATGCGACGGCTACTTATAACTCGCGCCCCATTCCTGACGGTGTGCCCCTCGATATCATTGACGCAGAGGCTGTGGAGCGCTGTTTCACTAGGATTAAGCCTGACGTCGTATTTATCGCAGTGTCACCTCAGGGCGGCGCCGACTACTGCGAAACTCATCCCGATGAAGCCTATCTTTTGAACGTTGAGTCCACTCGGACTATCGCCGAGAACTCACTCAAATGCGGAGCGCGCGTGGTCTATTACTCCTCAGACTACGTGTTTGACGGTCAAAGTGGCCCCTACACAGAAGATGACGAACCGTTCCCGATAAATGTGTATGGGAAGACGAAGGTGGAGGCTGAGTACGTAGTCCGTTCCGTCTGTTCAGATGCTTTGATTATTCGAACCACGGCCGTGTTTGCGTGGGATAGGACATCGCCGAATTTCGCTATGCAGGTGTGGGATAGTCTCCAGGCCGGGAGAGCTTTAAAGGTTTCGAACGATCAGATTGGCAACCCAACACTGGCCTCTTATCTGGCAGAAGCAAGCGTGCGACTGGTCCAGCAATCAGAGACCGGTGTGATCAACGTGGTGGGCAAAGACTTGGTTGCGCGTTCCACATTTGGAACGGCCCTTGCTCGTGCAATGGCCGTGAATCCGGAACTGATAGACCCATCTCCAACATCGGATCTGTCCCAACCAGCGAACAGGCCGTTAAACGCCGGCTTGAAAACCGACAAGCTCGAGAGGGTTCTTGGAACGGAGGCTCCCAGCCTTAGAGATTCGCTGAAGACGTTTAGGCGCAACTGGCGAAGTGCGACCCATACGCCGCAAACCGTGACTTCCATTTCAAAAGAGGCGTCGAAGTTGAAGGGTGAAATCCTAGACCGTGTGTCCGACTACTACCGGTTGGTGCACGGTCCCGAAGAGTTCGTTCCTTTCGAGTCACGTGTTCAGTACGCTGGCAGGGTATTCGGGGAAGAGGAGATGCGGAATCTCACCGACTCCTCGCTAGATTTCTGGCTCACACTGGGACCATACGGAGACCTTTTTGAAAGCCGGATGCGCCGATATTTTGGCTCGGCATCATTCACGCTGGTCAACTCCGGTTCTTCCGCGAACCTGACGGCGATTCTGGCTCTGATGTCCCACCAGCTTGAACGACCACTGGTAGCTGGGGATGAGGTCATCACCCCTGCTGTCACGTTTCCTACAACGCTTGCTCCACTCGTACACGGTGGAATGGTCCCCGTATTTGTGGACTGCAATCTGGGCACGTACAACATTGACCCCAACCAAATCGAGGCAGCGATATCGGATAAGACCCGCGCCATATTTGTGCCCCACACGCTTGGTAATCCGTGTGATATGGATG
>Ga0315339_1001590_pt1 | contig 19574 bp, 16 predicted proteins | sample ASW17metaG_FD_204514 | JGI IMG/M metagenome (GOLD analysis project Ga0315339, IMG submission 204514) | Ammonia-oxidizing marine archaeal communities from Pacific Ocean, United States - ASW #17 | ecosystem: Environmental > Aquatic > Marine > Oceanic | place: USA: California | collected 2016-12-05
TCTAAACCTTAAACTATTTATAAAGCATTGTAATTGGCTACTAGATAATGGTTGTGATGGGGTGGCCCCTTTAGGCACGACGGGAGAAGCAAACTCACTAAGTATAGACGAAAGGTTATCGATTCTCAATTCTCTAGCTGAGGCTGGTATTTCTGGCAATAAATTGATAGTAGGTGTTGGTTGCTGTGCTTTTCCAGATACTATAACCCTTACTAAGCGTGCTCTAGAATGTGGGGCAGGTGGGGTATTAATGTTGCCGCCATTTTATTATAAAAACCCAGACGTGGATGGGTTATTTGCTGCATATGCTAACATTATAGAAAAAATTAGTGATCCAGCACTGAAGATTTACTTATACAACTTCCCTCAACAAGTTGGTTTCGAATTGCCCATAGAGTTAGTTGCCAAGCTTCAGAATGCTTTTCCAAATACAATTGTAGGAATGAAAGATAGTTCGGGTGACTGGCCACGAATGGAAAAAATTCTTACAGAATTACCCAATTTTCGTTTATTCCCAGGTTCAGAAGAATTTCTAGTTCCCGCCCTTCGCCTAGGGGGGGTAGGCTGCATTTCAGCAACGGTAAACATATCGGCTCCCTATGCCGGAAAAACCTATAAAAACTGGAAAGAAAGCGACGCAGATAAAAACCAAACACATCTGACACGTTTAAGAAATGCATTTAGTGGCATGGCTGCTATACCTGTAATGAAGGCTTACTTAGAACAAAGTTTCGGGGATACCGGCTGGAGTAATACACGTCCCCCTTTCCTTCAATCAACTAAAGCTAACCTTACAAAAGCTACTAATCGTCTTGCAGAGGCTAACTTCTCCATAACAAAAACATGACATCTATGACATAATTAAAGACGATAAAATCGCTCTGCAGTATTATGAAAAAAGGCGCTTTGGTCTTCTTCAGGTCGGTTTTTTATAGCCTCTATGTAGATATTCATCATATCGCTATAAGTCGATTTAAGTTTCTCGACCGGAAAGTTGCTACCGAAGAAACAACGGCCAGCTCCGAATAAGTCTAATAGCATGTTATATTGCCGAGAAATATGATGTTGAGAACGCCTTACTCCGCCAATACTAAAAAGCTGAGTAGCAGAACATTTAATAAATACGTTTTCATGATTTACCAAAGGTAACAGAGCTATTTTCCATTTTTCAAATATTTCGTCATCATCACTTGTTAATAGACCACCATGTACGAGGCAAAAATTTACCCCTGGGTTATCAGAGACTAGTTCGGAAAAGTAGATAAATTGGTTGGGAAAACCCTGCAATTCTAAAGTTAGTCCATATTTCTCTAAGAGTGAAACCCCATTCCGATAATCATTATTTAGACAGAAGTCAGGTCGGTCCACTGCTTGTCTAACCGGATTATTTTCTTGCCAGTAAACAACATCACGAACCGCTCGAAAATTTGGGTAAAGACAGTGAGAAGAAAGTACTTTTTCTACCAGAGGATCTGAAAGCTTCGCGTATCCTGCTATACCATGTGGAAAACCATGTTTATCAGCTATAGATTGAAGCCATTTTGTTTCTCCTACAGGATCTGAACTATCGTAATGGGCCTGTACATGGACTGACTTAGTAATATTATAAGCTCCAAAGTCAGATATTAAGTCTTCAATAAGATAGTCTTGCCGCAACTCTTCATATTTATCACCAAATATTTTCGGGGAGGCCGGTGCTAATAACCAAGGATAATTTTTTACTTCCCATAGATGATGGTGGGTATCAATTATAGGTCCATCATACATAGTCAATCTCTCAACTTATCTAGTATAAATTAAATAAATTTATGTTTTATTTCTGCGTTTACCAAAATTAACTAGCATCAAGCCAGCAAAAACAAGTACAACCGCGATCCACAGCCAAGCACTTGGCTCTTCACCATAAAACCAAGCCCCCCAACCAAGCCCCATTAATGTGGTAATATAGCCGACCTGGGCCAGATAAACAGCACCGGACATTGATACCACAGTAAAATACAAGAAGAATGTGCACACCGTAATTAAACCATAAGCAATCAAGGCTTGGTCACCTACGTCAAAATCTAGCCAGATGGGATGAAAAGTGTTGGTCGCTATAGAAGCCACTAAGGCAGTTATTGAAGCAGAGAACATAGTCCCCATCGCTAAAACCATTGAATCGGCTTCCACAGGTCTTGCTGCTTCTGCATATACATTAGTAAGAGCCCAAGCAGTAGGCGTAATAAAGGCAAGCAATGCAAAAGGCAACATATCAGCTGATGGTAAACTGCCTCGCGGAAGCACCAGAACTGCCACTCCTATAAGGCCTAATAAAACCCCAGCTGCCCTGCAAGCATCTAATTTTTCCAGACGAATTATAACGGCAACTATATAAGTAATAACAGGAGCAGTAACTATTATAACTGACATCAAGCCCGCAGGTATATGTTTAACTACAAAAACCATATTGGAATTAGGAAGTGCTATGCCAACCGCACCCATTACAGCAAAATAACATACATAACGTCGATCAAATTTAACCTTAACCCCCCGGATCAGAATTATTATTAATAATCCTGTACCCGCTATTAAAGTTTGCCAAAACACTGCTCCAATAGGAGAAATTCCTTCCAAAGCCAGAAATTTTGTAAAAGCGGGGCTTAGGCCCCATAAAGATCCCAAGGCTAAAAGTAGAAGTAGAGGCAAAAAAGGCTTGGAAAGACCCGGTGAAGTTTCAGATCGGTCAATCATTTTAAAAAATATCATACATGTTATGAAGCTTTTAATTACGCCTCTGCAGAAGTGTTTTCATCATGGGAACCCTTTCCCAGATTAACTAAACCAACCCCAACTGCTACTAATATAGCCGCTAACCATAACCAAACACTTGGTTTCTCAGCAAAGAATAAAATACCCCAGCAAACACCAAATACAGTACCAAGATACCCAACTTGCCCAAGATAAACAGCTCCAGACATTTTTATTATCGCATAAAATATTAAAAATGCCACTGAGGTCGAAAGCGCGAAAAAAGCTAATAGTGCCTCAGTGTGGCCTATGCTTTCCCAGATTGGATAAAAACTATCATCCAATAAACTTCCAGTAAGCGCACCCAGCGCTGCAGCAAACATTGTACCCATCGCAAGGGCAACATTGTCAGAATTAGATGGACGAGCGAGATCTGCAAAAACATTAGCAGCTGCATAACCTAAAGGTGTAATAAAAGCTAGAAGTGCTAACGGCAACAAATCACGAGATGGTAAACTACCATCAGGTAGGACAAGTACGGCAGCTCCAGCTAGACCAATTACAATGCCGGCCGCACGGCTTTTTACGATCGGCTCCATTCTAAACATTAAAGCAATGGCGTAAGTAAGCAACGGTGAAAAAAGTATTAAAACAGAAACATAACCTACTGATAAATGCTCCACAGTATAAACTAATATCACATATGAAACATCGATGCCTACAATACCCATAAATCCAAAATAAATAAAATGCTTGGCCCCAAACCTTAGCTTCGTGCGTCGTACCAAACAAACAATAAGTAATATTAGACCAGCGCCAAAAGTCTGCCAAAACACCACTGAGAATGGCGACACACCTGCAATTGCTAAGCCCATAGAAAATGACGGGTTTCCTCCCCATAGAGCTCCTAGCACAATTAATAACAATAAGGGCGTCCAACGAAACATGTTTTTTCTTATTGATGTATCAGTCATAGGACTTACTTCCTCAGGCTACAGAACATACATTAACTTTCCGTCTTACCGAGGTAAAAAGCAGGCAGGAACATAGGTTCAAAAACAACCATTTTAAATTGGCATAAGAAGCTATATTATACTACTAAATATAAATAAATTTTCTTATTGAACTCTATCTGTTTTTTTTAAGTAAACACATTGATGAAATTAGACTCTAATAACATAAAACTTAAAGGACTTCTTGAGCTAAAAGAAGTAGGTATATCTATAAACAGCTATATGCTTTTCGAAAAACTGAATATAAAAATCCCAGAAGGAAGTATTGTTACCGTTATGGGTCCAAGTGGTTGCGGTAAATCATCTCTTTTGTCTTTTATATGTGGAACTATATCAACTGACTTCAGCACATATGGCCAAATACAACTCGGTGGTAAAACCCTATTAGACCAACCTCCTGAAAAACGAAACATTGGAATTTTATTCCAAGATGATTTATTATTTCCCCATATGTCTGTTGGCGAAAATTTATCTTTTGGTATTCCATCAGCTATAGTTGGCCGGAGAAAACGCCAAAATATAGTGCAAGAAGCGCTTTCCGAAGCAGGACTAACAGGCATGGAAAATCAAGACCCTAATACTTTATCTGGCGGTCAAAAGGGTCGTATAGCAGTTATGCGAACTTTACTTTCTCAACCGAATGCTCTTTTGCTAGATGAACCATTCTCAAAATTAGACCTGGACTTAAGAAGTCGCTTTCGTTCTTTCGTATTCAGACATGTGCGTAAAAACCTTCTTCCCACTTTACTTGTTACTCACGACCCTAATGACGCGGAAGCGGCAGGTGGGCCTGTTATTCAGCTGGTGTAGTTTGAACGAAATAATCAACCTAATGCCTTCTGGGGTTTGGGCTACAGACCTTGCCATCGCATCCATAACTTTATTAACGGCAGGACTTATTAGAGGTTTCGCAGGCTTTGGATCAGCAATGATCAACGCTCCCATATTAAGTCTACTGTGGGGCCCAACAATTGGCATACCAATAGCTGCATTAATCGAATTCGTACCAGCAATACAACTAACTCCAAGGGCAATTCCAAATGCACAATGGCGTCTTGTCTGGTTACTAGGGGTTCCGGCATTACTACTAATTCCGGCTGGTTCTTGGCTTCTAATAATTCTACCTAGCGATATACTCCGACGCATTGTGGCGATTGCCGTTCTTATTCTTGTAATAACTCTATGGTCTGGTTGGCGTTATAAAGGCAAACGTACATCACTCATTAGCGGCCTTGTTGGTGCTATAAGCGGATTACTTTCTGGTGCGACTGGAATAGGAGGACCTCCAGTAATTCTCTACTTAATGGCAGGAAACGATAAACCAAAAACATTGCGCGCCAATATGATCGGTTATTTTACTATTGTCTTAATTGGCTTAGCAGTAACTTATTTTTTACTCGGACTTTTCAATCAATATGTTATTTGGCGTACAGCCTTATTGGTACCTTCATTTATAATTGGGATTTTTATAGGCTCCTTAGTTTTTCCATATGCGTCTGAACGAATTTTTAGAATTATAGCCTTAATTATATTAGCCTGTTCAGCAACTTACGTATTGTTAGCCTAAAACATCATCTTTATCGACAGGTTGCTAATTCTGCTTTATGTGCATCACTCATAAAAAGCTGCCATATTTTGGCTGGAACTCCTCCACCTGTAATTGATCTACCTCGTAACTTCTTCATAGGGCTACCATTATCGTTTCCCACCCACACCCCCGTAACGAGTTTATCCGTATACCCAATAAACCAGGCATCACGTGATTGCTGACTTGTACCTGACTTTCCTGCCGCCATATGACCAAATTGTGCAGCACGCCCCGTACCTTTCTCTATCACTGCACGCAGCAGTTTTTCCATCACATCTACATACTTTGGTTCTATGACTTGATGACTAGATAATTTACGTCTGCTATATAAAAGTTCTTTATCTGTCCTGACTTCAACTAGTCCATAAGGAAAAACAGCACTACCACCATTAGCAAATACAGCGTACGCAGCTGTTAGTTCCAGAAGCGTCACTTCACCAGCGCCTAATGAAAGCGAAGGGTGTGTAGTAAGTTCTGCTGTTATACCTAGACGACGGGCAGCCTTTAAAACATTATCACGCCCTATATCTTCAGCAACCCTAACAGCGGTTGTGTTAACAGAACGTGCAACAGCATCTAGGAGTGATATTTTACCATAGAATCTTCCCGAAAAATTTCTAGGGGTCCACCCCTCAACTGTTATTGGTGCATCCAAAACAATGGTATCAGGTTTCATACCTGCCTCAATGGCAGGCAGGTAAACAATTGGTTTAAAAGCGGAACCTGGCTGACGTAGGGCCTGAGTAGCCCTATTAAATTGACTTTCACTATAATTACGACCTCCAATCATAGCGCATACTTTACCATAAGGCGTCATTGATATTAGTGCCACTTGGGAATTAATGTCTATTTTCTTTATAGCTTTATATGCAAGATTTTGTAGATAAGGACTTAAGGTAGTGTTAACAGTGAGGTCGCTGCTGCTAGCAATAGCTGCTGTACGGCCAAGCACCCAATCAGAAAAATAACGTCTATTGTATTCAGATTTTTGTATGTCTTTAGATAAGTATTTCAGATTATTTAATTTAAATTTCTTAGAAAGAGTTTTGATATTTAATTTATCTATTACTGAGTAAGATAAAAACCCCTGTTCCACCATCTTAGACAAGACTATATTTGCCCTTCCTAAGGATGTCTCCAGATTATATGCTGGGTTTAGTCTCGATGGAGCTCGTAAAAGGCCGGCAAGAATCGCAGATTGATAAACACCCAAATCTCGAGCAGATATCCCAAAGTATCTTTGTGATGCAGCCTCTACTCCATAAGTTCCCGAGCCTAGATAAACTCGGTTTAAGTAAATAGAAAGTAAATCCTCTTTCGTAAACTTATGTTCAAGCCAAAACGCAAGAATTAACTCCTTAATCTTACGGTCAATAGTACGCTCAGGAGTAAGAAATAAGTTTTTCGCAAGTTGCTGAGTTAAAGTTGATCCCCCCTGGACAAACCGACCTTTACGTAAATTAACGGTCATAGCTCTCAATAAACCTCGACCATCAAATCCCTTGTGTTTAAAGAAACGGCGATCTTCAATAGCCACAACAGCTTGCACCAGATGTGAAGGAATCTCTTTAATGTCTAAACGTCTCCCGTAAAGATCACCATAAGACGCCAAACGCCCACCCTCGGCGTCAATAATGATTATACCAGGTCTACGTGATTTTGCGGCAGTACTACTGAGGCCATCAATAGACGGTAAATCCCAAGCATAATAAACAACAACAAGTGCGCCAATGACCAAGCCCCATATAGCTATAATCACAGCCCATTTTAAAAACCATACTAAAATATTAATAATTTTATTAAAAAAGGCCAATGTACCCTAAGCCATTCTAACTCTTACATTTAAATTTAATTCTTTAGATAAACCGAGTACTTTTATCTGGCCTTATAAACATCTATTTTAAATATCTAGGTTAGCTACTTTCAGAGCATTCTGCTGAATAAACTCTCGACGAGGCTCAACTTCCTCTCCCATCAATGTAGTAAACATTTCATCAGCGGATTCTGCCTGGGCAACTCGTACTTGCAAAAGAGAACGGGCCTCAACATCCAGTGTTGTCTCCCACAATTGTTCAGGATTCATTTCACCAAGTCCTTTATAGCGAGATATCGACAAACCCTTTCGCCCAATTTCTAAGACAGCGTTTAATAAAGATATCGGGCCAGTTATAGCGTACTCTTTATCTTTAGATACAAGGGTTAGATGACGCATATAATCCTTCTGTAACTCTTCCCGTAAAAGGTTTAAACCTCTCGCTTCTGAAGAGTTTATTATTTTTTGATCAACCACTAAACGTTCAGGTACCCCACGCAAAGAACGACTAAATGCCAACCCTCCATTAGTATCAACCGTTCCCTGCCAACCCCTTTCTAGAAGAGGTGAAAGAGAATCAAGGCGAAGAGAAATATATTCAGCAGCACCTGTTGAGTTTTCTATATTAGCCAACACTTCGGGATCCAGTGCACCAGCTATAGCGGCTTGTTCGACGACTGCTGAGTTAGGTAAGTATTGGGTCAAAGGCCTCATTAAGCCACGCACTTCCCTTGCCGTCTTCAACATTTTTTGCAAATCTTCTCCACCCCTCTGATCTCCATCAGGCAATGTTAATACTACTTCACTAATTCCTGATTCTATCAAATGACTTTCTAATGCTGTTTCATCTTTTAAATAAACTGCTGATTTACCACGAGACACCTGAAAAAGCGGGGGTTGCGCTATATATAAATGACCTTTTTCAATTAGCTCTGGCAAATGTCGATAGAAAAACGTCAGTAATAATGTGCGTATATGCGAACCATCAACATCAGCATCAGTCATTATAATAATTTTATGATAACGAAGCTTCTCAATATTAAACTCTTCGCGGATACCTGTTCCTAATGCTGTAATTAAAGTTCCAATTTCCACTGATGACAATACCTTATCAAAACGAGCTCGTTCTACATTGAGAATTTTTCCCTTAAGTGGTAAAATTGCTTGATATTTACGTTCACGTCCTTGCTTAGCGGAGCCACCGGCACTATCACCCTCGACCAAAAATAATTCCGTCTTAGACGGGTCTCTTTCCTGACAATCCGCCAACTTACCAGGTAGAGATGCAATGTCTAAAGCTCCCTTGCGTCTAGTTAGCTCACGCGCTTTGCGAGCGGCCTCCCTCGCAGCAGCGGCTTCTATAATTTTTTCAATAACTGCACGCGCCTCGGTGGGATGCTCCTCAAACCATTGGCTAAGCTTTTCGCCAACAATTGACTCTACAACCGGCCTAACCTCTGAGGAAACTAACTTATCTTTCGTTTGTGAAGAGAATTTTGGATCAGGAACCTTAGCTGAAAGAACACAAGTTAGCCCTTCCCGAGCGTCATCACCAGTAATTGATAATTTAGCCCGTTTGGCTAAGCCACTAGATTGTGAATAATTATTTATAGTTCGAGTTAACGCCCCTCTTAAGCCAGCTAGATGAGTGCCACCATCACGTTGTGGTATGTTATTAGTAAAACACAATACTGTTTCATGGTAACTATCATTCCACTGCATCGCTACTTCAATTACAACATCGTCTCGTTCGCTAATCAGATGCACAATGTCTCCACTTAAGGCCGTTTTATTACGATCAAGATATTCTACATAAGCTTTCAATCCACCTTCATAGTGCATTTCAATACTTTTTTCTTCAACACCACGGTTATCATTTAGAATTAATACAACACCAGAGTTTAAAAAAGCGAGTTCACGCAGCCTATGCTCCAGGGTTTCTAAAACAAAAACTACGCCTGTAAAAGTTGCGGTTGATGGCAGAAATGTTATTTCAGTGCCAGTACGCAATTTTTTTGTACCATCAGCGTTTATTTCTTCAGGAGCTGGCCCGACCATTTCTAAATCTGCCTCAGGAACACCGTCACGGTATACCATTACATGTTCATTCCCGTTGCGCCATATTCTCAGCTCCAGCCGGCTAGACAATGCATTAACAACCGAAACGCCCACACCATGCAAACCTCCTGACACTTTATAAGAATTCTGATCAAATTTTCCCCCAGCATGGAGCTGGGTCATTATCACCTGCGCCGCAGAAACCCCTTCTTCATCATGAATATCAGTTGGAATACCACGACCATTATCTACAACAGTGACTGAACCTTCGGGATTAAGAGTTACTTGGATAGTGTCACAGTGACCGGCTAAAGCTTCATCAATTGAGTTGTCAACCACCTCATACACCATGTGATGAAGACCTGAACCATCATCAGTATCACCAATATACATACCGGGGCGTTTACGAACAGCATCAAGCCCTCTTAATACCTTTATAGAATCTGCTCCATATTCTTCGGTAGACACAATTTTAGCGATAGGGCCCAAGTCATCTTCTTCTGGCGCATCCGTCATCTCAACCGGTTCCCTTAGATATATATAAATTATTTTTCCTACTACCAGACAAACTAACCGCAGCATCAGCAACGCTAAAGTATTGTGCCGAACCTCCAAAACTTTCAAAAAGACTTTCATCAGTACCTGTTAACCAAGCCTGAATACCTAGATCTTTTATGTTTTCTGCTAAGGCAGACCGACGGCATTCATCAAGATGAGCAGCCACCTCATCAAGTAATATTATGGGTGTTGCTTGACGGTCTATAGTTAGCAGGTAGGCATATGCTAGAATAATGGCGATTAACAGAGCTTTTTGTTCACCAGTCGAGCATTTTGCTGCTGGCATATTTTTATCAGTATTAATAACTACTAGATCACTACGGTGGGGTCCATGCTCTGTCCGACCGCTAGCTCTATCACTTTGTCGAGTACTGGCCATTAAAGACCTAAGCTGATCCTCAACAGCCAATGCTGGATTTCTACTAAGCAAAATATCTACTTCACCAACGACTTCAATGGATACACCAGGGAATTGAACATCGGTTCTTTCTCTACGCAATGATAATGCTGTATTAAGCCTGGTCACAACATCTTTTCGAGCAGCGCTCAAAGCTACACCAGTAGATACAATAGTTTCTTCAAGGACCGAAAGCCAAATAGTATCGCTAGAGTTCTCTTTCAATAAACGCTGCCGAGCTCGCAGTGCTTGTTCATATGACGCGAGCCTATTAGCATGTTCGGGATCAAAGCCAAAAACTATGCGATCAATAAATCTTCGTCTTCCTGAAGATCCTTCCAAAAACAAACGGTCCATCTCTGGAGTTAGCCAAACCATACTTAAGTGTTTAGTAAGTTCAGATTGTCCTCTTGTTATTACACCGTCAATACTTACAACCCTCCGACTTCGCTGGTCACGTCCTTTCAAATTTTCTACACCCGTACCAAGCATCAGCGGACCGCCTACTGAGTCAAATCGCACCGCCACCGCCCAACTATCCGTAACATCTTCATTGCCAATAAATGCAATGTCTCCTAGAGGTACATGACGCAGACCTCTGCCTGGAGCTAAAAATGATAGAGCTTCCATAAGGTTAGTCTTACCAGCACCATTACTACCCGTTAGCACCACAGGTGTAACATCCAGTTCAAGCCTTAGGGAGCGATAATTCCTAAAATTACTAAGGTCAAGACGGCGAATAGCCGATTTCAAAGTATGTAATTGTAGATCAGGTGCTTCACGCAGAGGAGCGCCCGGCTGTACATCATCGACTTGATTGAGGACTGAGTTACTCACACTCGCATCGGCATTAGAACGTATAACGCTCTATCATCACTTGAGTCGCGAACAATTGTCGGTGATGCAGCGTCAGCAAAGACAAACTGAGCATCATCACCCTCAATTTGCGCAGTAATGTCGAGTAAGTATCTAGAGTTAAAGCCAATCTCCATATCATTTTCAGAATAACTAACTTCGAGTTCTTCTGTGGCGCTTCCATTATCACTACTCGTCGCAGACAATGTTAGTGTTCCAGGACTAACAACCAGTTTTATTGAACGACTTTTTTCTGAAGATATGGTCGACACACGGTCAACTGCGGCTGCAAATACATCGCTGTTTACTAATAACACCTTATCATTATCAGTTGGAATAACCCGCTCATAATCGGGAAATGTACCGTCAATTAGCTTAGAGGTAAGAATAACATCATCAAATTCTATGCGAATTCTAGTATCGCTGAGTGCCACATCTATAGCTTCCACGCTCTCATCAATTAACTTACGAACTTCAGCAATTGCCTTACGAGGCAGAATCACTCCAGCCATATTTTCTGCACCCGCCGGCAAAGGCATCTCAACACGTGCCAACCTGTGACCATCAGTGGCAACAGCTCTTAAAAACTTTTTATCATCCACATCAACTGCATGAAGGTATATTCCATTTAAATAGTAACGTGTTTCTTCTGTTGATATTGCAAATCGTGTACGATCTATTACCGCTCGCAGTTCATCTGCTGGTATAGAAAAAACCACCGGCAGGTCACCACCACTAAGAATTGGAAAATCTTCAGTGGGTAAAGTACTTAAACTAAAGCGAGATCTCCCTGCTTTTATCAATAACTTACCATCCGACGCATCAGTTTCTATCTCCACCTGTGACCCATCAGGTAGTTTACGAACAATATCGTAAAAAGTATGTGCAGGTGCAGTACCAGCACCCACAACGCTAACATCAGCCGCTATTTTTTCATTGATAGCTAGGTCCATATCAGTTGCTGTTAAGGTTAGCGTTCCGTCAGTTGCATCTAGCAATACGTTCGCCAAAATTGGTATCGTATTGCGTCTCTCAACTACACTCTGCACATGAGCAAGTGCTTTCAATAAGGTAGATCGTTCGATCGTCAGCTTCATTGTCTTTCTCAAACTCTATCTGGCGCTATCCGAACGACAGAGGAATATAAAATTAGTTAGCATCAAAACCATATTTACCCCTAATCATTCTAGAATCTATAAAATTTAAGAGCAAATACAGTCAATATTCATACGTTACCATAAACTAAAACAGATATTGAACTATTATAGCAGAAAATGAATGATTCGACAGTGAAATCATACTAAATTATAGAAAGCGCATTTCTGATTTAGTTTTTTTAAGAGGCCACTAAATTCATAAATACTATGACCCAACTAAATTTCTAGCATACGCCTTAATAGCTCAACATCTTCATGAAAACTACTATCCGCTGTTCGCAATTCTTCAACTTTTTTAACAGCATGCATAACGGTAGTATGGTCTCTTCCCCCAAATTTACGGCCAATTTCAGGCAGCGATCGAGCAGTTAGTTGCTTAGATAAATACATAGCGACCTGTCTTGGGCGCGCTACCGCCCGAGCCCGTCTCGCTGAGTGCATATCTACTAATCTTACATTGAAATGCTCAGCTACTCGCTTTTGTATTTCTTCAATGGTAATTCGCCTATCATTGGCTCTAAGAAGATCACGCAATATTTCTTGAGTTGCCTCTAAAGTAATCGTATCGCCCACTAAGGTCGATTGAGCAACAATGCGATTCAGTGCACCCTCTAATTCACGAACATTAGAATTAATCTTATGAGCAAGAAATTCGATTACCTTATCCGGCAACTTAGCTCCTAATCGCTCTGCTTTATTTCTGAGTATTCCTAACCGCAACTCATAATCTGTTGGATGTATGTCAGCAACTAACCCGCAACCCAGCCTTGAACGCAAACGCTCCTCCATGCCCTCCAGGTCTGATGGCGACTTATCAGCTGATACAACTATTTGACGGTTTTGATCAACCAACGCGTTAAACGTATGAAAAAATTCCTCCTGCGTAGAGTCTTTTCCACAAATAAACTGAATGTCATCAATCATTAAAACATCAACTGAGCGGAATTGTTCTTTAAAGTCCATTGTGGTGCGAAACCTCAATGCCCTTACAAACTGGTACATAAATTTCTCAGCTGACATATATAAAACCCGGCGCTCCGGATTTTGACTGGTTATATGCCAAGCTATAGCATGCATTAAATGAGTTTTACCTAATCCCACACCCCCAAACAAAAACAGTGGATTAAATTGTACACTATCAGATTCCGCTGCTCTACGCGCTGCAGCATGTGCTAATTCGTTCGTGCGCCCAACAATAAAGTTTTTGAATATAAAACGCTTATCCAATAAATCAGTAACGTTTTTCGTACCAGACTGATCTGAGTTACTTTCTCTGCGGTCAATCCTTTGATCTGCCAGTGGAATCGCTGATGGATTATGTTGGCTCTCACCTTTATTTCGACCAGACATGCTAGGTGATTTTATCAAAGAGCTAATCGGCTCAACAATTATTTCCACTTCAGTTACGTTAGAGTTTTCTTCCTGCCAGAGCTCTGTTAATCTATCTCCATAATTCTGCTCTATCCAGTCGCGCATAAACCTAGTCGGAACAGTAATTCGCAAGCGGCTACCAAGAATTTCACCCAAAGTTAGGGGCTTTAACCAACTGTTAAAAGCGGCGTCTCCTACCTCGGCACGAAGTTGCCCTCTTACACTAGCCCACTGCTCAGCCAAAGTGGAATTAGAATTATTCCAATGATCCCTCATGTCGTCAAATACTGAGAGTGTTGGTTAAGCCAACTGTTTTTAAAATAATTCATAAAACCATCTTTAATGATAACAATATAGTTAGTAGATACAACTTTATTGAGCTTACCTAGGAAAAACCTTACATGTCGGTGATATCTAGTTTTCAAATGCTCTCCCCCCCCAAAAAAAACTTCTGCCAGCAAGTGAAAGACTAATTGTCCCTAGCTTACCCTAAGTTGGCAGGTCACTCGTTCAACAGTCGATAAAAATTGGAGAACAGCCTTCCAAATAAACCAACAAAATTTAAGTTATAATTACTAGACTACTTTACTTAACTTTTACTTACTTTTTAATTAATATTACTTACTTTTTACGTCACAGTAAGTTTTATTACTTGCATTTATTGTATATTCTCATCGTCATAATTAATAAATGAATCGCATAAGTAATGAATATTATATAATTATTATATTTATTGGCCCAAGAGCAAGGACTACCATACATACCACAAGCCCAGGCCGCAACAACTCTAAGCAAGATTTGATTAAAATAATTACTATTTTTTTATTTTTGATAAAAAAAAACCGCGCTTCAATAGCGCGGCTACAAACAAAATACATAATCTACAATTGCTTACGACATTACCTTAATACGAGCCGATAACCTAGATAGACGTCGGCTAACAGTATTTTTTTTAAGGACACCTTTTGTCACGCCACGCTGTAATTCAGGTTGAGCTGCACGAAATGCCTCGACAGCATCCGAACGGTTACCGCTTTCGATGGCTTGTTCAACCTTTTTAACATGCGTCCGTATACGGCTAACACGGTTCCGGTTTATTAATGTACGTCGCTCATTGCGACGAATTCTCTGTTTCGCCGATGCATGTTGGGCCATAATTTTAATTCTTCTTTTCTATAGACTGCGGCGCGGCTTATAACGGGGCAACCCTATCGCGTCAAGACCACTAGTGTAAATACAAACCTTTTATTTCTAGTTGTTTTTAAAATCTGGTTGTTTTTTTGCAATAAAAGCCGCCATACCCTCTTTTTGATCTTTAGATGCAAAAGTTGAGTGGAATAAGCGGCGCTCATAACGAATTCCCGCAGACAAAGCTACTTCATAAGCCTGATTAACAGACTCTTTCGCTAAGTAGGCTATAGGTCGAGACATGCCAGCAATAATCCCTGCGGTTTTAACCGCATCATCAATTAAATCCGCTAAAGGAACCACACGACTAACTAAACCGGACCGTTCAGCCTCTTCAGCACCAATCATTCGACCAGTTAGGACCATTTCCATAGCTTTAGACTTACCTACTAGACGAGTAAGCCTCTGAGTGCCGCCAGCCCCAGGTATTGTTCCAAGGGTTATTTCCGGCTGTCCAAACTTAGCATTATCCGCAGCAATTATAAAATCACACATCATAGCAAGCTCACAACCGCCACCCAGAGCAAAACCAGCCACCGCAGCCACAACTGGTTTACGACAATTACTTACTTTCTCCCAATCACCAGTAATAAAATCTTCCATATAGGCACTAATGAAGGTCTTCTTTTCCATTTCTTTAATATCTGCTCCAGCGGCAAATGCCCTCTCAGAACCTGCTAGCACTATACAACCGATATCATCGTTCGCTTCGAAATTATCTAACGCAGTTCCTAATTCAGAAACCAAAGCAGCACAAAGTGCATTCAGCGCCTTTGGCCTATTCAATGTTATAATCCCAACAGAGCCTTGTGTTTCAATCTTGATATTTTTATAAGTCATAACCAAATCGTCCTTAGCTGCATCTCATCCTGAGAGATATAAATTATTAATATTATCTAGGCGTGATAAAAAACCTTGCTATCAAAACATTAATTTCCTCTATAAACACAATTTGCAAAACCTCTCCACTGCGCAGCCAACTAAAAAGAGAGCCCTCAGTATTATGTTTTTCCCACCCCAACCTGGGCAAAGTAGTGTTATAGAAAGAAACGGCTGCATTTTTAGAAAGTTCTCCTCGTGCTTTAGATTCAACAATACGGCCCTCCAACTTATTAAAGCTTAAGCTAGACTCTATTTCTTCAACCAAACCCGATGGCAAAGGAAGGTCCGCTAATACAGATACGTATTTTGGGCTAATAGCCTGCACAGGTATTACAAGAAAAGTTGCTACGAAGAAACTAACTATAATCTTATGTAATTTATTATTTAAAAGGCATGGCATATACAGGCTCATTGCAAGTTCAGCGTTGCCATTGAGAACAAAAAAAAGTAGATCTTCCACTTTGCGAAATACGCTGTATACACCCATCTAGTCCTTTTTTCATTTTACAACGAGGGCAGTATTCTCGCTCCCGACCATAAACAGCAAACTGATGCTGAAAATACCCCAGCTCCCCATCAGCATGCCTAAAATCGCGTAAAGATGACCCGCCGGCAGAGATAGCTGCCAATAATACGCGTTTAATTGAAACCGCTAATCTCTCTGCTCTTATTCCTTGAATTGTATAAGCCCTTCTTTTAGGGGATATATTAGAGTGATAAAGCGCCTCACAAACATAAATATTTCCAAGCCCAGCTACAATTTTCTGATTAAGTAGTGCTGATTTTATCGAAGTTCTTCTGCCATATAACTGCTCAGCTAAAACGGGCCCATTAAAGGAATTTCCCAAAGGCTCTGGGCCAAGATCACGTAAAAACTTATTGGTATTTACTTCTGTAGCTGCCAGCAGAGCCATAAACCCAAAACGTCTCGGATCATTGAAACGGATTTCGACCCCCCCCTCTGTTCGAAAAATAATGTGGTCATGCTTTTGCCTAGGCGGCTTAACTGAATCCCTAGAAAAAACTCGAAAACAACCACTCATACCAAGATGAACGAGTAAATTTTGTCCATCATCTAGTCTAATCAGAAGATACTTGGCTCTCCTTGCTACACCCACAACCTTGCAGCCCGCAAGACGCTCGTGCATATTATCTGGCAACGGAAACCGAAGGGCAGGAGTATATGTTGCAACATCTCTTATTACATCTCCCTCTATGGCCTTAAGTAAACCTTTTCGGGTAGTTTCAACTTCGGGAAGCTCAGGCATATTTTTTCCAGAAAAATAATCCAGGCGTTGATGTTAACTAACAATAGATATAACCGACGAATCCTTGCGGCACAAACATTAGTACAATAACAAAGTAAATAAATCAGCAGCAGAGCATCATCTACTATATATTTAACCTATGATAGATAAAAAAACACAACAAGAAAAACAGACTACCCATTTCGGCTTTACTGAAATTCCATTGGCAGAGAAAACATTAAGGGTAAAAAAGGTTTTCGATTCTGTCTCCAGCAACTACGACCTAATGAATGACCTAATGAGTTTTGGTATACACCGTTTATGGAAGTCATCTTTTATCAATCAGCTAAACCCTAAAGCAAACATGGACATAATTGATGTAGCCGGCGGCACAGGCGATATAGCAAAACAAATTATTAAAAGATGTAATAATAAAGCTAGAGTTACCGTCTGCGATATAAATGCCAATATGCTAAAAACTTGTCAGGACAATTCCATAGATAGTGGGCAAATAAAAGGCTCAAATACTCCTTCATTAGTATGTGGCAATGCCGAAGATTTACCCTTTGCTGATTCCTCAGTTGATGCTTATACAATAGCCTTTGGTCTCAGAAACATAACTAAAATAGATGTAGCCCTAAAAGAAGCCTATAGAGTATTAAAACCAGGAGGACATTTTCTATGTCTAGAGTTTAGCCAGGTGATTTCGCCTTTAATATCTCAATTCTATGACAGGTATTCTTTCCTTGTACTTCCTAAACTGGGGGAATTTATCGCAAATGACCGAGAGTCTTATGTTTATCTAGTAGAAAGTATACGTAAATTTCCAAAACAAGAAGAATTAGTGTCAATGCTCCACGAGGCGAAATTTAGCCAAATAAATTATAGAAATTTATCTGGCGGGATCGCAGCCATACACTCAGCTTGGCGAATTTAGGTACACTCTAGATGCTTATGTTCCTAAAAAACATAATTCGTTTGATCAAGATTTCCCGCACATTAGCAAGACACGATGCGTTATTCCCATTAAACTGGGTATCAAACACTTCAGGCCTAGTCCTAACTGCAAAGATATTATCAGGGTTTAGAATTAAAAGCAGTGTACGTTCACAGCGCCCCGGCGCAAGGTTAGCAATTGCTCTTCAGGAATTAGGCCCTAGCTTCATTAAATTTGGCCAAATGCTTAGCACACGCCCGGATCTCGTAGGAGAATTAATTGCAAATGATTTATCCATCCTACAAGACAACTTGCCTTCATTTTCTGCTAAAGACGCTCGAGCAACCATAGAAACACAGCTTGAAGCAACAATAGACGAACTATTTGATGATTTTGAAGACAAACCCATTGCCGCAGCATCTATTGCTCAAGTGCATTTTGCTATTACAAAACTAACACCGCATGAGATTGAAATAGCTAAAAAAAATAACTTACCCTACACGGGCCGTAATGTGGCAGTTAAAGTTTTACGACCAGGAATAGAAAAGGCCTTCGCAAGCGACATAGAGCTATTTCATTGGATTGCTAAGTTACTCGAGACATTTCAACCCCAACTGCGAAGACTTAAACCGGTTGCAATTATAGAGACATTTTCTGAATCTGTTCACTGGGAATTAGATCTGCGCCTAGAGTCTTCAGCAGCAGCCGAATTGGCTGAAAATTTTTCTAATGACCCCCTATACCTAGTGCCCGCAGTCGATTGGACCAGAACTAGTCAAAGGGTTTTAACAACTGAAAGAATAGACGGTATACCAATTCATAACTTTAGAGAGTTGCGTGAAGCAGGTCATGACCTAGAAAATATTGTCAAACGTGCTTCAGAAAATTTCTTTCTTCAAGTATTCCGAGATGGTTATTTTCATGCAGATATGCATCCAGGCAATGCGTTTGTTTTAGATGATGGAACTTTAGCTGTTGTTGACTTTGGGATCATGGGAAGAATAGATAAAAATACGAGATTTTATCTTGCCGATATGTTACTGGGGTTTGTCACTGGTGACTACAATCGAGTAGCTGAGGTTCATTTTCGAGCAGGCTATGTACCCGCCGACAAAGACAAACAAGCCTTTAAACAAGCAGTTAGGGCCGTCGGAGAACCAATTTTTGGCCAGAGCTCATCAGAGATCTCTATAGCCCGCCTGTTATCTCAGCTATTCCAAGTTACAAAAGAATTTAATATGGAAACACAACCTCAACTACTTCTGCTACAAAAAACCATGCTGTTAGCCGAAGGGGTTGGACGTCAGCTGGCCCCAAATACAAATATGTGGAAACTGGCCGAACCCCTAATCGAAGAGTGGATGATAGAAAACAGAGGTCCCGAAGCACGTTTAGCAGAAGTAATAACCAATGTTATTTGGGCGGCAGAACGACTACCTACTGCAATCACAGAATTAGAAAAAAAGCTCTACCAAACCAATGATAGCTCTTCTAAGAAAAATATAAAAAGCAATAAAAAACACTTAGTACAATGGCCTATTTGGTTAGCCATAAGCCTTCTTACTATTTTATTTCTTACAAAGATTTAGTTACAAATGTTAAATTTTTCCAGAATATAAAAAATGTCATTACTTGCTCAAATACCTTTGCTTGGGTTATGTAATTACATTATTCTTGCGTAAAATATATTATAATCTATCTATATATTTGTTTTTATTGGGTAATTATTACAATGCTTCATGGCAAAAGAGTATTACTAATCATTAGCGGTGGCATAGCAGCC
>Ga0315339_1001591_pt1 | contig 19572 bp, 18 predicted proteins | sample ASW17metaG_FD_204514 | JGI IMG/M metagenome (GOLD analysis project Ga0315339, IMG submission 204514) | Ammonia-oxidizing marine archaeal communities from Pacific Ocean, United States - ASW #17 | ecosystem: Environmental > Aquatic > Marine > Oceanic | place: USA: California | collected 2016-12-05
GCGTTGACGGCGAGGCCGTTGCCACCACGCATGAAGAAACCGCCGTTATTCTGGCCAACTCCAAGAACGTAATTATCGTGCCGGGCTACGGCATGGCGGTGGCCCAGGCCCAGAACGCGGTCAGTGAAGTCGTTGAGGAATTGCGGGCTGGCGGGACCAATGTCCGCTTCGGCATCCATCCCGTCGCGGGACGTCTCCCTGGTCACATGAATGTACTGCTGGCGGATGCCAAGGTGCCCTACGACATCGTGCTCGAAATGGACGACATCAACGCCGATTTTCCGGATACGGACGCTGTGCTCGTGATCGGCGCCAATGACATCGTCAATCCCGGCGCAGAGGAGGACCCGAACAGCCCGATCGCCGGGATGCCCGTCCTCGAAGTCTGGAACGCCCGGACTGTCATTGTCCTCAAGCGCAGCATGGCCACCGGGTATGCGGGCGTCGAAAATCCCCTGTTCTTCAAGGAAAACGCGCGCATGCTGTTTGGCGACGCGAAAGAGAGTGTGCAGGCCGTCCTAGGCCATCTGAATCAGTGATTTTCTTGGTGAAGCTGAATCAGGAACGTTGCGTTAGAGGAGGCTGACCCATTCAAGTTTCGATTCTGGATCAATCGATCGCTGTCGCGGGACGCCCGCATGATGTGTCGATCCGAGACACGGTCTCACTTGCGCAGTTATGTGAAAAGCTGGGTTATGCCCGATTTTGGCTTTCCGAACATCACAGTCATCCATCCATCCTCGGTACCGCACCGGAAATCCTGATCGCGGCAATCGCCGCCACGACCCACCGCATTCGGATCGGCAGCGCCGGGATCATGCTGCCGCATTACGCTCCGCTGAAGGTCGCGGAGCAGTTCCGCGTGCTCGACGCGCTGGCGCCGGGCCGCATCGATCTCGGGCTGGGACGGGCGCCGGGTTCCGACGGCCGCACGGCCTTTGCCCTGAATCCCATGGCGCATGAGCGGGCGGAGCATTTTCCCGCCGACGTGCGCGATCTAATGGCTTGGGTTTACGGCGAGCCGTTGGTCGATAACCACCCGTTTGGGATGGTCCAGGCCTATCCGCAGACGGACACGGTTCCCGAGGTCTGGATCCTGGGTAGTTCCGATTTCGGAGCCCAGCTCGCGGCCCATTTCGGTCTGCCGTATTGCTTCGCCTGGTTCTTCACCGATGGGCGTGGCGGGCAGCGGGCGATCGATCTCTATCTGGAGAACTACCAGCCCAGTGAACGGTTCCCCGAGCCACTCGCCGGACTGTGTGTCTGGTGCCTGGCGGCGGACACGGACGAAGAGGCGCAGCATCACTATACTTCCCGGGCAGTCTGGCAGCTCTCCCGGGACCGCGGGATTTTCATTCCCATGGACTCGCCCGAGGATGCTGCGGCGAAACCCTTGAGCCCGCAGGAGGACGCAAGGCTCGCGCAACTGCGACAGGAAGCATTCGTCGGTACACCCGATAAGGTCGCGGCCCAAGTCCGCGAACTCTCAGAACAAATCGGCGCTCAAGAGATGGCGATCGTGACGTGGACGCATGACGAGGCCGTCCGGCGGAAGAGTTACACGCTGCTCGCTGACGCGTTCGGCCTTGAGGCTGAAGCGACCGCTGATTAAGCCGGGTTAAGCTTGCTGACTCGGGTCAGTTCGCGCACGGACTTCCGGATACCGCAGCACGACAAGGGCCGTCGCCAGCAAACCTTCGGCGGCAACGATGGTGACGGCCGCTGACGCGCTCAGCCAGTCCGCGAGTAACCCCAACTGAAGATAACCGATCGGGCTTACCCCGATGCAGACCACGAGGACGCCCATCATGCGGGCGCGAAAGTGGGGCGGTGCAGCCGAGAAGATGATGGCGCTCTGCATCGAGCCGAATCCAGCAGCGCCAAGGCCGACGATGGGCATTGCCATCGCTGACGTTAGCGTCGAACCCGATAGGCCGAACAACAAGATCATCGTCAGGCCGAGCGCGGTTCCGTAGAGGTATATCCTGAGGAACCAGCTTGTGCGGGCAAACACGACGATGAACATCGCGCCCACGAACGCGCCGGCCCCTTCCGCGCCCACCAGAAGCCCGACTTCCACGGGCCCCAGTCCCAGAACGTCTTTGCCGATCACCGGTACCATGGACAGGAATGGAAAACCGCAAATGTTGTAGATCACGGTGATCAGCAGGACCCCGACGATCATCCGGCTATCGCGAGCCAGGCGCACACCCTCGATCAAATTACGCACAATCGATGCGCCTACGGTTGGTCGTGATGGCTCACCGGCAGGGACCATCAGCAGCAGGCAAAAGCCGACCGCGTAGAGCGATGCGCTGAGGGCGAAGACGCCATCGAGGCCGACGATCACAAGGACCACGCCGCCCATCGTCGGCCCCAGCAGACGGGTGATGTGATTGGTCGAAGAATCGAGTGCCATCGCTGGACCGACGCGTGCCAGGCCCGCGACTTCGCCCAACATGGTGCGCCGTACCGGCATGTCGGCAGCGCCCAAACAACCGCTGAGAAAGACACCGATGGCGAGATGCCAGATCTCGATGGCGTCATTGGAGACCAATCCCGCGAGCACCAACGAGACGAGGATCATGGCGACGAGCATCAGCAGCAGGAAGCGGCGCGAGCCGATCCGCTCGGCGAGCAGTGCCACCCAGAAACCGACCACCGACATCGGTATCATTCGAAGGAGAAACAGCACCGATAACACCAGGGCGGAGCCCGTGAGGTCGAAGGCGAACACGCCGATAGCCAGAACCTCGAGCCAGCGCACGACAGCAATCATGGCGCCAGTCAGCCATAGTGTGAAAAAGGTCCGCTCACCCAGCAATGCCAGCGGATGTGGTTTCGGCGCGACCGCCATTTCGATGGAAGGGATATCGGGTTGTGTCAACGTCGCTCACGATTGAGTGGACAGATTTTCGACGGTATCAAACGTTGTAGCAGGGCGCCGCGCCGATTGTAGACACAAGGAAGGGTCAAGGGATGCCAAAGACCAGCGAACGAGTTGTCGACACGCTGATCGAAGCAGGGATCAGTCGTGCATTCACCCTGCCGGGCCTGGGTATCACCTGGTCGTTGCCGGCGTTTGAAGCCCAACGCAGTAAGATCGACGTCGTGCTGACCCGAAGCGAATGGATCGCCTCGGTCATGGCGCAGGCGACCGGAAGGCTGACCGGCCGGCCCGCTGTGCTGATGGGTCAGGGGCCCTGGATCTCGACGATCGGCGGGGTCGGCATCCTGGAGGCTCATTTTTCTGGCTCGCCGATGCTCGTACTTACGGAGACCTCCGATTACGACGGCTACGGCCAACAGGGGGTCTACCAGACGATGACGGGCGACTATGGCGGGGCGGACGTCATGGCGTCGCTGAAACCGATCACCAAGTACTGCACCTACGCGACGTCACCGGCGGAAGCGGTCTTCGGCACCCAGATGGCGATCAAACACGCCACCCTCCCACGCCAAGGTCCCGCGGCCGTGATCATGAAGACGTCGATCATCCGTGAGGAATTGCCCGAGCCGGCGAAACCTGTTCTCTATCCTACCGACGGTTACCTCAGCTATACGCCGGCCCGGCCGGACCGCGCTGCCATAGCGGCGCTTGCAAGACTGATCGATGGCGCGTCGCGGCCCGTCATTGTGGCGGGCAATGGGGTCATGGCGGCTAATGCGGGCGCCGCGTTGCAGGCGCTTGCCGAGAGGTGCGGCATCGCTGTCGCGACCAGCTACAACGCCAAAGGCGCGATTGCCGAGACCTCTGCGATCGCCGTCGGCATGCTGGGGAACTGGGGCTCACCGACCGCCAACCGCGCCGTCGCGGCGGCCGACCTGGTGGTGATGCTGGGCGCCAGCATGGGACCCGACTACACCCGGTTCCGGGATCCGGATTTAATTCGGCCCGGTGATCAGACGCTGGTCCAGATCGACGTCGATCCGCGTAACGCCGGCTGGGTCTATCCGGTCGACCTGGCGATCACCGGCGATGCCGCGGATGCCCTCACCATGCTCGATGACATCGGCCTCGCTGCCAAAGCGCGTGAGTCGCGGGTGTCGGACATCGCCGACCTGAAGGCGCGTACCGGGTATGACGAATTGCCGCGGCCGGCCGCCAAGCAGGGGACCGTGCATCACGCCGACCTCGTGGCGGGCGTGCAAGCTTTTCTCGGGGAGGATGATTTCCTCACCTTGGATGCCGGCGCCAATCGGATCTGGGGAACGTTCGGATTGCGCATGCCCTTTCCCCAGCGGCTGCTCGTCCCGGGCGGTACGGGAATCATGGGATGGGGTCCGCCCGCTGCTTTGGCGGCAAAGCTCGTGGATCGCCGCAAACGCGTCACATGCTTGGCCGGTGACGGTGGCTTCATGATGACCCTGCAGGTGATCACGACGTGCGTTCAACAGGATGCGGACGTCGTCTTTCTGGTGGGCAACAACGCCGGACTGGGTATGGTGCGGGACAATCTGGGTGACAGCCGTATCGCAGTCGATTTCGAGGACGTCGATTTCGCCAAGACGGTTGAGGGGCTCGGTGGTAAAGGGCTCACTGTCCATCATCCCGACGAAATCACCGATGCGCTCGACGAAGCCCATAAGTTGGGCGGCCCGGTGGTGATCGACGCCAAGGTCGACCCGGAGGCCAGTCACCACGAAGCGGTGGACAGCGTACCTCTATGAGATATTGAGTCGAATAATTGGTGTCTGACACAATTTTCCCTGTTCTTCACCGTCGGTCGTAACTGGGGTAAGTTCGTACCGAGACCACACACAATTTTCGGCCGCCAACGGCGCAGGAGAATTTGGTAGATGTCCGACGATTTCGAATCCCGCTAGGGCGACACGCTGCGGCGAATGAAGATAAATTATTCGGTGCCCGAGACGCTCGAGCGGGTCGAGGCGGCAATCCGTGGCCGGGGCCTTAAATTCTTCGGCTGTCTTGACCATGCTGCAGCCGCGGAGGAGTATGGTCTCGAGATGCTGCCAGCGACGGTGTTCCTGTTTGGTAAGCCCAAGCTCGGGACGCCCTCCATGATTGAGTGCCCGGAGTTTGCCATCGAGGCGCCGCCGAAGGGTCTGGTCTACCAGGACGGGGACGGACAGGTCTGGATTGCCTACAACATGGCCTAGTATCTTTTAGGAACGATCTATGGCCGGCACGGAATTACGTGCCCGAGGACATCTGGGCCGGATTCAACAATATGTTGAAAGAGGCCTGTGAGGAAGCCGCCGGCTGACCCCTCGTGAATCGGCTCGACTGTGAATAAGGACTATGACATGACGACGTCCGCCCAAAGCACCCATGAAGCCGCGGCAGACGCCCGCAACGACAACATCAAAATATTCGTCAACGGCGATATTGTGCCAAAGGCGGACGCGAAGATTTCCGTCTATGACAGCGGCTTCATGCTGGGTGACGGAGTGTGGGAGGGTTTGCGGCTCTACAACGGCCGCTTCGCGTTCCTCGAAGAGCATCTCGATCGCCTGTACGGCGCGGCCAAGGCCCTCGATCTCGATATCGGGTTGACGCAAGAGGGGTTGACCGCAGCCCTCTATGAGACCGTGCGGGCCAACGACATGCGTCACGACGTGCATGCCCGGTTGATGGTCACGCGCGGACCCAAACGCAAACCGTTCCAAGACCCGCGTCTGAGCAAGGACGGTCCGACCATCGTGATCATCGCCGAGTTCAGCGCCCCGGTCACGGCTATCCTTGAGCGCGGATTGACCTTGCACACGGTGCCGATCGTGCGCGGCCTGCCGGTGACCCAGGACCCGAAACTCAACACGCATTCCAAGCTGAACTGCATCTTGGCCGGGATCCATGCCATCAAGGCGGGAGCGGACGAGGCCTTGATGCTCGACCCGCAGGGCTTCGTGAACACCACCAACTCGACCAATTTCTTCATCGTCCGGAACGGTGAGGTCTGGACCTCGACGGGGGACTACTGCCTCAACGGCATCACTCGGAAGAAAGTGATCGAAATCTGCCGGGCCGAGGGTATCCCAGTGTTCGAGCAGAACTATTCGCTCGTCGATATGTATGCGGCGGACGAGGCGTTCGTGAGCGGGACGTTCGGTGCCCAGACACCGGCGGTGGAGATTGATGGACGGATGATCGGGGATGGCAAGCCGGGCCCCATGTTCCGGCGCATCCGTGAGCACTATAAGGACTTGATCGCGCACGACTGCGGGATGGAGTGAGGGTGTATTGAATTCTAACTCGATCTAACCTCCAGCAGCTGCCAGGAGGGAGGCGTTGCCGCCGCCGGCGGTGGTGTCGACGCAGAGGTGTCGCTCGACGACATAGCGTTGTGGCGTGATCGCTTCGATCACGCCTTCGCGCGCCGCGAGTGCGATACGGATCGATTTCTGGATTTGGGATCAGCCGCCGAGCGATTTTAGCGCTGCGGGATCGAGGCGGCAATTCAATGCCGCGAGAGGTGCTCCGGCTTCCACCAAGGGTATGGCGACACCGTTGACGTCTGGCGCGACGAGGACGGCAGCGCCGCCCAGAGCCAATGCCTGAAACCCTTGCACGAGGGCCGCCTCGGTGATTGGCCCGAGGCACAGGATCGTGCCACGCGGATGCAGGCTGAGCCGATTGCTCTCTCCGGTGGGGCCAGGTAGATCGACAGGACCGAGATCGACTGCGGCCGCTGCGTCCAGAGCACGTGCCGGCATTGGTCCAAGCCCGTCCACCTTTGATAATACTTGGCGCAATTCCCCAATTCGATCATCGCGCAGACACCAGGTCGTTGCATCGAGATCGTGGATCACCGCCTGGACGTCAGCGGATGACAGGTCCGGCGCGTTTCCGGGCGGTTCGGCGCTACCCCAATCTGCCGCCGCCGTTCGCTGCAGGCCAAGGAGGGTGTGTGGCCCGCCGGCCTTGGGGCCAGTGCCGGACAACCCTTTGCCGCCGAAGGGCTGGGAGCCAACCACTGCGCCGATCTGGTTACGGTTGACGTAAAGGTTCCCGGCCCGTAGCCGGTCGACCACTTGCTGGACCCAGCTGTCGACACGGGTGTGCAGCCCAAAGGTCAGGCCCTAGCCGGCGTCGTTGACGGCATCCACCACGGCATCGATCTCCGTGCCCTCTCCCAGCATGTCATAGGAGAAGATGTAGCCTCTTTCCTCCTGTTGCCGGGCGTTCTCCACGGCTTCCTCAATGGTCTGACCGAGCACGAACTGGCGCCCGATCTCGCGCATGGCCTGGGCGACCGTTGTGCGGACCACGGGCTCGCCGAGGCGGCGGACCACGTCGTGCAAGGCGCTGACCAGTCCATGTGTTCGTCAGTCGGCATCAACCCTTGCCCGTAAGTATCCAGGCCCACGTCGAGGCATTGATTAGGGAAGAGCCGGAGTGACCCAGATGCTGGCCCCAATGAGATGGCACGATCTTGTCGCTGATCAGCGCGTCGATGGTCTCGGCGTTTGGCACTCGCAGCAGCGCCTCGGCCAGGCACATCAGTGCGATGCCCTCGGTGGTGTTGAGGCCATACTCGGAGAGGAAGCTCTCCACGATGTTGGGTGTGGTGGACGAGCGTACCGTTTCGACGAGTTTCACCGCTTGCGCGGCGATGGTTTGGCGCTCATCCGGCGATAGATCAACTTTGGCGATCAGGCTGGTGAGGACACTCGTTTCCTCGGCGAGGGTGGCCACGCGGATGGCGGATCGCAGGTTTTGGATGTGCGTGTCGTGTGGCATGGTAAACAAAAGAATATACACCCTCACCTAGCCTCCCCCGATCTCGGGGGAGGAATACCGATATCGAAAACGGCGAGTGTCCCCCTCTCCGGGGAGGGATTCTTTCAATCCCTCTCCCCGGGATCGGGGAGGGCTGGGGTGGGGCGAATGGCCACAAATGACTTGCCGGCCGATGATCTCAGTGGATGTCGCGGGCGACGGGGGCGCCGCTGGAGCCGACGAGGAAATCGAGATCGCAGCCACGGTCGGCTTGGAGGACGTGGTTGACGTAGAGGTGCACGTAACCGCGCGGGAAGTGTGGTTTGGGCGGGGTCCAGTTGGCCCTGCGGCGCTCGAGTTCGTCATCCGGCACGTCGAGGTGAAGGAGACCTGTCGCGATGTTGAGTTCGATCTCGTCACCGTCCCGGACCAGGGCGAGCGGTCCACCCGCCGCGGCTTCTGGCGCGGTATGGAGCACGACCGTGCCGTAGGCCGTGCCGCTCATGCGGGCGTCGGAGATGCGCACCATGTCCGTGATGCCCTGCTTGAGCAGCTTGGCGGGCAGGGCCATGTTGCCAACCTCTGCCATGCCGGGGTAACCCTTCGGCCCACAGTTCTTGAGCACCATGACGCAAGTCTCGTCGATGTCGAGGGCGGGATCGTCGATGCGGGCGTTGTAATCCTCGATGGTCTCGAAGACCACGGCCCGCCCGCGATGCTTCATCAGCTCGGGAGAGGCCGCTGAGGGCTTGAGGACGGCACCGTTGGGCGCCAGATTGCCGCGCAGCACGACGATGCCGCCTTGCTCCTTGAAGGGGGCTCCGAAGGAATGGATCACTTTGCGGTCGAAGCATTCCGCGTCTTCCACGTTCTCCCATATGGTGCGGCCGTTCACGGTCGGGGCGTCCTTGTGCAGCAGGCCGTTCTCGCCCAGTTCCCGGAGGACGACGGGCAAGCCGCCGGCATAGTAGAAATCCTCCATCAGGTATTCGCCGGAGGGCATCAGGTTGACCAGACAGGGCACGTCCTCGCCGAGCGCGTGCCAGTCGTCGAGGGACAGGTCGACGCCGAGGCGCCCAGCGATTGCGAGCAGATGGACCACTGCGTTGGTGGAGCCGCCGATGGCGCCGTTCGTGCGGACGGCGTTCTCGAAGGCCTGGCGGGTGAGGATCTGGGACATGCGCATGTCCTCATGCACCATATCGACGATGCGCCGGCCGACCATCTGGGCGAGCACCTTGCGCCGGGAATCCACGGCCGGGATGGCGGCGTTGGTCGGCAGGCCGATGCCGAGGGCCTCGACCATGCTGGCCATCGTCGAGGCCGTACCCATGGTCATGCAATGGCCGGGAGAGCGCGCGTTGCAGGCTTCCGCGCCCATGAAGTCCTCCAGCGTCATCTCGCCAGCCTTGACCATGGCGTCGAACTTCCAGACGTGGGTGCCGGAGCCGATACGCTCGCCCTTGTAAACGCCGTTCAGCATGGGACCGCCCGACAGCGCGAGCGTGGGCAGGTCGCAGCTTGCCGCGCCCATCAGCAGGGCGGGCGTTGTCTTGTCGCAGCCGACCAGCAGCACGACGCCGTCGATCGGATAGCCGCGGATGCACTCTTCGACGTCCATGCTCACGAGATTGCGGAACAGCATGGTTGTCGGGCGCATCAGGGTCTCGCCGGTGGAGGTCACCGGGAATTCGACCGGAAACCCGCCGGCCTCGAGCACACCCCGCTTTACCCGCTCGGCGATGTCGCGGAAGTGCGCGTTACAAGGTGTGAGTTCGGACCACGTATTGCAGATGCCGATCACCGGCCGGCCATCGAAGTGATCGTCCGGAATTCCCTGATTTTTCATCCAGCTGCGATAGGCAAAGCCGTCCTTGTCAGCTTTGCCGAACCATTCGGTGCTTCGCAGTTTCTTCTTCTGATCCGTCATGAGTTCGCGATGCCTCCATTCAGCCTGGAAGATAGTCCTCGATGTAGTATCGCACGATCGCGTCGATGCCATCGTCCTTCGGGAAGCCCAACGCATCGGCCCGGACGCTGTCGCACGATTGCGGCCAGGTCCGGCAGATGTCGACGATAAATGGATCGGGTTCGATGGAAATTCTGCCGAGCGCGCGGTCCGTCGCGACCCGGTGGAGCGCGTCGATCATGCCCTGCGCCGTGACCGTGTGGCTGGGCAGGCCGATGGCACGGTCATCGCCCAGGCGCCCGCCGTCGATCTCGTGCAGCCGGAGCAGGCCGTCGACGATGGCGCGATAGCCGAGCACGGGCATGATCGTATCGGCAGGCACCGGCAGCGTGAAGTCGACGCCGTCGAGTGGTTCGCGGAAGACGCCGCTGACGAAGCTGGAGGCTGCGGCGTTAGGCTTGCCGGGGCGGATGATGACGGTGGGCAGGCGGGCGGACCGCCCGTCGAGAAAACCCTTGCGCGTGTAGTCGTTGATCAGCAATTCGAGGATCGCCTTGGTGATGCCATACGTCGTTTGCGGCGTCTGTTTGGTCTGATCGCCGACGGTGCCCGGCATGGCCCTGCCGCCGAACGCGGCGACGGAGCTTGCGAAGACGAGGCGCGGCAGCCCGTTACGGGCGCGCAGGGCCTCCAGGACGTTGCGGCCGCCATCCAGGTTCACGTGCATGGCGAGATCGAAGTCCAGTTCCCCGCCGCCGCTGACGACCGAGGCCAGATGAAAGACGGAAATGTCGTCGCGATTGATCAGCTGCCTGACGGCCCCGCGGTCGCCGATATCACCGATCACGGAGTGGATGGGGAAGGGCGCATCGGGCAGCGGGGCGGCGGAGTCCTGAGAGTCGAACAGGACGAGTTCATCGATCGGCTGCAGGTTGCCCGTGGCTAATGTGAGTTCGCCGATGCCAGCGAGCTTGTGGGCCAACCGCAGGCCGATGAAACCGGTGCCTCCGGTGATGATGACTTTCATGGTCTTGGCTCCGGCACTTCTGGGTGGCGATGGCGTTAGAGGCTGTTTCCGCCGGCAGCTTCTTTATAGCGTCTGAGAAGATCGATGTGACCGTCGGGGAAGGCCACGTCGGTGCCATTAGTGTTGGCCGTGATGTGTGTCGCGCCGACGTTGACCCAGCCTTGGGTTTCCGTCATCCAGTCATCCGGCCCGCCGTCCTTCAGGAGCACCCAGGCTTCCATGCCGACGGTCGCCGGGTCGCGCCCGGTTGCGGTGAGATAGCCGTGCAGCTTTTCGACCTGGGGTTTCACGGTGTCGGGGTCGTAGCGGTTGGCGTTCACGTACCAGCCGTCGCCGATCCGGGCGATGCGTTGGAGCACGGCGTCGGCGCCGCCGCCGATCCAGATGGGTATGGGACGTTGCACGGGCATGGGATTGAGGCCGGCGTTGGGGATCGTGTGCCAGCGGCCGTTGAACGTGACGAGTTCTTTCGTCCACAGCTCACGCAGCACGGCGATCTGTTCTTCGGAGCGGGCGCCCCGGTCGGCCCACACGGCGCCGAGCGATTCGTACTCGACCTGGTTCCAGCCGGTGGCGACCCCCAGGCGCATCCGGCCGCCGGAGAGCACGTCCAGCTCGGCAACCTGCTTCGCCACCAGGGCGGTTTGGCGCTGGGGCAGGACGAGAATGCCGGTCATGAGCTCCAGGCGCGTGGTGATGGCCACGGCATAGCCGAGCAGGACAAAGACCTCGCGGAACACGCTGGCCGGACCATAGACCCGCTTGCGCGTCGGACGCGTCTCCAGGTTGGGATGCATGACATGGTCGAACACGACGAGGTGGTCGTAGCCGATTTCTTCCACAGCCTGAATGTAGGCGCGGACTGCGCCCGGATCGGATCCGCTGTCGATGGGAGGAAAGGCCGCGCCGAAGGGCATGTATGATCTCTCGAATTGGATAAGACGGTCGCTCTTCAATAGCACAAAATCGGCAAGGGTCGGCGCCGGCGCTGCCGGTGCGGGTGCTGCTGATGGCGGTTGGGGCGAGTTGCCGCGTGGTCCCCGATGCGCCATGAGTTCGGCGATGATCTTTCTGATGTTGTGCCCTGCATGTCGGCGGTTCATGCGCGGTGCGCATTCTCGGGTCATAGTGAGCCCGGACGATGATCTCGTCGTGCCACATGGGCACCGGGCTGCCGTACAGTATGGCGATGAAGGCGCTCGGGCTATCGTAGCCGAGATCGAGGGCGACCTGGGTCACGGGGCGGCTTGACGCTAGCCACTCGACCGCGGCTAGAAGACGCCGCCGCCGCCGCCATTCGCCGAACGTCATGCCGGTCTCAACGACAAACAAGCGGGCGAGGGTGCGGCTGCTCGCGCCGGCTGAGCGTGCCCAAGAATCGAGCGTCCGGTCGTTTCCCGGGTCTTCGAGGAGCGTGCTGACGATCCCGCTCAGGCGCCCATCGTTCGGAAACGGGAGATGAAGCGGCGTCAGGATGAGATCTTTCAGCTCATCGAGAAGGACGGCCATGAGACGGCCCTCGGCGCCAGCCGAATCGTAGTCCCTGGGCAACGTCACGGCTTTGGAGATCAGGTGGCGCAGAAGCGGTGGGACGGTAACGACCCAACATTCGGCCGGCAGCCAGGACACCGCGACCGGATCGAGATAAATCGTCCGCATCAGGATCGCCTCCAAGGCACGGATTTCGTGTTCGATGCCGGCCGGCATCCACAAAGCATGCCCCGGCGGCACTACCCAGTCACCGGACCGGGTGGTCTCGCGCATCAATCCGGACTCCGCGTTCACGAACTGAATTCGGGCGTGGTGGTGGGGTGCGATGTGGTGGCCGGACGTGTAATTGAGTGCCAGCGCGACCACCGGGCGCTGATCCGCATCGACGGCGCCGCGTTCCGCTGGGGTGAGGCCACTTTATCTGAATTGTGGCATTCATTGGCAAATTACCGCGAGACGGAATACGAGGAAACGTTGTTTATTCATAGCAGCAGCTCGGGAATGTGCCCGGAAGCTATAAAATCGCCCCCGGTTTCCGAAGAGTGCCCACCATGTCCCGAAATGTTCTGCGTCTCGCGTTCCTGAATATCGGTCATGCCTACGACCATTTGTTCATGCTGCTCTACGCGACAGTGGTGCTGGCCCTGGAGGACGTGTTCCAGATGACATACGGCGAGCTGATCGCGCTGTCCTTTCCTGGATTCGCGGCCTTTGCGGCGGGGGCGCTGCCGGCGGGCTGGCTCGGTGACCGCTGGGACCGGACATATCTGTTGGCAGCATTCTTTCTCGGGATAGGTGGTGCATCGATCCTCACCGGGCTGGCTCAGTCCCCGTGGCAGATCGCGGTCGGCCTTTCCCTGATCGGCCTGTTCGCCTCGATCTACCATCCGGTAGGCATCGCCATGGTCGTGGAAGGCCGGGAAAAGGTCGGCAAGGTCCTGGGAATCAACGGTGTATTCGGCAATCTGGGCGTCGCGGGCGCGGCAATCGTGGCAGGACTGCTCACGCAGACCCTGGGCTGGCGGGCCGCGTTCATCGTTCCCGGCGCGATCGCCGCTGCCACCGGCATCGTCTACATCGCACTGGTGCGCGGCGGATGGATGGACGCGGCACGGGCCGTATCCAAGTCCTCCCGGGACGCAACCGGCGCGCCATTTTTCCTGAAGGCATTGCTGATCCTGGCCATCGCCTCTTTGTTTGGTGGCCTGATCTTCAACGTGACGACAGTGGCGCTGCCAAAAATCTTTGACGAGAGGTTGACCGGCCTGGCAACGACGACGCTGGGGGTGGGCTCTTTAGCCTCTATCGTATTCGCGGTCGCGGCGTTCTCGCAGATCGCCGTGGGCTACCTCATCGATCGCTTCCCCATGAAGCCGGTACTGGTCGTCGTGGTCGGGGCGCAGATCCCTCTGTTGCTTCTGGCCGCCAGTTCGCACGATGGGTTGATGCTGGGTGTCGCGGTGATCATGATGGCGTTGGTCTTCGGCGAGATTCCCATCCACGACGCCCTTATCGCGAGATTTACCTCCGACGCCTGGCGATCGCGTATCTATGCCATCAAGTACGTCATCACGCTGGGAGTCAGTGCCCTGGCGATACCGCTGGTCTCGCTGACCCACAGGTCCGAGGGCGGTTTTACAACCTTGTTCGTCCTGATGGCCGGCTTTGTCGTGATCATCCTCACGGCCGTCGCATTTCTTCCGGTTTCGCGTCGGTCGGGGTCAACGGTGCCGGCAGGCGCAGGGGCAGGGGGGCCTTCAGGGTGAAATAAATTCATTTTGACCGGCCGGGCGATTGACTGCGCAACCTGACGTCCTAGTCTGGGCGGATGAGCAGCCTTGGCAACAGCCGGTCACGTGGAGGCCGTCTCGGGTTTCGGATCGCCCTTGTGGCGATATTCATTGCCGGTTTCATCGCGTTCTTTGCGCTCGGGCTCGACGATTACGTGACCTTCGCCTCGCTGCAGGAGCATCATGCGTGGCTGCAAGCGCGGGTTCATGATTATGCCGTGCTCGCACCGGCGATATACATGGCGCTGTACGCTGCCGCGATCACCTTCTCATTGCCGGGTGGTCTGGTGATGACGATCGCGGGCGGATTCCTGTTCGGTAACATGGTGGGCACCGCCTATGTGGTGGTGGCGGCGACGATTGGCGCCACCGGTATATTCCTGGTGGCCCGGACGGCGCTTGGCGAGCCGCTGCGGGCCAGGGCCGGCCCTTGGCTTGCGCGCCTCGAAGCCGGATTTCAACGCAACGCGTTCAGCTATCTGCTGGTGTTGCGTCTCATCCCTCTGTTTCCGTTCTTTGTTGTGAACCTCGTTCCGGCATTCCTGGGTGTTCCGCTGGCGACCTACATCGTGGCCACTTTTTTCGGGATCATCCCGGCGACTTTCGTGTTTTCTAGCGTTGGAGCCGGCCTCGACAGCCTGTTCGAGTCAGGTGAGGAACTCTCGGCGGTGGGAATATTGACGCCGGAGATCATTCTCGCGCTGGCCGGCCTAGCTGTCCTGGCGTTGCTGCCGGTAGCGTACCAGAAGTACCGGTCCCGCGATTCTTGATATCTTTGGCTTGATGCGTTTTGCCTGTGATGACAGGCCGCTCGCGAAATCTTGTCGAGCTTCGGTCTCAGTACCTATATAAGGCCTGTAGAGTTTCCGACAGCGGGTAATTGCAAAGCGTGCCATGTTGCGTACCTATTTGCTGAATGCAGTCCTCGCGGCGATTTTGGTCGCGCCGGCTAGTGCGCAGAAAAAATAGACACCAGAGATCAAGGACAACGAATTCAGCTTGACGTCGTTCAGCGTGCCGATCGTACGCCGCGGGCGGATCAAAGGTTATGAGTTCGCCAAGATCACCATGAAGTTATCGGACCTGAAACACGGCCCCACGATTTGCAACAAACGCTTCCACCTGGCTGATGAGTTCCTGCTCGTTCTGCACGATCACCCAATCGATTCAAAGAAGAAGAAAGAACAGCGTACCGAGGCCGAGGGCCGCCTGCGCAAGGTGGTCGACACGATCCTGGGTGAGGGAGTCGTGTCGGAAATGAAGATCACGTAGTCGCGCCGGACCAGCGGGACACGCAGTATCTTCGGTTCGTACACAGACATCCTGTGCAAGACTGGTGTTAAGAGATAGGTCGGATTTCCAACTTTCGTGGCGCGATGAGCCGAGAGATGGCCATTGGGTTGGACCCATTGATCGCCACATCTCGCGAGACCATCGGATAGTAGATTTTAACCACGGAGACCACGGAGGTCTCCGAGCTGATGGCTCCGTCTGTCGGTACTGGCAAAGCTTGTTGAGGGAATAGGTTTGAGCTTGTTAGAGGCGTAGGGCGCTTCATCAAATAGAATAAACAAGTCCCATGCACGCTGGTCACCATGTTCATTCCAAATGATCCACAAGCCCGATTCCTCCGTGGTCTCTGTAGTTATAAATCCTTCGTGCCGTTTGACCGACTGATTGTCGATTCGAACTGAACGGATACGGCGCTAGCTGATGGCGAGGGGCGGGGTGTTCCAGTCGACGGTGTCGATGGCGGCGGCGAAGGTATCGGGGTCTACGTTGCCGCCCGAGGCCACGACGACCATCGTGCGATTCCGGCAGGCGACCTGACCGGACAGCACCGCGGCCAAGGCGACGGCCCCGCCCGGTTCCACGACAATTTTCAGATGGCTGAAGAACACCGCCATGGCGGTTTGGACATCCGCGTCGCTGACCGTAACGCAGGCTTCAAGCCGTTCCCGGTTCAGCGCGAATGTCGCTTCCCCTGGAAAATCCGCCAGCAGCGCATCGCAGATCGAGTACCGTCCCGGCGGGTTGGCCTCCCGCCGGCCCGAGGCCAATGAGCGGCGGGTGTCGTCAAAGTCCTCCGGCTCCACACCGAACAGGGGAATGCCCGGCATCTTCGCATCGAGACCCAGTCCTATCCCGGCGATCAACCCGCCACCGCCGACGGGGCCGACGACCGCGTCGGGCCGACAACCCATCCCGATGGTCTGCTCCACAATTTCGAGGCCGACCGTTCCCTGGCCGGCGATAATGTATGGATCGTCGAACGGCTTGACCAAGGCGGCTCCCGACCGGGCGGCGATGTCGTGCCCGATGTCCTCCCGGTCTTCGCGGTCGCGGTCGTACGTCACGACCTCGGCACCGTAGGCCCGCGTGTTGCGAAGCTTGATGGCAGGGGCATCGGCCGGCATGACGATGGTGGCCCGGACACCGACCAATTGCGCGGCGTGGGCCACACCCTGAGCGTGGTTTCCGGATGAGAACGCCACCACGCCCGCCGATTTTTCCTGATCGGTTAATGCGGAGATCTTGTTGTAGGCGCCGCGAAACTTGAAGGATCCGGTGCGCTGCGCCACTTCGGCCTTGACCAGAAGCCGCCCGCCAAGATGCCGGTTGAGAAGCGGTGCTTCGAGCAGCGGCGTGCGGACCGCGAGCGTCTCAATCCGCCGCGCTGCCGCCTCGACGTCATCCTGGTTGGGCGGCACACGTTTGTCGTCCGTCATTGGCATCTGACCTTGCGCATGCCGGCTACAGGTTGGAAATGAACGCGTCCACCGCAGTGACGCATTCAGGTTCATCGAGCCAGGGTACGTGGCCGCGGTTGGGAACGGTGATGCGGACCAGATCCGATTTGATCTCGGCCATGCGTTCAAAGGTCGCAGAGGTCAACATGTCGGATAGTGCGCCCCGAATTGCCAAGACCGGCACGTTGCGCAGTCCGCCATACAGCGGCCACAGGTCGGGCATAGGTTCGGCCTTCAGGAACGCGGCGCCGACGGCCGGGTCGAAGTCGACGCGGATGTTGCCGGTCTCGTCTTCCCGGAAGCTGCGCCGGGCGAGGGCCATCCACTGGGCGTCGGAGAAATCCGGCGCGGCGTCCAATGAGGTATCTTTGACCATGACGGCTGCCTCGTCCCAGGTTTGCGGACGCATGTCGGCCGCGAGGTATTGTCTGACATTGTCCAAACCGTCGCCGTCAATATCTGGACCGATATCGTTGAGGACCACGCCGGCCAGGACCGCGGGACGTTGTGCCGCCAATGACATCGCCAACAGACCGCCGAGCGATGTGCCGACGACGACGGCCCGCCAAATGTTCGTGGCCATCAAAAGGTGGAGCACGTCACTCGCGTAAACATCGGCCCGGTAGTTTTGCGGTCTCGGGTCGTACGCTGATTGTCCGCAGCCACGATAATCTAAGGCGATGACCCGCCGATGCTGGGAGAGCCGAAGGGCAAGATCATGAAAGTCTGCAGAATTTCGGGTCAATCCAGACAGGCACACGATCGGTGTAGGTCCGGAGAGGGCATCCCCATACTCCCGAAAGAAGAGATGTAATCCGTCTTGTGCCGAATAGGTTCGGGATTCGAACCCTTCGCTGGTGACGCCCATCAGGCTGCGCCGACGATGGCCGGAAGTCCGTCGAGCGTCATGATCTCAGCATGGGGAGACTCGGGAATGCGTTCGCGCGCCTGTCCGAATCGATTGATCCAGACGACACGATACCCGAACGCGGCGGCGCCGGCTGCATCCCAGGCATTGGAAGACTGAAAGGATATTTTGTCGGCCGTCAGCCCCAGCCGCTCGACCCCCATCTGGTAAACGCTCGGGTGCGGCTTGAAGACACCGACATCCTCGACCGACAGGATGGCATCCAGAAGGTCAGCGATTCCCGCGTTGTTCACTGCTGCCTCCAGCATCTTCGGTGCACCGTTCGAGAGGATGGCCGTTTTCAGACCGGCCGACTTCAGTTTGGCCAGGACGCCCTTCACTTCCGGGTAGGCATCGAGGGCGAGATACAGCTCCATCAGCCGTTCACGCAGCGCGGGATCTTCGAAGCCGAGGCTTTCCATGGCGTAGTCGAGGGCGTCGCCGGTGACCTGCCAGAAATTGGTGTGTCGCCCCATGAGCCCGCGCAGCCACGTATATTGCAGCTGTTTCAACCGCCACATCTCCGCCAGCGGCTGCCAGTTGTCGCCTAAGTCTTCCTGACAGTGGGCGGCGGCGGCGTTTACATCGAACAAGGTTCCATAGGCGTCGAATACGCAGGCGCCGATGTCGTTGAATGTCTCAGCGGTCATCACACACCTTTCAGCAGGACAAGTTCTGTCGGTAGGTCAGGCCTCATCGGCGACGCAGGGCCATTCCAGAATCGAGGAGCGGTAAATGACACTAGAGCAGATCGGGTTCAGGACCGCGAACCCCGGTTCAGATCCTTGGTCAGCTGCAGCTCAATCGTGAGGTCTGTCAGACGCTGCCGGTAAACCTGGAGTCCTTCCAGAACCCGTTGCACGTAATTCCGCGTCTCGATGAACGGGATCAGTTCAATCCAGTCGATGACATCAACGTCCGCGTCTCTAGGATCGCCGAATGTGCGAATCCAGTTTCGGACTCTCGACGTGCCGGCGTTATACGCGGCCAACGCCAAGACATACGAACCATCATATTTCTCGATGAGATCGAAGAGATAGGCAGAGCCAAGCCGGGTGTTGTAGTGCGGGTCCTGATTGAGTCGCTGTTTGCTGTAGCGCAGCTTCTCCTGGCGGGCCACCTGGCGGGCCGTGCTGGGCATCAGCTGCATCAAGCCCCGGGCACCGGCATGACTGACAGCCGAGGGATCGAATTGACTCTCCTGGCGGACGAGGGCGAGAAGCAAAGCCTTTTCCACGTTCGCGACATCGCGGAACTCGATAATCGGGAAGCTGCGCCTGGGCATCAGCACACCGGCGCGGCCGCTCTCCTTGGCGGCCACCACCGCCAGGTCAAGGCGGCCCGCGCTTTGTGCAAGGATCGATACGAGCTCGTGTTCCCCTGGAGTCGTGGCCAAACGCGCGAGACGGATGATGAACGGCCGCAGGTGTTTGGTTTGGCCGAGTTCCACCAGAACCCGGACAACCCGAACCATTTTACGTTGCTGAAACGCCGCGGCTTCCTCCGATGTCGGGCGGAGATTGTCGTTCAAGTTCAAGGTCGTTGGGGAATTGAGCTGGAGTGTGGCGAGCTGGCCGTAGTAGGTGTCGGGATGACGTTTGGCCTCGCGAAACCAGGCTTGCGCCGTCGCGTCGAAGCCCATCGCGCCGGCCGCCCGGGCGGCCCAGTACGCCGCGCGCGCGACACTGATCGGAAAGCGAACAGCCTGGTAGACGCGATAGAAATGGTCGAAGGCGGTCTCGGCGTCGTCCAGAAAACGCAGCGCGATCCAGCCCGCCAGCCATTCGGCGTCGGCGCGATCCGCGCGGTCCGCCTGGCCGTGGTCGCGGGAAATTTGATAGGCCTGGGTCGCATGGCCTTTCGCCAAGGCTTTGCGCGCCAGGATATGCCGTTCGGGCCACCAGGCCGAGGGCCTTCCCAGCGCGTCAAGAGCTGGAACGAGCAGTTCCGCCGCCCGATCGTCGAATCCCTTTTTGCGCCGCCAGCGGACGCGCTCAAAGACCAGTCCCGGATGGCT
>Ga0315339_1001592_pt1 | contig 19562 bp, 21 predicted proteins | sample ASW17metaG_FD_204514 | JGI IMG/M metagenome (GOLD analysis project Ga0315339, IMG submission 204514) | Ammonia-oxidizing marine archaeal communities from Pacific Ocean, United States - ASW #17 | ecosystem: Environmental > Aquatic > Marine > Oceanic | place: USA: California | collected 2016-12-05
AACGTGGCGCCGGCACGGCCCTCGATGGCGGGCGGGCAGCGGTCTCCGATGTCGCCGACTTGAGCGACGCAATCCTGGCGACAGGGTTCCCCTATGCGCGCAATACCCTCGCCGACAACAATCTCGATAACGTACCCCGTGTAGGTGCGGTGGCCGGCGGGCTGCGCCGATTCGGGTCCGCCGCGCTTGACCTCGCACTGGTGGCTTGCGGCCGCCTCGACGGTTTCTGGGAGCTACATCTCGAGCCTTGGGATGTGGCGGCCGGGATCCTGCTGGTCAACGAGTCGGGTGGGCGCGTCACAGACTGCGCTGGAAACGATGACTTATCGGTGCTGCTCCACGGCCGTAACCTCGTGGCGACTAACGGGCATGTGCATACGCAGTTGCGGTCCCTGCTAGCGCCACTGCGAGACGTCTAGGGACACTAGCGGGCCGTGGCGGTTCGCCTCATTTGCCGTCCGTGAACAGAGGCGCCAGCAGGTTATCAACGGGCGCGTGGTCGTCGGTGAGAACCAACCCGCCGCTGCGCCGCAGCACGGTCGCCATGTCGCCGCCGAGATGCTCGGCCTCCGCCCAAGCGAACACACGGCCCCAGGCATCGGGAACGTTCTCCTTGGATTCGATATCTAGGATCGGCAAGGCTCGTCGAGAGCTCACGACGATGAAGGTGTCGCGTTCGTCCGTCGGCCCATCAGGGTCGCCCGCAAACACGTAGATAAACGGGAATGTCTGCCGCACCGTACTGACGTACGATCCCAAGAACTTTCCCAGGCCCTCCCGATAGATATCGATGATGTTGATCATGTAGACGCCGTCGGGTGTCATGACCTCGGCGAGCCGTTCGTTGAAGCCTTGTGTGGTCAAGTGGTAGGGGACGCCGAGGTCGTTGAAAGCGTCGCCGTACACGAAGTCGAATCGATGCGGCTGCGTGCCACGTCGATTCTGCCGCTGCAGGTCGGCGATGTAGTTGCGCGCGTCCATCGTGTGGGTTCGGATACGCGTGGCGTTGTCGGCGGGCAACCCCAGAGCCGCCTGTGCAGCCCGTTTGACCGCGGGGTCGATCTCGGCAACGTCGATCGTGGCTGCCGCGAAACGCGTCTCGAGGTAGCGCGGAAAGGTGAACCCGCCGCCGCCGATGAACAGGGCGCGCAAGGGCCGGTCGGTGTCGATCAGATGATGGGTTACGGCAGCGTACACAGTCTCGTAGCCGTACTCGAGCTGCGTTATGTCGTCCATGTTCACATAGCTATGCACGAGATGATCAAGCGCTAGGACGCGGGTGTTCTCGAACTCCTCGGCGTCGTAGATCTCGATTGCGAAGTAGCTGCTCTCGTCTTGGTAGTGGAGATGGTCGGTGGCGAAGCGCAGGCCGAAGAAATGCCCCCAGCGCTCGCTCCATGCCCAAGGCGCCACCGAAAGCGAGGAGATCACGAACAGGAACGACAGCCAGGCGACGAAGAACGAAGCAGGGCTCCGAGGCAATTTGCGTCCCACCAGCAGCCCCAGCAGCCCGAGACCGGTGGCGATGGCGCAAACGATCGTCTTGGTCCCGAAGGCGTCGATCAATACGTAGCCGGTGAGGAAGGTCCCGAGGATGCTCCCGGCGGCGCCGCTGGCGTACAGAGTCCCTACCGTTGCCCCCACCTCGCGTCGTGCGGTGAGCGCCAGCTTGGCAGCCACCGGCGAAATTGTGCCCATGATGGTTGCCGGAGCGAAGAACGTGAGGGCGACGTTGCGAAGAATCCAGAAAGGCCAAGAGATGAACTCGGGACGCTCCCAGGAGCCCATCCAATCGACGATGAACAGCACGGAGAGGCTTGATATCGAGGCGAACAGAAAGAGTGTCGTTAACAGGGCGCGAGGCGCATACAGGTCAGCGAGCTTCCCGCCGACGTAGTTGCCCACGGCGATACCGGCCAGCACCACGCCGATCACCGCCGTCCAGGTGTAGAGCGATACACCCAGATGTTGTGCCACCAGCCGTGCCGCGACGATCTCCAGGGTCATGATGAACGCCGAGCTGGCGAACACGATGAGGTTCGCCCCCACGATAGCGCTGCGCGACGAGGCTTGGGTGGAGGCTGAAGGCCGCATCTCGTCGGAGCTCAGGGAGGGGGTCGGGCGGTGACGTCAGCCCCATTGCTGGGACTACGCAACCACCGCGTGGGACAATAGCTAATAGCTCTTCGTCGCCCGGCGGCTGACGATACCCGCAAGCTTTGACGAATACTAGCTGGAGGGCGCGTGACGCGGCGCTCGGAATGATCGACTCGGTCCCATCACGAGCGGAAATTGACGCGGCGGCCGAGCGAATCGCGCCCCACGTGCGTCGGACACCGGTCATCGAGATCGATGGCGCGCAGCTGGAAATACCGGATGTGCGCCTGGTCCTCAAGCTCGAGCTTCTTCAGCACACCGGCTCGTTCAAGCCCCGTGGTGGCTTCAATCACTTGATTTCTGCGGACGTGCCGAGGGTCGGTGTGGTGGCGGCATCGGGCGGTAACCACGGGCTGGGGGTGGCGTACGCGGCGCGTCAGCTCGGCCATCGTGCGGAGATCTTCGTGCCCGCCACGGCGCCCGCCATCAAGGTGCGGCGGCTCCACGAGCTTGGCGCCTACGTCGTGCAGATCGGCGAGGTCTACGATGAGGCGCGCCAGGCAGCCGAGCAACGCGCCCAGGAGACCGGTGCCGTCATTGTCCATGCCTACGATCAGCGACAGATCGTTGCCGGGGCAGGAACGGTCAGTCGCGAGCTGCAGCAACAAACGGCTGATATCGACACCATTCTGGTGTCCGTCGGCGGTGGCGGGCTGATCGGCGGGACGGCTGCATGGTTGCGTGAGGAAGCGTGCGTAGTGGCGGTCGAGCCCGAGTGCTGCCCAACGCTGTCAAGCGCCCTGGTGGCCGGAAAGCCGGTAGATGCCGAGGTAGGCGGGCTGGCGACAGATGCGCTCGGGGCGAGTCGGATCGGCGATATCGGCTTCGACAGCGCCAGCCGATGGGTGAACGAGTCGGTACTGGTCCCGGACGCCTCCATCAGGCGAGCGCAGTGGCTTCTGTGGAACCGCCTACGGTTGATTGCCGAGCCCGGTGGTGCCACGGCGCTTGCCGGGCTGGTGTCAGGAGCATTCCGTCCGCGTAGTGGTGAGCGTGTCGCGGTGCTCGTTTGCGGTGGCAATACGGATCCCGCCGTGGTGGCGGGGCTGTCGGGGTAACCACCACGGCCGGACAGCTGCGTGCCGCATCCGCCGTCGACCGATGGCGGATTTTCGGCCTGCCCGCAGGATCAGCCGAGCCGAGAGGGTAAGAACGGCTCTACCGGCTGACGGGTGAATCCGTCGACAACCAGGTCGGTGAGCACCTCGCCTACCACGGGTGCGAACTTGAAACCGTGGCCAGAGAACCCGGCTGCGATGAATACTCCTTCCTCCGCGGGGTGTGGCCCGATGACGAAGTGCATGTCGGGCGTGTTCGTGTACATACAGACGGCGCCCTCGAGCCAGCGTCCGTTGAGAGTCGGAATACGATCGACGAGATACGAGCGGACGGCGTCGACGTCGGCTTCGTGCACGGTGCGATCCAGCTGATCTGCGGTGGTGAGCTCGCCGCCATGGTGGAGCGCCACCTTGACACCTCCGCGTGCTCCATCAAGGGCCGGCAGGCCGTAGATGACGGGGCCAGCGCGAGACTCCCACAGGTAGACGGGAAGTCGATCCGGCGCGAATGCGTCGATGTCACCGGTGGGCTCGAACCAGTGCATCACCTGGCGCTCTACGCGCAGCTCGGAGTCGAGCTCAGGTAGAAGCTGGGAGGCCCAGGCACCCATGGTGATGATGAGTGACTGGGCAAGGTACTCACCGGTCTGGGTGCGCACGCGTACGCCGTCGGACTCTCGATTCCAACTCAGCACGTGCTCGCCGTAACGGAGGTCGGCGCCGGCTGCCGAAGCGACGTCCAGGCAGGCGGACACGCAGGCCTCGGGCTTCAGCACTCCGGCGACCTCCTCGTAGAACGCCGCCAGATCGTCATCGGGCTGAAAGACCGGAAAGCGGCGCCGGACTTCGCCGGCGTCGAGCAGCTCGTGCGGCAGTTCATGCGCCCGGGCGCTCGCCAGGCTGCCGGCTACCGCATCGCTGTCCGGAAGCCCGATCATCAGCAGGCTCGCCGGGCTCAGAAGTGTCTGCTCCGTCATGCCCTCGAGCTCGAGCCATAGCTCTAAGGAACGCTGTACGAGCGGCACGTAGGCCGGGTCTTCCATGTAGGCAGTGCGAATGATGCGCGACCTGCCGTGCGCCGAGCCGAGCGCATGCGGTGGAACGTGCCGGTCGAGGCCGAGCACCGAGCACCCGCGGGCCGTAAGCTGCCACGCGGCGGCACTCCCCATGGTACCCAGACCCACGACGATAGCGTCATGTGACAAGGCGCTACTCCAAGCTGGCGGCGATTCGCGGCGCTCTCGATGACCGGGCGCAGCATACCGCGGGGCGCGCTTGCCAGCGTGCCGCGGGCCGTCAGGAAGCTCAGTTGGGCAGCTCGGTCGGGCGAGCTCAGACGACAGCGACCTGTTCGTCAACGACCATGCCGTTGAACGGGTGGATGGTGCGTTGAGCGTGCTCGGACCAGCGAGGATCGTGGGTAACCATGCAGATGGTGGCACCACCCTGACGAATCTCCGCCATGAGGTCCATGACCGCCGAGGCATTGCCAGAGTCGAGGTTCCCGGTGGGCTCGTCGGCGAGCAGAATGGAGGGATCACCGACCACCGCACGCGCGACGGCAACACGTTGCTGCTGACCACCGGACAGTTGGCTGGGCATGTGCTTGGCGCGATGGGTCATGCCCACCCGGTCGAGGGAGGCGTTGACGCGCTCACGACGATCTGAAGAGGACATGCCACGGTAGGTGAGCGGTAGCTCGACGTTCTCGTACACGTTGAGGTCGCCAATGAGGTTGAAGCTCTGAAAAATGAAACCGATCTCGCGGTTACGCACGCCGGCGCGTTCCGAGGAGGTGAGGTCGGACGCGTCGTTGGCGTTGAGCAGGTAGCTGCCACCGGTGGGTGTGTCGAGCAGTCCGAGGATCGAAAGCAGCGTCGTCTTGCCCGACCCGGATGGGCCGGAGATCGACCCGAACTCTCCGGGAGCGATGTTGAACGACACCTCCGACAGCGCGTGCGTTTCAACTTCCTCGGTCACGAAGACCTTCTTGATCTCGTCCATCTGATCAGCGGCTCACCGGATATCGGATGCTCCTTACTACGGAATGGCGGGTGCCGGAGTCGCAGATGCGACACCGGACACCCGAAGGTCTCGTGGAATTAGACGCACGCCGTACGTAGAAGGTTCCGGAGAATCAGCGAAAGCTAGTCCTCGACGATCAGCGTACCGGCCATCTTGTCGCCCAGGCGCCGTCCTTCCGCGTCGGTGAGCACAAGAACCAGCTCGGTCACCATCAACGCCAGCGCTGCGAACAGGACGAACGGCACGAGCACCCAGCCGACGATCGAGATGATCAACAGCGGCACCAACGGTGCGAGCGCGAACATCCAGTTGCGTTTGAGTGATGTCGTGAGGTCGAGGACCGATCCGTCGACGGATTGCAGGTGGAGCTTCATGACGTGCTTGCCGATCGAACGATGGTTCATGAAATCGAATTCCATGCCATCTCGGAGCACCATGTAGGCGCCGCCGATCAGCGAGCCGATCCCGGGTACGAAACCGATCACGAACGCGATGGCGCTATCGATCAACACGGCAACGATGCGCTTGCCGAGATCCGCCTTGGCGACAGGCGTGTCGACGTCACTCGTCGACGCCGGCGGATCGGGTTGCGGTACGGGCTCCTGAACATCGGATTCGGTCATCGAGCTTCCTCCGGCGAGTCTTTTCTACGGAATGGACGATGGGCACCCCCTACGTACGCCATATTCAGGCGCTTATCAACCGATCATCCGCTTCAGGCGACCGAGATATCGGAGCCGGAGCCCGGTGCTTGGGGGCGGCCCGGCCGCAGCTGCCTCGGGTCGTCGTCAACTCAGCCCGCTAGTTTCCGCTCCTGTCCAGGCGCTTGCGCGGTGTCAGGCGGTTAGTCTGGTCGTCGTCGCCGGCGCAACCCAACATGGGCACAGCGGGAATCAGCCCGAACGCCAGCCGTGCCCCGTCTCACAATCGGTAGCAATCGCGACGCCGTCCAGGAGGGCGACAATGAAAGATCACGCCAGGCTCATGGTTTCGGTGGCTGCGCTTGTCGCCCTCACGGTGGCTACAGGGTGCGCGCCGGGCCGGTCGGTTGTCCGCGGTAACTGGCCGAACGGGCGCATCGAGGGCCCGGCGATGTCTCGGCCAGTAGCCGTCGAGATCTACAGACCTGTCGCGGTAGCCGTAGAAACCGACGACTGGCTGCCCATGGAGCCTACGTACGACGGGATGAGTGCCGCCGAGCTCAACCGCATGGGTGTGTTGCAACCGATCTACTTCGCTCTCGATCGGGCCGATGTTAATGCCAGCCAAATGGCTGTGCTCGACGCCAATATCGAGTGGCTGACTCAGGTTCCCGGTGCCGCCATCGTAATTGAGGGGCATGCCGACGAGCGCGGCACGGGTCGCTACAACCTCGCCCTTGGCCAACGCCGGGCCGAGGCGGCGCGTGACTACCTGGTGTCGCGCGGCATCGACGTGTTGCGGATCGAAGTGGTGTCGTATGGAGAGGAGCTGCCGGCGGATCCGGGACACGATACTTCCGCCTGGGACTCCAACCGGCGCGACGAGTTCGTGATCACAGCTACGGGTCAGTAGCACAGCATGGCTACCAGCTAGCGGCTGCACTACCATGGCGCCCTGATTGATCGTGGGGAACACGCGCAGGTCGCCATGTTGGAACGGTTCTTCGGGCTGAAGGCCGCGGGTACGAGCGTACGCACGGAAGTTGTCGCCGGTTCGACGACGTTCCTTACGATGGCATACATCATCTTCGTCCAGCCGGCTGTCCTGAGCGGCGCGCTGACCGGCTCGCCGACAGGCATGGACTTCGGCGCGGTGACCGTAGCCACTTGTCTGGCGGCCGCACTGGCAACCGCCGTCATGGGTCTGTACGCGCGGTTCCCGGTGGCGCAGGCACCGGGAATGGGGCAGAACTTCTTCTTCGTGCTGTCCATTATTCCTGCAGTCGCGGCGACCGGGCATCCGGAGCCTTGGCGGGCTGCGCTGGGCGTGGTCTTCGTCGCCGGCATGTTGTTTCTCCTGCTGTCGGTACTGGGGGTGCGGCAACTCGTGATCGACGCCCTGAGCACGTCGATGAAGAGTGCGATCGGGGCTGGCATTGGCGTCTTCATCGCCTTCGTGGGCCTGCAAAATGCCGCCGTGATAGTGCGCGATCCCGGGACGGCGGTCTCGCTTACCGCGGCGCTTCAATCACCCGACAGCCTGCTTTTCTTCTTCGGTCTTACGGTGACCTCGATCCTCTATGCTCGGCGGGTTCCCGCGGCGCTCCTACTGGGTATGGTCTCGACGTTGGTCGCCGCTCTGGTGGCGCGTGCTCTGCTGGTCGTGGAGCCCGGCGGAGTCGGGCTGCATGCAGGCTCGATGCTCATGACTCGGTTCGAGGTCGCCGATCGGCTGGTTGCGGTCCCGCCATCGATGGCGCCGACATTCCTGCGACTGGATGTGACCACAGCGCTGTCCTGGGAGCTTCTCCCGCTGGTGTTGCTGGTGTTGTTCATGGACATGTTCGACACCATCGGAACGTTGGTGGCGGTGGCGCAGCGCGCCCCGCTGATCCGTAGCGGCCGGTTGCTACGATCTGGCAGGGCCATGGTGTCGGACGCGATCGGCACGGTGTCAGGCGCCGTCCTCGGCACGAGCACGGTGACGAGCTACGTCGAGAGTGTCGCAGGCGTTGAGCAGGGGGGACGCACCGGGTTGACCGCAGTGGTCGCCGCGGGCCTCTTCCTGCTTGCGTTGCCGCTAACGCCCCTCATAGCCATGATCGGCAGCTATCCGCCGATCACCGCGCCAGTGTTGGTCATCGTCGGTGCCCTGATGATGCGCTCCGTAACGGCGATTGACTGGGACGACGCTACCGAAGCGCTTCCGGCCTTCTTGACCCTCATCGGGATCCCGCTGACCTACTCGATCGCCGACGGCATCACGCTAGGGTTAATCGCCTATCCGATTCTCAAGTTGTCGACCGGACGCGGCGACGAGGCGAACTGGTTGTCGCGGCTCCTTGCAATCGTGCTCGCTGGGTATTTCGTGTTGCTGCGGCCGCAGATAGCCTGATCAGCTCAACTTGCGGGCCGATTCGACCCAGCCAGCCCGAACGATCCGTCGGACGTTCGTATCGAGAGCCTTGGCGATGCGCGCGAGGTCGTCGGAATCCCATTGAGCGATTTGCGCGAAGTGTGTAACTCCGATCTCGTTCAGCTTGTGCTCGAAGACTGAGCCGACGCCCCAGATCAGCTTGAGGTCGTCGCCTGCCGATCGTGGAAGCGCCGGATGGCGTTGCTCCTCGAGGTCCATCAGGCGGCGGCGATACTCGACGATCTGCGCGTCGCGCTCGGCCAGCGCTTCCCGCCAGCGCTTGTCGTCGACGGTAGCCGAAGCTGAGTGTGATTCGAGCCCCCGTTGGAGGTTCTCCACTACGGAACGGTGCACCGTTTCTTGCTTTCGATTGCGCTCGATCTGCCGTTGCATCTTGCGAGCCCCTTCGTCCAGCTCGCGCCGCAGCCGGGCGGTGCTGGCTTTGCTCTCGGCGAGCTCGCTATCGAAGCGTTGATGCTCGCGGCTCGATATCTCGAGCTCGGCAAGCAGGTCGTTGACGCGGGTACGGAGCTCGTTGATACGTACGTTGCGCGCGTCCAGTTGTTCTTGTAGCGCGACGGACCTGCTCTCCTGTGCCGGAGACAGCCCAGGGGCCGCTGGAGTCTCGAGCTCGGCTACCCTGGCCTCACTGCGTCGTAGCTGCTGCTCGAGAGGCTCGAGCTCGACCATATGGCTCTCCAGCTTGGCGATATGCGCAGCGCGCTCATCAACGGCGCTTCGGAGGCTCTCGATCTCAGATTGCAGCGATACTAGCGTCGAGGCCTTCTTGCCTAGCTCTGTCTCTACTTCAGCGCGCCGGCGGCGCTCGGTGGCTAGGTCGGTGCGGGCATCCCGCCGTTGCCGCGCGTCCTCGAGGACTTCCACGGCGGCCCCGCCCCGCAAACGTTCCGGGATGATCTCGGGCGACGGTTGATGGGCTGGGGGCGCCAGCATCGCTCGCTGTGGCGGCTGCGCTGCCGCAGGCTTCCGGGTCTCGTCGAGCTTGCCCTCGAGCCCACGGTTGGTCCGCTCCAGCGCGTCGCAGCGCGATCGTAGACTCTCCACTTGTCGATACGATTCCGACAGTTCGCGATCCTTGACGTCGACGGTGGCGCTGAAGGTCTGGCGCAGGTCCTCGACCTGGTCGGTTTCGCGAAATCCGCGCATCGACCAGCCGAGGAACCAACCGGCGAGCCCGGCGAGTAGCAGGCACAGACCGATCTGCAGTAACAGCCAGGTCACGCGGTGCCTCCGTCCGCCGCACTGCCACCGGCGTTGAACAAGTCGAAGCGCCAGCGTAGCCCGGGGATCGATGCCGCCAACTCGCCAACGCGTCGTCGCTCGACGTTGCTGCGCACCCGTCCGCCGAGGATCGCTTGATCTCCACGTACGCTAAGCCGGCCGCTAACCGACAAGGCGGTCATGATCAAAACCAATGAGCCTGGGTCGGCCAGCCATTCGTTCGGTTCGAGCTGGCTGTCGACGTACAGGTCGGAGCGCACCCGGTCAGTGCCGAATGCTTGCTGGGCGGCGCTTACGAGGTTCTGCGCGTCGGAGTCACTCACCCATCCGCTGATCACCAGCATTGGTCCGAGCCGCTGAAGTCGCAGCTCTGCAATCGCTGCATGAGCCTGTGCGGGCATGGAATCGACTGCTCGCTCGACGATGAGCTCGTCACGTACCGCTCGCACGCCGGGCACGGCGCCGACGATTGCGACGATGCGTTCAGCTTGGTCGAGCGACGGCACGAAGCCGACGAGGACTGCGTCGCGGCCGTCGAGCTTTAGCCCGTAGTAGGCCACCCCGGCGCTCGCTAGCGCCGCCTGGGTTCGCCTCAGGAGGTCCTTCTGGATGGGCCCTACCGTCACCACCACGCTCAGGATCAATGCGCCGATGAGCAGGAGGGTGATGGCGCGGAACCGCGCGCGTTCGCTCACGGCGGCGTCTCCGGGTCGACAATACCGAGGGCGGGGCGGCGCCTTCCGGGCAATGTCAGCCCGACGATGAGCAGCGCCAGGCCGGCACCCAGAGCTGCGGCCAACAACATGAGCTGGGCGCGTGTGACGCCCTCGTAGTCGTTAAAGCGGATCCTGAGCTCGTCAGAGTCGACCGAAGCATGCCCTGGGCCCTGGTGTAGCTCGCCGTCCTGGGCCAGCTGCAGCAAAGGCTGCTCTCCCACGTAGATTTCAACCTTGGCGCGCGCCTCATCGAGGCCCAGGGCGTTCTCGCGCAGCGGCCAGTAGGCATCTTCGCGCAGCGGGTTCCAAACCTGCACAGTCATGGCTACTGCGATCGCCAGGCACACCGCCGCGGGCACCAGTAACGCGACTCTGGACGGCGTGCCTCGCATCGGCCCCAGCCCTTCTAGTGCCCAATCCGGACGATCTCAACCCTTCCGGTACCTTAACCGAATCACCGCCGTTTTTCTCGGCTGCCGGGCGGCTCTCTTGCCGGATCGCCGGAAGCGGCGTACGGCGAACAAGTACGAGGCAAAGTCCGTACAATTGGGTTCCCGAGAGTCGGGTCCCTCCATCGGGTGGAGGCTGCCGGCAAATTGCTTGCGGCCGGCCTCGGACACGAATCACCAGCCAGGTCGAAGGAGCACGTGATGTCCGATGCCACGAGTGTGCCGCCATCGGGCCCCGGCACGGGTCGTATCGAGCGCGATTCGATGGGTGAGATGGAGGTGCCGGTCGATGCGTACTACGGCGCCCAGACGCAGCGCGCGGTGCTGAACTTCCCGATCAGCGACCGCCGATTCCCGCGTCGGTTCGTGCGCGCCCTTGGCATGGTCAAGCTTGCCGCGGCACAGGTAAACCGGCGGCTCGGGGTCCTCGATGATCGCACCGGTGAGGCGATCGAGCAGGCCGCGACCGAGGTGATGGAGGGGGCGCTCGATGAGCACTTCGTCGTTGACATCTACCAGACGGGATCGGGAACCTCGACGAATATGAACGCCAACGAGGTGATCGCCAACCGCGCCACCGAGATTCTCGGCGGAGCTGTTGGTACCAAGCTCGTGCACCCCAACGATCACGTCAACCGCGGACAGTCTTCGAACGATTGCATCCCGACGGCCATTCACATTGCCGCGCTCGAGGGTATCGAGGGAGATTTACTGCCGTCGCTGCGGCGCTTGTGCGAGTCCTTGCGGGTCAAGTCACGCGAGTTCGATGACAACGTCAAGCTCGGCCGCACGCATCTCCAGGACGCCACTCCGGTGCGTCTCGGACAGGAGTTCGGCGGTTACGCTCGGCAGATCGAGCTCGGTATTCGGCGCATCGAGGCGACGCGGCCTTCGCTGGCCGAGCTCGCCCAGGGTGGCACGGCGGTGGGAACCGGCCTCAATACGCACCCCGAGTTCGCCGCTGCGGTGGCCGCCACGGTTAGCGTCATCACCGGGCTGGAGTTCTGCGAAGCGGAGAACCACTTCGAGGCTCAAGGGGCGCAGGATGGCGCGGTCGAATGTAGTGGCGCGCTCCGTACGGTGGCGGTCAGCGTGCTGAAGATCGCCAACGATATTCGACTCATGGGATCGGGGCCGCGGGGCGGCTTCGGGGAGCTGCTGCTACCGGCGGTCGCTCCCGGCTCATCGATCATGCCGGGGAAGGTGAATCCGGTGATCGCCGAGTCGGTAGTACAGGTGGCGGCACAGGTCATCGGCAACGACCTGGCGATAACCCTCGGTGGCCAGTGGGGTTTCTTCGAGCTCAACCTGATGCTTCCAGTGATCGCCTCCAACCTCCTCGAATCGATCGCCATCCTCGCCAGCGCCTGCGACAATGTTGCGGTTCGCTGCATCGACGGAATAGAGGTCGACTCCGGTCGTGCGGCCGGCTTGGTGGAGGGCTCCCTTGCCATGGTCACTGCGCTTGCTCCGGTGATTGGCTACGACTGTGCTGCCGATATCGCCAAGGAGGCCTGCCGGACCGGCAAAACGGTGCGCGAGATCTGTGAGGAGCGCCAGGTCCTACCGCAGGATGAGCTTGATGTGGTGCTCGATGCGCGGCGGATGACCGAGCCTGGCACCGCCTAGCAGGCCGTGGTCTGCCGTTCTACTCAGTCAACACAGGACCGATACCACCCGCAGGCCAGGCAGATTTGTTTGCAGTGCTGCTCGTGAAGCGCCTGAATACCGCACCACGGACAGGGTCGCGGAGTGTTGACCGACGGATGAGTCTGCCAGTCGAAGCTCTGCTCGGGCTTCGACGGCGCCGCTGCTTTTGGCTCCGCGACGCTTACCACGGGAGCTCCTGCCCAGCGAAGTTAAAGAAGTTACCGCTGTCCTCCTGGCCAAGCTCGTCGATCAATCGAACCAGGCCAGCCGCGCTCTCGTGAACCGGCGTCGGCGCCGCCGACCCTCCCATGTCCGTTTGTACCCATCCAGGGTGGAGCACCACGCATGTAAATCCATCTCCAGCCAGATCGATCGCCAGGCTGCGGTTGAGCATGTTGAGCGCAGCCTTGCTGGCCCGATAGGCGTACGATCCACCGGTGCTGTTGTCGCTGACACTCCCCATCAGGCTGGTCATGTTGAGGATCTTCCGCGTGTTGCCGCGGCGCAGGTGTGGCAACAGTGCTTCGGCAACGCGCATCGCTCCGAGGGCGTTGGTGTCGAAGAACTGCGACATCTTTTCGAAGTCGAGCTCGCCGAGCGGCCGGTCGCGGACTCCGACGCCGGCGTTATTTACTAGCACGTCCAGCGCCCCCGGATCGAGAGCTGCGGCGAGCCGTGCAACCTGATCGGCGCTCGTGACATCGAGTGTTTCGAGGCGCACGTCCAGGGCGCGCAAATCAGCAGCCGCGTCGGGGTTGCGCACGGTCGCGACGACTCGATCACCTCGCTGCGACAGCTGGCGGGCGATCTCGAGGCCAATGCCACGATTGGCCCCGGTGATAAGAACGTCCAAAGCCATGTCCACTTCCCCCCAAGTACGCGTCGCCCGGTGCCCCATTCCAGGCGTCGAGCGAACTCTCAGTTTAGCAGGCCGCGCTTTCACCATGGCCTGCTAGTCCTCGTCCATGGAGCCAGCCTAGTCGAGCGGCTCGAACAATCGCATTTGCGGCAGCGGCAACGATTTCGCCTGCTTCATGGTGCATGTAGGAAGCTCATCGAGACGCCCGAGATTCGCGACCCCGAGTCCTATCAGGCGAATCCCGGTTCCCGGCGGCAGCTCTACGCGGCGGGCGAGTTGCCTCGCCACGGCTCGTAGCGCCTCGCTACTGCGCATCGGATCATCCGGCGTCAGCGACCGGGTTACGGTTCGAAAATCATGGAAGCGTACTTTCAGTACGACGGTGCGCGCCCAGAGATCTCGGCGTGCCAGCGAGGCGGAGATGCGCTCGGCGAAGTTTCGTACGTGGGGCGCTGCTTGCCGCCAGGTGCGAATGTCTCGGTCGAAGGTGGTCTCGGCCGAGATCGATTTGGGTCGCCCCGGCTTGGATACAGGTCGTGCATCGATACCGCGCGCCAGTTCGGCGATACGCGCTCCGTTCTTTCCCAGAAGACCCTGTAGATGTTCGGGGTCGGCCGCCGCCAAATCGCCGATCTGGAACAGGCCAGCGTCACGCAACCGTGCTGCGGTCGAGGGGCCGATGCCCCAGATGCGATCGACGTCTAGTGGTGCGAGGAAGTCGACCGCGTCGGCATCAGTGATCATTGTCAGGCCGTCTGGCTTGTCGTGATCGGAGGCGAGCTTCGCCAGGAACTTGTTGCTTGCCACACCGGCTGACACCGTCAGGCCTGATTGAGCTAGGACCTGCTGTCGGATGATCGTGGCAATCTCGACGCCGCTCTCGGGGCGTTCTGACACGTCGAGGTAGGCCTCGTCGAGAGAAAGTGGCTGCACGAGGTCGGTCCATTCTCGATAGACCCCGAACACCAATCCCGACAGCTCGCGATACCGACTGAATCGCGGGCGTAGGTAGACCCCGTCGGGGCAACGGCGGCGAGCGATCGCCATCGGCAGAGCTGAGTGGACACCCACCGCGCGCGCTTCGTAGGAGGCGGACGCCACGACGCCGCGCCGCCCAAGGCCTCCAACGATGACCGCTTTGCCGGCGAGCTCCGAATCGTCGAGAACCTCGACGGAGGGGTAGAAGGCATCCAGGTCCAGGTGCAGTATCTTTCTCGACATGGCCATCGCCATCGTATCAACGAGTGGATTGACGAGAGTGTCGCCGGTGCTCTCGGCGTTACGCTGAATCGATGCGCGAAACTCAGCGCCCTCCCGCTCGAGAGCACGGACCAACAGCTCGGCGGCTTTCACTGCTAGGCGAGCGGCATCTGCGGGATGTCAGCCTGCCCAATGTGGCGCCTTCTCAGCAGCGCTACCACGCCGGTGTTCGGTGGCGGGACGGCATAGCTGCCTAGCTCCCCCACGGGAACCCAACGGAGTTGCCGGTGCACGCATAGCTCCGGCAACCCGGTGATCTTGGCATCGAAGAACCGTAACCGGACGCGCTTTTCGGGATAGGCGTGCCGTGCCTCCGCGAGCTGAGGACCGATGTGCGATGCGACGCCAAGCTCCTCCTGAAGCTCGCGCAGCAGCGCGGCTTGTGGCGTCTCGCCGGGCTCGATCTTGCCGCCGGGAAACTCCCACAGCAGCGGCAGGTGGTCGCTGTCGTAACGCTGACACAGCAGCACGCGATCACCGTCCATGACGACGGCCGCGACGACCTCGATCACGTCACTCAATCGGCATCTTCGACAGTTGCGGGCGGGCGCCGGGCGAGCTCGCCGCCGACTGCCCGACAGCGCTGTCCAATCTGGGCGAGTTTGGCGGCGTGGGCTTGAGCTCCGCCCAGGTAGAGTGCCTGGATCGAATCGGCGCTGCCCCCGACGTCAAGCTCCTCGAGGTTGTCGGCGAGCAGGAAGGCAGATCGCTCGGCATCAGCGGCGATGTCCTGGAGGCGATCCACGGCTTTCCCGAGCTGGCGTTGCTGTGTTTCCAGCAGTCCCAGCGTCGCCGACCAGTGGCTGCGGAAGTAGAGCGCCGCAGCGGTCCAAAAGATCAGGATCCCGAGCCCCAGGCGCGCCCAAGGAAGCGGCAGGACGCCCTCCAGGAAACCGACCACCCGTCGATCGATTGTCAGGGTTGGCACGAGCACCGCAAGCGCCGCCCCAACCAACAGCCAGCCGTAACCTTGCAACCTACTCATCGGCATCGTCCCGAGGGGCGGATGCTACCACGGTGTGATTGACCGGCATCGGGACACCACGCTAGCCTGTAGTCATGCTTGAACATGCTCTCACCTCGGCCCCCATTGCCGATAGCTACGGACGCCAGGTGGGCGATCTACGTCTGTCGGTGACCGATCGCTGCAATCTCCGGTGTGCCTACTGCATTCCGGAGGAAACGCCTCAGTTTCAGCCGCACGAGGAGCTGCTGACGTTCGAGGAGATGGAGCGACTGGCAAGCCTGTTTTGTAAGCTTGGCGTGACCAAGGTCCGACTTACTGGTGGCGAGCCCTTGTTGCGACGCGATCTGTACCGCCTGGTGGTGGCGCTCGACGGCATCGATGGGGTTGTTGACCTGGCGTTGACGACCAATGGCATCTTCCTGCGAGAGCAGCTTGACGGCCTCATCGCGGCGGGACTACGGCGCGTGAACATCAGCCTCGACACGCTGCGTCGCGAGCGTTTTCGGTTGCTCACTCGCCGCGCTGGCCTGTCGAAGGTGCTCGATGCCATCCACGCCGCCCGGGAGTCGGAGTTGTGGCCGGTGAAGATCAACGTCGTGCCGATGCGCGGCTTCAACGATGATGAGTTCGTCGCCTTCGGCGCCTTGGCCCGAGAGCTGGGCGTGATCGTGCGATTCATTGAGTTCATGCCGCTAGAGGCTGGCGACCTCTGGAGTAGAGATCTGATGGTTCCAGGTTCGGAGGTGCGCGCCGCCTTCGAGCATGCCTGGGGTGGGCTGGAGCCGGTCGACCCCAACCACCCGTCGGAAACCGCTGAGCGGTTCCGCTTTCGTGACGGTGTCGGGGAGATCGGTATCATCTCGCCGGTCACACGACCGTTCTGTGGTGCTTGTAATCGCGCTCGCTTGACGGCTGACGGAAAGTTGCGTACCTGCCTGTTCTCGCTTGCCGAAATCGACTTGAAGGGACCGCTGCGCGCTGGAGCCTCCGATGAGCATCTGATCGAGCTCATTGTCGGCGCGTGGCGACTTAAGGAAGAGGGGCACCTGATCAACAGCCCCGACTTCGTGCGGCCGACAAGGACCATGTCGGCAATCGGCGGCTGAGGCGGCAACATCTTGCACGTCGAGGTGCTGCTGTTCGCCCGGGCGCGTGAGATCTGCGGTGGCGACCACGTCGATTTGCAGCTCTTCGATGGTGCTACGGTGAGCGATTGTTTCGCAAAGTTGGCTGCTGACGCGCCGGCGCTCGAGTCGATGCGCGAGCGCCTGCTGGTAGCGGTGAACGAGTGTTACGCCGCGTGGGACACGCGTCTGAGCGATGGTGACGTGGTGGCGATGATCCCGCCGGTCAGCGGCGGGTGAGGGAACAGTGAACGACGATCCGCAGTCGGCCGGGGCAACGGGTGTGGTCGATGTGCGGGTTGGCAGCGACGCTGTCTCGGCGGCGGCTCTCGCACAACAGGTCAGTTCGCGCAGCGCCGGAGCCATCGCCACTTTCGAGGGTGTGGTGCGTGATCATCACGAGGGCAAGGCGGTTAGCTTTCTCGAGTACGAGGCCTATGTGCCGATGGCGGAGGCTGTGCTCCGTGACATCGCCGAGAGGGCGTGCCAGCGCTGGGAGATCGAAGCCGTGGCAGTGCATCATCGCGTTGGGCACCTGGAGATCGGCGAGGTCTCAGTGGCGATTGCGGTATCGGCGGTGCATCGTGCCGCGGCCTTCGACGCGTCGCGATATGTCATCGACACGCTCAAGCAAGAGGCGCCGATCTGGAAGCGTGAAACCGGTCCAGACGGGGAGTTTTGGGTGGAAGGGCCGGACCTTATCGAGGCGCCTCGCTGATCAAGCAGGGCCCCGGCACCGTGCTAGACTTTTGCGATGTCCGCAGACCATGTTGCCCGCAAGGACCTCAAGCGATCGGACGAGTTTCAACGCGGTGCTGCCGCCGTAGTCTCTTGGATCATGCAACGGCGCAAGAGCATTGCCTTGGTACTGCTGTTCGTCGTCGCCGGATTATCGGTCTTGGCTGGCGTGCGCTCGTACCAGGCTCGGCAGGAGCAGAATGCTGCCGCTATGCTCGCCGTGGCCTTGCAAGCGTTCAATGCCCAGATCGCCGGCCTCCCGACGACGGTACCGGCCAGCTCTCCGGCCGGGCCGACCTACGAGACTGAGGAGGCAAAGCTCGAGGCGGCGATTCCGTCGCTGCAGGCGGTGATCGGGGCGTACGGCACGTATCCGTCTGGTCGGGTCGCCTCGGTTTACTTGGGTGCGAGCCTGGCGCGTCTGGGGCGCTCGGAGGAGGCTGAAGCGAGCCTGCGGGCCGGTGCGCGAGCGGCGGCGCCGCTGCCTCGCGCGATGTCGCTCCTTCGTCTCGGCGAGCTGTTCGCGGAACAAGAGCGTTACGCTGACGCCATCGAGGTGTTCGAGCAGGTCATCAACGATCCACCGCGCGGTTTCCCCATCGAGGAAGCGCTCGCTGCCAAGGCGCGGGCACACGAGGCAGCCGGCGAGACTCGCGAGGCGATGCTTGCCCATCAGCGGATCGTCGACAATCACGAGGGTTCCGTGTACGCGCAGTCTGCCAGGACGCGGGCCGCCGAGCTGGCCGCTGACCTCGGCCTCGACCCTGCCGCAGAGCGCTAACAGACCGTGGTCTGCGAGTAGGTTACAGCCTGCTAGGGCCCGGTTCTCTTGGTCGTCAGCCAGCCAGTCTTCGAGCCGCTCGTAGTCGTCGTTTGCGACAGCGTCGGTTGTGGTCTGGCCCCCGATGCTGTCGAGTTCGGTGATCAGGGCGCAAACACCCTCGCCCATGTCGTCAAGTCGGCATCGCTGGTGCTGCCGAACCTCGCAGCGCTGGGCATGGGCCGGATCCCCGGAGTGCCTCCGTTGGCGGTTGCCGACACATCTCCGCAGGCCGCCTACGGCCGGTTGATCGAGAAGGGGCCTGCCAAGGACACCCTGGCGGGGCACTGGGAGCTGATGGGGGTAGTGGCGGAGCAGGAATGTCCGCTCTATCCCGATGGCTTCCCGGCCGAGGTCGTCGAAGCCTTCCGTGTCGTTGCCGGTACCGAGGTGTTGGGCAACTATGCGGCCTCGGGGACTGCCGTCATCGACGAACTCGGCGGTGAGCACCTACGTTTCGGCTGGCCGATCCTCTACACCTCGGGCGACAGCGTGTTCCAGCTGGCGGCGCACGAGCAAGTGCTCGCCGTGGAGGACCTCTACGCGCTCTGCGCCAAAGCACGCAAGCTGCTGAGCGGCGAGCACGGCGTTGGCCGGGTAATTGCGCGTCCGTTCACCGGACCTGGCCCCGGACAATTCGTGCGACTGTCTTCACAGCGGCGCGACTATCCGCTACAAGCGCCGCGACTCACGGCGCTCGACCACCTTAGCGAGGCGGGTATGCGTACGCGTGCTATCGGCAAGATCAACGATATCTTCGGCGGCCGCGGCATCAGTGCCTACGAGAAGACAAGTAGCAATGCGAACGGGATCGAGGCGATCAGCCGCTCGCTGATCGAACAGAGCGAGCCCTTCGTATTCGCCAACCTCGTCGATTTCGACACCATATACGGTCATCGCAACGATGCAGCCGGCTACGCGGCGGCGCTGGAGGAGTTGGATCACGCCATTCCGATTTGGTCGGCAGCGCTACCTGATGACGGCATGCTCGTGCTGACTGCCGATCACGGCAACGACCCCACCTGGCCCGGTACCGATCACACGCGAGAGTGCGTGCCGTTGCTGGCGATTGGCCGCCGTGTCCTGCCAGTGTCGCTCGGGTCGCGCGCCTTCGCCGATCTCGGCGCAACGGTGCTGGCCAACTTCGGCGTTGATGCGCCGACCGACGGCGAGTCGTTTCTCGACGTGCTGAGGTGATCGCCTGGCTGCGGAGAAAGCCACGGTCTTAGGACTCGCGGTCGATACGGCCCTCGACCTTGTCGAGCTTGTGCTGCAGATCTCTCGTGCGCTTCGCCAGAACCCAGAGGTACGCGAAGGCGATCGCCCAGGCGGCCGCGAAGCCCGCGAACAAGAACCCCAGGTCATTCATCGCTGTCGTCCTTTCTGTCCGGCGCGTTACCCGAGGGCTAGCCCTCGGAGTGAAGAAGCTGTCCGGCTACT
>Ga0315339_1001593_pt1 | contig 19560 bp, 21 predicted proteins | sample ASW17metaG_FD_204514 | JGI IMG/M metagenome (GOLD analysis project Ga0315339, IMG submission 204514) | Ammonia-oxidizing marine archaeal communities from Pacific Ocean, United States - ASW #17 | ecosystem: Environmental > Aquatic > Marine > Oceanic | place: USA: California | collected 2016-12-05
CAAAGGCACTTGCAAATCCGACTGCCAGCGACGATCATCCCCATCGGCCGCCGCTTCTCATCCTGATTGACGCGCCGTTCTCATCCAGATTGTCGCGCTACATATCGCTGTGCTTGTCAGATGTAGCCCAAGCTCTGCATCAGGGCGGTTTCCTCAGGCCGCAAACAGCTTAGCAGCGTGATATCATTCTCGTGGGCCAATTTTGCGGGGTTAATCTGGCGCTCCAGTATGGCCAACCAGTCCGGATCCGGATCCACTGAGGCAAATGCGGCGATATCTTGAATAACCGTGGCCGGATTGGCCAGAATGTTTTCATAAAATACTTCCTTATAACTGTCCTGCCTGATACGGGTTGCCTCGTCGCGGATTCGGTTGACCGAGTGGCACCAGCGGCCGACATAGGTAGTCAGCGGATGCTCGGTCGCCTCGACTACAGAATAGTAGCGGCTGAACGAGGCCGAGCACCACGTCGCCTCGCCCGAGGTCATGATCCACTGGAATCCAGGGTGCTTCGACATAGAGGCTGCTACATCCAGCCCATTGCGGATCAGATGTAAGAATTTGCAGCGCGGCCAGAGCGCTTGGATCTGCTGCATAAAAAAGCCGTAATCGGGGGTCTTGTCAGCCCAGATGGGTCTTGCCCTGCTGAACAGCGACGTATTCCCCGACCCGGTCGGCAAACTCGCGCACCGTGATCACAGGAGTTTTCTCGAAAAGCCGCGTCAACTCGACATCCTCTATAGGGACAACCCGGCGTCCATTGGTATGCGTTGTGTGGCAGAAGATATGAACCAGTGCCTCTGTCCGACACCGGCCCAGCCCCGCATATTCGTACATTCTGGGCAGCCAATGGGTTTCGTCATGCACCCAGATCTGGGGATGTTTATTCATCAGCCCGCGCAACAGCGACGTTCCGCAGCGCCCGGACCCCACGATAGCAAACCGCATGTTAATCTCCATAATTATGCTTCCGACCCGCCTTGTGGGCCCGCCGGATGCAGTATGGGCAGTCTCGCGCGAGCATCAAACCACCCCGGATAGCCAATTTTCTTCAGTCGCGACCCGGTCTTAAGCGGCGACGTGGATTCAGGATCACGCCCTTACTTCCAAAGGCGACGTATTTGTCGAATATTCAGAAGTGCTTCATCAGGACTGAGAAGCCTTGTTTTTGTAGCCCAATCTAGTCGTTAGTATGTGACGGTATGCTGTTCCGTTGAAACGGTCGCTCTTATTTCTGGCAATCTCATACGCCCTTCGACGGTGGACCACGAAGGGCAAGGTTAGGGGTAGGTGAAAGTGCTGATTGGGAGAAAATAGGTGGCGTATTGCATAATGCCCGGTGGGCAAGGTCGATCATTCTGAAAATGATTGGTGAGCGAAGGCCTACCTATGCGCCAGTCGTCTTACGCGGACAAAATCGCGCAAAAGGTAGAATGATACATGGTAGTCAGTTTTGTCCGGCTAACTGCCCTCTAAGGCATTGATTTCATTAAGCTCAAAATTGAAGATCTGGGGGTCGAGCAAGTGGTTTTGGGCGGCATCGAACGTGGCCGACCATCAGGCTCTCAGACTTCGTGAAATCCGCTTTTTGCTCGCGTCTTAAATTCGATCAGGCTCCGGCTTGACTGCCAATCAAAGCCACGGAAGCTGAAGGGCTTGACAGAAGAGAAGTGACAACCATATCTTCTGGTTATGGACAACGCTTCTGACAGATTCGACAGGCCGGGGAGAGACTCCGATCTCGACGAGCCTCGATTCCTGATCGGGGACGTTGTCATGGCCACTGGGCTATCGGTGAACGTCCTGAAGGCTTGGCTATCTCGAGAGCCAAAGGTGATCCAGCTTGGCCCCTATGACCGAGAGTCTTTGGGACGAGGCAGCGCGCGAGTTTTCACTTTGCGCCGTGTGATCTCAATCGCGGTCACCGCAGAGCTTGTGTCCTTGGGATTGGCACCATCGAGAGCGGGTGAATTGGCCTATTCGTTGACGGACGAGCAGGCTGACGCTGCCTTTTTTGTGGAAAGTCTAATAGTCGAGACTGCCGTCGTCGCTTACCCCGGACAGGAAAAGCTTGAAATCCTCCGCGAGGACTCACGGATCACGGAGGTGTTTAGCAAGTCACCTTCGCAATCCCTCAACGACGCTCCCGCTTCGTGCGTGATAGTAAGTTTTAGTGCCGTGGCGAAGCGCGTTAGAACGAAGCTCGGGCTCTGATGCATGGTTGATGAATCAGCCAACAGCGTCGAGCCCGAGAATGAGGTGAGCGAAGCTCCTGACGTGGGGAAAGGTGCTTGCCAAAAAATTGAGCCAGTGAGTTTTTGCCCAATTCTGACCCCGGCCCAGCTTTCCCGAGAATTGCATTGCAGCGAGCGAGCGTTACGCAAGCGCGCACGCGAAGAAGGTGCTTGCCATGAACTCGGCAACTCAATGTTTTTTACTAAAGATGATGTGACCGCACTCTTGGAGGCAACAAAATCATGCCCCTCAAAATCCACAAGCGCGCAAAGAGCCCTTACTGGCAATACCGCGGAACTATTGACGGACGGCTCATTCGAGGAACTACAAAAACTACGGACAAAGCAATCGCGCAAAGGCTTGCAGCGGAACGGGATGCCCGCGAATGGAAACGAAGTCTCGATGGACCGGCATCAGTCCTGACATTCGCACAGGCGGCTATCCTGTATCGAAACGCGGGAAAGCCCACGAGGCATCTAGAGAGAGTCGAGAACTACTGGAAAGAAACACCAGTCAGACAAATCACAGGAACTGCAATCAAGGACTCTTGCCAGAAGATTTACCCAACCACAGGAGCGGCAACATGGAACCGGCAAGTCATAGTGCCGACGCAAGCGATAATAAACTTCGCGAGCGAGCAGGAACTATGCCCCCCGTTGAAGGTCAAGCGGTTCACGACCGTCAGCAAGGTCAAAGAACCGGCAACGTGGGAATGGGTGGAGGCATTTATGTTGCACGCTGGAACGCCACATTTGGGCGCTCTCACCTGCTTCATGTTTCTGACCGCTGCGCGGATATCGGAAGCCTTGTCGGTCGAGTGGTCTGACATCGACATGACCGCCTGCACGGTAAAAATAAGACAGGGAAAGCTTGGAGGAGATGAACGGGTAGCGCACCTTCCTTCACCGCTAGTGGTCGCGCTGGCGAATATCGGAGGCCGCAATGGCCGTGTATTCAAGTTCAAATCGAGATCGAACCTAAAAACACAATGGGAGGGCGCAATCAGACGCGCAGGCATCAAGAGACTGACACCGCATTCATGTCGTCATGGCTTTGCCACGACGCTTTTGCAGAACGGCGTCGATGTAATAACGGTTGCTAAACTTGGCGGCTGGAAAAGCCCTGCTCTTGTACTGTCCACCTATGGCCACGCGATGCGTGATCCGAAGCTGACCGACAGATTAATTGGCACAAAACTGACACACGAAAGCACTTACTCGCCAAATACATCAATAGAAAGAATGGGTTAGGCATCATGCTAAACACGCTCGTTGGGGAGAGGTGGCCCACTCGGGGAAATAATCGATGGCGGACGAAACCGCAAGGTTCACAATTGACGCATCAGTCATATTCTTGCGATGGCCGCGCGGAGCGAAACAATAAAGCCATGGAAAGACAGGGCACATCCTCGACACGGACTGCACGCTGCGCGGTACTCTGGATCCACAGTGCCGATTCTCACCAGCATGCGCGTCCTTCGGGATTTCGGCATTTGCCAATTATGGAGGAGATTATGAACCAGCCGACAGAGTCCAATTCGCCGGCAATGGCGGTTGCCGGACTAATCACAAAGGCGACCCGCTATTCCGTTGACGCGACGATTGATCGATTTGAGGAAGCATTGAAGGGCCACGGATTTATGCTCTTCGCGCGCCTCGATCATGCCGCCGCGGCAAAATCCGTCGGCCTTGAAATGCCACGCGAGACAGTCATCGTTTTCGGGAACCCCCGTCTCGGCACGCCGGCTTTTCTCAAGACGCCAACGCTTGGCATCGATTTTCCGCTGCGGGCAATGGTTTGGCAAAACGCCGAAGGCCAAGTGTTCCTGAGCTACAACTCGGCCGACTACATTTTCAACACGATTTACGCTCGACACGGCGCCGAGCAAGACAACTCAACAATAGCCAAGGTCGAAAAAGTGCTCGAAATCATCGCCGACGAAGCGGTGAGCTAAAGCCGTATTGCCGCCGCGGAGCGCCCCGACTGTAGCGTTATTCTACACCTGCGGCTGAGGTTCCAGCGGCCCCTCGGGCTCATTCCCGGTCGACGGTTTGGCCTTCGGCCCTTTGGTCGCCGGCACCGCCGAGGCTTTCGCAGGCGGCGTCTCATCGTCGGTCTCGCGCACCGGCTGCCTGCCGGCCAGGAGGCCAATAATTTCATCGCCGGTCAGCGTCTCATATTCCAGGAGCCCCTGAGCAAGCGTCTCCAGATCGTTGTGATGCTCGGTCAATATACGCCGCGCTTCGGAATGGCCGGCCTCAACCAGGCGCCGGATTTCAGCGTCGATCTTTTGCGCCGTCGCCTCGGAAATACTCTGCTGGCGAGATACCGAGTGACCGAGGAACACCTCCTCCTGGTTCTCGCCATAGGCAACCGTGCCGAGCTCATCGGACAAGCCCCAGCGGGTCACCATCATACGCGCCAGCCGTGTCGCTTGCTCTATGTCAGACGCGGCGCCCGATGTGACCTTTTCCTCGCCGAAGGTCATCTCCTCGGCGATACGCCCGCCCATCATGATGGCCAGACGCGAGGTCATCTGCTCGACACTCATCGACAACTTGTCGCGCTCGGGCAACTGCATGACCATGCCCAGCGCCCTGCCGCGCGGAATTATCGTCGCCTTATGCACCGGGTCGGTCGCCGGTACTTTGAGGGCGACAACGGCATGCCCGGCCTCATGATAAGCAGTAAGCTTCTTTTCGTCTTCGGTCATGACCAGCGTGCGCCGTTCGGGGCCCATCATGACCTTGTCCTTGGCGTCCTCGAACTCCGACATCATCACCAGGCGCTTGCTACGACGAGCAGCGAGCAACGCGGCCTCGTTGACGAGATTCATCAAATCGGCGCCGGAAAATCCCGGCGTTCCCCTGGCGACCGTCTTGAGATCGACGTCGGGCGCCAGCGGCACCTTGCGGACATGGACCTTGAGGATCTTCTCGCGGCCGACGACATCCGGATTGGCAACGATAATCTGGCGGTCGAAGCGGCCTGGCCTGAGGAGCGCCGGGTCGAGAACGTCGGGACGGTTGGTCGCGGCGATCAGGATGACCCCCTCATTCGCCTCGAATCCGTCCATCTCGACAAGCAACTGGTTTAAGGTCTGCTCGCGTTCGTCGTTACCGCCGCCAAGTCCGGCACCGCGATGGCGGCCGACCGCGTCGATTTCGTCGACAAAGATGATACACGGCGCGTTCTTCTTGGCTTGCTCAAACATGTCACGCACCCGGCTGGCGCCAACGCCGACAAACATCTCGACGAAATCGGAACCGGAGATGGTGAAGAATGGCACTGCCGCCTCCCCGGCAATCGCCCGGGCCAGCAGCGTCTTGCCTGTGCCGGGCGGGCCGACGAGCAAAACACCGCGCGGAATCCGCCCACCCAGCCGCTGAAACTTTTGCGGATCACGCAGGAACTCGACGATCTCCTGGAGATCCTCCTTGGCCTCGTCGACGCCGGCAACGTCTTCGAAAGTCACGCGCCCGTGCGCCTCGGTCAAAAGCTTCGCCTTCGATTTGCCGAAACCGAGCGCCTTGCCACCCGACCCCTGCATCTGACGCATGAAGAAAATCCACACCGCCAGGATCAGGAACATTGGCAACCAGGAAACAAGCATCCCGATTAGAGATTGGCCGCCTTCGCTCACCGGCATCGCCGAGATCGCAACGCCGCGCTCTTCAAGGCGCTTGACGAGACTGGGATCTTCCGGGGCAAAGGTCTGGAATTCCGAATTGTCGTTATAGGTTCCACTGATCTGCTGGCCGGAAATGACAACATCGCGTACCCGCCCCTGCTCTACGTCGGCGGTGAATTGCGAATAGGAGATATCGGCCCCAAGTGAGCGTTCACCGGAACTCTGGAACAGATTGAAGAGCGCTATGAGGACGAGACCTATAATCACCCACAAGGCAAGATTGCGAAAATTCGCGTTCATTACGTTCCCTTCAATGCCTTGCCGGCACACCCGCCCTTAGCCCGGCACCATAACCCATTTGGCTTAAGATAGGTGCCGAGAGCCTCGAAGCCAATATTACATTCCAGTCTATTCATACTGAAATTACGGCAAAGTGAATGGATCAGCCTTAAGTCGAGGCCAGAAAGTCGGGGAAACTCGGCGGCTTTGCCAGACGATCGGCAATAATTGAGCGCGCTTTGACGCTATACGCCGCATCCTCCACGCCAAAAAAACCAAGCGTCGGCACCGCGCTAACCGTCGTTCCGCGCCACAATGCCGGCAGGGCAGCCAGTGCGCCGGCCGCCGATATGCCGGCGCGAACGCCAATGGCCCGCCGCCCGGCCTCACCAAGTGCCGCAAGCTTCAATCCAGCCGGCGCGTTCGCGCCAATTTCAACCTGGAACCGATGGTCCCACAGCCCTTTAAAGCCAGATTTGACCGCGGTTTCCGGCAATCCACCACGGCCGACCTCACGATAAACGACAAAGCGGCCACCCCGCCACTCGACTACCGAGCCCGACAGGGTCCGCTTGAGGCGTGTGTGACCGTCATGGCGCTCAATGTCGCCGATAAGGGCTGCGAGTCGCTCGAAGCGTGGCGGATATTGCTCGCCTCCAATCGCCAGCAGGACCCGCACTAGCGAGCGAAGCCGAACCTCTCTGGGCGCATCGAGGAGCGCCGTGGCCTCGATCGAGGCGACAGCAAGTTCGTCAATGTCGACGGCCGTCCCGATCAGCCCGCTGGCCGCGGTCTCGATTGCCTCGGCAGCACTAGCCAGACGGTCGGCGGTGGCGGCAAGCCCGGCCGGATCGATCCCCTCGGCAGCCAACAGCGGCATGATCCGGCGCAGGCGAGTGCGCGCGAAGCGCGGATCGGCGTTCATCGGATCCTCAACAGGCGTCAGGCCGGCAATCGCGATCGTCTCCGTCAGGCGCGCCCTGGGGATTGCCAGGAACGGCCGGAAAACGATCATGTCACCCGTCGCAATTTCCCGGCGCATGGCCCCAAGACCGAACAGCCCCGACCCGCGCGCCAGACGCAAAAGCATCGTTTCTGCCTGGTCGTCGCGGTGATGGCCAAGGAGAAGATGGCTGGCGCCGGCCTGACGCGCAGCGCCAAGGAGCAGACGATAGCGTGCGGCGCGCGCCGCCGCCTCGATATCGCCCTGCGGTTTTTTCCCGGTCCAACAAAGATATTTTGCCGCCAGTCCGCGATCCCGGGCAAGCCCGACAACCGCCTCGGCGTCTTGTTTTGAGGAACGACCGAGCCCGTGATCGACACTCAGCACGACAAGTTCAGGCGGGGATGGCAGGTTGCGTCGCCAGCGATCGGCGCAATCGAGAAGCGCCAGCGAATCGCCGCCGCCCGATACCGCTAGCGCGATCCGGGATGCCCGAGCCAGCGGCGCGAAAAGCGTAGCAAGTTCGCGGTCCGTGATTGGACCCGTCGGCTCAACAACTCGCACTAGCTTGTTCGAAGTCGACCCGCTGCCGCAGAGCGCTCGAAGCGTCCGGGAATTGTTTCAGCACAGCAGCGAAGGTCGAGCACGCCGCTTCGCGCTCGCCAAGTCCGGCCAGCGACAGGCCGAGCTTCAATAACGAGTCCGGAGCCCTGCTGCTCTTCGGGAAGGTTTTGTAGGCGGCGAGAAACTCGTTGGCTGCATCACGAAACTGGCCACGGGAAAACAGGCTCTCGCCCAGCCAGTACTGCGCATCCGGGGCGCGCGCATCCTCAGGATAGGCCACCAGGAACTGGCGAAGTCCCACTTCCGCAGTCTTATAGTCGCCGCTAAGAATGCTGCCATAGGCGCGTTGGTAGTCCGAGCGCGGGTCGCCGGTTGGACCGCTCATCGCCAAATCCGGGCCGACGCCTCCGGATGCCGGGGGCAGTGGCGCGGTGAGGTCGAGCGGTTGGTCCGAGAATTTGGCTGGAGGCCCATCGAAGGTCAGTGTTCCAAGCGACGAGGGCGGCGAACCGGGCCCGCCAAGAGGTTGCCCCTGATCGACAATGTTGCCAATCGGTGCGGATGTTCCGGCGACGCCGGGGGGCGGCAGCGTCGGCGGGGTCGGTGCGGCGAGATTGGCCGGCGCCTCGGATCGGGACGCGGGTGAAGCGCCGCTCTCGAGATCGCGGAAACGGAATTCGTTATCCTCCTGCATCAGCTTCAATTGATCCTGCAACTGACGAATCTGGAAACTGAGTTGCTCAACCTGACCGGTGAGCGTACGCATCTGAGCTTCGATCCGATTGAATCGCTCGGCCGCGCCCTGGCCCGTCTGCGCCAGAATGACCGGAGGCTCGCTTGATGAGCCAATAATCGCCGGACCCGAGCCTTGACCAAAATTCCACCAAGCCGCATCAGCCGACAACGGCACCATGGCCAATACCAGTGACGCCGATAGCGTGCCAATTCTCAACTGCCTGTCATATTTCATGGTCAAATCGCTTTCCCACCCAGCCCGAAAGTACGCACGCCCGTCGCGTCCCGCACGCCTTCCCTAGCATAGGATCGGCGAGTTCGGCCAAATTGCGGCGAGGGAGAAATAACTCCCATACAGGACGCGATCGGCAGGCGCGGATCAGGAGCCGGCGGAATTTACCAGCGTCACGCTGCGCCGATTCTGCGACCAACAGGAAATGTCATTGCACACCGCAACCGGACGTTCCTTGCCATAGGAAATCGTGCGGAACCGGTTCGCCCCAATACCAAGGGACACAAGATAGGCGCGAACTGTATCGGACCGCCTCGCCCCAAGCGCGATATTGTACTCGCGCGTTCCGCGTTCATCGGCGTGCCCCTCGATCGTGATCGCATAGCGCGTGTATTGCTTGAGCCACTGCGCTTGACGGTCGAGCGTCGTCCGCGACACGACCGTCAGATCGGTCGAGTCGGTCTCGAAGAAGACGCGGTCGCCAACATTAACGACAAAATCCTGGCTTGAGCCGGTTGCCGCCGCGCCGAGGGCAGCCGTTGCTCCCGTCGTTTTCGACTTGGACGCGCAAGCCGCCAGCATTAGGGCAATACCGACGACAGCAACAATCCGGGCCCCGTGTGAAACTGCTAATTGCATCGCCATACCGATAACTCCTCGTCCACCAAAACGGACATGGTAAATAACTATAGGAAGTTTGGTTAATCGCCAGTGCACGAAGGTGGTTAAGAAAGTGTAATCGTCCCACTATGGGGCGCAAATTGGGCAATAGCCCGAGAACCTATTCCAAGACCCCCGGACGCGATCGACCAATTCTCAGTTGATCAGCGGCGACCAAGCCGGATCGGAGGCGAAAGACGGTGTTGGAACCCGGCGTTCATTGTAGCCACTCAAGTCGATCGTCCACAATTGCGGCCCACCATTTGCCCCGGGTGTATCGCGAAAAAACATGAGCACGCGTCCGTTTGGCGCCCATGTCGGCCCCTCATTGTGGAAACTTTCGGTGAGAATACGCTCGCCGGTGCCATCCGGTTTTATGACCCCGATGCCGAATTGCCCACCGCTGCGCCTGGTGTATGCAATAAGATCACCACGTGGCGACCACACTGGCGTCGAATAGCTATTGCCCTGGCCAAAGGTGATACGCTGCGGGTTGGACCCGTCGGCGCCCATGACGTAAAGCTGTTGCGAACCGCCCCTGTCGGATTCAAAGACGATCCGCGATCCGTCCGGCGAATAGGATGGGCTGGTGTCGATTGCGGCGCTATCGGTCAGCCGGGTCGTTCGCCGTGAACGCAAATCCATGACAAATATGTTGGCATTGCCTTGCTGTTGCAGGCTCATGATCACTCTTTGTCCGCCGGGCGCAAAACGTGGAGCAAACGTCATTCCGGGAAAATCATCGACGTGCTCGCGCTGGCTGGTTTCGATATTGAGCAGATAGACCTTCGGTTGCTCGATGCCTGCGTATGACATGTAGGTGATTTCTTGGTTCGACGGGCTGAAGCGCGGCGTTAATACCAAATCATCGCCGCGCGTCAGATAGCGCACGCCAAAGCCGTCCTGATCCATGATTGCCAGTCGCTTGACGCGATTATCTTTGGGGCCGGTCTCGTCGATGAAGACGACACGCGTATCGAAATAACCCTTCTCGCCGGTCAACCTTTCGTAGATTGCGTCGGCGATGATGTGGGCGAGCTGGCGCCAATTGTCGGGCGTGGTAAAAAACTGCTGGCCAGTCATCTGCTCGCCGGCAGCCAAATCCCAGAGACGAAATTCGGCGCGAAGTCTGCCGTCCGCTTGCCGCGCGATCCCTCCGATCACCAGCGCCTCGGCTTGGGTTGCTCGCCAATTGCTGAAATTGGGCACCTGGTTCGAGTCCACTGAAGCTGACGGGAAGTTTGTCGCATCAAGCGGCAGGAAAAGTCCGGAGCGCATCAGGTCCGAAGAGATCACAGAGGTAATGTCAACGCCGAGTTGTCTGTCGGCGCTCGTGGTAATGAGTGTCGGAACTGCGATCGGCAGTGGCTGGATTGTGCCGCGGGTCACATCGATTTCGATTAGCGCGATAGCCGGCCGGATACTCGCCGCAAAGGCAATCATCAAGCAGCACAAGAGCGCCGCGAATGTCGGCGCCAGCGCCCTCAACCGCATAGGGCCCTTTATGTCAGCGGAAGCGTATTGACGGGTCATGCTGTTTCCTCGGCTCCTCGACGGTTCAACCGCCGAACATTTCCCTTGGATCAAAGTTCATGATGATCTCGCGCCAACTAGCATACTTTTCCGGCGGGAGATTGTAAGGCGCGCAACGCCGAATGGCACGCAGCGCACTTTCTGCGGCGGAGCGTGCGAAGTCGCCTGAGCTGACCTCCAAAATTTCCGGCAGCCGCGCCAGAGTGCCGTCCTCGTTCAAGAACATCTTCACCTTGACCCTAAGTTCTGACGAATCAGGTGGCGCCAGTTGAATATTCCAGCATTTTGCGAGCCGCGCCTGAAGGGCGTCGAGCTCATTGACCGTCATGCGCTCGGTTAAGCCGCCCGTTGAACTGCCGAGGCTCGGCGGCGTCGGCGAACCTGTCGGTTCACTCCTGTCGAGAAGAGCCGCGATCTCGTCGGTAAGTGGCACCTCCTCAGTCTCGGCCTTGGCCACGACGGTCTTCGGCGGCGTCGGCCGCGATGGCGGGACCGGCGCTGGTGGCTCCGCAACCTCCTCCTTGGGCTCAGGCTCAGGCTCAGGCTCAGGCTCAGGCTCAGGCTCAGGCTCAGGTTCCGGCTCAGGTTCCGGCTCAGGTTCCGGCGCGGGCTCGGGTTCCGGCGCGGGCTCGGGGATCTCAGCGACTTCCGGCGCCTGCGGCTCCGGAGCGATCTCCTCGCGCGCCTCGGCGGTCGAGATACCCAGATTAAGTCGCGTTAGTTCGTCGATCGCGATGAAATCGACGGGCACCGCTTCCAAATTGCTGATGTCGAGGGAATTCGGCGTGGGCAATGAGAAAATGCCCCATGCGAGCAAAGCGACATGGCCGAAGACCGAGACTAGGAGCCCGGTACGCATGATCCGATCAGCCGTCCGGTTCCTTCAGCGCCACGAGCCCAATACGGCGGTAACCGGCGCCGTTAATGATACCCATGACCCGCATTATCGTGCCGTAACTTGCCGACCGATCGCCACGAACATAAATGCGCTCGTCGAGACCATCTGTGACGAGATCGTTCAAACCGCCAATGATATCTTCGACGGCAACCTCATTCTCGCCGAGGAAAACTAGTCCGTCCGGATCGACCGTCACCGTGATCGGCTTCTTTTCGAGCGCGAGTGGTGCCGCTTGCGCTTCGGGCAAATCGACCGGCACACCCGATGTCAAAAGCGGCGCCGCGACCATAAAGACGATGAGCAGTACCAGCATGACGTCGACGAACGGCGTCACATTGATCTCGCTGATCGGTGGCGCCCGGCGGCGGCGATGGCGTCTGGCACGGAAATTTCCGGGTCCGGCTGGCGAGACCACAGTCTACACCCTCTCGTCGACTTGCCGCGACAGGATGGCGGAAAATTCATCGGCGAAGCTCTCAAGCCGCTGACCGATCTTGCCGGATTCGTTTGATAATTTATTGTACGCGATAACGGCGGGGATAGCGGCAAGAAGACCCAGTGCCGTGGCAAGCAGCGCCTCGGCGATGCCCGGCGCGACGACCGCGAGCGCTGTGTTCTTGGAGTTGGCGATTGCCTGAAAGCTGGTCATGATGCCCCATACGGTACCAAAAAGGCCAATAAACGGCGCCGAAGAACCAACCGTGGCGAGGAACAAAAGGCGCCGCTCGATCCTCTCGATCTCCCGTGTGATCGCGACGTCGAGGACCTTGTCGATGCGCATCTGCAGGCCCATAGGCGCCTGCGCACCGGCTTCAAAGCTCCGCTTCCACTCGCGCATGGCGGCGACAAATACCGAGGCTGTAGCGGTTGGCGTGCGACCGCTTAGCGAGCGATAAAGCTCCTCCAGCGATTGCCCAGACCAGAAAAGCGCCTCAAAGCGGTTCATCTGACGGCGGACGCGGCTGAACAGCAACGTCTTCTCGAAAATGATTGCCCAGGTCCACACCGAGGCAAGAAGAAGGCCGACGATGACAAGTTTTACGACGAGATGCGCGTCGAGAAAGAGCGACACCAAAGAAATTTCCCCGCCGATCGTCGGGGCAGCAAGAATCGTTGAGGCGATGCCATCTTCAGGCATTGTCGGAACCTTTCCGGAGCATTCGTCCCGCGCGGCTCAAGCCGCGAAACCGAGCAGATCGGACCCGCCGGGGGGACTCGAACTCAATCTTCCAAGGTAATAGCCGGATATCCGACTCCGACGCCGGTTTTCTTGCCTTAAAATTTGTCAAAACGAGGGCGTTTCCATGATTGCCGTGCGTCGTAAGTCATTGGCTTTTCTATTAGTATTACGGTTAACAAATCATTATCAGGGGCTTACTGCCGCCAGTTTGTCACGCACTTTCGCCGGCAGTCGGCGGGCCCGTCGGCGGGCATTGATCATAACAATTGTGATTCTCGCACTAACTAAGGTCTCCGGCCCGCGGCGAATGCATTGATCAAGCGTCAGCCGGGCGCCGGCGATCCCAGAGACTGTCGTCTCGACTTCGAGGAAATCGTCGATTTTCGCGGGTTTTTCGAAGTCGATTTCCAGATGCCGCACGGCAAAGGCGAGACACTCGCCGAATATTCCCCTACCGAGAGCATCATGGCTGACGCCCAGGAGCCTAAGCATATCGGAGCGCGCCCGCTCCATGAAACGCAGATAATTAGCGTGGTAGACGACACCAGAAAAATCCGTGTCCTCGAAATAGATGCGGATCGGCAGGACGTGGCCGCCGGCGACCAGTCGACCGGCCAGATCCGGCCAGGTCTCAGGCCTCGTCATCATCGCGGAACATTCCGATCTGGCCGCCGGCCGATTCCGGCGGCGGCGTCAATCCGAGGTGCCTGAACGCCTGGCCGGTCAACAAACGTCCGCGCGGCGTACGCTGAATGAAGCCCTGCTGCAGGAGGAAGGGTTCGACGATCTCCTCGATCGCGTCTCTGGGTTCGGAGAGCGCCGCCGACACCGTCTCGATACCGACCGGACCGCCGCCAAAATTCTCCGCGATCAATTTCATGTAGCGCCGGTCAAGCGCGTCGAGGCCCATCTTGTCGACCTCCAGACGCTGCAGCGCCCGGTCGGCGGTTGCCGCATCGACCGCCTCGACGCCATCGACCGAGGCAAAATCACGCACGCGCCTGAGAAGCCTTGTGGCAATCCGCGGGGTGCCGCGCGACCGGCGGGCGATTTCCGTGCCACCATCCTCGGTGAGGCCGAGGCCAAGAATACGCGCCCCGCGCCTGACGATATATTCAAGCTCCTCGACCGTATAGAAATTGAGCCTGACCGGAATGCCGAAACGATCGCGCAGGGGCGTCGTCAACAGGCCGAGCCGGGTCGTCGCACCAACCAGCGTGAAGGGCGCAAGACCGATCTTGACGGAGCGCGCCGCCGGCCCCTCGCCGATGATCAGGTCGAGCTGAAAATCCTCAAGTGCGGGATAAAGGATTTCCTCGACCGCCGGCGCCAGACGATGGATTTCGTCGATGAACAGGACGTCGCGCTCTTCGAGATTGGTTAGCAGCGCCGCAAGATCGCCGGCCTTGGCAATCACCGGACCCGATGTCGCCCGGAAATTGACGCCAAGTTCACGCGAGACAATTTGCGCAAGCGTCGTCTTGCCCAATCCCGGCGGACCAACAAACAGCACATGATCGAGCGCCTCGGAGCGGCCCCGCGCCGCATCGATGAAAACCTTGAGATTGGCGCAAGCCTGTGCCTGACCGACAAATTCAGACAAGAGCTGCGGTCGCAGCGTGGCGTCGGGCGCGTCTTCATCATGACTATCCGGCGCGATCAGCCGGCTCATCGCGCCAGCTCCTTGAGGCCGAGGCGGATCAGGGTCTCGGTATCGGCGCCCTCACCGGATGATCGTGACGCCGCGGCAATCGCCGTACTGGCCTGGATTTGCGCATAGCCAAGATTGACCAGCGCCGAAACCGCCTCGGCGACAGCATGCGGCGCGCGTTGCTCGGCAAGATCGGCCTGAAGATCGACCACCGCCGGATCGGCCGAGGAATAAGCTGGTGCCTTGTCCTTGAGTTCGGTTGCAATCCGCTCCGCCACGCGTTTGCCGACGCCCGGCGCGCGTCCCAGACTTGCCTTGTCCTGCAGGGCGATGGCGGTCGCCAAATCGCCGGGCTTCAGCACACCCAGAACCGCAAGCGCCACCCGCGTTCCGACACCCTGGACGGTCATCAGGAGCCGGAACCATTCGCGCTCAACGTCACCAGAAAATCCATAAAGCCGGATTGCGTCCTCACGCACATAGGTTTCGATTGCCAGCGTTGCTGATTCTCCGACCGGCGGCAGCGATTGCAAAGTGCGCACCGAGCAATGGACGTGATAGCCGACGCCGCCGACATCGACGATGACCCAGTCGTCGCCATAAGAATCGACAATGCCGCGCAACTTTCCGATCATGAAGCCACCACGCGAAGTGCCACCAATTGACGATGATGGGCGTGACATATGGCGATGGCCAACGCGTCGGCTTCATCGTCGCCGTCGAATTTTGCCAGCGGCAGCAATACGCGAACCATTGCGCGGATTTGTTTCTTTTCGGCATGACCGGCGCCAACGATGGTTTTCTTGATCGCATTTGGCGCATATTCGGCGACGGAGATGCCTGTGCGGGCCGGAACCACAAGTGCAATGCCACGCGCCTGACCGAGCTTCAGCGTCGCCGCGGCGTCGCGATTGACAAATGTGTGTTCGACCGCCGCTTCGTCCGGCCGATGAGCCTGCACGATTTCATCGAGGCCGTCATATAAAACCGCGAGACGGCTTGCCAATTCACCATCGAGCGGGGCACGAACCGTACCGGCCGCAACGAAAGACAGCGCGTTGCCGCGCATGACAATAACGCCCCAGCCGGTGCGGCGGAGACCGGGATCGACACCAAGGATGCGAATCGGCAGGTTCATGGTCAAAGAACTAGCCCCGAATCCTTTCAAATCCTATCGGTTTGCCTGTTTGCCGATTTTGGCTTCGGCCGGCAACCGGCGTGCAAGCGCGCTATCGATGCGCGAGAGCCGCTTGCCGGTCTCGGAAGTGCCACCGCCGAGACCGTGTGGCCGACCCGGCGCGCGCCTGATAAAGTAGACGCTCAGGCCAAGCAGCGGGAGTAAACCAATGCGGACCACTTCAGCCCTGATTGCCAGTTTCACTGCCACAATGGCGCTCTTTATGCCGATGCTAGCGAGCACGGCGCAGGACGGCGAGCTTCCCGCCCGCAATCCTGGCCAGTGGGAAATCAAAATGGTGCCGCAAACCGCCGGCGCGCCGCCGGCAATGGCGATGGAGATTTGTATCGACGACGCCAGCGACAATGAGATGATGCTGGCAAGCCTCGCCCTGGCGACGGATATGTGCTCGCCGCATAAGATCGAGAAAAATGGTGATAGCTTTGTCGTAGATGCGACGTGCCAGGTCGGTGAGATGACAACCAATTCGCACGTCGTCATTAGCGGCGATTTCAAGCTGGCCTATACGGTTGAAATCACCTCGAAAGTTGTCGGTGCGATGGGAGCGATGGCCGGCACCAATTACACCAGGCAGGAAGCACGCTGGCTTGGAGCCGACTGTGCCAACGACCTTGCACCCGGCGAAATGGCGATGCCCGGAACCGTGAAAATGAACGCCGGTGACATGATGAAAAAGATTGACGATCAATAGGCTCGCCGCCTCCCCTCACCGCCGGCCATATCACTGCGTTGACGTGTTCCATCATAGGGCCCATAGCGGCGCTTCCGACCCGCCGGACTAAACACTTTTCCTGCTCTCATAGCCGGCTGAATTCGACGCCCTTGCCTGAAAGACCTCACAACCAATGGAATTCAATCCAGGCCTTTTTGCCGCCATGCTCGCGGCATTCGTCGGAGGCTATGTCCGTGGCTTTACCGGCTTCGGCGGCGCCTTGATTTTCGTCCCGGTGGCCAGCGCCGTCATCGGCCCGCAACTCGCAGCACCGATTTTTCTGGTAATGGACTACACGCTGGCACTGCCAATGGTATATCGCGCCCTTCCGGTCTGCCGCTGGCCGACAGTCTTGCCAGCGGCAATCGCCGGCATAATTACAACGCCGATTGGTGCATGGCTCCTGGCCAATGGCAATCCAATAACGCTGCGCTGGATCATCTGTACGCTCATTGTATTTTTGCTCGCTCTTATCGTTTCCGGCTGGCGCTATCACGGTAAGGCCCACCCCATCGCCTCGCTCAGTGTCGGAGGCGTTGCCGGTCTTTTCGGTGGCATCGGCCAGGTCTCCGGCCCGCCGGTTATTGCTTATTGGATGAGCGGCTCCGACCCGGTGGCAACGATCCGGGCGAATATGTTCGTCTTCTTCGGCGTTCTCGGCATCTCGTCATTCGCCGCCTATTTCTGGTACGGTTTTTATACCGCCGACGGCTTGACCCTCATTCTAGTTCTTGCACCAATTTATGCCGCCGCACTCTTCCTTGGCAGCAAGATCTTCGCTTACACAAGTGGTGCCAATTACCGCCCGTTGGTTTATGCGCTGGTGGCGTTCGCCGCTCTATCGAGCATGCCGATTTTTGACGGCATACTGCGCTGACCTATCAAGACTCAAAGATCGACGAGTGCGCCGTGCGACGTGGCAACTTTGACCACCTCGTCGTCGCCGGTTTCCGGCTCGGTCGCCGAACACACATATTCGACAAAGGCTTCCATCTTGGCATACGCAGAAAATATTATTGGCCCGCTATCGGTTCAGGCCACAGTGAGAGCACCGTCGATCACCAGCGTGTGGCCGTTGACATAGGCAGCGCCCGGACTCGCCAAATATCGTATTGCGGCGGAGACGTCATCCGGTTGACCAAAGCGACCCATCGGAATTTGGGCGAGCATTTGCGGCCCGCGCACAGGATCCAATTGAGATTTGGCGCGCGACTCGGTCAAAGTCGATCCTGGTGCCACGGCATTGGCGCGGATGCCAAGTGGCGCCCACTCGATCGCCATCATGCGGGTCATTCCGCTCATCGCGGTCTTTGAGATCCCATAAACCGATATGTTGGACTGACCGATATAGGCGAATGTCGAAGACAGATTAATGACCTGACCCGGCCGCTCTTGTTCGATCAACCGACGGGCGAATTGCTGGGCCACGAAAAACGCGCCTTTGACATTGACGTCGATGATTACATCCCAATCGGCGGGCGTGGTTTCGACAATCGGTTTTCGCGGCTCGGGAACGCCGGCATTGTTGACCAGAAGATCGACATGGCCAAATTTCGATATAGCATCGGCAAAGCATTGCTCGATGCTTTCCTGTTCGCGGACATCGAGACTGAGCGCCAGCGCCTGGCTACCGGTAGCCTCGACTTTGCGCACGGTCTCGGCCAATCTGTTCAAATCATCAAACTCGGTGACGACGATCTTGAAACCATCGGCGGCGAGCGCCTTCGCACTTGCCGCGCCGATACCGTGTGACGCACCGGTAATCAGCGCAACAAGAGGCTCATCCGAAGTTGGTTGGCTCATCGACGGCTCCTTTCGAGCGATTTCGGATCAAATCGCCCGCCGGTATTTCTCGAGCTTGGCCTCGTCGACAACTATTCCCAATCCCGGTCCGTCAGGCGTGACGATGTGACCGTCGACCACGGCGACCGGATTGGTGACAACATCATCGATCAAATACTGGTTGGTTACGCTGGCATCCCACTCAAGCGTCGGCAAGGCGACCGCAAGATGGGAGATTGCCGCGCTGGCGATCGATGTGTCGGCGGTCTTGCCAGCCAGATTGACCCGCATCGACAGGCTTTGCATCAGTCGGCCGGCATTCATCACCTCGGCGGCGCTGCCGAGTTTTATCAGCTTGAGGCTCCCGCCCTCCGCCGCGCCTTCGTCGTGATGCCTCTGGATGTCCCCGATCGAGTGTATACCCTCATCGGCCCCGATCGGCACCGAGCAAACATCAGCGCAGGCGCGCATCGCGGCAATGTCGTGCCCCATCACCGGCTGCTCGAAAAAATCGAGGCCGGCATCGCCAGCGCCGCGGGCAAAGGTGACCGCATTTTTTGGGCTGAAGCCCTGATTGGCGTCGGCTGATACGTGGACGCCGTCGCCAACCACGGAGCGCGCAGTGCGTGCGCGTTCAAGGTCGACCTCCGGTTCGTTAACGCCGACCTTCACCTTGAAGGCGATATAGCCTTCGTCCCGGCGAAGTCGGGCAAGCTGCATTTCGTCCGGTCCGCCCGCGATCATCCAGAACATCGGCGCGCGATCACGGGTCTTGCCGCCAAGAAGCTCATACATCGGTTTGCCGAGATGCTGACCGATCAAATCGTGCAGCGCGCCATCAAGCGCTGACTTCGAACCGTGATTGCCGTGCATCAGCGGTTCGATCAGATCTTGCAACTGCGAAGCGTCTTCGATCTCTGTGCCCTGAAGCCGCGAGGCCATGAATTTGACCGCGGCGACCATTCCCTCGGCCATATCGCCAGTCATGGTCGGCGCCGATGACCCCTCGCCCCAGCCAACTTTTCCACTACTGTCGGTGATCTTGACGATCAGATTGTCGCAAGTGTCGATGTAAATCCCTGCCATTTTGATTGGCGTTTTCAGCGGAACAGCGACGGCAAAGGCGTCAATTTTTTCAATACGAAACATGTGCAAACTCCCTTGGGAAACCCTTGTTTTTTTGAGTTAGCGCGATTGATCGGAATTCGTGGCGCGCGTTTTATTTCTTCAGCGGCTGAACCAGATCGGCGACCGTCCGGTTCTCAAGATCATCGATGACCGCGAAGACCGCGCCGCGGGCGGCGTCAGAGTGGTTCGGGCTGAGATC
>Ga0315339_1001594_pt1 | contig 19546 bp, 15 predicted proteins | sample ASW17metaG_FD_204514 | JGI IMG/M metagenome (GOLD analysis project Ga0315339, IMG submission 204514) | Ammonia-oxidizing marine archaeal communities from Pacific Ocean, United States - ASW #17 | ecosystem: Environmental > Aquatic > Marine > Oceanic | place: USA: California | collected 2016-12-05
CGCTGGCGAGGGGTGAGGACCGAGCGGTGGACTTACGCGCGTTGGTATGCCAACGAGCGCGGGCCATGGCTGTTTGACCGCCGAGAAGACCCGCTGGAAATGGTCAATCTCGCAGATTCCGCTGAGGCGCGTCCGGCATTGCAGGAGCTGGAAGAGCGATTGCACCGCTGGATGGAAGGGACAAGAGATCCATTTGAATACGGCCGGCGCGGTCCACGTGGGTTTCTCGAATTAGGGCAGGAGTTCGCCGAACCGGACAAATACCCGGGCTGGGGCGTCGCCTAATATTGCTCAAAGAGCCCGGCCCGGCGGGCGACGCATAGCAACTGTTCGCGCTGCCAGTCGTCTGCGAATGCTGGAACGGGCTCTCGCACGGCACCGCTGGCAATGATGCCGCGTTCGACGAGCAGGGCCTTCCACACGCAGCGATTGGCGACCTCTTTTTCATAGGCCGCCAGCCGCGAAAACGGCAAAAACCACGAATGCGCCGCTTCCATGTCGCCGGTCTCAAGTAAATCCCATGTTTTGCGGAAGACCTCGGGCATATAACAGGCCGGCATCGTGCCGCAGCATCCCGCCTCCACCTCCTCGGGCAGGAAGATTCCGCTATTGCCGCCAAAAACACCCGTCAGTCGTCCCTCGCTCGCCGCCAGCAACGCGCGGGCCTTGTGAATGATATTACCCGATTCCAGCTTGATATAGGCAAGGTGTTCAAACCGTCCGGCGAGACCGACAAGGTCACTGACAGAAAGAGATATATCGCTGAGCACGTGATCTTGCAGGATGAGTGGGATGTCGACGGCGCGGTCCATGATCTCGAAATGGCGGCTGATTTCGGCATTACCGGCTCGCCAACGGCCGAAAAAAGGCGGCAGCGACATGATCGCGGCCGCCCCCAAATCCTGCGCCTCCAGCGCTTTTTCCTCAGCAACGACGGCGGAGGGATGATTGACGGTAGCCACCACCGGCACGCGGCCACCGACTTTCTCGATTACAAAGCCGAGCAGTGTTTGCTTCTCCCGGTCCGACAGCAGGTGCCCTTCGGACGCATTGGCCAACGCAACGAGGCCGTGCACACCGCCGGCGATGCAAAAATCGATCAGCCGCTCCTGGCTCTCATAATCGATCCGTCCGTCGGGATGGAAGCAAGTGGCGAGTATGGGAAAGATACCGCGGAAAGAGTCGGGCCTCGACCAGTTGCTCGATACGTTCATTTCTTTTTCAGTTCCGAATAATTCGCGAAGATCATTTCCTCGTCACCGTCCTCGTTCGCTTTAGCAACAGTTGTCCCGTCTTCTGCAACGACAATGGAGCCTCCGGCCTGGAAGTGGTTATAGGAGAATCCCACTCGGTTGCTGGCCACCATCGGTGCCCCGATTTCTTTCGCTCGTCGGGGTATTTGTTCGTCTTTTGCCAAATTACCCCGGTTGTTCTGCCAAAACATCAGATCTGGCCGATCTTCTTTGAACGTGTCCCAAGCTTCTTCTCTTGAACCATCTGCACAAATAAGGCACCCGATCCGCAAGTCTCCGACCTCCATTACAATAGTCCCATCACCAGGGGAGATGATCCCTCGCTCCTGTCGGTAACCAGCCTCCACCGGATGATAGGAGGCCACCCAATCGCTATAATCGCCAGGGCCGTATTCGCTGTTGTTTGGCCACAAGTAACTTTTCCGATAGACGCCAATGACCCCTTCCGGTCCGACCCACACCATCGAGATGTAGGGCCGGTTTTGATACACCTCGTTCAGACCGAGCGCCACGTATCCACCAAACTGTTTAGCAAGATGACAGAAACCGAACACTTCCGTCCCATCGATAGAACGTCCATAGCCCAGCGGCTCCGGCGTATAATCAGCGGTTAATCCTTCGTGAAGGAAGACATAATCCGCGCCCTCCATGAAAGCCCGACGAGTCCAAATCATCGCTTTGTGCACGTTGTGATTCACTTCACAGGAAATGGTATCTAGCTGAACGACCGCCAGTTTAAAGTCCTTATCTCGATCCATTGAGTTTGTTCCTATTCATTGCGATCGGAAACGTAATGAGCATGCCGCCTGAAGGACACCATATCGGATAACCCAGCTGGTATTGTCATGGAAGTGTAGCTGGATTTAACATCGATGGCAAGACTTCAATAAAGGCCAATATTAGCGCTTGTAGAGAATTAGATAGCAAGGTGACTCCGCTTGACCGGCCTCCCTAAAACACCCTTTATAGGCCCTATATATCACTTGTACTCGCCCCCCTACCGCGTCGCGAAATCACGACGGGCGAATGTGCGATAAACAAACCGGAGCCTTCCTTTGACCGACCATCAGCTAACCTACCTATTCATCGATGAAAGCAAGATCGAGCACCTCGATAATGTCGTCCAGGGTGTCGGGCCGGCCACAAAAATCGGCGATCAACCACTGCTGAGGTGCGATCAACCATGGGCTAAAGACTGGGAGTTCGGCGGTTATACCAATGTTATGTACGACGCAGACGACGGCCTGTTTAAGATGTGGTACAATGTCCGTCGTCCCTTGAGCGAACAGCGCGGCGAAGAGGCCGACGGACTCGCCTACGCCTTTTCCGAGGACGGCATCAACTGGCAGACGCCGGTCCTCAATCTAGTCGAAGACAATGGCAGCACCGACAACAACCTCGTCTTCCCTTTCTTCCGTTGGGGCGCGGGCAATAGCGTCTTCAAGGACCCGATCGAAACCGATCCGGCCAAGCGCTATAAAATGCTCTTTATGCTGCAGAGCGAGTCGATGCGCTTTGCCGGTATCTGCCAGCCGGTCTGTGTCGCCTATTCGGCCGACGGCATTTATTGGAACGTGCCGCCGGGCTGGCTCAATCCGGTCATTCCCGAAGGTACGGATACGCAGATTGTCGCTTATTGGGAGCCCAAAATCCGGCGCTACGTCGTCTATCTGAGAGGCCGGCCCAATGTTCGCATTATCTGCATGGCCGAAAGCGAAGATTTCGAATCCTGGACACCGCGGCAAACCATCGTCGAACCGGACGAGCAGGACCCACCGCAAGATCGCGAATTCTACGGCATGAGCTCAATGCTCTATCGCGATATGCGCATCGGCTTTCTTTCCATATTCCACACGCTGAACGAAGGGTGGATCGCGGCCAATCAGATTGAGCCCTGGATGCCCGAGTGGATGAACCAGATGGATGTACAGCTGACCTATTCCCACGACGGCCGCACCTGGCATCGCGCCGGCAATCGCGAACCCGTACTGGTATGCGGCGATTCGGGTGCCTATGACAGCGGCAGCGTCCTCCCTCCCAACGCGCCCTTTATTATAGATGACGAGATCTGGATATACCATCACGGCTCAAACCGCCTGCATGGCGAACAAACGCGCGACGGCGTACCGCCGCAAGAGGGCGTCAACCTGGCTAAGATAAAAAAAGACCGACTCGTTTGCCTAAAGACAGACGCAGAGGGCGTGGTCACCACCACCAGTCTCGCGGCCAACCCCGAAAAACTCTGGCTCAACGCCGACGCCTCCAACGGCTCAATCCGCGTCGAGCTGCTAGATCCGTTCGACCGCGTCATCGCCGGCTATGGCGCAGAGGATTGCGTGCCCGTGGCGGGCGATAATATCGAGCACCACATCACCTGGAAGAGCGACGGCGCGGCACCCGTCAATATCAGCGGCGGTCTCGAAGAGAAAATGGTCTCGCAGTCTAGAGGCAGCTGCAAAATCCGACTATACCTAGATCACGCCAAACTCTTCGCTGTTTATACCGATCTTATCTGACAGCGGGCACAAAAGTAAGAACAAAGGGCGTCATGAACAGCAAAAAAATTGATTTTCGCGGCCTGCGCGTTACCTTGCAGAAACCGCGCGTGGTCGCCGAAAGATCGCAAGGCCGTTGCTGGTATCCAGACCTACTGAAGTTTTCGACCGGCGAGTTAATGCTCAACCACAGCCTGAACGCCGATCGCAACGATAATCCGCAAGATACACAAGCCGTTTACTTGTCTACTGACGAAGGTCATTCGTTTGATATGACCTATGACGTAAACGGGTTCCACAATAGCGGCGGCGAACCGAGAATTTGCCTCGACGACGGGCGGATCGTAGGCACGTCGGGTTTTTTCAAACTAGATCAGCAGTCCCCACAGAGCTTCCGCACGCATTATTGGAGTTATAGCCAAGGCGGCATGCGCTACTGCGTTGAACCGTGGAGCGTGCTTGTCGATGGGCTTCCCCGCCGGGTCGCTGTAGCGGAGAGGTCTGGGGACATGGCGCGAATGAGCGGCTTCAGTGATATCCTCGCGCTCGACGAGACCACCTGGCTGAGCGCGTTAAGCGTCATATATATTGGCGAAGAGCGCGCCAGTATAGTGGCGATCGTCTCGCACGACGAGGGCCGTCGCTGGCAATATATGTCGACCATCGCCGTTCCAAACGACGCACCTACGGGCTTGGAGGGTTTTGGCGAACCATGTCTAGTCCGGCTGGCCGATGGCGATATAATGTGCGTTATGCGGGTGGGGCAGCACCACAAGCAGCCGGATCAGTGGCTGCGGCGCGCCTACAGCAACGATGCAGGTCGTAGTTGGTCGGCGGCCGATACGCTGCCGGCCTATAGTGTCGCACCGCAAATTTGTCGACTCGACAACGAGGTGTTGGTAATCTCGACGGGCAGGCCGGGTATTTTTCTTTGGCTTGCCGAAGACAGCCTAGGTATTCAGTGGAGCAGCGTCGATCTTGTAAAATGGCATAACAAGGCACTCGATGAACCTTCGCACATTAATATCCCGGCACCTACAAGTAGTGGGATAGACCCGCTCAGTGCAAAAAAGGGACAGACGACATCTTATACGGCCATGGTTAAAATGTCGCCGAACTGCATCTTCGTGGTCTACGATCGCGTGCCGCTCGGCTGGCAGACCTTAGAGAAGATCTCCGGCGAATACAGCCAGATCTACCTACTAGAAGCCGAGATCCAGCGCACCAATTGAAATCGACTCACACATGACGGTCGGGATTTCCCCTAACAAAGCAAACATGCGTCTTTATTTCTCTACGGGCAGAACGAGACCACAATGAACGAATTCAAATGTGAAAATTTCCTGGCGCCGGTCGACGTAAACACGTCGGGCCATATCCAGTCGAATAATTTTCTCAGGCAGTGGATGGTGCATGGCCCCGTGCCGATGTCCACCGAGACGCGGCAAGCCGCCGAGGCTGGGCAGTGGAACGAGGTGATCCACAGCAAGGCCTTACCGGATGAAGTAAATCTGCGACCCAACGTGCAACCCGTGGAAGATCCGCGCGACATGGTCGCCGACGGCACCTGGATGCGGTGGGAAACGCACTTCCTGGATACACAGCGGCGTTACCCGGAAAAGATCGTGCCCGCCGCGCTATTATATGATTGGTATCTGCCACGCCACCCGGATTACCCCCAGGCCGACCTACCGCCCGGCTACGTGCACTTGCCCATCGACGCCTACACAAAAGAAGATGAGCTAATGCCCTGCTGGGACATAAAAGCTGACCTGCGCCTGCCCCTGTGCCCTCGGTGCAACCGACGCGTCGAGATACAGGCCCCCGAGTGCCCGAACTGCCAGCAGCGTCTGGGAGGGTATGCCGGTTATAGCACACCGGAGTGGCCACGCAAATACGAATGGCGACCTGAGTTACCCGACGACTACTCGTTCTACTATATCGCGGCCCACATCAAGGCACCGGAGCAAATGCGGCGCATGACGCTGCTAACCGGTTCGGAATGTGCCTATAAGATCTTTCTTAACGGAAATGAAATTGGCTGCTACGACGGCGCCCATCGATTCTGCCAATGGGACAGCGATACATTCGAGGGCCTTGAGCTAAACACCGGCTGGAACCTCTTGCTAGTCAAACTCGCGCATGATACCATCAAGGATACGCATCGTGCGTTCTACTCGCGCCAAGAAGACCGCACGGCGTTTTTCGCCCGGCTAGCCATGCCGGACAGATCTCTGGTCGCCGTGCACGATTTCGAACATGAAAAATTCGCACCCGAACGCCAGTTGCGTATCACAGTCTCAGACCCGGTCCCCATCGGCGTAGGGATTACGGCGCGTTTGCGGCGCTTTCCCGACGGGACCCTGGTGTGCAGTGAGTTTCGCAGCACCGACGGCGGCCATACCTGGGCTGCTTGCCAGCCATTATTAAAAGGCACACAAGACGATGCGCAGCCAGCCGATCCGGCCACCTGGTCAAAACAGCAGAATCCCGCAAATCTAATCCTGAATATGAAATGCCAGGAGAGCGAGCCCGGAGTCTATCAGACAAAACTGTGCCGCAGCCTGGACGGGTGGCTGACCCGCGAAGTGGTCGACGTCACCCTATTTCTAAAAGATGGTGCCAACCTAGTCGACGAAGGAAACGTAGAAACAGGTCCGGGAAACATCAGAGGCAACAATATTATCGGCCTGCCCGACGGGACATTATTGGTAGCGATGTATGGCAGTCTACAACAGGACGTGGTCTGGTTCGACCTGCGGATGTTTGGCGGTCATCTGAAATATCCACAATCATGGCCCAGGCAATTCAAGTACCGTTCCTGGGTGTTGCGCAGCCAAGACGGGGGTTTGACCTGGCATTATCACGGCACTATCGCGGCTTTACCGGAATTGGGCGACGAAGGTTTCTGCGAACCGAATATCGCCGTGCTGCAAGATGGTTCGCTTATCGCCATCTTGCGTAACGGCGGCGGCGACGACGGTCCGCTGTGGACGTGCCGTTCGTGGGATGGCGGCAAAACCTGGTCCTACCCAGTGGTCACTAATACACCCGCGGGCAACGCCCCGCAAATAGAGGAGCTAGCTAATGGCGTTTTAGCTTGCTCCTATGGCCGGCCAGGCAATCGCGTCAGTTTTGATCTGACCGGTTCAGGTCTGGCCTGGTCCCACACGGCGCAGGTGTCCAATTGTTATGGCAACTCTCATATCGAGATCGCCGTCACCGGACCAGATTCACTTTTCTGCGCTTATGCGGACGACGAATTTGATGCGGAGGGGAATCGCATGCCGAGCAAAATACGACAGAAATACGGCCGGCATATCAAGGTGGAAAGGCTCTAATGTCGGTGAGCTCTGAAAAGCATAAGACAAACAAGCAGACACACCGGGTTTTGAGGATCTCGAGATGAAAAAAACCTACGAGTGCCTCTACAACCACGATATGGGCAGTATCCCGCAATGCCTTACGCCAGCCCTCACCTCCTGTGAGCAGCAGATCACCCGCGAGCAAGTCCAACAGTTCGTCCGCGATGTAGCCGATACGAATGTCGATGCGGTCCTGTGCTGTCCAACGATGTTGCGCAGAGTACTGTGGCGTTCAGAGATCGATCCGCATTGGCAGAAGGAGGCTCCACTGCTTGCGGATCGCGATGACGAACATCCGATCCTAGCGCGCGGCGACCAAAGCATGTACTACCGGATGTATCGCTACATAATGAACGGCGGCGACCCGGTGCGCGACACCTTCGAGGCCGTCAAAGAAGCCGGTATGGACTTCTTTATCTCCTATCGGATGAACGACTGGCACTACTTTGAGCTGGAGGGCGACAGTCTTTTGCTGGATACCTTTTGGCTGGAGCATCCGCAATACCGAGTCGGCGAATTCAGCGAATCCTACCCCTTCCTTGACGACTGGTCGGAACCGCGGGTCGCCAAACTGGAGAATTATTTGCGGCCCGAGGTCCGCAGGCATTACTGCGATCTATTTAATGAGCTTGCAGGGCTATATGACTTAGACGGCATCGAGCTGGATTTTATGCGCTCCCCGCTGTATTTCCCACCGTCGCAACGGGAAGAAGGCACGCAGGCGATGACGGATTTTGTTCGCAGCGTTCGCGGCATCCTCGATCGTCATGGCGCACAACGCGGCAAACACCTTTCGCTGTGCGTGAGCGTGCCGTCTACCCTTGAGTTGTGTTCGGTCGTGGGCCTCGACATGGCGCTCTGGGACAAAGAACGACTCATCGACCAGGTACGCGTGTCCCCAGGTTATGTCGCTTCGTTCGACCTGGACATCGAGGACTTCTGTAATAAGCTGGAGCACGCGCGTATTTACGGAGACTTGCAGGGCACCTGGGCAGTACAAAAAGACATCCGTGGCCACCGGCAAACAACACCTGAGATCTATGAGACGGGCGCGTTTAATTTTCTTAAGCGGGGTGCCGACGGCATCGCCTTCGACAACTTCACTTTTACCTATCCTACCGTGCAAGGAAATTGGCTCAAGCCTGGGCGCACGGACGGTGGTTGCGACCCGCCTCTGCACATTCTGAAACACATAGGCGACGCCGATTACCTCGCAACTCGTCCGAAGCACTATTTTATCGGCTGCCGGAATATAGGTTGGAGGCCGGAGGGCATCGGCCGCTTCCCTATGATGAATCGGATCAAAACGACGATGGCCATCTACGACGATATATCGTCCGGACAGTTCACAAGCGCGGTGGCGCGTGTCGTAAGCGGCGACCGTTGCGACGACATTAAAATGGAAGCGCAATTCAACGGCGTTGCACTGAGCGAATTCGACCACCGCGGGGAATTGTTCGAGCCGCTGACCGATGATGGCCTACCTAACACAGACGAAGTGCGCCACTTTCGCGTGCCGCTCGACAAGGTCAAAACAGGCGATAATACCCTGTGCATCGAAACGCGGGATACGCCGCGATCAGTTGAGTTTATTGCGGTAGAACTGGCGTTGTATGTCGACTAAGATAGAAAGCCTTTTTGTGAAACCAGATTATATGAGAGTAGCGGTTCTACCCTAATGGATAAAAGCCCTATGCTGCGCAGAGACTTTTTCAAACGCACAGGCCAAAGCCTGGCGGCCCTATGGGCGTTACAAACCACCATAGGCCGTCGTGCCAACGCGGCGACGACACAGCCGCATGCCGGCGATGCCAATATCACCGTGCACGACGATGCGTTCTGGGCACAAGTGCGCGACGCCTTCTCGCTCACCCGCAAAAGCACTTACCTCAACACCGGCTGCCTGGGCGCATCGCCAAAGGTATCCATCGACGAGCTCAAAAATAAAATCGACGAATTTGAAGAGGTCTCAAAAACCGGCCACACGCACCAGCTATGGTCTGAGGTTAAAAACAAGGCCGGCCTTATACTCGGCTGCGACGCCGACGAAATCGCCTATACGCGCAATGCCCCGAAGACGCCAGCATCATCTGCAACGGGCTGCGGCTGCAGCGCGGCGACGAGGTCATCACTAAGCACGCACGAGCACGTCGGCAATATTGTCTCCTGGGTCGTGCGACACAAACGCAACGGCATCGTGGTCAAGACCTTCACGCCCTCAACTCGTTCGGCACAGGAAAATGTCGAACGTATCGGCGCGCTGAGCATATCGCATGTCACCTGCGCCACCAGCCAGATCCTGCCCATCAAAACCATCGGCGAATTGGCCGCCCCGCACGGCATCTGGTATTTTCTCGACGGCGCGCAAGCGCCGGGCATGCTGCCGGTGGATGTGCGCGATGTCGGCTGCCGCCTACGCCACCAGCAGCCACAAAAGGCTGCTTGGCCCCAAGGGCACCGGCCAGCTCTACGGGCGCCGCTCTTTGCTGGACTCGGTGCCTTCATGCAGTTTCTGCTCGGCATCGACAATATCTGGCGCCGCAACCACGCGCTGGGCGCGATGCTGATCAAGGAATTAAACGAATTGGGCGCGGAAATCGTCTCGCCGCAAGACAAGAACGAACACGGCAGTATTGTCACTTTCCGCCTGTACAATATGCCCTATAGCGAATTCAGAGCTTCCTGACACAACACTACCAAATGCGCACACCCTGTATCTACGAACACGGACTCGACGCCCTGCGCGTGTCGCTGCATCTCTACAATTCGCCAGCCGAGGTCGAACGCGTGCCGGAAGGCGTAGCCGTGGCGAAGAAGCTATAGACAACACCCGCACCCACACGAAGCGAAGAGGGCAAAACATGCTACAGCCACTTGATGTCTTTTTATTGATCGGACAATCCAATATGGCGGGGCGGGGGCTTATGGACGAAGTCGCCCCGTTGGCCGATCCCCGCGTCTCGATGTTCCGCGACGGCAACTGGCAGCAGGCCGAAGAGCCCCTGCACACCGACAAACCGGAACGCGCCGGAGTGGGTTTGGCGTCGGGTTTTGCATTAGAGTTATTACGGCACGCGCCAGACAAGCCTATCGGCCTAGTCCCCTGTGCGGTGGGCGGCACGCCATTGAGCCGATGGGTGCCGGGCATGGATCTGTACGAAACGGCGGTAGAGGTGAGCAAGCAGGCTCTTGCAAACGGCACCCTCAAGGGGATGCTGTGGCATCAGGGCGAATCCGACGCCAACGATACCGAATTGGCGCATTCGTATAGCACCCGCTTCCAGGACATGGTGCGCGGTTTCAGGACCGAATTCGACGCCGAAGCCCCTGTGATCGCCGGCGAACTGGGGACCTTTCTCGCCAATGAAGAGCGGCCCCGGCCCTATGTCGAGTTGATAAACGCGCAATTGAGGGATCTGAAAGAAGCCCTACCGGACTATAGTTTTGCCGCGTCAGGTGGATTGACGGACTTGGGGGATAATGTGCATTTTGATGCCAAATCGCTGAGGGAATTTGGCGTGCGTTACGCGCAAAAGTATTTGCAGTTGCTTTAGTTTACACGGAACATCTATTTCAAAAAGGATCTTATCATGCGAATCGCCCGTATCGCGGACGCCGAATTGAGCGCTGCCGAAAATTGCCACGGCGGCGCCGGTCACTTGAACTTCGCCAGCCACTGGGGCGAAAACGACTTCGCGACGCCCTGGAACTTCGTACACCACGGCTCGATACCCCCCAGCGGCGGTATCGGCCACCACCGCCACGTCAACTGCGAGGAGATGTTCGTCACCTTCGACAACGCCGCGCAGTTTACGCACAACGGCCGCACCGTCGAGGTTGAGGGCGGCGCCTGCGTGCCCTGCCGCAAGGGCGAATCACACGCCATCTACAACCACACCGACGCGCCGACCCGCTGGATGAACTTCTGCGTCGCCGACCCGGGCGGCGGCTACGACGCCACTGACTTCGGCGAGGACCGCGTCGGCGCCGCGCTCGAATCTTCCGAGCGAATTCCGCTGGGGCGCTTCGACAAATCGCTGCTCAACAAACATGCCAACGCGCACCAAGGCAAAGGCGAGATCGGCACCCGCACCATCTGGCAGTCCTCCGACTTCCGCACGCATTGGGGCATGGTGGCGCACGCCCTGCTGCCGTCGGGCACATCATTCGGCTACCACCGCCACCAGACCATCGAAGAAACCTATGTCATTATCAACGGCTCCGGCCGTATGACGGTCGACGATGAAACCGAAGAGGTCTACGCGGGCGACTCGATCCCCAACAAACTCGGCGGCGCGCACGGGCTCTACAACCACACGCAAGAAGATCTCGAGGTATTTGTGATGGCGGTCTGTATGCAGCGCGGCGAGTTCGACAGCGAAGATCTCGGTGACGACTTAACAGCGCGTTAACCGTCAGCCGAGCCTGATCGCACAACCCGACCAAGGTTTCAGGGCGACAACACAGCAGGACTTTTTTAAGTCTTCCGCCGTTTACTAATAGAACAAGGAGACTTGCGATGCCCCCTAGGCCATTCCGTTTGTACTGGTATGTAATCGCCTCGGTCGCTATCGGCCTAACGCCATTGGCCGGATCGGCTGCCCACGCCGAGTTTAAATTCGCGGGACGCCCGTGGCTGGGCAAGCACTCCGTCTACTCGACACACGGCATCGTCTCCACCATGCATCCGCTGGCCTCGCAGGCCGGTATCGACATCATGCAACGCGGGGGCAACGCCTTCGACGCCGGTATCGCCGCAGCCTTGGTGCTGTCGGCTGTCGAGGCGTGGATGGGCGGCCCGGGCGGCAGCAGTTATTATCTGGTCTACCGTCCCCAGGACGGCGAAGTGGTGGCGCTCGACGCCGGTAATTTAGCCCCGGCCGCGGCCACCGCCGGCGACTTCACCCGCGGCATGCTCTCTGAAGGAGTGACTTCGATGGGCATCCCAGGGACCATGGCCGGATACTGGATGATCGTAGAACGCTACGGCCGCTTGAGCTTTGCCGAAGTCGCCGCGCCCGCCCTAGCCTATCTGGAAGAAGGTTTCCCGCTAACCCCGATTGGCGTGGGTTTCAGCAACGCGCTATGCGGTCACTGCCCTGCAATGTTCCCAAATTTCGCGCGCGTCTTCGCCCCCTCGGGGCAGTTCCCCGGCGCTGGCGGCATAATGAGCAATACAGAGTTAGCCGAGACCTATCGCCGCGTCGCTGCAGAAGGCATCGATGTCTTCTATAAAGGAGCCATCGCCAAAGAGATGGTCGAATATGTGCGAGCAGAGGGCGGCCTGTGGATTGAAGAAGACCTAGCCGCCTATAAAGTCGTGCAGCGCAAACCGCTGCATATGCGCTATCGCGGCTATGATGTCTACGGCACCCCACCGCCCTCGTCGTCGATCACCTGGATGCAGACCCTAAAAATTCTCGAAGCGCAGGACCTGCGCTCACTCGGGCACAATAGTACCGCCTATGTCCATCAGTTTACAGAGGCGCAGAAACTAGCACACGCCGATGCCTATAAAAATGTATCGGACCCGGCCTTCGTCGAAGCCCCGCTCAAGGACCTGCTATCGGATACCTATGCCAAAGTCCAGCGCCGTCGCGTGGATCCGACGCGCGCCGCCGCCGGGCGAGTGCGCTACGGCGATCCGCAAGCCTGGTCGCAAGACCCCGACGCTGCAAAACTGCCGCCGCCACTACCGGCCCTGCCTCCCAAACCACCGCGCACACCGGACGGCGCTCCCCTCGAAGGCTCGACTTCCCACCTGATCGCTGCCGACGCGGAGGGCAACTGCCTAACCTTCACACACACCCTCGGCAATATCTACGGCGGACACGACGTGCTCGGCACAACGGGGGTATTGGGCAGCAACTCGATGGACTGGTTCGACCTGGACCAGAACGTATGGAGCGGCGAAGAGAGCAATCTCGTGCTCGAACCGGGCAAGAGAAACCGTTTCACCCTGAGCCCGGGCATGGTCTTCAAAGACGGTAAACCCGTCGTGCTCATCGGTGGTTCGGCCGCTGAAACCACTATGCCGGGCATCGCCCAAGTGTTGTTGAACATGCTCGACTTTGACCTCGACCCGCAATCGGCCATCGAAGCGCCCCGCGTCGTGTTTGGCGATATCTTGCACTGGACCGGCGGCTCGACGCTACATCTGGACCCCGAGATTCGCGCCACCATCGGCGACAGCCTCCGAGCCATGGGGCACGTACTGGCTGAGGAGCCGGGCGGCCGCCGTCCCATCGTCGGCATGGTCAACGCCGTATCCATCGATCATGAGACAGGACACTTCGCCGGCGGTGCCGAGATTCGTGCCGATGGCCACGTGTCGGGGTATTAAATCTCGCATCCCGAGTATAAGGCGATCGGCTAAATATTGCTGTGTCATAGCCTTCGACTACGAGGCGCAGAACAAGCGCCCCCATCTACCACGGATTTTTCGGCTCGCTCCTCCCTTTCACGAATTCACCGATCAAGCCCGCCGTCACCTCATCGTTTTTCACCGCGCGGATCAACTCAACCAACCCCTCTACGCGTGCTTCGGCCAGAGCCTTACCCTTTTCCGCGGTGGCTTTGCTGGCGTCACCCACATACATGCGCGGATATCTCGCATACCAGTCCATCGGCGAATAAGCTCCAGCCCGAGAAACAGGCTCGTTGCGTTCTAACCCCGTAAAAGGCTCTTTCGGCACGTCAGCCATCCTCACAAGCTCCGGGTTTATGTGTAGACTGGTGCTGGTCTCGGCCTCGCAGGCGTGACCAGTCTCGTCCGTCTCCAATACGTCGTCCGCGCCCTGCGCGTACGGCGTGCCATAGTAGACGCAATAATCGCGCGCTTCTTCTAATAGCGTCTGCACGAAGAGCGGCAGAAAGTGGCGGTTACCGCCGTGGCCGCTGAGCAAGATGATTTTTTTCACGCCCTGACGGGCCATTTCATCGCAGACATTTTGCAGCAGCGCGAAGACCAGTTCGCGTTTGAACACGATGGCTCCGGGCAAGTGCGCCGACTCGTGGTTGATGCCGTAGGGATAGGCGGGAAATACCAACGCGGGTTCGTGTTCGGCCGCTTGGCAGGCGGTCCAATGCGATTCGAACACATCGGTGCCTAGAGGCAGATGGCTACCGTGGGCCTCGATCACGCCGATCGGGACGATGCCGACGCCCTCGCATTTTTCCACGGCGGCGACGAAATTGGGCACAGTCAGATTTTCCCAACGCATATATAAGCTCCTCTTTTATTATTTACGGGACATTATAATATTCGCCCTATCTCTCGTCTTACCTATACATATTTAGAACTACGCGTGCAACATTTGGCCTATCGGGAAAATCTCCGAGTCGGACCTTCTGCCTATCTCCATACTACGAACCCGCCCTAGTCAATGAAATTACACAAATGGAAAACTCGCTTGACGCGAGCACGGACGGTCTCTTTCTGTTGGGGTTCTTGTCGAGCTTTATGTAGCGTCGCATATTGACATTACGAATTAGGTACCCGGATCGCCGTCGTGCTGCCAGTGGGATCATAGCCCTCACCGGCCGATTCTACCATATTTACAATTGCGAATACGGTATGTACGGCGAGAGCCCATAGGCCCCGCAATAGGAAAGGACCAACGATGGCACGATTTTACGATATGAAGGGCATTTTCGGGCTACTCCCGACGCCCTATAAAGAAGATCTTGAAATCCACACCGACGACCTGAAAAAGGTGGCCGACTTCTGCTGCGAGAGCGGCCAACACGGTATCGTCTGGCCTGTTATGGTCGGCGAATTCTGGTTCCTTGGCGAAGAAGAGCGGATCCGCGCGTTGGATGTGGTAATGGAAGCGGTAAACGGCCGCCTGCCGGTCGTCTTCGGCTGCTCCGGCATCTCGGTGCCGCAAGTCCTGCTCTATGCGCGGGCGGGGCAAAAAGCGGGGGTGGATTCGATCATTGCCATGGCGCCCGCGCGCACCGACCAAGACGGGGCCATTGACATGTACCGGCGCATGGCCGAGGTCTACGACGGCCCGATCATGGTGCAGAACGCCGACAACTACGCGCCCTTGCGCGGCGAACAGGTAGCTGCGCTCGTCGACGAGATCCCGCAGATCGAATACATCAAAGAAGAACGGCAGCCGGGGCCAAAGCATATCGCCGAGGTCGCCGATCTGGTCAGCGACCAGGTCAAATGCATCTTCGGCGGCGCGGGCGGCAAGTTTTTGCCCGACGAGATGCGGCGCGGCGCCAAGGGCAATATGCCGGCTTGTGAGCTGGCCGACGTATTGGTGAAGATCAGCGACTTGTGGTGGGCCGGCCAAGAGGAGGAGGCGCGCGCCCTACACCGCCGCCTGTTGCCGCTGATCAATCTGGAAAGCCACCCTTTTATGCGCTATATCCTCAAGCGGCGCGGCGTGTTTAGCATGCTGGTGGAACGGGCGCCGGCCGGCAAGCTGGCGCTCGACGAAGGCGACAAACGAGAAATCTCGACCTTGTTACAGGCGATTGCGGGGGACCTCGATTCTTTTCCAATACAGCCCGAATAATTCGCCGCGCCCTCCATCCAGAAACTATCGCGTCGCAGATTGACTAGAGCCGTGCAAAAGGCCTTTATAAAGGCCTGACTTTCCGCCCAGCAATCCGTTCTATCTTGGGCATAGGCCATCAACGACAAAATGCATACAAATGCCCAATCTAAGGAGACAAATACGTGAAAGCCATCAAGACCGGTATCATCGGCTTCGGCCGCATGGCCTCCAACCACCACCTGACCGCCATGCGCGAGACCGGTTTATTCGACATCACCGCCGTCTGCGATATTACCGAAAGCCGCCGCCAGGCCGCCGAAGAGGAAGGCCTAAGTGCCACCGACGACATCAACGCCTTCCTCGATTCGGACCTGGAGCTGATTCTTATCACCACGCACTCCTCACTGCACTACGAATCCGCCCTGAAAGTGTCGGCGGCGAAAAAACACATGCTGATCGAAAAACCCCTCGCCGTGCGCGGCCCTGAAGCCGAAGAGATGATCCAGGCCGCCGCCGACAATGGCGTGATGATCACCGCCTACCACAACCGACACTACGACGGCGACTACCGCCTGGTCAAAGCTGCCGTGCGCGACGGCCTGATCGGCGATATCATCACCGTCGAGAATCGCACCATGGGCGCCCGGCCGGCCGTCGGTTTCGGCGTGCCCGACTACAACCAGGAGTGGCGCGTCACCGCGCAGGCCGGCGGCGGCACAATGCTCGACTTCGGGCCGCACTGGGTCGAACAGTTGCTCGACCTGCTCCAAGGCCACACCGTCGTCTCCGTCTTCGCGGATGTGCGCAATATCAAATGGGGCGACGCCGAGGATCTCTTCGACATCACCATGGTCTTCGACAATGGCACCCGTGCCCGCGCGTCAAAAGCCGATATCTCCTACTGCAACCTGCCTTACAAATGGGTCGCCCTCGGCACCGAAGCGTCCCTCACCTACGAGAATGGCCAGAACGAATACTGCACCATCCACGGGCCGGATTACGAGATGAAACGCACCAAGTCCGTCGAGCAACTGAGCCTGCACATCAATATCGCCGAGCACATCCGCGAAGGGAAAGAGCTAATTATCCCCGCATCGCACGCCCTGCGCGTGATGCAGGTATTGGAGGCGGCAAGGCTATCCGGCGCGTCGGGCAAGAGCGTGGACGTGGCGATCTGAAATCGTATTATTGATACAGATCGCCATTTTCGAAAAAGATCTTTCAGCTTTATTAAGTAAATAATTGTAAGCCACGGAAGGGCGTCCGTGGAAGATATTCGATCGACAGGAAACTACATGCAACAAACCGCAAAAAGAACGCGCGTAGTCGACATCTTAAACACGGATAACATAGGCCGGACTCTGACCGTCAAAGGCTGGGTGCGGTTTTTTCGCCAAAACCGCTTTCTGCTGCTCAACGACGGCTCGACGATACACAATATTCAAGTGGTGGTTGATTATGAGTCATTCGACGAAGCGCTGATCAAAAAACTGACCACCGGCGCCGCCGTCTCGGCGACGGGCCAAGTAGTAGAATCGCAAGGCTCTGGCCAGGCCGTCGAGATCCTCGCCGAAACTCTAGAGCTCTTGGGCGAGGCCCACCCCGACCGGGTGCAGACGACCATCCTGCAACCAAAGGCACACACCTTGGAGACCTTGCGCGAGCAAGCGCATCTCAGATTCCGCACCAATACCTTTGGCGCGGTATTCAGGATCCGGCATGCGTTGGCCTTCGCGGTGCACCAGTATTTCAATGAGCGCGGCTATTACAATCTGCACACGCCCATTATCACCGCCTCAGACGCCGAAGGCGCGGGTGAGATGTTCCAGGTGACCACGCTGTCGCTCGATGCCCCCCCACGCACGGACGAAGGCGGCATAGACTATGGCGAGGATTTTTTCGGCAAGGAAACCAGTCTAACCGTTTCGGGCCAACTAGAAGCCGAACTTGCGGCTATGGCCCTGGGCCAGGTCTATACCTTCGGGCCAACCTTCCGCGCCGAAAACTCGAATACCTCCCGACACCTAGCTGAATTCTGGATGATTGAACCAGAGGTCGCCTTCAACGACCTGCACGACAACATGGACCTCGGCGAGGATTTCCTGAAATACTGCGTCAAATACGCGACGGACCACTGCGCCGACGACCTGGCCTTTTTGCACGAGCGCGAGACCAAGGCCGAAAGCCAACTGCCCAAAGCCCAGCGTAACGAAATGCCACTTTTAGAACGGTTGGCCTTCGTCGCCGACAATGAGTTCGAGCGTCTAACCTACACCGAAGCGGTAGACGTCCTGCGCAATTCCAAGCCATACAAAAAGAACAAATTCGAATACCCCATCGAATGGGGCATCGACCTGCAGAGCGAGCACGAGCGCTATCTCGTCGAGAAGCACTTTATGAAACCGGTGATCCTAGTAGACTATCCCGCGGCGATCAAGGCCTTCTACATGCGCTTGAACGATCGTGACGAGCAGGGACGCGAAACGGTTGCGGCTATGGACATCCTTTTCCCAGGTGTCGGCGAGATCATGGGCGGGTCCCAGCGCGAGGAGCGATTAGATGTTTTGCAACAACGCTGCGCCGCTTTCGACATACCCGCCGAGGAAATGGATTGGTATCTGGACACCCGGCGTTTCGGCACCGCGGTGCACGCCGGCTTTGGCCTCGGTTTCGAGCGGTTGGTGATGTTCGTCACCGGCATGATGAATATTCGCGACGTCATTCCGTTCCCGCGGGCGCCCAAGAGCGCCGAGTTCTGATCCCATCCAACTATGCCGATCTCGCGTGGGTTCTGTAAATCGAGAAGAGGCCGTCTGATAAAAACTCAGGTAAAGTACCACCTGATTCAGAGATATTCTGTGATGGGGGTCACTGGCCGATGCTGGTGCCGTCAGGAGCTTGTTGCGCTTCTCCAGCTACTCCACCCGTTGCTCGATCGTCATCCTGCCGGCTCCGTTTTGGGCTTCGCCTACAGTATACGCGAAGTCCCCGTCGAATCCAAGGGGATGGCGGGGGCGGTGGGTCGTAATACGACAATTGAAGATGCTACGTATCGTGGGGTTCCCAATCCCGAGATATGATGCCCAGACCGGCACCTGGCAGCCGCAGAAGGCATCAGCCTCGGGCTGAACTTTTGCGTCCGACGGATGGGTGATAGTGGGCGACGAGGGTCAGCAATAATTAGCGTCCCCGATGTCGCTGATGCTGCCCGCGATTTCCGGTGATTCGCCCCGAGCCACCCCTGATATACTAGAAGACTGGTTACCACACTGAGTTACATTTTCCGAATCTATCTACCTAAATCTTGCCGTCCTTTCTTTCCGCGCAGGCTATTTTCTGCAACACTCTGATACAACCCCCTTATTCTCGGCCCTAATACTAGCCTTTCCAATGCCCTTTGTCAGCCTAGCACACCCCTTCTCTTGGGATACCATTCCAACTAAAGCCGCGTCGACCTGGTCCTGCACCACTGACTTCAACTCCTCTTTGTACTCTTTTAGGGACTCGTCAATCTTGTCCAGCCTTTTTGGGTCTAAATCTTGGTACCTTCCCTGACAGCACCCGCTCCCGTGACATCACCATCCGCTCCGGAGCCAACTGCTCATCCACATCAAGCGACGAGGGAACACCCCAACCTGATCCACCCCCCTCTATCAACTCCGACGCCCACACCTCCATACGCTCCGCCTCCTCCGCACTCACCACACCCAGCAACGACGCATCCGTCGTCACATAACCCGGCCAATTCTCCACCTTGTAACCCTGGGACGACGGCACGCCAATCCCCAAATGGAAATAAATGAATCGCGTCTGGCCGTCCGGAGATTCCGACAGATACACCAGGTTGTCGCTCTGACCGCTCGCCGCCCAGCGCAAGCCAGCCTCACCGTTGGCTCCCTCGTCCATCATCTCCTGCACGC
>Ga0315339_1001595_pt1 | contig 19545 bp, 18 predicted proteins | sample ASW17metaG_FD_204514 | JGI IMG/M metagenome (GOLD analysis project Ga0315339, IMG submission 204514) | Ammonia-oxidizing marine archaeal communities from Pacific Ocean, United States - ASW #17 | ecosystem: Environmental > Aquatic > Marine > Oceanic | place: USA: California | collected 2016-12-05
GTTCAAAAGGAACAACGCTAGATTTGGACATGTGGCATACCCTTTCTCTTTGAGAATTGACGGCGCCTGAGCACCGCCATGATATGCCGCCCCTCAGGGGCCATCACCAACTTTCGGCTATATCTCACGTCGTCCTCGACAATACGCTGCGACGCACTTGATATGATCAGGTTTGGTTCGCGTTCCATCAAGATACCTCTTCGGGCTGCCCTATGCAGGGTAAGAGAGCTGTGCGCTTTTGCCAATGTCCGTAATACGAAGGCTGCACCGCAGCGCCCATCCTGTTGGTCAATGGCCGGTTTGGGCCGAAAGCGTCATGTAAAGAAGACCTGCCGAAGGCCTCGAATGGGCTCGAAGCTGCCATTGAGCGCTGTACGAATTAATGGTCCTGACCCTAGATTCGGCTCGCATTCGCTGTAGCCGAATTAGGCCTTTATTAACCGCAAAGCGTCCCGATGCGGGCGGAGGCTATAGGTGAAGAAGACGGCGACCGATTCTGCGCTGATCATTGCCGCGCCCGATACGCTGAAAGCGGTCGAGCGCTGGCGGCGGCATCTTGGCGGCGAGCGGCGGCTGGCGGCCAAGACACTCGAGGCCTATTCGCGCGATGTCGAGCAGTTCCTGAGATTCCTGACGGTCCACATCGGCGGCCCGCCAAAGCTCGCCGACATTGCCGACATTGCCATCACGGATCTGCGCGCCTTCATGGCGGCCAGACGTAATTCCGGCGTCGGATCGCGGAGCCTTGCCAGGGGTCTTGCCGGCATTCGCTCGCTGATCGGGTTCCTCGAGAAGGAAGGTCGCGCCAATGGCGGCGCCTTCCGTACGATTCGGGCCCCGCGCCAAGCCCGCACCCTGCCTAAACCGCTTCAGCCCGAAGCCGCCATACGGACGGTCTCGCTCGAGGAATCGCTCGACGAGGAGCCCTGGATCGCGGCGCGTAACGCCGCCATACTGACGCTGCTCTATGGATCGGGACTGCGTATCTCGGAGGCCCTTTCGCTCGCCCGCGCCGAAGCGCCGCGCGACGCCAACGACGCGCTGCGCATCACCGGCAAAGGCGGCAAGCAGCGGATCGTGCCGGTCCTGCCGATCGTCGTCACGGCAATCGCCGATTATCTGAAACTCTGCCCCTATTCGCCCGGACCCAGCGGGCCATTATTTCTCGGCGCGCGCGGCCAGCGGCTCAACCCGCGCATCGTCCAACGCGCGATGGCCAAGCTGCGCGGCGCCCTTGGTTTACCGGCAAGCGCGACGCCGCACGCGCTGCGCCACTCCTTCGCCACCCATCTTCTTTCGAATGGCGGCGATCTGCGAACCATTCAGGAGCTACTCGGTCACGCAAGCCTGTCGACCACCCAGATCTACACCGAGGTCGACACCGCGCGGCTGATCGAGGCCTACGACAAGGCCCATCCCAGGGCCTGACTACTGCCGGGCTGGAGAGGTGCAGGGCGGCGTGATAAGCCCAAGCTGCCAGAAAAATCAGGACCGATCGCATAGCCCGCACCGATCAACCAGAAACGCCCTTGGTTGCCGCCACCGAGACGCCACCGATCTCGCTTGCTCGGGCAGCGCCGACGCGCGGCTATGTCGAAATCGGCTATCTCTTCGCGGCGACAGGTGCGCTGCTTTTCTCGACCAAAGCGATCTTCATCAAACTCGCTTATGAGGAGGCGATCGACGCCGAGACCTTGCTGGCATTGCGCATGGCGGTGGCGGCGCCCTTCTTTATCGTAATTGCGATGCTTGCGATCAGCGACCGGCGGCGGCGCGGCGTGCCACTGCCCTCCGCCACTCTCACCCTCAAGGCGGCTTTGATTGGCGCCGTCGGCTACTGGTTCGCCAGCTACATGGATTTTCTCGGCCTTGAATACATCTCGGCGTCATTCGAGCGTCTTATCCTTTTCACCTATCCTTTTTTCGTTGTCGTCTTCGGAGCGCTGTTCTTCGCTCAACCGATTAGAATGCGCGTCGTTCTTGCTGTCGGCCTGAGCTATATCGGTCTGGCGCTGATCTTTGCCGAGAAGATCGGCGCCGAAGGCAGCAACACGATTATCGGCGCGAGTCTCGTCCTTGCCGCCGCAATTGCCTTTGCCCTCTATCAATTGATTGCCAAGGCCCAGATCGAGATTATCGGCCCGCGCTTGTTCACCTGCATCGCCATGGGCGGCGCGGCGATCGGCGCTTTTGTTCAGTTTTTCCTGACCCATCCAGCAAGCGACCTGATCGTCAGCGGGCGGCTCTATTTGCTGGCGCTGCTCCTCGCCATCGGCGCGACCGTCCTGCCCTCATTCTTCCTCAACGCCGCCCTGCACCGGATTTCGGCGCAAGCAAACGCCACCATCGGCACGCTTTCTCCCGTGGCAACGATCCTCCTGGCGGTCCTCATCCTCGGCGAACATCTGACCCTGACCGATATATTCGGTACCGCACTTGTGCTGGCGGGTGTCGGATGGTTCGCACTTTCGGAACGATCGGCACTGAAGTAAGCAATACCATCTCCCAATTGTGATCTTGACGACCAATCACTGTCGATTCTGGATCGGCTAGACTGCATGTATCGGGTATCAAAGCCGACCAGGCAGAACCTACTTTGTTTGAGATGCGCAACGCCGGTCGTTTGGGCCGGCGTTCCTTTTTTTAAAGATGGATCGGCTTCGACCAGGCGGCGCTGGCCGCTTCCTTGACCGCTTCGGAAAGCGTCGGATGAGCATGACAAATCCGGGCAAGGTCTTCCGCCGAGCCTGAGAATTCCATCAGCACAGCGGCTTCGTGGATCATCTCGCCGGCCAACGGGCCGAGGATATGCACCCCCAGAACGCGGTCGGTGGCGGCGTCGGCCAGCACTTTCACAAAGCCTTCGGTCTGACCCATGGCACGGGCCCGGCCATTGGCCGAAAAAGGAAATTTTCCGGCGCGGTATTCGATGCCGTCGGCCTTCAACTCTTCCTCGTTTTTTCCGACTGACGCGATTTCCGGCGCCGTATAGACGACGCTTGGAATCACGGCGTAGTTCACGTGGCCGGCCTCGCCGGCGAGGATCTCGGCAAGCGCTACCCCCTCGTCCTCGGCCTTGTGGGCTAGCATCGGCCCGGCGACAACGTCACCGATCGCATGGATGCCGGGGACCGAAGTTTTAAAACGCGAATCGATCTTCACCCGTCCGCGCTCGTCGAGTTCGACCCCGGCCTCCTTGAGACCGAGGCCGTCGGTATACGGCCGCCGGCCGATAGCGACGAGGACGACATCGGTTTCCAGCGTTTCGGCGCTCGAAGGATCGTCCGCCGGTTCGACCGTCACCTTGAGCGTCTGACCTTGACTGTCGATGCCGGCAAGTTTGCTCGACAGTCGGAAGGCAAGGCCTTGTTTGCCGAGAATCCGTTTGGCCCGCTTGGCGATTTCCGCGTCGAGGCCGGGCAGGATCCGATCGAGAAACTCAACCACCACGACTTCGGCGCCGAGCCGCCGCCATACCGAACCGAGCTCGAGGCCGATAATTCCCGCACCAACCACAATCATGCGGCGCGGAACCTCGGCCAGCGAAAGTGCCCCTGTCGAAGTGACGACCCGCTTCTCATCGATCTCAACGCCATTTAGCGGCGCCGAGTCCGAGCCCGTGGCAATGACAATGCTCGCGGCCTCGATTGTTTCGCTCGAGCCATCATCGGCGCGGACCAGAATTTTTCCCGGCCCGGCAATCGAGCCGTGGCCGCGAAAGCTATCGATCTTGTTCTTCTTGAAGAGGAAGGCGACGCCGGAAACATTCGCCTCGACCACCTTGTCCTTGTGGGCATGCATGCCATTCAAATCGAGCTCGGGCTTGCCGATCTTTATGCCGAAGCTACCGAAATCATGCCCGGCGGCTTCGAAGAGCTCCGAGGTATGGAGGAGCGATTTCGACGGGATACAGCCGATATTGAGGCAGGTGCCACCAAATGTCGGTCGTTCTTCGACAATCGCGACCTTGAGGCCGAGTTGGGCGGCACGGATGGCGCAAACATAACCGGCAGGACCGCTGCCGATGACGACGAGATCGTATCCAGCCATGGTCCGCGCGCGTTCCTTCCGATTTTAGAGCGTCGATCAATATGACCGAAGTCTCGCGATAGGCAATTAGCCGCGCCAATACCTGATCCGTATACTAGCGAAGAGGCCTAGAGGTCGAGCACCAGGCGCCGCGGATCTTCCAAACATTCTTTGACACGAACGAGAAAGGTCACCGCGTCCTTACCGTCGACAATACGGTGGTCGTAGGAAAGCGCCAGATACATCATCGGCCTTATCTCGATCTTGCCATCTATGGCCACCGGCCGGTCCTGAATCTTATGCATGCCAAGGATGCCCGACTGCGGCGCGTTGAGAATGGGCGTCGACATCAGAGACCCGTAAACGCCGCCATTGGTGATCGTGAAAGTACCCCCCTGCATATCTGCAATCGAGAGTTCGCCGTTGCGGGCACGGGTTCCCAGCTCACCGATCGTCTTTTCGATTCCGGCAAGCGACAATTGATCGGCATCACGCACAACCGGCACGACCAGCCCGCGATCGGTGCCGACGGCAATGCCGATATGATAATAATTCTTGTAGACAATGTCGGTTCTATCGATCTCGGCATTGACCTCCGGCAATTCCTCCAGCGCCTGGACGCAGGCCTTCACGAAAAAACCCATGAAACCGAGCTTGACGCCGTGCTTGCGCTCAAAGAGATCGCGGTAGGCGGCCCTCATTTCCATCACCGCGCTCATATCGACCTCGTTGAAGGTCGACAGCATGGCGGCGGTGTCCTGAGCCTCCTTAAGGCGGCGGGCAATGGTCTGGCGAAGCCGGGTCATGCCTACCCGCTCTTCGCGCGGCGCCTCGCCGGAGGACGATGGCGGATGGGCTGCATTGGGCGCGGAGTTCCCGGCCGCGCCGCGCTCAAGCGCGGCGAGTACGTCGCCCTTTGTCAGGCGACCATCCTTACCGGTGCCATCGATCGCGGCGACATCAAGACTCTTGTCCTCGGCAATCTTGCGCACTGCCGGTGACAGCGCCGAAGCTGCGGGCGCGCGCTCCGTCTCTGCCGCTGCAACGGCGGGTTTTTCCGATTCGGGTTTGACCTGCGGACCGGCGGCAGTGGCCGCTGCTGTCTTGGCGACGGCACCGGCGTTGATCCGCCCGAGGATAGCCCCCGGTTCGACGGTCGAGCCGTCATCAACATCAATCGCCTCGATCACGCCGGCGGCCGGCGCCGGCACCTCCAGCGTCACCTTGTCGGTCTCAAGCTCAACCAATGGCTCGTCGACCGCGACCTGATCGCCAACTTTCTTGAACCATTTGCCGACGGTTGCTTCGTTGATCGACTCGCCAAGGGTTGGAACCCGGATTTCCGTTGCCATGCTTGCTTCCCTATCGGCGTCAGCTCAACCGATTAATTTATGCCTGCCCCGCGAGAGCCTCGTCGAGGAAGGCCTTCAACTGTTCCAGATGCTTGGACATGAGGCCTGTGGCCGTCGCCGCCGCCGCCGCCCGCCCAACATAGCGCGGCCGACGCATCTTGGCATCAATCTTGGTCAGCACCCATTCGAGATAAGGCTCGACGAACGTCCAGGCGCCCATATTTTTCGGCTCCTCCTGGCACCATACCATATCGGCATTTCGAAACCGGCCGAGTTCGTTGATCAGCGCCTTGGCCGGAAATGGATAAATCTGCTCGACGCGCAGAAGATATATGTCGTCGATACCTTTTTTTTCGCGCTCTTCGTATAGGTCGTAATAGACTTTTCCCGAGCACAGCACGACCCGGCGAATCTTTTCGTCGGGGACAAGCTTTATCGTCTCGTTCCCGAGGTATTGGGCGTCGTCCCAAAGAAGCCGGTGGAAGGACGCCTCCGGCCCAAAATCTTCAAGCTTCGAGACGGCGCGCTTGTGACGGAGCAGCGACTTCGGCGTCATGATAATCAACGGCTTTCGGAAGTCGCGCTTCAATTGCCGGCGAAGGACGTGGAAATAATTTGCTGGCGTCGTAATATTGGCGACCTGCATATTGTCTTCCGCGCAAAGCTGCAGGAACCGTTCGAGCCGCGCCGAGGAATGCTCGGGCCCCTGGCCCTCATAGCCGTGCGGCAGAAGAAGAACGAGGCCGGACATCCTCAACCACTTCTTCTCGCCCGCCGATATGAACTGGTCGATAATCACTTGCGCGCCGTTGGCAAAGTCGCCGAACTGTCCCTCCCAAAGCGTCAAGGCGTTCGGCTCAGCCAGCGTATAACCATACTCAAAGCCCAGAACCGCCTCTTCCGAAAGCATCGAGTTGATCACTTCGAAGCGGGCTTGGCCGTCAACGAGATGATTGAGTGAGATATAGCGATCCTCGTTTTCCTGATCGTAAAGGACCGAATGGCGCTGCGAAAATGTGCCGCGCTCGGCATCCTGACCCGACAGGCGGACCCGGTGACCGCTTGACACCAGCGAGGCAAAAGCCAGCGCCTCACCCGTCGCCCAGTCGATGCCATTACCTGCCTCGATGGCTTTACGGCGATTGGCGAGGAAGCGCGTTGCTGTCCGATGGATATGGAAACCGTCTGGAATCTCGGTCAGCTTTTCGCCGAATTGCTTTAGCTGTTCCATTGATACGCCGGTTACGCCGCGCCGCGGTGTATCGGCGGTCTCGGCAACCTTGAGGCCGGACCACGCGCCATCGAGCCAGTCGGCCTTGTTGGCGCGATAATCGACCCCGGCCGCGAATTCGACCTCGAGTTTGGCGCGCCACGCCGCTTTCATTTCTTCGATGTCGGCGTCGGTGACGAGGCCTTCCTCGACCAGCTTGCGACCATAGATCTGGAGCGTCGTCGGATGCTGCTTGATCTTGCGGTACATGATCGGTTGCGTGAAAGCCGGCTCGTCGCCTTCATTGTGACCGGAGCGCCGGTAGCAGAACATGTCGACGACGACCGGCTTTTGAAATTTTTGGCGAAACTCGGTGGCTATCTTGGCGGCGTAAACTACCGCCTCGGGATCGTCGCCATTACAATGAAGGATTGGCGCTTCGACCATCTTGGCGATATCGGAGGGATAGGGAGAAGATCGCGCAAAACGCGGATTGGTAGTGAAACCGATCTGGTTGTTGATAATGAAATGCAGCGAGCCGGCCGTCCGGTGACCACGCAGCCCCGACAGGCCGAAGCATTCGGCGACAACGCCCTGACCGGCAAAGGCCGCATCGCCGTGAAGCAAGAGCGGTAAGACCCGCGCGCGCTGATCGAGCGGGATCATATCGACGCTCGGATCATCGGCGTCCTGGTCCTGCTTGGCCCGCGCCTTGCCGAGGACAACCGGGTTGACGATCTCAAGATGGGAAGGATTTGCGGTCAACGACAGATGTACCTGGTTGCCGTCGAATGAGCGGTCGGACGAAGCGCCGAGATGGTATTTTACGTCGCCTGAGCCCTCGACTTCATCGGGCGAGGCCGAGCCACCGGTGAACTCGTGAAAGATCACCCGGTGCGGCTTGCCCATGACCTGCGCCAGCACATTGAGACGGCCGCGATGGGCCATGCCGAGCACCACTTCTCTCAGGCCGAGCTGACCGCCGCGCTTGATGATCTGCTCTAGCGCCGGGATCAGCGATTCACCGCCATCGAGGCCAAAGCGTTTTGTGCCGGTATATTTTACGTCGATGAAATTCTCGAAGCCGTCCGCCTCGACGAGCTTGTTGAGAATCGCCTTCTTGCCTTCCGGCGTGAAGACAACACCCTTGTCCGGCCCCTCAATGCGCTCCTGGATCCAGCTTTTCTCAGCCGTATCTGAAATATGCATGAACTCAATAGCAAGCGTTCCGCAATAGGTTCGGCGCAGAATCTCAAGCATCTCGCCAACCGTCGCGAAATCGAGCCCGAGGACATGATCGATGAATATCTTGCGATCACGGTCAGCCTCGGTGAAGCCGTATGACGCCGGATCGAGTTCGCTTTCGTCGGTCAGCTGGGCAAGGCCGAGCGGATCGAGATTGGCATGCAAATGACCGCGCATCCGGTAGGCACGGATCATCATGATCGCGTGAACCGAATCTCTCGCCGCCTGCTGGACGGCCTGGTCGCTGATCTCACCACCGCGTCCAGTGACGCCGCTCTTTATCTTTTCGCCGAGCTCGGTTTCGACCGCCTGCCAATCGCCGTCGAGCGCTGATACTAGATCGCCATTCGATGCAATCGGCCAGTCGCTGCGACGCCATGCCGGCCCCACGGCCTCGGCAATGACGCTTTTGGGATCGTCCTGCAGCCCATCGAAGAATTCCCGCCAGGCCGCATCGACGGCTTTCGGATCGCGATGATAACGCGCGTGCAATTCCTCGACATAAGCCGCGTTCGCGCCGTAAAGGAAAGACGATTCCGCGAATGCTTCATTCGCGTCTTGCCGTGCCATTTTTAATACTCGCGGGAAAACTAAATCCCGTGCTCTCAAATTGCGTAGCCCGGAGAGAAATCCAAGCGGAACTGGCTTCCAACCCGTAGAGCTGGATCCTATTCCTTCAAGAACAGCCGCCAGGCAACGCGCCAACGATCAATTAATTCGACTTGCCGGTATATCGCGCTGAAGCTCAACCGTTCAAGACCTCGAGAAGCGTCCGGCCGAGACGCGCCGGCGAGGGCGAGACATTAATTCCGGCCGATTTCATCGCCTCTATCTTGTCGCCAGCCCCGCCTTTTCCGCCCGCAATGATAGCGCCAGCGTGGCCCATGCGCCTTCCCGGAGGCGCCGTCACACCCGCGATGAAACCAACCATCGGCTTGGCGCGTCCCCGTGCCGCCTCGCTTTTCAGGAATGCCGCTGCTTCCTCCTCCGAAGAACCGCCAATCTCGCCGATCATAACGATCGAATTTGTCTCCTCGTCAGCAAGCAACATCTCGAGAACTTCAATGAAATCCATGCCCTTGACCGGATCACCGCCGATGCCGATGGCGCTAGACTGGCCAAGGCCGACACTGGTTGTTTGGAACACCGCTTCATAAGTGAGTGTACCCGAACGCGAGACAATGCCGACCGAGCCGCGCTTGAAGATATTTCCGGGCATGATGCCAATCTTGCATTCACCGGCGGTAATGACACCAGGGCAGTTCGGGCCGACCAAACGCGAAGATGAACCGCACAGCGCACGTTTGACCCTGACCATATCAAGGACCGGCACCCCCTCGGTAATGCACACGATCAGCGGAATTTCCGACGCAATCGCTTCAAGGATAGCGTCGGCGGCGAAGGGTGGCGGGACGTAGACGACGCTGGCGTCGGCCGCGGTCGCCGCTTTTGCTTGCGCCACGGTATCGAAGACCGGCAGATTAAGGTGAGTTTGGCCACCTTTGCCTGGCGACACGCCGCCGACCATCTTCGTGCCGTATTCTATCGCCTCCTGGGAGTGGAAGGTACCATTCTTGCCGGTGAACCCCTGGCAAATGACCTTGGTCGAGGAATCGACGAGGACCGACATGTTTGCGCTCAGACTTTGGTATGGGCGGCGTTGGAACCGCCGTCAGGAAAAAAATGAAATTGCGCCAGAACGGTCGGCGGTCGCTGCCATTCGGCGCAATTGCACCTGGATAAAAAAAACTGGAAAGAGATGACCGCGATCACTGCTGCTCCTTGACCGCGGCGACGATCTTCTGGGCGGCATCGTCGAGATCGTCGGCGGAAATTACGTTGAGACCCGATTCGCCAATGATCTTTTTGCCAAGCGCCACATTTGTGCCCTCGAGGCGAACAACCAGCGGTACCTTGAGGCCAACCTCCTTGACGGCGGCGATGACACCTTCGGCGATCACGTCGCAGCGCATAATACCACCGAAAATGTTGACGAGGATGCCCTTCACCCGTGAGTCGGCGGTTATGATCTTGAAAGCGGAAGCAACTCTTTCCATTGTTGCGCCACCGCCGACATCGAGAAAATTTGCCGGTGCAGCGCCATAAAGCTTGATGATGTCCATCGTTGCCATGGCAAGCCCGGCGCCGTTGACCATGCAACCGATGGTCCCATCAAGGGCGACGTAGCTGAGATCGTGCTTTTGCGCCTCGACTTCTTTCGGGTCTTCCTCACCTTCGTCGCGCAAAGCCTCGATTTCAGGCTGACGGAAAAGAGAACTGTCCTCGAAATTTATTTTCGCATCGAGGCAAAGGATGTCCCCCGCCTTGGTCAAGACCAGGGGATTTATCTCCAGAAGGCTCATATCCTTGCCGACAAAGGCGCCGTACAGCATCCCGATCAGCGCCTCGCACTGCTTGGCGGCATCACCGGAAAGGCCAAGCCCGGAGGCGATGCCACGACCAACATGAGGGGTATAGCCAGAGGCCGGATCGACGTGGATGGTAATAATTTTCTCAGGGGATTCGGCAGCGACTTCTTCGATATTCACGCCGCCTTCTTGCGAAGCAATAAATGCAATGCGGCCGGTCGAACGATCAACCAGACAAGAGAGATAAAATTCACGCTCGATATCGGACCCGTCTTCGATATAGAGCCGTTGCACCAACCGCCCTTCCGGACCGGTTTGAATCGTCTCCAGCGTATTGCCAAGCATCCGACGCGCACAATCGGTAACCTCATCGACGGACATCGCGATCCGCACGCCACCTTTCTCGCCCGCCTCCTTCTCTTTGAAACGACCTTTCCCGCGACCGCCGGCATGAATCTGCGCCTTGACCACCCAGACCGGACCACCAAGCTCTCTCGCCGCTTCTTCCGCCTCGTCGGCCGAGAAAATAGCAACACCGCGCGCCACCGGCACGCCAAAATCACTCAGAACCGCCTTCGCCTGGTATTCATGAATGTTCATGGGCGGCCTTTGAACGCGTGTCTAGGCAAAGAAATTCATCAGCGGCCAAGCGCTGGCACGATCTTGCCGCATACCTCAATCAGGCTATCGACAGCGGCGACCGAATTCTCGAACATTGCCCGCTCCGACTTGTTGAGGTCGATCTCGATGATGCGCTCAATACCTTTTGCACCAATCACCGCCGGCACCCCGATATAGCGGTCGCGGATGCCGTACTCTCCCTTGAGACAGACAGCGCAGGGCAAAACGCGCTTCTTGTCCCTAAGGAAACTCTCGGCCATGGAGACCGCGGAAGCCGCGGGCGCATAAAATGCCGACCCGGTCTTCAGGAGACCGACGATCTCGGCACCGCCATCACGCGTGCGCTGGACAATTTCATCAAGCCGCTTCTTGGTTGTCCAGCCCATATTGACGAGATCGGGAAGCGGAATGCCGCCAACAGCCGAATAGCGAACCAGCGGCACCATCGTGTCGCCGTGACCGCCAAGCACGAATGCCGTTACGTCCTCGACCGAAACGTCAAACTCCGCCGCGAGGAAGTAGCGCAGGCGGGCCGAATCGAGGACGCCGGCCATGCCCACAACCATGTCCTTCGACATGCCGGAAAATTTCTGCAGCGCCCACACCATGGCGTCGAGCGGGTTGGTGATGCAGATGACGAAAGCCTTCGGCGCGTATTTCTTGATGCCGGCGCCAACCTGTTCCATGACCTTGAGATTGATCTCAAGCAGATCGTCGCGGCTCATGCCAGGCTTGCGTGCCACGCCGGCGGTGACGATGCACACATCGGCTCCCTTGAGGCTGGCATAGGCGGAAGCGCCGACGAGTTTGATGTCGAAGCCGGAAACCGGTGAAGATTCAGCGATATCGAGGGCCTTGCCATCTGGAACGCCTTCGACAACGTCGAAAAGGACGACGTCGCCCAGTTCCTTAAGTCCGATGAGATGGGCGAGTGTGCCACCGATTTGACCGGCGCCGATCAAAGCGATCTTGGGACGAGCCATTTTCTTGATGATTCCTTGGGCGGTTAGCCCGCTATGGCGAGCCCGGCGAATTTGCCAGTGTCACTAACCCGATTGATGCAAGCGTGCAAGACGAGACAAGATCAATAGAACGTTTGTCACGAATTCGGCGGGTTTGCGGTGCTTTCTCCGACAGATCCATGAGGAAGGGCAAGATAGGCCTCGGAGCGCATTTCGATCAACCTCGAAACCACCCGTTTGAAAGCGAAAGCTTCGGCGCCCTCATTAGCGACATAGATTAAAGACGGCTCGGCATCGGCCGAGACAATCAGCTTCACCCGGTTGTCATAAAACGTATCGATCAGCGAGATCAGCCGCCGTGCCGCATTTCGTTCACCGTCCTTTAGCACCGGAATATGGTCGACAATAACGGAGTGAAAACCGCGAGCGATCTTCAGGAAGTCTCCAGCACCGAGCGGCTTATTACAAAGATCAGCAAACGAAAAACGGGCAACGCCCTTCTCGGCCTCGGGCACGGCAATTTCGCGGCCGTTGATGGCAATTGTCGTCGGCTGCCCATGCTCGGTGCCCGTCAGCCGGGTCCAGATACGATCAAGCGCCGCGTCGGCCTCGGGTCCAAGTGGCGTCACATAGACCGGCGCTTGCCCTAGCTTTTCCAGCCGATAGTCTCTGTCGGCGACAAGATCAACGATCTCCGCCCGGCGCCGAAGGAGATCGACGAACGGTAAAAACAGCGCACGGTTGAGGCCATCTCTGTAAAGGTCTTCAGGCGGACTATTCGAGGTGGCGACAAGGACAACGCCGCGGTCGAATAGCTGAATGAAGAGCCGCGACAGGATCATAGCGTCGGCGATATCGGTGACCATGAACTCGTCGAGGCAAAGTAGACGGGTCTGCGCCGAAATCCCGGCTGCCGCCGATGCGATCGGATCGGTGGTGCCGTGGTTTCCCTTGCCGGTCGATCGCCGTGCCGCGTGGACCCGCTCATGCACCTCGGCCATGAACTCATGGAAATGCGCCCGGCGCTTTTCTCGCGTCACCGCGACGGCAAAAAACGCGTCCATCAGCATGGTCTTGCCACGGCCAACTTCACCATGGACATACAGACCCTTGATCGCCTGAGCGGATTGAGACGACGAAAATAGCCGGCCGAGGAGGCTAGCCTTGGCGGAACTTTGCTTCTCGGCGAGGCGTTGGTTGAGCAGATCGAATTTCCGCGCGGCTTCGACCTGCGCCGCGTCGCGACTGATTTCGGCGCCGGCAACGAGGCTCTCATAGTGCCGAGTGAGCGTTTCGATCCCCGGGGGCATGGGTCTCAAGATAGGAACCGCAGGATAAGTGATGGGGCCGAAAGAGTGCTACCGGTAAAAAATTATTTGCGAACCTTGATCCGTCTGACCGTCAAATCGGCCACTGCCCGACGAAAACAAGGTCGCCACCGACGAACCGCCCGAGCCGGAAAGAACCACTTCCTTGCCACTGACGTTCCATGCCGAGATCGACTTCAAGACTTCGCTATTACAACCCCTGGTCGAGGCGCGGTAGCCGCCGGTCCAACTGGTTAATGTCATGAACAGCTGGCAGGTATCCCCGGCCGAGGCAACGGTCCAGCCGCCCAGAAGATCGGTACGACCAAGTGCATCCGTCCCGGTGGCGGGCACCTGATTAAGGGATGCTGTGTCGGTATTCGTTGGAATTCCCGAAGTGACGCCGGGCGTAGCGCCGGGTGTGACACCCGGGACGGTGCCCGGAGCGGCGCCGACAATGCCGGTTTCGCTCGGCAGCGGCGCACCATAGACCGGCGGCAACGCGGCGCTCTCGACGGGCGAAACAGCAACCGAATCGACGTTATCCTGCGCTCCGCGCTGCATCGGCGGGAACCCGATAGCCCCGATCGACCCGCAACCGGCAAGCGCAGCCGCAAAAACCGCCGGCGCCATAATTTTCATTGTCATCAATAAAGTCCCTGATCAGCGCGTGATCAATAAGTAGCAAATCGCTCATTTACAATGGAATTGTAGCGAGTTTCGGGCGCGACGGGGAAATGCATAATATTTCGGTCATCCGAAGCACCAGCAAAACCCGTAATCAAATGACTCTTACCGTCTTATCCAGGGTTTAGCAAAGCGATTTGGTGTCGCGGCAGCTCGGATTCGGCGGTCTTGGCATGAGTTTCGGCCAGTGGATAAGTGTGGCGTCAAACCAATCGAAAAAGTTACGCCGTTCTTTCCACCATCATTTTCTTGACCTCGGCAATCGCCTTGGCCGGATTGAGACCCTTGGGGCAGGCCTGAGCGCAATTTAGGATCGTGTGGCAACGATAGAGACGGAACGGGTCCTCAAGATTGTCGAGCCTATCGCCGGTCGCTTCGTCGCGCGTGTCAATCAGCCAACGGTAGGCTTGGAGGAGCACCGCCGGCCCGAGATAGCGCTCCCCATTCCACCAATAGGATGGGCAGGAAGTCGAGCAGCAGGCACACAGAATACACTCGTAAAGCCCGTCTATCTTTTCCCGGTCGGAATGCGACTGGCGCCATTCTTTCTCCGGTGTCGCGCTTTCGGTCTTCAGCCAGGGTTCAATCGAGCGAAGCTGTGCGTAAAAATTGGTAAGATCAGGCACCAGATCCTTGACCACCGAAAGATGGGGCAAGGGATAGACGCCGACCGTATCCTTAATATCGTCCATCGCCTTGGTGCAGGCGAGCGTATTGGTGCCGTCGATATTCATGGCGCAGGAGCCGCACACACCCTCGCGGCAGGAACGACGGAAGGCCAGTGACGGATCGACCTTGTTCTTGATCCAGATAAGGCCGTCGAGAACCATCGGCGCGCAATCGTCGAGATCAACGAAATAGGTATCGGTGCGCGGATTTTCGCCACCGTCGGGATCGTAGCGATAGACTCGAAACTCGCGAATCCGCTTGGCGCCTTCCGGACGGGCCCAGACCTTGCCCTCGGTCACTTTCGAATTTTTCGGGAGGGTCAGTTGCACCATGGATCTTCCTCGATTGGCTCCGGCATCGTCAATTCCGCCATGGTTATAGCGGCTCCGGTCATTGGTGGCGAATGGGGTTTTGAGAAAAATTGCCGCGTTTCGTATGGATCCGCCAACGCCACTACCCAAAAAAATCTAGCGCCGTTCTTTTCGTATGACCAGTTTCAAGCCCGACCACACCGCATCAAGCGCCGCGACTTTGATATCGACGAGATCAAGACTAAGCGCCTCGGCGCGAACTACATCCTCGGTCACGTCGGTCGCGACCTTCGACGCCTTTTTAGGCCAGGATACCCAGATCATGCCGTCGCGCTTGATCGCTTTTTGTAGTTTGACGAGGTTCTTCTCAATCTCGGTACGGCTCTTCGTGAATGCGTGAATTGCGTCAAAGCGCACCGATCCGGAGACCGAAGACCATCGCTCACGGGTATCGATTTTGGCGAATTCGACAGAACCGGCTTGCCCCGTCAGTTCGTCGGGAAGCGCGATAAACAGAGTTGCCATGCCAGGTTTGTAGCCGAGTTTTTCGGGCAGCGGCCTACCGGAGTAACCGGCTGGCGACAGTATTCTCGCCACGCGATCCTCTCCAGCGCCGAACTAGCCGCCTTGGGCACAAATAGCAGGGCTATCAGCCATGAAGGTGGCGGCCTGTGTCAGCTCTTCGATAGACATTTGCGCTCGCAATGCCACCGCAGTGGCATCGTCATCTGTAACCGCAGCAACAACAAGCGCCTGCTGGTTGTCGCTGAGGTCGCCGGCCCTTTCGGCAATACAATCGCAGGCACTGGACGGCAAATTGAGCTGAACACCGCATTGCGTCCTCAGAGTCTCGATGGCACCGGCGTCGGAAAGCACCGGCATCGTTGATGCCAAAAATAGTAAGCAGCCTACAATACCGGCCGATTTGAACATGATCTCCTCCCGATTTTAACCGTGCGGCGCCAATCGATTAGTGGCTATCTGCGCACAGTTGGGTCCTTTGTGGAAAACCCGGGTTGCTCAATACACCCGCGCTTTTGGCTCAACATACTCGACATCATTGGTCAGCGTGTAGGCATGGACCGGCCGGTAGTCGAGTTTGACCGAATTGCTCTCAAGATCGATTGAAGACAGCGTATGTTTCATCCAATCCGTGTCGTCGCGGTCGGGATAATCTTCACGGGCATGGGCTCCACGCGATTCCGTCCGGTTTACGGCCGAGTCCATGGTCGTCACCGCCTGGACGATGAGGTTGTCGTATTCCAGCGTCTCGATCAAATCCGAATTCCAGATCAATGAGTGATCGCTGACACGGATATCGGAGGTCTGCGACCACACTTCGTGAATGCGCTCATGCCCTTCGGCGAGAACTTCGCCGGTGCGGAAGACCGCGCAATTCTCCTGCATCACCCTTTGCATACGATCACGAAGTTCGGCAGTCGGCACGCTTCCGGCGGCGTAGCGGAATTTATCGAGACGGTGAATAGCTTCTTCGCCGGCATCCTTGGGTAAATCGCTATGCTTGTCGGTTTCCAGGATCGTCTCGCGGCACCGTATGGCCGCGGCGCGCCCGAATACGACCAGATCGATCAGCGAGTTCGATCCGAGCCGGTTGGCGCCATGAACCGAGACACAAGCCGCCTCACCAAGCGCCATCAGACCGGGAACCACCGTATCGGGATCGTCCCCGACCTTGATCAAGACCTCGCCATGATAATTCGTCGGAATGCCGCCCATATTGTAGTGGACCGTCGGCAGTACCGGGATCGGTTGAGCTGAGACATCGACGCCGGCGAAGATGCGCGCTGATTCTGAAATTCCTGGCAGTCTCTCAGCCAGGATTTTCGGGTCGAGGTGGTCGAGATGAAGGAAAATATGGTCCTTGCTTGGTCCAACGCCACGGCCCTCGCGGATTTCGATGGTCATGGCCCGACTGACCACGTCGCGCGAGGCCAGATCCTTGGCCGATGGGGCATAGCGCTCCATGAAGCGCTCGCCCTCGGCATTGGTCAGATATCCGCCCTCGCCGCGCGAACCCTCGGTAATCAGGCAGCCGGCGCCGTAAATGCCGGTGGGGTGGAACTGAACGAACTCCATGTCTTGCAGCGGCAGACCGGCACGCAGCACCATGGCATTGCCATCACCGGTGCAAGTGTGGGCCGAGGTACAGGAGAAATAGGCGCGGCCGTAGCCGCCGGTGGCGAGAATCGTCTTGTGGGCACGAAAGCGGTGCAGCGAACCGTCCTCCATACACATGGCGATCACGCCACGACAGGCGCCATCTTCCATAATCAAATCGATGGCGAAATACTCGATGAAGAACTCGCTCGCATGACGCAGAGACTGGCTGTAGAGCGTGTGCAACATGGCATGGCCGGTGCGGTCGGCTGCGGCACACGTGCGCTGGGCAATGCCCTTGCCATATTCGGTGGTCATGCCGCCAAAGGGCCGCTGATAGATCTTGCCGTCCTCGGTGCGCGAGAAGGGCAAGCCGTAATGCTCCAGCTCGTAAACGGCGGCCGGCGCCTCGCGGCACAGATATTCGATGGCGTCCTGATCGCCGAGCCAATCCGCACCCTTGACGGTGTCGTACATATGCCAGCGCCAATCATCGACCCCCATATTGCCAAGCGAGGCGGCGATGCCGCCTTGTGCAGCAACGGTGTGCGAGCGGGTCGGGAAAACTTTTGAGATACAGGCGGTTTTCAGGCCTGCTTCGGCGCAGCCGAGGGTCGCCCGAAGGCCAGAGCCGCCGGCGCCGACAACAACGACATCGAATGTATGGTCGGTGATCGGATAGGCCGCGCCACCGACGCCGGCGGCGCCGTTTCCATTGTTGCCATTGTCGGCCATCGCCTCAGCCCCCCAAGGCGAGTTTGAGGATCGCGAAACCGCTCAACGCGGCAATCAAGACTACGAAAAATGTATTTGCGATCAACGCCGCGATCCGTGCGCCTTCGCCATGGATGTAGTCCTCAATGACTGTCTGCATGCCGAGCCGCATATGGACAGTGACCGAGGCGACCATGAGGAGCAGCATGACTGCGACGAGCGGCGAGGCCAGCCGTGCCACGACCTGGTCATGTGGCTGGCCGACAAGGCTGATAATCACGATGACAAATCCAATGACCAGCGGAACATTGGCGATCGCCGTCAGGCGCTGGCGCCAGAAATGGCTTGTCCCGCCACGGGCCGAACCAAGATGAAGAACACGGCGGAGCGGTGTTTGCATGCGGTTGGTTTCCATCAGCGCACCCAATAGCCGACGATCCACACAAGGACCGTGATGAGGATCGCGCCGATTAACGTCGCGCGCGCGAATAAGTCCCGCGTTGGCGCTTCGAGGCCGCGGCCGGTATCCCAGATGAAATGACGAAAGCCGCCGAGCATGTGATGAATCAGCGACCAGGAGAACAAGAAGAGCACCAACCGCCCGATCCACGAGCCGAAGATCGCATTGACGAAATCGAAATAGGCCGGACCGCTTGCCGCCGCCATCAGCCACCAGGCGAGAAGCGCGGTACCGAGATAGAGCCCGACCCCGGTAATCCGGTGAACAATCGACATCGCCATGGTCATGGCGAACCGGTAAATCTGCAAATGGGGTGAAAGCGGACGGTTGGAATTATTGGCGGACATCGACATGTGATTTTTTCACGGAGATGGGGTTTGGCTACGCTGGCGTTCTACCGTCAATGAGACTTTCCGTCAAAAGGTCAAAATGCCTCGAATATCGGCGGGAGATCGGCCAGCGCCGGCGCCTTTGCAACAATTCATCGCCACGCTTGCGATTTACCGATCCGAGATGGCACTGTCCAGATATGCGCGGTGTTTCAACCCACCAACAACCCAGAACCTGCCAAAACAAGAGGAACCAATATGCGTAGTTTTCTGATCTCACTTTCAATTTTAGCTATGAGTTCAGCCGGCGCCGCCGCCGAGACTTGGATCGCGGTCTGCAATGACGGCCAAAATCTACAATATAATCAAACGGTTGATGGCAATGGCTTCCTCTATCTGAAGGGAAGCCAACAGGCTAGCGGTGGATTGCAGATTGCCCCGCTTCAGCAATCATTCTTCAATGGAACCGCGATCTGCGGCACGGTCCGCGGCAATGGCACCGGTTCGGCGGCGACAGGCGGTCATCCAATCACCCAGATTTGCGCCAATCGCAGCCGCAATAATATCTACATCCAGTACAAGCACCCGACCGAGGATCGTCCATTTGAGGCGACCGAGTTCTGTTCGGCCAATGTCAATGTGCGCTGAAGCACCCGCCGATAGGTGCTGACACAGACTGGCCGTCGCCACAAAATAGCGGCGGCAGGCATAAGCGGGAATGAATAGCCAGCCGCGCGATGGTTGGCGCTCGCATCTCGCTGTACTACTAATCCGACGAATCGGAACAAACCGGCCCGGCGGAGTTTTCAGCCTTGGAAACCGAACCAGTCGTAATTCACTTTTTCCAATGCGATTGGGATTGGATTGCCGCATATTCTCTGATCCACGAACTGTGCCTCGACCTCTCGACGAAGACCCCGTCTGATCAACTTGGCTGTGAACTGACAAAGGCGCCGCTCGATGGATCACGAGAGTCTGCTTTCGAGTGATCTTCGGACATCGCTCTGAGCCTGAGCCACTTCTGCTTTGCGCCAATGCACTAAATCGCTACGCGATATTTGCTGTGAGGCGCGGGTTCCTTTGAGCGCCTCAACTGGCTGATAGGCATATAACATTTTCGGAAGTTTCAACCTGAACACTGGGTTCTCCATCAACCTTGTTC
>Ga0315339_1001596_pt1 | contig 19542 bp, 17 predicted proteins | sample ASW17metaG_FD_204514 | JGI IMG/M metagenome (GOLD analysis project Ga0315339, IMG submission 204514) | Ammonia-oxidizing marine archaeal communities from Pacific Ocean, United States - ASW #17 | ecosystem: Environmental > Aquatic > Marine > Oceanic | place: USA: California | collected 2016-12-05
AAACTTCAGTTCCGCCAACTCTATAATCAATAAATGCATCGTAAGTAATTGGAACCCATTTTTTAACTGTGTCTAACATTATGTCTGCATAAACTCTTATTTCATACTGTGCATGGCTATCTGCTCTTAATCTTAAAAAGTTCATTAAATTTAATAAATCAGTTTTCCAATACCACTGAGTATAAGTATTTAATGTTAAATTCATTCTTGCAAGTTCTCTAGCTAGTCCTTTTTTATTTTCATCAATAGTTGATCCATCAAATCTTTCATTCAACATCGTTTCGTAATTATCATAAGTTCTCTCAGCATCATTTTTTAAAAGTTCTAAAACTTCTTTAGCTTGTTCACCCTCTAGAACATCGCCTCTGCCTTGTCTGTTGCTTGTCGATTGTGCTGCTAAATTATCTTGTGATGGTAAATAAAATTCTTTATCTAAAATTGAATATCTTGCTGAGTATTCATTAACATTTGCTGTTCTATGTCTAATCCATTGACGAGCTATAAAAATTGGAAGCTTAACATGATATTTAATTTCACACATTTCAAATGGCGTACTATGCCAATGTCTCATCAAATATTTAATCAACCCTGCATCAGTGGAAACTTTTTTGGTTCCTTTACCATACGAAACTCTAGCTGATTGAACAATTGATGTGTCATCACCCATATAGTCAACAACTCTCACAAAACCATGGTCTAAAGCTGGCATTGCTTCATATAAAATATTTTCAAGCGCAGGAGCAGTAACTCTCTTAGTTTGATTCTGTTGAGATTGCTGTTCTTTAATCTCTTGTGATTGTTCGCTAGTTAATTTCATGATTTTTATTGAATCTCTTGTAATTGCTTTTATATTAATAATGTTGGTTTTCCAACTATGACGATAAACGAATTTCGTAATAACCATTGCGGACGTGGGGGCAGTACCCACCACCTCCACCATACAACTTATGGGGGTGAACTAGATTCGACGGGTGACTAAAGGCTATTCTTTCGTTCGGGATTGTTCCACCGTAACGGGCTAATTTATAATTGCAAACGAAAGTTATGCACTTGCTGCCTAATTAACATTGTTAATTAAGTAGTCGGGGTTTGGGGCACCTGGCAACAGAACGCCCCTTAACACTCCTCTACATCTCTTTATTTATAATACGATCAAAGAATTAATTTTAGAAACAATAATAACAAATTTAGAATATGGTAAATCTCAACTTAAGAATATTAAAAATAGTAAAAAAAATATTTTTAAATGTAAAAGCTGAACTATTGAAATTTGCAGATTTCTTAATTTTATAACCAACAACTTTATAATTTTTTGTGGTTGTTAATGATCTAAGTAAAACTTCTGGAATAAAGCTAAAACTAAAATTATTCACATCCTTAATTATCTTTTTTACAATTAAGCTTTTATATAAAACTAATCCATTAAAGTAAGGAATTCTAGTTAGAAAAAAAATTTTTATATAAATCGTAAAAATAAAAGATAAAGCTCTACGCCAATATGGTCTTATTTCAGTATTTATAACGTGGGGAATAACTAAATCATAATTCCCAAAATTATAAAATAAGGGAGTTAAGCCATTAACATCATGCTCATCATCACTTGGGACCCAAAGTAAATACTCCTTAGTTGCACATTCCATACCTTTTTTTAAAGAATAGCCTAGTCCATAATTTCTTAAATTAGAAATAACCTTGTAATTATCAATAATTTTTTCACTAATAATTTTTTTAGAATTATCTATAGATCCATCATCTATAAATATTATTTCATAATCTATGATATTTTTTTTTAAAACTAATTCTTTGATCGTATTATAAATATTTAATAAATTTTTTTCTTCATTGAGAAATGGAACTATAAAGGATACGGATGGCATTTTTTAATCTCTCTTACTTCCAGTTATTAGAAATAATTCCTACCATTTGAGAGAACTGGATAAAAAAATGTTCAATAGATTTAAGTCTAAGCAGTCTTCTTAAAATCATTTTAGGCCTAAAATAAAAAGTAAAATTTGCACCTCTTCGTAACTCGATAAGTTTTTCCGCACTTAAGGAGCTTGATGAAAATTTTGTATGTAGAGTTTCATCTAAATGTGATTCTTTCATTTTTCCTTGGGCAATAGCATCTCTTCTAAAAGAACTTCCAGGAAGCGCGGTTGCAATATTAAAAGACGCAAAATCTATATCAATTTTCTTTGAATAAGCTATGGTATTCCTTATATCTTTTTCATTCTCATGCGGTAGTCCTATAATAAAATCTGCACAGATATTGATTTTTAAAATATTAGCATGTTCAATCAATTTTGATAAAGTTTTTTCAGATACTTTTCTTCTGTATATGGCTAAACTTTTTAAGTCAGCAGTATCAATTCCAATTATAATTGTATGACATTTTGCTTTTTTCATTAGCTCTAAAAATTCTGGATCATACATACTCGGGTGAAAATAACATGAAAAAGGCAGTGTTAAGTTATTTTTAATTAAATGTTTTAGAAGTTGAATTCTTTCTTCTTTTGGCACACCAAAAACTTTATCAAAAAGTTGTATCTCTTTAAAACCTAATTTTTTTATATGTTTTATTTCATCTATAATTACTTCATTTGTTCTGCTATATGGATGCATGACACCATCAGGGCAATACGAACAAGAATAAGTGCATCCCCACATTGTTGTCAATGTTGTAAAATTCTTTGTTGTTAAAAATGGCCAAGAATATTTTTTTTTAAAAAGTTCATGCCTAGGAATTCCATTGGCTACCATGGATAATTTTTTTTGTTTTGAAAAAAAAGGATGAGTTTCTGGATCAGTAATGACTGATTGTAAACTTATTTCTTTTTTATTTATTATTTTTTCCCTTAAAGATATCAATTCATTAAATTCTAGATTAAACGGTTGAAAAATAATTGCGTCTGCACCTTTTGAAATAATCTCTTTTCTAAAATTTTTTTCAAGAAAAATATCACCTAAAACACAAATAGTTTTTTCATAAAAAATTTCTCTAATTTTTTCAAAATGTTTTAAATCCTCTAAATAACAAGATGAGCCAGTTGCAAAAAAAATAACATCAATATTTTTATTTTTGGTATTAAGAATTTCTTCCATAAAATCTTCATTACTCAATTCATCAGCTGTACCATCTATTAAAATTGCATTATCAAGAGAACTTAAGTATGAAGATATGATCATGAAATCATTTGGTTGCCAAAGATAATCTCCTTTAGCTTCGTGAGAGCAGTCAATTAATCTCATAAATTTTTTGTTTTTAACAGCTGGTGGATTTATGAAAAGAATATTCATTATTGTATTTTTTATTTAATTATTTTAAGTCTATAGACTTCATTCTTTTTATATTGAAATAAAGTTCATTTTCTAGTGGATTTTTAAATAATTTTTTTTCAAAAGCATCTTTCATCTCTACTATAGCATCCTTGATAGTAAATTTATTTTCAAAGTTTAATTTTTGTTTAATTTTTTTTGAAGATACATGGTAAGATCTATTGTCATTAGTGGGGACAGTCTTAATTTCAATATTTTTTCCTATGCTTTCTTTAACTAGATTGGCTAGTTTAGTAAGGCTAAAATTTTCATAACCAACATTGAATATTTCTCCATTAATATCTTTTTCATTAGATTGTAAAATATGCATGTATGCTCTAGACATATCATTGATATTAATATTTGGTCTTAGTTGATTTCCTCCAAATACTGTAATTTCATTCTTATGATAAGCTAAATTAGTCAATATATTAACTACAACATCTAATCTCTGTCTTTTTGAGTACCCACAAACTGTTGCGGGTCTAATAATACATCCTATAAAATTTTTTGATGTATATCTTAATAGTATTTCTTCACACATTACTTTAAATTTTGAATAATCAGTTAACGGCTTTAAACTAAAAGTTTCATCAACATCTTCCTCATCTTTAATTCCATAAACACTAGATGATGAGGCATATACAAATTTTTTAATACCTTTTTCTTTAGATAGTAAAACTAATTTTTCAAATGGATCAAAGTTAATTGATTTTCCAAGCTCTGGATCTAAGTCGAAGCTTGGGTCATTTGATATACATGCTAGATGTATTACAACATCATAATTACCAATAAATTTTTTTATTTTATTTAGATCTCTAATATCACCTTTAATTTTTTTTAGATTAGCATTTTCTTCTAATGTATTACCATAGATAAATAGATCATATACACCAACACTATAACCATTACTCAATAATAAAGGAACTAACTTTGAACCCACATATCCTGCACCACCAATAATAAAAATTTTATTCATTTAATTTTATTAACTTTCATACTATCTATTAATGTTAATAAAATAATCTGGTGAATATTTTCTATTTTATTATAAATTCTAGAATTAACATGAAAATTGATATCTGAGTTTTTTTTTAAATAATTTTCTTTTTTATTTCCTGTTAATGTAACAATCATTTTAAATTTATTACGATAATTTTTTATAGTATTAATCATATTTTTTGATTTTGCACTTGACGAAATTAATATTAAGATATCATTGCTTTTATTAATATTTGATGCCTTTAAATAAGTTGTTAAAATATTATCATAACCATAGTCATTAGATAAGCATGTAATTAAGCTGGGATCTGCTAAATTAATACAATTAATTCCTAGTACTGTTCTAATATCCACTGAAAAATGACTAGCTATTGCAGAGCTTCCACCATTGCCAAATATATAAATATTTGCTTTATCTTTTTTCACTTTTCGTAAAGTTTTATTAAGAAACTTCAGGTCTTTAAAAAAATTATCATCTATTAAAAGCTTATAATAACTCTTAAAATACTTTTTATAATCAAAATTTTTTTCAAACATTTATTAAAAACTCTAAATCTTCCACAAAATCATGGTAATTCAAACTTAGTTTATTCCCTATCGTTTGTATACTTTGAGATGCAGCAACAGACGATAAAAAAAGTGAAATATCTTTTGGTAAATTTGAGCTTAGCGCTAAAGAAGCCATGGCCAATACTGAATCACCAGCCCCAACTTTATCTAGAGACTTTATTGCAAAAGCGGGGCATTTATAAATTTTCAAATTTCTATCAACTAAAATAGCTCCATCTTTTCCACTAGTTACAATTAGATTTTTACAATTATTTTTTTTTAAAAATCTTAAAGATAGTTCTTTTACGTCGGTACTCATATCTCTTTGTTCCTGTCTTAATTCATTTTGATTAATTACTACTAGATCCATATTTAAAAATTTAGAAATGTGACTAAATCCTGTAGTAGATGAATTAATTTGGGAATTGGCTGCTGAAAAAGTTTTTAATGAATTTATTTTTTTTATTATACTTTTGTTTAATAAACCATGGCCATAATCACATATTATAACTAAGTCTTTATTAATTATATTTTTTTTAAATTCACGTTTAAAATATTCATAAAATTTTTTGTTTATTGTGAGTGGAATAGAATATGATCCAAACATTTTATAATTAGAATTTATATCTAGGTACCTTGTTTTTATAATTGTGGGGAACAAACTACCTTTAGTAATATTTTTTAAGGCAATATTTTTGTCAAATTGCTTTTTTAAAATATTCTTAAATTTTTTTTCTTCTCCAAACGATGTTAATAAATTTACATTTTTAACAAAAGGAGCTATATGTCTTGCAATAGCCGCACTACCTCCACTATAAAATTCTTCAAAATTTTCTCTAAATACTAAATGTGGTTCCTTTCCAGCTTTTCCTATAATGTCACCATATTTATAATGATCAAAAATTAGTTCTCCAATAACTAAACATTTTTTTGAACTTAGCTTCTTAATCATTTCAAGAAAGTTAAGGGGTTTATATTTTTGTACTAATTTGTTTAAATATTCCCTTTGTTCAGTCTTAAGTTCATATCTTGAGTTATTGATTATCTTGGTGGAGCTATATTTTTTATCACTAGTATAAATAATTTTTCCTCCTAAATTTTCTATTAATTTTTTTTCTATATATATTTTTTTAGATTTATCTTTTTTATTATCCTTATAGTCTGGTCCCTTAACATAGAAATTTGGTTTTAACTTTCTAATTGCATCTTCTGCAGATTCACTTTCACATAAATAAGTATAATCCACCTCTTGTATGGAGTTTAAAAACTCAAGTCTTTGTGTGTCATTAAATAATGGTCTGCTTGGTCCTTTTTTAATAAATTTTGATTTTGTTAAGGATACAATTAATATATCACCAAATTTTTTTGCAGATCTAAAATGAGTGATGTGACCTAAGTGCATCACATCAAAAACACCATGACATAAAATTATTTTATGTTTCTTTCTAATCTTTTGTAACTTTGCAATATTTTTTTTTGTTAAAAGTTTTTTCATTTATTTTGAACCTTATTAAGATATTTTAATATCAATTATTTTGATATCTTAGTAACTAAATAAATTCTATGTGATTTGGTTTTTCAGAATTTTCAGGTAGATCAAGTCCTATCATATCTTTTCTATACCCATCTAAAAATTCATTAACTTTATGAACAAGACATAAATTTCCACACATTTTTTGCGCATTAAAATTTGAAGAAGATAAATAAGACATTACCTCCCAATACCTAGAGCTATTCCATATATCTTTAAATCTTTCTTGTGTAATATTTCCAATATGAAACTTTTTAAATTTCTCATTAAACAATTGTGCACAAGGAGCAACTAAACCAGATCCTGACATTTGAAGCAAGAATGGTGCACCATAACACCTTTGATAAGTTCTAACACCTTCAGATACTATTTTAGACCACTTAACTCTTACTTTATAATTCTCATCTGAATAGCTTTCAGCTTCTTCTAGTAGCTTGTGATGTTTTTTATACTCTTCATATTCAACACCAAGTGATCCATACTCATCATCACTGCACTGTTTGATAACTAAATAGTCTGGCTGAAGTTCTTTTCCTAACTTTGTTAAAGGGATTATTTGATCATGATATTGGGGCATAAACACCATTTGCATTCCAATTGTAACCTTGAGTGAATTTGCTTTTTTAATTTCTACAGCTGCCTTAATATTGTCAACTACTCTTTCAAACCATTTTTCTTTACATCCCATAATTTCAGCATATCTTTTTGGTTCACCTGCCGAAATATTAAATCTTAGGTAAGTTAAATGGGGAAGAATTTTTTCTAGTTTATCTCTATTTAGTAAAAAACCATTCGTTCCAGTAGCCATAGATAAACCTAACTCTCCACCCCTAACAATAGAATCCACAAATATTGGACTAATAGTACTTTCTCCATCTGAAACTATACTTACTCCCTTCACACCTATCTCAGCACAATCTTCTAAAAAATTGTACATATGATCTTTTGTAATTACAGACCTATCATTTTCTTGGGTCATCGCATAACAGAAGTGACAACCATAATTGCAACTTCTCGTTAAAGCCATGTCAATAGTTACAGGTGCAATTTTTTCTCCTTTTTCCCATTTTTTTACACGGTCTGCATACCATTGAATTTTAGTTCCATCTAATACAAGTGATTTAGACAATTCTTCATTTAAATGTTTAGTCATCTCTGAGAAATTATAATCTGTCATACTATTATCCTTCTAAGTTTATTTTTATCAGTTTTCCATTCAAAGTAAACTGTAATGGTTTGTTCAACTTTCTTCAAAAAGATCTCTAGTTGTAAGCAAATTGATCCTTTTATTTTTGAATCAATATCTCCCTTAATATTAATATAGATGTTTGATTTGCCTTCAATTCTTAATAGATCTATTTCACAATTAATTTTACTTTTAGATACATAATTATTTATTTGATCAGTTAATTGTTTTTTTTTTTCATCCTCATTTAAAAAAAGCCAATTATTTGTAGGTTTTTTATATTGAAAATTTATTTTTTTACCTATTTCGTCTTTTATAAATTCATATAAAAATTCTCTTATAAATTTTCTAAAGTATTTAAATTCTTTCTCAATATTTTCACTGAATAACACACCAGAATATTTTATTGATGCAAAATCTCTCATATTATTTTCAATTGTAATTATAGCATGTTCGTATAACTCATGAACCTTAAATTCTTTGGTTAATAAACAAAGATGATCTAAAATTTGTAATTCTATATTATTAAGATTTTTATTTTCATAGTAAAATTTATCAAATAATTTCATTTTTTCATTGTATACATAATTAATTATAAATTTTTCTGTTTCTACTTTTTTTTCCATTTAACTATTTTTTTTAAAGCTTAATATGTTTTTATTTAATTCAATAATACCACTAACTTTATGTCTATTTTTTATTAAATTTTCATCTAACTCTTTTATTTCCTCTGCAGAAAATTCAATTTTAAGATGATCTACACTGTAATCAATTGCTGATGATATTAAATCAATAATACTTTGATTAATACTTTGATCTGGAACCCAGCTCTCTAGGAATTCGTATTCAGTATCAAATCCTCTAGACGTAGAAATAAGTACTTCATCAAATTTTTTGAGTAATTTACTATAAATTATTTCGACCATATCTGACAATTAAATGATTTTAATTTAAACAAAAAATTCATTAATATGTGTTTTTTGCTTTTTGTAAAGTTAAATTTAGATAAAGTAATATTCTTATATACATATATTGAAAAAATGAAAAAAAAAATTATTAATGAAAAAAAAAATTTTGAAAAGAATGGCTACACTGTAATAAAAAATATATTTAAAAAATCAGAAGTTGAGGAATTAAAAAAAAGTGTCCTAAAAAAGCTAAATTTAATATCTAAAAAAAAAATAAATTTTGAAAACTTAAAAGATATTCACAAAAAAAAAATTGATAAGGAGGTATTTTCACATTTAATGAAATCTTCAACAAGGTTTATTTTCTTAAATCAAAAAAACTTAAATAGAATTAAAAAAAATAGTAATATTCAAAACATTTTAAAAAATTACTGGGGACATGATAATTTTCAAATTTACTGGGTTGGTGACCCTAAGAAAAAAGAAGTTAAAAAAAATAAAATTGGTTTTAGAGTAGCAAGACCTAAAATTAAAAGTGACACTGCGAAATCACATATTGATAATTATAGCGGTAATATGAAATCATTTTTAACATTATGGGTTCCTCTAGTTGGTTTTTCAAGCAACTATGTTTTAAACGTTTTTCCTGGTACACATAAATTTAATCATAATCAAAAAATTTTAAAAAAAAGAAAGTCTATTTCAAAAATTTTCTCTGTTAAGTACTTAAAAAACTATACTAGTAAGAGGTTTTCTTTAACATGTGGTGATGCAATAATATTTCATCCAAACTTAATTCATGGCTCAAGTTATAATTTAGGTACAATAACAAGAGCTAGTGTTGAATTTAGAATGTTTAACAATAAAAACTTTTCTATAAATAAAACATTTGATAAAAAATATAATAAATAGTGAAAAAAAATCATTTAATTATTTACTCAAATTCAAAAAATGATGAGTTAGGTATGGGTGACTATCTAAGGTTAATTTCATTTATTCCAAATTTAATGTTTAATAAAGTTACCTGGATTGCTGACAAAAAAACCTTAGATATAATTAGACTTTCAGAACATATAAATAATTTTGTAGATATTAAAAACATTATATTAAAAGATTTTATTAAAGATCATCATCAAGTTATAGATTTGGTTAATAATAAAAAAAATAATAGAAACGTTTTTTATTTAAAAAATTTAATTAATAAAAAAAAAAATATAAAAGAAAATACCTTTGATATTCTAGGTATACTATCAAAATTCTTTAAAATAAAAAAACTAAGATTATATTCTAATAATCAAAATATAGTTTCAACAAAAAACAGTATTTTTATTAATTGGATTGTTCCAAATGAATGGAAAATAAAAACAATGCAGTTATCTGAATGGAAAAAATTGAAAGAAATAATTTGTAAACAAACTAAATATAAAAAAATTATTTGGCAAAACAAAAATGATACTTTACAATCATACTTTAAAAAAATTAATAGTTCTGAAATAGTTCTATCTATTGTTGGTCTTGGTTGTCACATTGCAATAATGTATAATAAGCCTTTAATATTATTAACAGGTCCTACTTATTTTAAAGAAGCAGAAATTTATCCTAAACTTAAAATCTTAGAAACAGATAAATTATGTAAAATACATTCACACAAACTAAATATTAAATCTAAACAATGTGATTGTATGAAATATATTAATTATGATAAAATTATTGAAATTTTAAGAAATAACTCATGAATTATAAGCTCTCAAAATCTATAATCAAAATAGGAAATGAATTAATAAGAAACAGAACTGTAAGTTCACCTGTAAGCATTAATATGGCAACTGAAAAAGGTGAGGTAACTGAGAATATAATTAGTTATTTTTCTAATCTATCAAAAAATTCACTTGGCATGGTCACTGTTGGTGCTACTTCTGTGTCAGATGAAGGTGGAGATACTAAAAATGGTATGCATATTGGTAAAGATTATCACCTCTCAGGACTTAAAAAACTTTGTCAAGAAATTCACTTATTTGGAGCCTCTTCAATAATACAATTATTTCATGTTGGTGCACAAGGTAATACCCATTTTTCAGGGCAAAAAGTTGTCGGTCCTTCTGAATATGTTGTTCCTGATATAGGTATTAAAGCTGAAGTTTTAACTATAGATGAAATAAAAAGAATTGAAGATGACTTTGTTAGAGGAATCTATCAAGCACATGAAGCAGGATTTAAATTTATTGAATTACACCTTGCTCATGGATACTTAATACACCAATTTTTATCACCACATACAAATAAGAGATCTGACGAGTACGGTGGATCAGAAGAAAATAGATTTAGAATTTTAAAAAATATTTTAAATAAAATTAAAGATAATGAAATTAAAAAAAAACTAGCCGCTAGAGTTACTGCTGATGATTTTACAAAAAATGGATTAAATATTAAAAAAATCTCAAACTTAATAAAATATTTAGATGAAAATAAATTTTGTTATTATACTGTAACAGCTGGAATCTATGAAACTGCAAAGCAGAAATATATATCTATGAAAAGAGGAAGTTATTGGGATTACTCAAGGGAATTAAAAAGAACGACCAATACACCAGTTATAGCACAAGGAAATATTACGTCTATCGATGAAGGTGAAAAAATAATAAAAAATGGACAAGGTGATTTATTTGCAATGTGTCAAGCTCTCATTTCTGATCCTGAGTTGGTAAAAAAAACATTTGAAGATAAATCTAATGAAGTTTTTAACTGCTTGGCACATATAAAAGTTGGATCTTGTCATAGATGTCGATATCTAAAACAAAAAAGCTTGACCTTTGATTGCGTAACACCTTCTGCTTGGAGACCAATTAATAGATTAATTTCTGACAATGAGAGAAAAAAAGACTTAGAGTTCTGGAAAAAAACTATAGAAAGATTAAAAATTAATAATTAATTATCTCCAATATCAAAATTTCTATCACTACCTTTTATTCTCCTTAAAGTGTACACATCAGATTCTTTAACAAGAGTTTTATTTTTTTCCCAAATCTTCCAATTATCCCATTTTGGGCTTATTATTTTTCCATTTATAAATTTTGCTTTTTTTGTGAATAAATAAAGAACCAAATCTGTAATTATGTTAAATGGTATTCCTCCGTCTTTTTTTTGTTTTTTAATTTTATTATAAAGGCCAATACCAACATTCTTCTTACCTGCATTTATTATTTCATCAACCATACGAGTATTTATTGCACCTGCTGCTATAGAGTTAATTTGGATATTATAATTTGTAAGCTCTTCAGCAATAGTATCTGCAAACCTAACAACTGCAGCTTTAGAAGCTGAATACGCTGTAAAGTTATCCATAGGAGCTAAAGCGCCAGCGCCAGAAAGTTGAATTATTTTTCCCTCTTTATTTTTCTTAAAATGAGGTAATAGACTTAAACAAGTATGTATTGAACCATACAAATTTATTTCTAAGGTTTTTTTCCACTCTTTAATATTTGTTTTTTCAAATTTTCCTTTTGGACCAAGAATTCCCGCATTATTTATCAAACCATAAATTTTACCGAATTTTGATATTGATAATTTTATAAAATTTTTTACCTCTGTTTGGCTAGAAACATCTACTGTTTTATAGAAAATATGTTGATCTTTTTTTTTAAACTTTAATAAATACTTATACGCTTCATTTAGTTTTTTTTTATTTAATGAACAAATTGCAATATTATAATTTTTTAGCAATAAACTTTTACTAATTTCGAGACCTAAACCTTGGCTTGCTCCTGTAATTATTATTGTTTTTTTATTTGCCATAAACTACTGAAAATAAATAATTTTAAATTTATTTAAATAATAAAATTAATGTATTAAAGTTTAATATAATATATTCAATAAAATCTAAACCTATTATTAAAGATATAAAATGAAAAAAATTTGCTTAATTACTGGATGTGCAGGATTTCTTGGCAGTCACCTTACAGAATACTTATTACACCGTAATTATAAAGTGATTGGTGTTGATAATTTAGTGTCAGGAAAAACTAGAAACATTAAAAAATTTATGAAACAAAAGGACTTCATTTTTTATAATTTAGATATTTCAAATATAAAAAAAATAGAAAAAAAAATAAAAAAAATTGATTATGTCTTTCATTTTGCAGGTCATGGCGAGCTTGTTCCATCTATTGAAAAACCAGATGAGTATTTTAAGAATAATGCAATGAATACAGCAATTTTGATAAATTTTATTAGAAAATATAAAGTAAAAAAATTTATCTATGCAGCCTCCTCTTCGTGTTATGGAATTAATAATAAAAAAATAAATGAAAATGAAAAAATTAATATAGAACATCCTTATGGTTTTAGTAAATATATTGGTGAACAAGTAGTCTTTCACTGGGGAAAAACATATAAAATACCTGTAATCTCAATTAGAATTTTTAATGCATACGGACCAAGATCTAGAACAACAAATGTATATGGTGCAGTAATTGGAGTTTTCATAAAGCAAAAAATTGAAGGTTATCCTCTTACAGTTGTTGGTGATGGAAACCAAAAAAGAGATTTTCTATTTGTAACTGATTTATGTTCAGCTTTTTATAAAGCAGCAAAATCAAAATATAAAAATGAAGTTTTTAATTTAGGATCAGGAAACCCACAAACAATTAATAAATTATCATCTTTAATTAGTAAAAAAAAAATATATATTCCTTGGAGAGCTGGTGAACCAAAAATTACTCACGCAAATATATCAAAAATTAAAAGATATCTAAAATGGAAGCCAACTATAAATCTAAATGATGGAATTAAAAAAGTTTTAACAGATATTGATTACTGGAAACATGCACCACTATGGACATTTAATAAAATCAAAAAAGCTACAAAAAACTGGAATAAATTCTTAAAAACAAATTAACAATAATAAAAATTAAAATTTTATTTTTTATATTCAATTAAGATCTTTTTTACTATTTCTTCATTATCCAGATAAAACTTTTTTTCTAATGGATACGCAGTTGGTACAAAACTTTTAGGCCAACAAAATTTTAGTGGTTTTTTTTTAAGCTCAACATTTTCCGTAATTTTAGATATTACATCTACTGCAATTCCACTGTCTGGCCATCCATTTTCAATTACAACAATTTTTTTAGTCTTTTTAGCTGATTTAATTAGTGTTATTTGATCGATTGGATTAAGAGATCTTAAGTCTATAATCTCACAATTGATTTTATTTCTAGATTCTAATTTTTTTGCTACTTCAATAGCATTTACTACACTTGGTCCAAAACCAATGATTGTTAAATCTTTTCCTTTTTTTCTTACAAAGGCTTTTGTTGGATCAATAAAATATGGTTTTTCTGGAACTATATCTGTCATAGAATGGAGAGATCTGCTCTCAAAAAATATTGTAGGAAAATTTGAAAACATTGAAGACAACAAAAGTCCCTTAGCCTCAAATGCTGATGATGGATAAACAACAGACAATCCAGGAATATTTGCAAACCATGAATGAAGTGATTTACTATGTTGAGGTCCTTGACCCCAACCTTTTCCAACAACAGTTCTAATTGTTATTGGTAGTTGGCTTTTACCTCCAGATTTATAGCTCCATAACGATATCCAATTCACAATCTGATCAAGCGAATACATCATAAAGTCAAATCTTTGGTGAATTAATAATGGTCGCAATCCAGCAAGAGACATACCAGTCCCCATTGCTGTTAATGCAGATTCTGCTGAAGGAGTATCAAAAACTCTGTGACTGCCAAATTTTTTTTTTAATCCACTAGTTGTTCCATAAATGTTACTTGAGCTTCCTACACCTAAACCATAAACAATCACATTTTTATCCAAAATCATTGATTGATGAATTGCTTCTTTTATAGATTGATTAAAGCTAATTTTTCTCATAATTTTTTAATAATTTTTTAATTTTGTTTCAAGTTGATCGCTATCTAAATCAAATTTATTTTCTGTAAATTTTTTTATTATACTTGAGTATGATTTAATAAAATTCAAATCTAAACTCTTTTGATAACTAAGAAAATCAGAATTTTTTGCTTTTTTTATTGCACTTAAGACTTTAATTTTATTTTTCTCATCAATATCATTCACAATTTTTAAGCTAAAGTTTTTAATTATCTTATTTCTTAAATATTTATGTGAGTCTCTTTTTTCCCAGTTAGATAAATATTTATTTCTATAGTTAAATTCCTTATCATCACTCTCTGGTCCAACGTGACTACAAGTTCTCATTGTGTCAAATTCTAAAAACATTGGCTTTCTTTTTTTTCTAACATATTCGAATGATTTTTTTACTACAGGAAATATTTTTTCTATTCTGTGGTCAGATATTTTTTCATATTTAATACCAAAAGCATCATTCAATTTTTTAAAGTTTGTAACTTTTGTTCTCTCTTTAATATTTGTATGAACTGAAAAATTATTATTTTCACAAATAAATAGTATTGGTAAAGATTTGAGAGATGCTAAGTTTAAAGTTTCATACACTATGCCTTCTTCCATTCCACCATCACCAATAATAGTAATTGATATGTCGTTTTTATTTGAAATTTTTTGTTTATAGGCAGTTCCAAGGGAAACAGCAAACATACCCGAAAGTATAGTCCCACTAAAAAAATTTTTGCTCGCCATTGACAGCTCCTGGGATCCTGCAAGTCCAAGATTTGCTCCAGTTTTTTTTCCATAAAATTCTGCAACCATTGCATCCAATGAACAACCTTTTGCTAAATAATACGCGTGTGATCTATGATGAGATAATGCATAATCATCTTCTTTTAAAAATAAATTTGCTACAGATGCAAGAGCTTCTTGCCCTAAACAAAAATGTATTGGACATTTCATTTTATCCTCAGGGTGATAATTTGCAATCAACTCTACTTGAGATGATCTTATTAAAGAAAAATTTTTATATATTTTGAGTAAAATATTTTTTGAAATCATTTATATTGTCATCTATTTTTCAATTTGTGTATATCAATATTTAAATAATTCAAGATTTAATCAAGAATAAACTCTCATTTTTAATTTTTACTTAAGTGAAAAAATGATTATTTAATATTAATTTAATTGACTAAAAATTTCTCAATTTTTTTTATCCAATTTTTATCATAAAAAAGACTTTTGTCATCTATCACAACATCATAAGAAGGTTTACCAAACACTAGTTTATCATAAGTTACACCCCACTTTTTAAGTTGATCTTGTGTAATTTTTTTTGCAGCTTTTTCAGCAGCATTGGCATTATCGTTAGTTCTGCCCATATGTCTGGCTGTAAATAAAAGAATATAATGTCCCCCTAAAAAAAGTTTATTAATCATTTTGATATTTTTTTTAATAGGTTTTACTTTTTTGTAATCATTGTTTTTTACTAATGAGCAAACCACACCATCAATATCGAAGCAAAGTTTTTTTATTTTTTTCATATAATTTAACCTTTGAATAGTCTTTATTTATATTCATTTCAACCGATCTAAGTTTAGAAATATTTTTTTTAATGAGTTTAAATTTAAAATCAGCAAATAGTATAATGGACAATAAGCGGTTAATCTAAACCTGAAAGAGAAGTCTATTACTGTAATTGCATGAAAAATCCCAATAGAAATAATTAAAACTACTGAAACTATGATTATATTTTGTTCCTTTAATGAAAAATTTTTAAAATTTATACACGCAATGAAAAATGACAGATATAGAGGTATGAAGACAATAAAATTAATTAAATTATGTTTTAGACTCCAAAAATTAAAATCCCAAAACTTAAAGAAATAAATAAATTTATAAATTAGCAAATATAAAAAATCATAAAAATTTTTATTTCCCATATTGATAATAACTGATCTATCTTGACTTCCCGTTTCAATTACAATTCCAGATTTAATTAGATTTCCAATATCAGCATAGTTTTTTATTTTGAATAAATTTAATTCAGATGTAATAACAAATATTAAAGCCATTACACTAAAGATAAGTATAATCTTAATTAAAATGTGAACAAAAAAATTAATACTTTTAATTCTTTTAATAAAAAAAAATAACCAACATAATAATAAAAAACCTAATATTAAAGCCCCTGTAGGTTTAGTAAAAATTGCCAAGAAACTTAAAATAGATAAGAATATTAGATTTTTTTTAATTGGTAAATCTAATGAAAAAACTTTTATAATTATAAAAAAAATTAAACAAAAAATAAAATTCAATAATACATCACCTAATATATAATAATTCCATTGATTCTGCTCAATATTTAAAATAAATAAAAAAAAGAAAAAAAATTTAGATATCAAAGTATTATTTGTAGCCTTTAATAGGTTATAAAAAATTATAAATGAAAGTATTAAATTAGATAATATAAAAAAACTTTGCCAGTTTTCTAAAAATATATATTTGAAAAATGCTGTATATAAAATTGAAAAAAAATATAGATAATATGGTCTTCCACCTTCAATAAATAAATTTTTTAAATAACTAATTAGACCAGATTGAATTATCAAATTTCCTTGATTTTGATAATGTGCTGTATCACCAGAGCTCAAAGGCTCAATTAAGATTAAGGAAATTATAATTAAAAAGATTGTACTAAATAAAAATAGATAATTTAGATTAATTTTTTTTAAATCTACCATATTTATATTTATTTTTTTAATTCTGCTTGAGCAGCAGCTAATCTTGCAATAGGGACTCTGTAAGGTGAACAAGAAACATAATCTAGGCCTGCTTTAGAGCAAAACTCAATACTTTTAGGATCACCACCATGTTCACCACAAATTCCAAGTTTCAATTTTTTGTTTTGACTTTTTCCTTTTTCAACAGCGATTTCAACTAAATCAGCAACCCCATCATCTATTGAAACAAATGGATCAATTGAAAATATTTTATTATCTAAATAATCATTTAAAAATTTTCCACTGTCATCCCTACTAATTCCAAAAGTAGTTTGAGTTAAGTCATTAGTACCAAAACTAAAAAACTCAGCATGCTTTGCTATTTCTTTTGCTTTTATTGCGGCTCTTGGTAGTTCAATCATTGTACCAACCATAAATTCTATTTTAAGTTTGTGTTGTTTTTGAACTTCACTTGCAATATTAATTACTAAATCTTTCATTATCTTTATCTCAGCTTCAGTAGAAACTAAAGGGATCATAATCTCTGGAAAGGCTGATTTAATTTTTTTCTTTTTAAGTTCAGCTAAGGCTTCAAAAATAGCTCTGCATTGCATTTCATAAATCTCTGGAAAAGATATACCTAGTCTACAACCTCTATGACCTAACATTGGATTTTGTTCATGAAGTTCTTCTATTCTAGACTCTACCTCTTTAATTGTAAGACTGACCACATTTGCTACTTCATTAATTTCTTTTTCTGTTCGAGGTAAAAATTCATGAAGAGGAGGATCTAACAATCTAACTGTAACAGGTAGACCACTCATAATTTTAAAAATTTCTACAAAATCTTTTTTTTGATGAGGTAAAAGTTTTTCAAGTGCTTTAGCTCTATCTTCTTTAGTTTTAGATAAAATCATTTCTCGAACAGATAAAATTCTTTCCTCATCAAAAAACATATGTTCTGTTCTACATAAACCAATACCTTCTGCTCCAAAATTTTTAGCTGTTTTTGTGTCTTTAGGTGTTTCTGAGTTTGTTCTGATATTTAATTTTCTAAAACTATCTGCCCAAGACATTAATTTAGAAAAATCACCTGAAATTTCTGGTTTTACTGTTGCAACACTTCCTAAAATAATTCGACCTGTAGATCCATCAATAGTTATAACTTCGCCTTCCTTAATTTCCATTGATGAAGTTTTAAATGATTTATTTTCATAACTTATATCAATTTCACTTGAGCCAGAAACACACGGTCTTCCCATTCCTCTTGCAACAACTGCAGCGTGACTCGTCATACCTCCTCTTGCAGTTAAAATACCTTTGGCTGCGTGCATTCCTTGAATATCTTCTGGAGAAGTTTCCACTCTAACTAAAATTGTATCTTGCATCATTCCTGTTAATCTTTCAGCTTCTTCTGAAGTAAAAACTACTTTTCCGCTAGCAGCCCCTGGAGATGCTGGTAAACCATTGGCAATAACATTTATTGAACTTTTTTCATCTAAAGTTGGGTGAAGTAAAGTGTCTAAAGAATTAGGATCAATTCTTAAGACAGCTTCTTTTTTTGAAATTAATTTTTCTTTAACCATATCAACAGCAATCTTTACAGCTGACTTAGCTGTTCTTTTTCCAGATCTTGTTTGAAGCATCCAAAGTTTTTTATTTTCAACTGTAAACTCAACGTCTTGCATATCCTTGTAATGTTTTTCTAATTTTTTTAAAATTTTGTGAAGTTGCTTATAAACTTTAGGCATAACTTCTTCCATTGATGAAGCTTTTACTTTTGCTTGTTGTCTTGCTTTTTTAGTAATGTATTGAGGAGTTCTTGTACCAGCAACAACATCTTCACCTTGTGCATTAATTAAATATTCGCCATATATTTCATTTAATCCATCTGATGGATTTCTTGTAAACACAACTCCTGTTGCACAATCATCACCCATATTACCAAAAATCATTGATTGAACATTTACAGCTGTTCCCCATTCAGCTGGGATTTGATTTAATTTTCTGTAGACTTTTGCTCTATTACTTTCCCAAGATAAAAATACAGCACTTATTGCTCCTAATAATTGCTCATAAACATCTTGTGGAAAATCTTTTTTAGCTTTTTCTTTAACAGTTCTTTTGAAATCTACTATTAATCCGTCCCAATCGCTCTCGTCTAAGTCTGTGTCTAGAAGAACTCCTTTAGTAAGTTTATAATTTTCTATTAATTCTTCAAAATGATAGCTCTCAACTTCCATTACTACATTGCCATACATTTGAATAAACCTTCTATAACTGTCTTTAGCAAATCTTCCATTAGAAGTTTTTAAAGCTAGTGCATTTACAGTTTTATCATTTAAGCCAAGGTTTAAAATTGTATCCATCATTCCAGGCATTGATACTCTGGCACCTGATCTAACAGAGAGGAGTAAAGGGTTCTTTAAATCCCCAAACTTTTTTCCA
>Ga0315339_1001597_pt1 | contig 19537 bp, 21 predicted proteins | sample ASW17metaG_FD_204514 | JGI IMG/M metagenome (GOLD analysis project Ga0315339, IMG submission 204514) | Ammonia-oxidizing marine archaeal communities from Pacific Ocean, United States - ASW #17 | ecosystem: Environmental > Aquatic > Marine > Oceanic | place: USA: California | collected 2016-12-05
GCGTCGATGGGCATCTGCGCAATGTCGGATTGGATGCGCTGGTTGATTTCGGTGATGCTGTGTGCGGTGGGCTTTTGCGCGATGCGTTCGGCGCAACTCACGAGGAACAGTGCCTCATTCCGGGCGGGGTTCCAGAACAGGCGGGTCAGCATCTGGAGCGGTGTGACGGTTTGGGGGCGGGGGCGGAATTCTTGCCAGTTGCTTGGCTTTATCTGGCCGCCGGGCACCAAAGCCCACTGTATTCTGGGTGAGGGTTCGATGGCCTTGAAGAACCGCCAGGACGGCAGCAAAATTGGCAGGATCAACGACAGGGTTTTCAGCATAGGCATAGTTAACGGCGGGCGCGTTAACTACGGGTGAATCGGGATTCCCGAGTTTCTGCCCAAGCTACCGCTTTACAAAGGCGCGGCTTGAGATGGACACTGAATTTTTTGAGGGGTCTTTGGTATTGGCAAAGCTGTAGCCGTCGGCGTGATGGATGGACCCGAAGATCAATCCGCGTTCTTTTGAAACGCGGCAGAACCCTTCGACATCTTCGACGTCAAACACCAGCTTGACCAGCGATTGGCCCTCTTTTCGGCCTTGGGATAACGGATGCAAAAGGATGTTGGCCCCGCCGTCTTGAGAGATGAGTTCGACGATACGGTCGCCTTCGAGCTGAAGCACCTCAAAGCCGAAATGCTGGCAATAGAAATCGGCCATCTGCTTTGGCTTTTTCGTGTAGATGATGATGCGTCCGAGTTGCGAAGACATAAAAAACCCCATTGTGTCCAATGGGGTTTTTATACGGTGGTTTTACCGAGCCGCCAATTGTGGTTTCGCCCGAAAACGTCTTAGTCGTCCAGCCAGATCGGGTTGGACCAGGCGCGCCGACCGCCCTTGTCGATCACCGACACGCGCACATAGGGTGAGCCTGCAAACAGGTGCAGGGGCAGGTGGCCGCGTGTCATGGACAGGCCATGTATCGCCTTCGCCTTGTTTCCAACGGCCTGCACAATGATCGACACTACGGCAGAGCATTCGACAACGATTTCTGTGTCGGTGATGACAATATTGCGCAGTTCCGGCCCCTGGCTGGAATAGAACGTCCCGGCCTTGAGGCTATCCAGCAGCGCGTCGGGGTCGTTTTCATCGGCCTTGACCATGACCCAGCCGCCAAAGTGATCGGGTTCGGTAAAATGCGCATCATCTGTTGCGATCAGGTTCAGGCGGCGGCCTTTGGCAAGCAGTTGTTCCAGGGTGTGAAAGCCCTCTGGGCGGTCACAGCCTGCCGCGCAGCCGTGGTTATAGGCCTCGACGCAATGCGCCGCTTCGATTGACAACGCGTCGTCCTGTGTCAGCCCGGACCACTGCGGATGTGCGATAGAGACATAAGCCCCGGCGTCGCGCGCGCGCGCGGCCAGTTCGGGGCCGGTTTCCTGGGTGTCATGGGCAAAGAAATTTGGCGAGTCCGACGGGGCGAAATCCAATGGCAGCCCAACGGCCAGAATATGCCAAAGCTCGCCGTTTTCCTGCGCGCCGGAATGCAGTTCAGCCCCAAGGATGGTTGTGAATTCCGCGTCGCGAAAGCCTGTGGTGTCGGCAATCGGATATCCGAACATGCCGACGAAATGGTCGGTCAGCGAGATAAAATCATACCCCTCGGCCTTGTAACGGCGGCAGACCTCGGCGGGTTCCAGCGCACCATCGGACAGGGTGGAATGGGTATGCAGGTTGCCACGGTAGAACTGTCCGGGGGCTGTGAAGAAATCCGTCATGTCGCTAGTCCTGAAGCTGTGTGTTTCCCTTTGGTTACATAGTAGATTGGCAGTTTCGTGACAGCCATTCCAGTGCGTTTGCGACCGGAATCGATTTTTTCCGCAACTGACTGCCGGACAAAGAAAAAGCCCCTGCATTTGGGCAGGGGCTTTGCAGGATTTGTGTCGCTGGTTTCTAGTCGTGCGGCAGAGAACCTGTGTTGTTGCCTGACATCCCGCCAGAGACTTCTTCTGTGGACTCTCCGGACAGTTCTTGGGGCAGGATCAGGTTCAGCACGATGGCGATGAACGCGGCGGGCAGGATGCCCGAGGTTGCCAGAACTTTCAGCGTGCCAGGCAGGTGCTGCAACGCACCGGGTTCCAGTTGCAGACCAAGGCCCAGGCTAAGCGCGATGGCGAAGATCACCATGTTGCGGCGGTTCCAGTCGACATCTGACAGCATCGAAATACCAGCAGCGGCAACCATGCCAAACATCACGATGACGCCGCCGCCCAGAACCTCAATCGGGACGGTCGAAATGATCGCACCGATCTTGGGGCCAAGGCCACAGATGATCAGGAAGATCGCGCCGATGGTGACGACGCCGCGGCTCATGACGCCGGTCATGGCGATCAGGCCGACGTTCTGGCTGAACGACGTATTCGGCAGCGCGCCGAACAGGCCAGACACGGCTGTGCCGATACCGTCTGCAAAGGTAGCGCCCTGGATCTCTTCCTCTGTGGCTTCGCGACCTGCGCCGCCCTTGGTGATGCCGCTGACGTCGCCGACGGTTTCAACCGCCGACACGAAGGACATCAGGCAGAAGCCAATAATGGCCGCGACCGAGAACTCCATGCCAAAGTGCAGCGGATTGGGCAGGGCAAAGCTGGCGGCGTTGCCGATGTTGCCAAAGCTGACCATGCCCAGTGCGAAGGCGACGATATAACCAACAATCAGGCCCAACAGGACGGCGGAAATGCTTAGCATGCCTTTGGTAAAGAACTTCAGCCCCAATGTGACGACGATAACGACGCCAGCAACCGACCAGTTCAGCAGGCTACCGTATTCGGGTTTGCCAATCGCTGGCACACCACCGGCGGCGTATTGAATGCCGACTTTGACCAGCGCAAGTCCGATCATCAGCACAACCAGCCCGGTGACCAGCGGCGGCAGGGCAAAGCGGATTTTGCCGATGAACAGGCCGAGGATGGCGTGAAACAACCCGCCGACCACAATGCCGCCCATCAGGACGGCCATGGCGTCAACGCCCTTGCCCGCAACCAGCGGAATCATGATCGGGATAAAGGCAAAACTTGTGCCTTGCACGATAGGCAGCTTGGCCCCGACGGGGCCGATACCAATGGTCTGGATCAGCGTCGCGATGCCGGCAAAGAACATCGACATCTGGATCATATAGATCATTTGTGGAAAGTCGGGCGAGTTAGAGCCAAAGCCAAACCCCGCCGCGCCGCAGATGATGATCGCAGGCGTTACGTTTGAGACGAACATGGCCAAGACGTGTTGAATGCCCAGCGGCACCGCCTTGACCAAGGGTGGCGTATAGTTTGGATCGCGCAGCTGTGCTGGCGTCCCGATCGTTGAATCTGTCATGTCCCTTCGGATCCTTTCCCGTTGTCGATTTGGGCCCTCTTTCGGGGTCCTGTGCTAAGTTATTACCATATATGGTGCGTCAAACCAAAACTCTTCGAGGTTTGGTGTCTCTCCGATCCTGTCGACGACGGCGAACAGGCCGTTGCCAGCCAGCGGCGTCAGAACGCCGTGCCATGTGCCGCGATGCAGGTTGATGGCTTGCCCCGGCTGGGTCAGAAACGCCTGGGGCTGGCCGGGTTCGCCGAAATTGTCGGCGGCGACGATCATCAGAAAGGCATCATCGCTCATCGGGATGAAGGCCTGGCTGCCGTCGGGGTGCCGTTCGACCATGTCCAGTTGATAGGGCAGGGCGCGCAGGTCGGCCTTGAATATGCTGATGCCGGCGCGGCCTTGCGGGCCGAAATCAAGCGTGGCGCGGTCGTGATAGCGGCCGCACAGACCCTGATTGATGATCTTGTCGGGGGCACCCGTGGCGTCAAGCACATCGCCGAAGGGGGCGAAGGCGCTGGCCGTCATGGGCTGGGTTTGGATCGTGTTCATCCGCCCAGTTCCAGTGACGGATGGCGGTTGACGTCTTTGTAGAGCAGATAGCGGAACGGTTCGTCTCCGGTGGCGATACAGGCCTGCGGGCAGAAAGCGCGCAGCCACATGAAATCGCCTGGTCCGACCTCTACCCAGTCTTTGTTCAGCAGGTAACGCGCGGTGCCTTGCAGCACGTAAAGCCCGTGCTCCATGATATGCGTCTCGGCAAAAGGGATCAGCCCGCCGGGTTGAAAGGTGACGATATTGACGTGCATGTCGTGGGCGATATCGGTGGTGTCGACAAAGCGCGTGGTGGCCCATTTGTCAGTATTGGACATCGGCGTCGGATCGACGTCTTTGTCGCTGGTGATAAGCGGTTCTGGGGCCGGGACGCCGTCAAGAGGTTGATAGCGTTTACGAACCCAGTGGAATTTCAGCGGGGCATTGCCGGGGTTTTTCACCGTCCAACGCGCGCCAGCCGGGATGTAGGCATAGCCGCCATCGACCAGTTCCTCGGCCTCGCCGTTGATCGAAAGCAGCATGCGGCCGCGGGTGACCAAAATCGCGGCCTGTGCACGCGGGTCGGGTTCTGGTGTGTCGCTGCCGCCGCCCGGCGCGACCTCTACCGCGTATTGCGCGAAGGTTTCCGCGAAACCGGTCAAGGGCCGGGCCAGAATCCAGGCGCGGGTCTTGTCCCAGCCGGGCAGCAGCGAGGTGACGATATCTGTATGGGTGATGGCGGGCAGAACCGCGTAGGATTCGGTGAAGATCGCGGTGCCTTCGGGGCTTTGCGACTGATCGGGCAGGCCACCCTTGGGGAAAGCGTAGCTCATGGCAGGATGTCCTTTAGGCGCAGTTGTGCGATGCGTTCTACTTGGCGGCAGGCCGCCGCGAATTCCGTGTCGTGATCATTGTTGATGCGGGTTTCAAAGGCGGCCAGGATGCCGTCTTTGTCATAATCCCGCACGGCGATGATGAAGGGAAAACCGTGTTTTTCCACATAATTTGTATTGAGCCCGGTGAATTTGGCGCGTTCCGCATCGGTCAGCGCATCAAGACCGGCGCTGGCCTGTTCATGGGTGCTTTCGGCGGTCAGCTGCTTGGCGGCGGCGAGTTTGCCGGCTAGATCGGGGTGTGCGGTCAGCACGCCAAGGCGTTCGGCATCGCTGGCACTGCGGAACATGCGGGTCAGGGCGCTGTGCAGCCCGATGGCGGTGTCATGTGCTGGGCCGAGTTCCAGCGCATGGGCACGCTCGGCGATCCAGGCGGAATGCTCAAAAATGCCGCCGTAAGTGGAAACGAAAGCCTCGCGATCCATCTCTGAGGGGCGGATGCGGGTCACGGGGGGATGAGTTCTTAGCCAATGCTGCGCGATATCAATCCGGCGCGGGAACCAGACCTTGTTTTTCTTGCGTGCGTATTTGAGGAAGTTTTCCAACGCTTTAACGCGACCCGGGCGGCCAATCAGGCGGCAGTGCAACCCGATGGAAAGCATCTTGGGCGCGCCGTCTTTGCCTTCCTCATAAAGGGTGTCAAAGCTGTCTTTCAGGTAATTCTCAAACTGCTCGCCCGCGTTGAACCCCTGCGGCGTGGCAAAGCGCATGTCGTTGGCGTCGAGCGTATAAGGCACGATCAGCTGATCGCGGCCTGCTTGGCGGTCGTAATACGGCAGATCATCGGCGTAGCTGTCAGAGATATAGTCAAACCCGCCCTCCTCGGCCACCAAACGCACGGTGTTGACCGAACAGCGCCCGGTGTACCAGCCGCGAGGGCGCTCGCCGGTGACTTCGGTGTGCAACCGGATGGCTTCGGCCATGTCGGCGGCTTCATCCGCTGGCGTGGCGTCTTTGTATTCGATCCACTTGAGGCCGTGTGACGCGATTTCCCATTCGGCGGCCTGCATCGCGGCAACCTGTTCGGGGCTGCGCGCCAGAGCCGTGGCGACGCCATAGACGGTGACCGGGATGTCGTATTTGGTGAACAACCGGTGCAGGCGCCAGAACCCGGCGCGGCTGCCGTATTCATAGATTGATTCCATGTTCCAGTGACGCTGACCGGGCCATGCGGCGGCCCCGACGATTTCAGACAAGAACGCCTCTGACGCGGCATCACCGTGCAGGACGTTGTTTTCGCCGCCTTCTTCATAGTTCACCACGAATTGCACGGCAATTCGCGCGCCATCGGGCCATTGTGCATCTGGGGGGGTGGCACCGTGGCCGATCATGTCACGTGGGTATCTGGTCATGGAGTCTCCTTATCCGCGCGTATAGCAGGTAAATACCCCGGCATTTTATTGATATTCAAATAAGTCTTTCCGATTACGGAATGGCTGTCATTTTGGGCAGGGATTGGGCAGATTGCCCGTGAAACAGGGAGTTTGCCAATGGCCGACGGATATCTGACAACACATGTTCTGGACACCGCGCGCGGGGTGCCTGCCGAGGGGATCAAGATTGCCCTATACCGGGTGTCGGGCAATTCGCACCGCAAGATCGCCGAGGCGGTGACCAACGGAGATGGCCGCACGGATGCGCCGATTTTACCTGCGGCAGAGTTCAAGGCGGGCGAGTATGAGCTGATCTTTTTTACCGGCGATTATCTGGACGCCTGCGGTGTGCCAGCAGAGGAGCCGCGTTTCCTAAGCACGATCCCGATCCGGTTCGGGATTTCGGATGAGGCGTCGCATTACCACGTACCGCTGCTGCTGTCGCCGTTTGGGTATGCAACCTATCGCGGAAGCTGAAGCGGTTCGAACGGGTCATAAGCCCGGTGGTGACGGATGCTGTTGTTAAAGAGCCTGCTGACTGAATGGTCTTGGTAAGACTGGCGTGCAGGGCGTATTGTGGTTGTTGGCGTATCCCGCTTTTCGCGCTATAATACATCTAGGTCGAACCGGCGGAATTGCGCATCATTTCTGCGGAACCGGTCGGCTGGATTATGATTTGTACAGGAGGATGTGATGGCCGGTTTGGCAATTCAGTATTCCAAGGAAGTTGCCCGCGAGCTGACCGAGATTGCCGTCGTACGGCCCGGAAAGCCTGTGGAAATTGGTGACATAATACATTTCCCGCAGGGGAAGACAGGAACCTGGTTCTTTAAAAAGGCCGCGCCGCGCGGGTCATTCGACGTAGTCTCTAGCCTGTCAGAGCTGGGAATCGATTTTGACCTTGGACCCGAAGACAAAAGCCCGGACCCCTTCCAGTTTGTCAGCCGAAAGGGCGTTTCGGCCGAATTTGATGCCAATGCCGAGGGCGATTTGGGGGCCGGTGTCGGGGCAAAAGGCAACCTTTCGGTGTCGTTCAGCCGCGAAGGCGCAACCTATTTTAATGCTGTCGGATGCACCACTCGATCGCTAAGTGATTATCAGCAGCTGAACTTGGATCTGAATGGCAAGCGCGGCCATATCGCCTGGGAGGATACGTTTATCGTGACCTCCGTGACGACGGCAGAGCGCGCGCTGATCATGCAATCAAAGTCTGCCGGGGGCGAAATGCGCGCGAGCGTCGAGGTCGACGGGTTGCCAGCAGGCAGTGTGCCGGAAATTGGCGCGGACGCGAATATCAAGGTCACTTATGAAAAGAATGCGGCCTTCGTCGTGAAGTGGGCCGAGAATGTCACTGTTTTCATGGGATTGCAGAAATTTGCCAAGCAACGCTCTGCCGTCGAAATCTCTGACCGGATTCTTGGGGTCAGTGAGCGTCCGATAAGCGACCTAAGAGGAATTGCCGGGGCGCTGGTTAACCGAGAGTCTGATGTCTACGCCCTGGAACCGGTTCTGGCGAGCGATATTCTGGACGACAGCGACGAGCTTGATTAAGGCGCGCTCGGACTGGAAGGCCTGACGGCCTTTCCAAGGCGCAGAGCCATGAACTCGATGAACAGCCGGGTTTTGGGGTCGCCCTCGGTGCGGTGCGGCGACAGGGTGACCAGTTGCGTGGCGGTGGGCGGCGTGGCGGTGGCGACGGGGATGAGGGCACCGGTGGCGAGGTGCTGCGCTACCTCGTACACTGGTTTCAGGATGATACCGCGTGCATCCAGCGCCCAGGTGGTAAGGACTCCGCCGTCGTCGGTTTCAAACGGGCCGCTGATTTCATACCGTTTCGGGCCGCCGGGGGTTTGCAGCGTCCATTGGAATTCACGCGCGCCGGGAAAGCGCAGGTTCAGGCAGTCATGCTCTGCCAGCGCGTCGCCATCTGCGGGCATGCCACGTTTTTTGACATAGGACGGCGCGGCACAAAGGATGCGGGGGATGTCGGCAATCACGCGGATTTTCAGGTCGCTGTCTTCCAGCGGGCCGATGTGAAAGGCCAAATCAAGGCCTTCTGCTGTGACATCCACGGCGCGGTCGGACATGCGCAGGCGAATGTCGATCTGGGGGTAGGCGTCTTTGAACACAGGCACGGCGGGGGCGATGTGATTGCGGCCCAGATGCAGGGGGGCAGAGACAAATATGGTCCCGCGGGGATTCGACGTCGCCTCCATCACCTCTGCCTCGGCTTCGTCGATGGTGGACAGGATGCGCTGGGCCCCGCGATAGAAGATCTGGCCGGACTCTGTCGGGTTCAGGGCGCGGGTGGTGCGGTTGAACAGGCGCGCACCGAGGTGCTTTTCAAGCTCTGCAATACGAGACGAGGCGACGGCGGGCGAACAGCGCTGATCGCGGGCAGCGGCGGACATGCTGCCTAATTCATAGACACGCGTGAACATTTTCAGCGTTTTCACATAGGACATTGTTCGCGTTTCTTTGAAAGTGCTCGTAGAATTTACAGGATAGAGCGAAAATTCCCACCGCGATAGGGTGTAGGGAAACAGCGAAAGGTTTGCGATGTATGATCTGGCAGTCTTGGGGGCCTGGGCCGAATTTGCGGTGCGTTGGGTGCATGTGATCACGGCCATCGCCTGGATTGGGTCGTCATTCTATTTCATCGCGCTTGATCTGGGGCTGTGGCGAGATCGTGATCTGGCCAGCGGGGCTGATGGTGAAGAATGGCAGGTGCATGGCGGCGGGTTTTACCACGTGCAGAAGTACCTGGTCGCGCCAGAGACAATGCCCGATCACCTGGTGTGGTTCAAATGGGAAAGCTACGCGACCTGGCTAAGCGGCGCGGCGATGCTGATGCTGGTCTATTGGCTGGGTGCCGAGCTGTATCTGATTGACCCGAACAAGGCCGATCTGGCGATTTGGCAGGGTATTTTGATTTCGGCGGTGTCGCTGACGGTGGGTTGGCTGGTCTATGACTACCTGTGCAAATCGCCGCTGGGCGCGCAGCCGACGATGCTGATGCTGTTGCTGTTCGTGCTGCTGATCGTGATGGGCTGGGGGTACAATCAGATATTTACCGGACGGGCGATGATGCTGCATCTGGGGGCGTTTACGGCCACGATCATGACGGCGAATGTGTTTTTCATCATTATGCCGAACCAGCGGATTGTGGTTGCCGACCTGAAGGCCGGGCGTGCGCCGGACCCGAAGTACGGCAAGATTGCCAAGCTGCGGTCTACACATAACAACTATCTGACATTGCCGGTGATTTTCCTGATGCTGAGCAATCACTACCCGCTGGCCTTCGCGACGCAGTACAACTGGATCATCGCCGCTTTGGTGTTCCTGATGGGCGTGACGATCCGGCATTATTTTAACAGCTTGCATGCGCGAAAGGGCGATCCGCATTGGACATGGCTGGCGACGGCGGTTCTGTTTGTGCTGTGCATCTGGCTCTCGACGGCCCCGCAATTTGGCATGAAGGCCGAGGCGAGTGAGCCGCGTGGACGGTTTGCCGAGGCCGAAGGCTTTGAGCAGGTGGCAGACATCGTGATGGGCCGCTGTTCTATGTGCCATGCGGCAGAGCCGGGATGGGACGGAATACTGTGGCCACCCAAAGGTGTACGGCTGGAAGAGCCTGCACAGATTGCCCGTCATGCGCGTGAGATTTACCTGCAGGCGGGACTAAGCGAGGCAATGCCGCCCGCCAATGTGTCGTGGATGGAACCAGAAGAGCGTGCGGCGATTGTTGCTTGGTATAAGGCCGCAATGGCGCGATAGGTCTGGCCTTCTCTGGTTCTTAAATATCCCCGCCGGAGGCATTTTTCTCTTTTGATGCTCCAAAAGAGTATTTTGCCTTCGGCGAGGATATTTGGAAACCGGAGAAATGGGGCTACTGCGAAAACATCCAACTGGTGATCTGTTGCCAGGGCTGGCCCGCGCGCAGGATGATGTTTGGGAAATCCGCATTGTTGCTGGCGTCAGGCCAGAACTGGGCTTCTAGCGCGAGACCGGCGTAGGGCTGGTGCGGTGGGCCGTCGTTGCTGGCGTAGTCGGGCATATTAAGGTTGTGACCGTCAAAGACCTGTAGGCCGGGTTCTGTGCTGGCCATTTCCATACATAGGCCGGAGGTGCCGCGCAGCCATGCGATGGGGCGCAGTGGCTGGCGCGTTTGGGATAGGCAGAAGTTGTGGTCGATCAGACCTTCGGTGCCAGCGGTGAGGTTTCGGGGTTGGCGGAAGTCAAAGCGGGTGCTGTCGAGCGGGACGATCTTGCCGGTAGGCAGGTTGTCCGGTGTCGTGGGCAGATACTGATCGGCGGCAATTTGCAGGGTTTGGCCGGCAAAGGTGGCGGCGTCGTCCAGCCGCCAATAGCTGTGGTTGGCGAGGTTCAGCAGGGTTGTCGCGTCGGTTGTGGCCGTAAGGGTCAGGCGCAGGGTGGCATCATGGATGTCATAGCGCGCGGTCAGGCTGCGGTTGCCTGGAAAGCCGTGGGCAGCGTCTGGCAGGTGCAGGTGGAATTCGGCGTGCGTTTTGCTGTGATCGGCAAGCGTCCAGATTTGCGTGTGCGTCGCCCCGGCCCCGCCGTGCAGAGTGTGTTTGCCGTCTTGGTTGGGATCAAAGTGGCAGGTCTTGCCGTCGATCACTGCCGCCGCCCCGCCGATGCGGTTGGCGACCGGGCCGACGATTGCGCCACAACTGTTCATCGGGCCGAGATAGGCCGAAAGATCGGGGCTGCCGATGGTCAGCGAATGGGAAACGCCCGCCAGACGGACGTCTTGCAGGATGACGCCGAGGGTCAGAATTGAGGCGCTAAGCACGCCGTTGCTGATGGTGATGCGCTGCACCGTGTCGCCTGTCGGGGTTTTGCCGAAGGGAGTGATGCCGGGGGTCACAGGATAACCCTTGGTTCGGGCTGGCCTTTGATGTTGGTCTGCAGGGCAAAGGTTTGGCCGTTTAGTGGCTCTGCGGCGAGGGTTTCAGAATCGATACCCTGACGCGCCGAGGTACAGAACAGCGTTGTCAGATCGGGACCGCCAAAGGCGGGGCAGGACGTGTGTTGTGCGGGGAAACCGATGGTTTGCAGAAAAACTCCGTCGGGACTGTATTGCGCGACGCGCGACGCACCCCATTGGGCGTTCCACAGGTTGCCCGCCGCGTCAGTGACAGAGCCGTCGGGGTTCAGGCCATCGGCGCGCAGATCAAGAAAGATGTCCATGTTGCCTGTGGGCCAGCCGTCATGATCAAGATCGACGGCCATGATCTGGCCCGTGACGGTATCGGCGTAATAGGCGCGGCTGCCGTCGGGGGCGAAACAGATCGAATTGGGAATGGTGGTGCCGACGAATAGTTCGCGCAGCTCGCCCTTGTAGTAGCGGTAGATCGCGCCTGCGAAACGCTCTGCGGATTTGCCCATGGTGCCGATCCAAAACCCGCCCTGGGTGTCAGCGCGGCCATCGTTGGAGCGGGTGGTGGGGGTGTCGGCCTCTAACGGGCAGATGCTGTCGGAGGTGCCGGTTTCCAGGTTAAACAGGAAGAGTTCCTTTTCGCTGGCGATCAGCAGTTCATCCTTGCTGGCCCACCCGGCGGCAGAGACCAGGTCATCGAATTGCCAATGATGGGGTTTGCCGCCGTTTTGGGTCATCAGGCGTTTGCTGAGGATATCGAACCAAAAGAATTGCTGGCGTTCGGGGTGCCACAGCGGGCCTTCGCCCAATGCGCAGGGGCGGGCGTCGTGGACAGATACGGTCATGCGATGGCCTTGTCATAGGCGGCAACGATGTTGCGCGCACGGGTGGCGATTTCGGCGGTGCTGATGCCGGGTTTGAAAAGCGCGCTGCCAAGGCCGAACCCATCGGCGCTGGCGGCGAGCCACTCGGCGAAGTTTTCCGGGCCAGCGCCACCGACCGCATAGACCTGTGTGCCGGGGGGCAACACTGCGCGCACGGCCTGCAGCCCCTCGGGGCGCATCAGAGAACCGGGGAAGATTTTCAGCCCATCCGCGCCAGCGGCCAGCGCGGCGAAGCATTCGGTGGGGGTGAAAACGCCGGGCCAGCTTTGCATATTCAGCGTCTTGGTGGTGGCGATCACGTCGGGGTTGCAGTTGGGCGAAACGATCAGTTTTCCACCCGCTGCGTGGACCTGCGCGACCTCATCCGTGGTCAGCACCGTGCCCGCGCCGATCAGAGCATCCTTGCCAAAGGCCTGCGCCATGGCGGCAATGCTGTCCAGCGGTTGCGGCGAATTCAGCGGGACCTCGATGCGGGTGATACCGGCGTCGATCAGGGCGGCGGCGGCTTCGGTCGCTTGTGACGGGTCGATGCCGCGGAGAATGGCGATTAGGGGGCGGCTCATTTGGAATCCTTTTGGGCGGAATAGGCGGCGGTCAGGCCTGCGAGGGTCAGGCTATCGCCTTGTTTTACGGTGGGTGTGACGCCTTGCGCGGCAAGGGCGGTGGCGTAGTTTTTGGTCAACTGCGGTGCGCCGATCAGCACCACGGGCTGGCCCAGCCAATAGGGTTTTGCGGCGGCCAGTTCGGCACCGATCAGCAGGCCAGAGAGGCGGGCGCGGGCGACCTGTGGGCTTTGGTCATGCAGTAGTTGTTCGGCCCGGATGCTGAACAGCCGCGCCGCGAGGGTTTCGGGGCGTGAAATAACGGCATCGAGGGTGTCGGCAAAGGCGGTATCATCCCAGCCGTCATCGCCGATGGAATGGCGCAGAACCGAGTTTTGGCTGAGCAGGGCGAACAACTCGCCGCTCATGAAACTGCGGAAGCTGACGATTTCCTGAGCACTGATGTGGACCCATTTTGTATGGGTGCCGGGCAGGCACAAGATGCCATCAAAGTTTGGGTCGTGGGCCAGATATCCGGCGATCTGGGTTTCCTCGCCGCGCATGACGTCGGCGGGATCAGGCTGGCAAACGCCGGGGATGATACGCACATCAAGGCGGGTGTCATGCGTGGGCGCGCGCGTTAGCGTGTCGGAACTGGCGGGACAGGGCGCTTTGGCATAAGCCGCTTCTGCCCAGCCCTGTTTCGCGCCGACCATGCCGCAGGCAATAACCGGCGTGGTCCCCGCGCCCAACCACGAGTCTATCAGTCGCAGCAGGGCGGGTTCAAATCCGTCGGGGGGCAGGCTGCCCATGCCATCGGGGCTGTTGGCATGGGCCAAGATTTCGCCCTGGTCGGTCATCGCCCAGGCGCGCAGATTTGAGGTGCCCCAATCTACGGCGATCCAGTCGGCTTTGTGCAGGCTTGTGGGCATTGGCGCGCTTTCTGTCGGAGTTGGCCGCAGAATGGCGTGCTTGCCCAGAAGGTCAAGCGGCTTCGCAGGTGGAAATGGCCTTGGCCAGATCACGCATCAAGGTTTGATAGAACTGTGGCCCAGGCGTCAGCGTTGATCCAAGCGGGTCAAGCGTGTGGATTGGCCGGTCGTCTGGCAGGACAGAACGGATCAGATTCAGGTTGCCTCCGGGTTCTGTGAAAACGCAGAAACGCGACGTTTGTGCCAGCATATTTCGCAGGGTCGCCAGGCGGCGGGCACTGGGCGGAGTGGCCTCGGAATCCGCGATGGCTCCGTTGACTTGCAGGTCAAAGCGAATGAAGAAATAGCGATAGGCGTCGTGGTAGGGCAGCAGGGTGACGCGCCGGGCCGCGCTTAGTTGCGTGGTTATCTCGGCGGTTAGGGCAGAGATGTCCGCCCGTGCGGCTTGCGCGTTGGCATGATAGATGGCGGCATTTTCAGGGTCGGCAGTGGCCAGCGTTTTGGCGATGGCGGACAGAAAGGCGCGGGCGTTCTCGGGGTCAAGCCAGGCATGCGGATCGGTGTCGCCATGGCTGTGGCCCGCGTGGTCATCATCGCCTTCGTCATGATCATCGTGGTCGTCGGCCTCGGCGTCATCATCATGGTCATCATGGTCATCGTGATCATCATGGGCCTCTGCCACATCTGCATCCTGATCTTCGTCATGTTCTTCAGGGGCATGCAGCTCTGCCATGTCGCCGGTGACCAACATCGGCAAGGCGGGCATTTCAAGCAATTCCAGCATTGTCGTATGCCCGCCGACAGAGTCCAAGACATCGGGCAACCAAGGCGTCATTGCCTCGCCCATCCAGATCATCACCTGTGCTTGTGACACCCGCCGCGCCTGGCTGGGGCGCATCTGAAAATGGTGCGGGTCAGCATTTTGATCAAGCAGCAGATCGGGCGTTCCCAGGTCACCCATGACCTGTGCCACCAGCGAATGCACCGGGGCAATGTCAGTCAAAACCCTGGGCACCTCTGCCTGGGCGGCCCCGGTCATCAGCAACGTAGCAATCAAAATCCCGCGCATTGTCATCCCCTTTTTCCGTGACTTGCGTTCAGCGAGGCAACTGATTATACCAATTGTAATGTTATAACAATACGTGATCTGCACATGTCTGATTCTCCACTTGCCTTTGCGCCGCATGACCATGCGTTGTGCTGCGAAGACGTGCTTGCCCACGCCGATGCGCATTGCCGTAAGGCAGGGCTGCGGCTTACCCCGGTGCGGCGGCGCACGTTAGAGATTTTGTTGGAAACCCACCGCGCGCTGGGGGCCTATGATGTGCTGGAACGATTGGCGGCGGACGGTTTTGGCCACCAGCCGCCGGTCGCCTATCGGGCGCTGGAGTTTCTGGTGGAAAACGGCCTGGCCCATAAGGTGCGTCGCCTGAATGCCTTTGCTGCCTGCATGCATCCCGGCGCACCGCATTCGCCGGCCTTTTTCATCTGCCGTGTCTGTGACGCTGTAGCAGAGGCCCCGGTGACCGAGGTGCGCGATGCGCTGGACGCCGCAGCGGGTGCAATAGGTTTCACGATAGAGCGGGTCAATCTAGAGGCTGTGGGGCTTTGCCCGACATGCACCGTGGCATGAGTCTGATTGACGCGCAGGGGATGAGCATTCGCTATGACGGCACGGATGTGTTGCAAGGCGTGGATTTCGCGATTGAGCCCGGAGAGATCGTGACGGTTGTCGGCCCGAATGGGTCGGGAAAATCAACCTTGATCAAGGCACTGTTGGGGGTTTTGAAACCAAGCAGTGGGCAGATTACGCGCAAGCCCGGGTTGCGGATTGGCTATGTGCCGCAAAAGCTGGCGCTAGACCGCAGCTTGCCGCTGACCGTCGCGCGGTTTCTGTCGCTGCCGGAACGCCAAAGCAAAGCGGTGATCGTGCGGGTGTTAGAGCGGGTTGGGGCCGCGGGTTTGCAAGACCAGCAACTGGCGACGTTATCCGGTGGCCAGTTGCAGCGGGTCTTGCTGGCGCGGGCTTTGCTGGTGGCACCGGATATATTGATATTGGATGAGCCGACGCAGGGGCTGGATCAGCCCGGAGTCGCCGATTTCTATCGGCTGATCGAACAGCTACGCCAAGAGATCGGCTGTGCCGTTCTGATGGTCAGTCACGATTTGCATGTCGTCATGAGCGCCTCTGACAGGGTGATTTGCCTGAATGGCCATGTGTGCTGTGAGGGTACGCCGCATGTGGTACGCGCCGCGCCAGAGTATCGCGCCTTGTTCGGCCATGGCACGGGCGGGGCGTTGGCGCTGTATCAGCACGAGCATGATCACGAGCACAACCATGACCATAACCATAACCATAACCATGACAGCGGGCACAGACACTGATGCTGGATGATTTCCTGATCCGGGCCCTGTTGGCGGGCATTGGCGTGGCACTGGCGGCGGGGCCGCTGGGGGCTTTCGTGGTCTGGCGGCGCATGGCCTATTTCGGTGATGCCACGGCGCATGCGGCGATTTTGGGCGTGGCGCTGGCGATTGGCTTTCAGACGTCGATTCTGGCGGGCACGCTGGCGGTGGCTTTGGCGATGGCGCTGGCGGTCTCGGCGTTGGTTGAACGGGGGCATGCGATGGACGCCACTCTGGGCGTGCTTAGCCATGCGGCGCTGGCGATAGGGCTGGTGGCTTTTTCGCTGATCCGCGGGCCAAGGGTGGACCTGAATGTCTTTCTGTTTGGCGATATTCTGGCCGTCGGACGCATGGATTTGGCGGTAATCTGGACCGGCGCATTACTGATCGTAGGCCTGCTGGTCTGGCGCTGGCAGGCACTTTTGACGGCGACCTTGAACGAGGAACTGGCGACCTCGGCAGGCATCAACCCGCGCCGTGAACGACTGGTATTGACACTGGCGTTAGCGGTGGTTGTCGCCGTGTCGATCAAGGTGGTTGGCGCGTTGCTGATCGGGGCTCTGTTGATCATCCCGGCGGCGGCTGCACGCGGCTTTGCCCGCTCGCCAGAGGGTATGGCCCTGATCGCCGTCGTTATCGGTTCTCTGGCATCGGTCGGCGGGCTGGGCCTGTCGTGGGTCGCGGATACGCCCGCTGGCCCCAGCATTGTTAGTGCGGCTGCGGCGATCTATCTATTGTCGCTAGTCCTACCGTCATCGCTTTCTCGATAGATCGCGCCAACCGCGACGCCACAGGCGGCGCAAAACCTGTAACGCCGCAGGCGTTTCCGCTAAATTAGCGTTTGCCGTAATAAAGCCCAACGACATGTTCTGCCTCGGCAAAGAATAGCCAGCGCAACACGAACAAGCCACCAATATGCGCTGCAATCGCCAGCAAGGCGATGGTATGCCCAAACGGCAGCAGCAGCAACAGGACCGGCAGTCCAAACCCCAACGCCAGCGCGATCATCCGCAGTTTCAGCGCATGTTTGCGCGCCACGACAAAGACCATTTCCTGCGTCAGGTAATTGCCGCCGGAATGCGGTGGTTCAAACGCGGTTACCTTGCCGATGCTGCCCAACCCCGTGGCGCTGGCCATGTTGCTGCCGCTGTTACGCAACTGGCTGTCACCGACATTCCAGGCGTAAAGCTGCATCGCGGCGGCGGCCAGGATCAGCACGATGGCCGCCTTGACGGTACCAGACAGCAGCGCGCCACCGGACAGCGCCATCAGCAGGAACATCGCCGAGGTCGTCCAGTGGTTCCAACGCGGGATGGTCTTGAGCTGGGCGTAGATCATCGAGGTGGCATAAACCGTCGCCAGACAGAGCAGGGCACCCAGCCAGCCAAGCGGGGCGATGCGGGTGTCGGCGAAGATGACCAGAGTTGCGTAAAGCCCGGTAACGGCCAGCGCGATCACGGCCAGCCAGCCCTCGCGGCTTAGCCAACTGGTGCGCCATTGGGTGAACGCCTTTAGCGCCCGTTCTGGATGGCCCAAATGGAAGGTCGAGGCGATCAGGCCGATACTTGCCAGGCCGAAGGCAACTGCGAAGAAAACAAAGGCAACCCAACCGCTTACGTCAGGGTAACCCATGCACAGAAACGCCAAAAGGCCAAAGCCAAGGCCGGAAAGCGAGGTGAAGGCGATGATGGATTTTGCGGGATGCATCAGATTTTCTCCAGGGCTTTATCAAGCCAGCCAAGAAAGCCCTTGGGTTCTGCGGCGACGGGGGCCAGCAGCGGGGCCAGAATGTCGATGTCGGCGTCTTTTGGGCGGGGCGGCAAGTAGCGGTTGACGGGCTTGGTGCCTTGTTCCGGCATCAGCTCTATTCCGCCGCGTTCTGCGACCAGTTGCGAGACGTTTGACTCCGGGTCGGCGAAGTCGCCAAAGTGGCGCGCGCCGGCGGGGCAGGTGCGTACACAAGCGGGTTCGCGGTCTTCCTCTGGCAGGTTCTCGTTATAAATGCGATCCACGCAGAGGGTGCATTTTTTCATAACCTTTTCAACGGGATCAATCTCTCGTGCGCCATAGGGGCAGGCCCAGGCACAGAGGCCGCAACCGATGCAATCGCTCTCGTTCACCAGCACGATGCCGTCCTCGACCCGCTTATAGCTGGCCCCGGTCGGGCAGACCGTGACGCAAGGCGCGTCCTCGCAATGCAGGCAGGATTTGGGGAAGTGGATCAGCTGCGCCGGGGCGTCATTTTCGGGCTGAATCTCGTAAGAATGCACCCGGTTCAGAAAGCTGCCAACGGGATTGGCACCATAGGCGTCTTCATCGGCCAGCGGCGCGCCGTAATTTTCAGTGTTCCAGCCTTTGCAGGCGATCACACAGGCGTGGCAACCGACGCAGGTATCAAGGTCGATGACAAGGCCAAGCTTGCGGTCGGTATGGGTGGGCAGTTCGGTCATTTTGGCCTCATAAACGGGGTCACAGAGCGTACACAGGGCGTACACAACCTGTACACAGGGCGTACACAGCGCGTGCATACGGGGCGAAAAGTCATGCGGTGGCCCTTTCAGAGAAACAGCGGTTGGCAAAGCGGGTCAGACCGGCGTTGAACTGGTCGGGATCCTCAAAGAATGGTGCGTGGCCGAGGCCTGGCATTTTCATCGGCTCAGAACCGGGGATGCTGGCGAGGGTCTGGTCTATCATTGGCGGTAGCGCGATACGCTCTTTGTCGCCCCAGACGACCTGCACCGGCACGGTGATTTTACCCATCGTGTCGCGGTAATCTTCGTGGCGATAGCGGGCGGCGCGGCGGATATGCGGTGGGACCAGCATGTTGAAATTCAGCATGGCGGCAAAATCATCAGCTGGCAGCGGATTGGCGGTGCAGGCGCGAATGAAGTTTTGTGTAGCGGCGAGGTTCTCGGCCAGATCGTCGGAATACATGCCACGCGCCACAACATCAGCATCGCGTTTCAGCGCGACTCCGTCGGGGGAATGCCGCCCGGTGGTCACCGAAGTGCCGATTAATGTAACGCCCGCGATGGCGGAGTCGCCATGCACGCGGATGTAGTCCTGCACAACCCAGCCGCCCATAGACCAACCGACCAGCAGCGGGTTTTGCAGGCCCATTTGGTCGATGATTGCCGCGATATCACCAGCCCAGGGGGTGGAATTGTCATAGGCATCGGGTGCATCGGGTTTGTCGCTGGCCCCATGGCCGCGCAGGTCAGGCGCGATCAGGTAAAACTGGTCGGCCAGGGCCGCCAGTTGGTGTTTCCACGACTGTGAGTGCTGCGACCAGCCGTGCACCAACAGGATCGGCGGATTGGCCGGATCGCCCGCCGTTGTCACGTGCAGCTGCACGCCGTTATGGCCGGTGACTTTTGTCATGCGGAGATCCGATCATAGGTCAGTTCAACAAGACCGTTGCCGATGGTGCGGCTGCTCTGCAAAGCCCAATCCAACGGCGCGGCAAGGGTGCCGAAAATGCGTATGCCAAGGCCAAGCATGGTCGGGATGATCGTCATGACAAGCCGGTTGATCAGATCTGCCGCAAGAAACCCCTGCACCGTGGCACCACCGTCGACGTATATACGGGTGTGGCCGAGATCGGCCATTTGTTGCAGTAATTCTGTTGGGCTGCCAGAGGTGAGCGTGGCCTTGTCGTGCAGGCTGTCAGGGACGGCTTTCAGGCTGTTGCTGGCAACGAAAACGGGCTTGGTATAGGGCCATTCGCCAAAGGT